>Ga0115846_101036_pt1 | contig 13226 bp, 12 predicted proteins | sample InSIn5gowninarea_2_FD_83860 | JGI IMG/M metagenome (GOLD analysis project Ga0115846, IMG submission 83860)
GAGGCCCCTGTGACTAACCTATGCTCAATGTTCTTACTACATACATACCTACAGTAGGTACAGTATCGGTTTTTCATGCTTTGGTCAGTGTTGTTGACGCCTCTACTTTACGTTTGATACAGTCAATGCCCTCCGGCTGGAAATGCCAGCTTGTTCACTGTAAAGTGCTGCGCCTGGATTGGCCAAGACGACGTACGTACCGGAGGATGGAGGGCTGGGTAGGTAGAACATGTGAGTGATAGGTAGATATGCGTATGGGACGGGGGTCGATGCACCGCCTTCTCATTAGCAGGAAGGGTTAGATATGGTCAATTGAGTTTGTCCTGTAGGTGTACTGGTGAAAGGTGGTTCTGTGGCCGGCTTCGGATGGGAATTACCTGCTGTTGGAAATTGCGCAATGGGTACATATTGGCTGAAGGCGCTGTAGGAGTTAAGGACTTGCACAGCCCTCAGCCCCGGTTGGGGGGTGTCTGATATCTAGGTATTGGCCTCTTAGGAACAGGTGAGTGTTGCTTGGCAGTGGATAGAGAACCTTGGCTTGTGGGCAAGAGCGTTTGAGTGAAGGACTTCATGATCGAATCTACTGCGATGGAGTTTGTGGTTTAAAGCACATGTTCTTCTAGTGAGCCTTGGGACGAGACTTCGGCATGATCGATCGCAGGCCAGACATCTCGAGCGATGTTCTCGGTGGTTTGCCGTTTTAGGGCTAGCGTCGAAAGATGATCGGGGCGCAGCACAACATCGGGCTTTGTGGGATGTAACGAATGATTATACGGCATTGGGGAGGATGATGGGAGATGAGGGGGATTTGGGCACTGCATAATGTCTTTACTCCCAGGTGCAACATGCGAGGTGTGTGATGGTAGATGTGGAAGGCGAAATAGGGAGGAGGTTATTCGGATTTGAGAAGGAAGCATAGCCCAAATATTGACGAAACCCGAACTTTCTCGACGGTCGGGAGCATGCCTTTCTTCTGTCGCAAGGGCAGGTAAGCACAAAGTTCGGCTTACTGTACTGTTGACGATTTACGGCGGTAAAGCATTGCTGAATGCTGTGCATGGATGGACGAATAAAGATGACGTTAAACAGCCACACTGTGGCGGTAGATGTGGCTGTGGCTGTCAATGCTGATGTGATTGGTTGATCATGTTCTTCGGAAGGAGCTTTTTCCAGTCTGGCCAACGTTGATCACAGAGGCGCGGAGTTCTGCCAAGCAGTCTGTGGGACGTCCGGTATCGCCAATATTGCCATGCAATAAGTGCCAGTCAGAGTTCCTGTGATGAGGCGGACATAAGTCTCGATAAGGAGATTGATTGAAGCTGAGATTTGGTGACAACCACTGGCAGGCACTGCATGACATTGGTGCCAAGAACACGACAAGAAATCTCCACTGCCAAGGTCTGGGCTAATGCCAGCTCAGGGAGTCAGAGGACAATCTCGCCGTCATTGCTGTTGAAACAAAAGATTTGTACCACTGGATACAGAGAATCTGGCGTACAGAAAGAAGGGATTTTGATTGTAATAATGGTGGGATATGGTAGCACTTAATATGTGCTCAATAAGAAGCAGGCAGGCTAGGTGATGGGGCTAAACAGTAACCAAACGAGAGAAAGGCAATTGACTGGCCGCCTTTCGTTCTTTGTCCCAACTAACATCACCAAACTGAAGCACGACACCATCGACGATCAACCTGTAAGAGTCGAAGTTTCAATTGATTCTGAGCGGCTCACACACAAGGCAATGCTGCAGGAAGCATGAATACTCCACTTCTGCTGCCTGCTACGCCCGCCCGACCACTGGGCATGGAGGCTGTGCTCAAGTATCCAATATCACGACCCGCAATCAAGTCCCACAGGCGAAAAACGACAACATGTCGCCTTGCATCAGCCATCGCTATGTATATTGGGCGTTTCTTATTGTTTGTACCAGGTCTATCCTGAGTTCTTGAGGCTACAACAAAGACCCGAATTCGTTTCATCACCTACCCGCCTTACAACAATTTGGCCCCAACACGTTTCATAAGGCGCGCGATCGGTGCCATCACACCATGGCTAGGTCGAATCCCCAACCATCAATAGTGCTCGACACATCGGTATGTGCCTACACTCTTCGATCAGATATTTCACACTACAGCCCATCGAAGGGCCTCCTTACCTAGCTGATAAACTGACCGCTTGCATAGATGGATTCAAATTCTTTATCGTCTCCTTGTCAAGAAAATAATATGCTCAATCCACCCTCAGCACATCAGGATAACGACAACTTCCTTTCACCTACCACTCCGACATCGAATTTTGATGGCGCAACATTACATTCGCGATCACATTCCACAGCATCTACTGAAGGAGCCAGACTCAGATCCAATTCAACCAACACATGCGTCGAACAATCAGACTTACAGTTAGAACCGTCCGAGGAGGCTCTAAAGCCTGATCCAGGCAACGAAGCCGATTTTAAGGTCGACAATAACCCTTTCGCATTTACGCCAGGTCAGCTAAATAAACTATTAAATCCGAAGTCATTATCAGCCTTTGTCGCGTTGGGAGGACCACGAGGGATCGAAAAGGGCCTGCGCACAAGTCTTAGCGCAGGCTTGTCAGTGGACGAATCTCGGCTTGACGGATCGATATCATACCAAGATGCTACAGCCACCGAGCCGAAGGCCACTTACTCCGAGTGCCCCCAACCTAGGGGCACTTCATCCGATAAAGATATCCAAGGCCAATTCGCCGATCGCTTACGAGTGTTCAAGGATAACAGGCTACCCGAACGGAAGCCTGACAGTATCTGGATCCTGATATGGCGAGCATATAACGATAAAATTTTGATACTGCTTAGTATCGCCGCCGCTATATCCCTTGCCCTTGGCCTTTATGAAACGTTTTCAGCTGGTGAAGGAGTCGAATGGATTGAGGGCGTGGCAATAATTGTTGCAATAACTATTGTTGTCACAGTTGGTGCCGCCAATGACTGGCAGAAGGAACGACAGTTTGCCAAGTTGAACAAGCGCAAGGACGATCGTGAAGTCAAGGTCATTCGATCTGGTCGTACGGTCCAAGTGTCCGTCTACGATGTCATGGTTGGTGATGTTCTTCACCTCGAACCTGGCGATGCTGTCCCTGCTGATGGTATTTTCATCAACGGTCACGGTGTTAAATGCGATGAGTCCTCTGCGACTGGTGAGTCAGATCAGATGAAGAAGACCGCAGCCGAAGACGTCTGGCAGCAAATCCAGGACGGCACCGCTGCTAAGAAACTCGACCCGTTCATCATCTCGGGCAGCAAAGTGCTCGAAGGTGTTGGTACATACGTGGTGACAAGTGTTGGTGTTAACAGCTCATTTGGCAAAATTATGATGAGTTTGCAAACTTCTAATGAGGACACTCCTCTGCAAGTCAAACTGGGCAAACTCGCAAACTGGATTGGTGGACTCGGATCCTCCGCAGCTGGTCTCTTATTCTTCATCCTGCTCATCAAGTTCCTCGCTGCATTGTCAGGTGACAACCGACCGGGCGCAGCGAAGGCTCAGGAATTCCTTGACATCCTGATTGTAGCAATCACGGTTATTGTTGTTGCGGTTCCAGAAGGTCTACCATTAGCTGTCACTCTGGCTCTCGCTTTCGCCACCACCAGGATGTTCAAAGAGAATAACTTGGTAAGAATATTGCGAGCTTGCGAGACCATGGGTAACGCTACCACTATTTGCTCCGACAAGACTGGCACTTTGACACAGAACAAGATGACGGTCGTTGCAGGCACTGTTGGTGCTGATCAGATGTTTGCGTCAGCTAACGGTCAAGAAGGTGAATCAGTCGCCAGTTTCAGCGCAATCTTTGGCAATCTTTCTCGAAGAGCTCAAGAGCTTCTGCGGAGTTCAATTGCTTTGAACAGTACAGCTTTTGAGGGTCACGAGAAAGGTGTCAGTACATTTATTGGCTCCAAAACCGAGACTGCTCTTCTCAACATGGCCAGGGATCATCTCGGACTCGATGGACTGGCTGAGGAGCGTGCTAATGCACGAACTGTTCAAGTCATCCCATTCGACTCAAAGCGGAAGTGCATGGGCATTGTCTGCAAAATCAATGGCGGCTATCGTATGCTTGTGAAGGGCGCTGCGGAGATCATGCTTCTCAAGGCCAGCGACACGATCGCAGACATCTATTCCGAAGACTTCACTATCAAAGCGATGTCAAACGAACAGAAGGAAAGAGTATCTGCTATCATCGACGACTACGCACAAAATTCCTTACGAACTATTGGCATGCTTTACAAGGATTTTCCATCTTGGCCACCAATAGACGCCAAGCGACTTGAAGACGACAAATCTGCTGCTGACTTCGATGACGTTTTCCACGACATGACTTGGGTTGGTCTGGTCGGAATCCATGATCCACTCAGACCTGGTGTTATTGAAGCTGTCAACCAATGCAGAATGAGCGGCGTTGTCGTTCGAATGGTTACAGGTGACAACATCACTACCGCTCGTGCCATCGCTACTGAATGTGGTATCTTGAAGGCTGGTGAAGATGCAGTTGTTATGGAAGGACCAACGTTTCGTCAGCTCGATGAAGAGGAAATGGACCGTATCATTCCCAAGCTTCGTGTCCTTGCTCGATCTAGTCCCGAAGACAAGCGTATCTTGGTCAGCCGTCTTAAAGCTCAAGGCGAAACTGTTGCAGTCACTGGTGATGGAACCAATGATGGGCCTGCCCTCAAGATGGCGGATGTTGGGTTTTCCATGGGAATTGCCGGTACTGAAGTTGCTAAAGAAGCTTCTGCCATCATCTTGCTCGACGACAACTTTGCCAGCACAATCACAGCCCTTATGTGGGGTCGCGCAGTCAACGACGCTGTCAAGAAATTCTTGCAATTTCAGATCACAGTCAACATTACTGCAGTTGTCCTCACGTTCATCTCTGCCATCTCAAGCAGTTCAAACTCCTCGGTACTATCAGCCGTACAGTTACTCTGGGTCAACCTCATCATGGACACTCTTGCTGCTCTTGCACTTGCTACCGATCCACCAACGCAGAAAATCTTGGAACGACCACCGCAACCAAAGTCCGAACCTTTGATTACACACAACATGTGGAAGATGATTATCGGCCAGGTGATATATCAACTCGTCGTTTCTCTTACACTCTACTTTGCAGGTATGCACATTCTTGGTTACAACGAATCCCAACGACTCGAACTTGATACAATCGTCTTCAATACCTTTGTATGGATGCAAATCTTCAACGAGTTCAATAACCGCCGACTGGATAACAAATTCAATATTTTTGAGGGCATTCATCGCAACTTCTGGTTCCAAGGCATTAATCTCATCATGATCGGTGGCCAGATAATGATCATCTTCATTGGTGGTGCAGCATTCCGAATCACTGCGCTGAACGGGACACAATGGGCTATCAGTATTCTGTGTGCATTACCTTGCTTACCGTGGGCCGTGTTCATCCGGTGTTTGCCTGACAGATACTTCGCTGTGGTATTTGATGCGACAGCCAATGGGCTGGCGGTTGTTTTGAGACCCATCAACAACGTTTTGCGTGTCATATTTCATCCTGTCGCGGAGGTGTTCAGAGGTGTAGCAAGGATGGCTAAGAGGACGTTCAAGAAGAAGGGTGCCAAAACCGAAGAGAGGCAAGTCTCTTCAATCGAGGATGCTGAACAGGGCGTTGGCCAAGTCCATAACCAGGCTGAGCCGACAGCAGTCTCGACCAATCCGACGAGGCCTGGACCAGTCAATATTCCGGAAATTGCGGTTCATGAAGCTAGATAATCGACTCGGACACGATTTAATGATGTACATGACGAATATGCATGACATGTATGGGGTGGATGTCTGAACATTATGGGGACGGCGTAACATATGGTTGGGAATGGTCCTTGCCGGATCATGCAGGACTGAGGCGTTGGGGTACGAGCACAAGTTGCTCAGGAGTTAGAGGCAGTTTCTGCGACGACACAGGCTTTGGAATAGCCATGTCTAAAATTGGGAAGATTGATTTGATCAGCCAGGGTTTTCTGTAGCAACAGCAGACATTAGTTTCTTCAAACATGCAAGAAATCGCAAATTGATCGAATCTATCGTGCTCACTGATACTTCGAAATACAACTTTTCCTTTGACTCGAACTTCCCTGAAGGTCGCATATAAAAATAATGAAGCCCCTTAGTGGCACGGCCGCGCCATAACCGGCATCCCAAATAAGCAGCCAATCACGACCGTTCACAATTACACATCCATGCGGGGATTTCGACCAGAGTAAGCTAAGATTTATCCACCATATCTATCCCCATCCAAAGTACTGTAATCCGTACTAGCATCACATAACCTCACATTCTACATCCCATTTTCATCCACCTCCATCAGACCCACTGCATAGGGCACCACAACTCATCCACACCCCACCTTCCAACACAGACCACTACAATGGGCAGCATCGGCACTTCCACACCCACAGCTCCACCCCCAGCAAACGGTGCCAGTGTACACCACAGCAAAACCGCCGACAACGACAACGACCAGAATGATTCAGCAGCACGCTTAATCCGCGAACTCGACACCCACAACACGCACACGCTACCATTATGGGCGCAGATGGCCAAACTCAACCCGCCGGAACCGAACCCCGTGTGCGTGCCGCATATATGGCGGTACGAGGAAGTCAGGCCTTATCTCATGAGGGCCGGGAAATTGATTTCGGAACGCGAGGCTGAGAGGAGGGTTTTGATGCTCGTTAACCCCGCGAAAGGTACGTATCGACTCTACTACCTACCTGATTCATGTTACTAGTCATCGGCACTGACGCACAGCGTCCCCCAGAACCCCCCCACACAACAGACACAATCTACGCCGGCCTGCAACTGGTCATGCCCCACGAAACTGCCCCCGCCCACCGCCACGCCGCATTCGCAATGCGCTTCATTGTCGAAGGCCAAGGCGGTTTCACCGCCGTTCATGGTAAGCGTGTGCATATGAAGAGAGGCGATGTGATTCTCACTCCCACCTGGAATTGGCATGACCATGGGAAAGATGGGGATGGGCCGATGATTTGGTTGGATAATCTTGATTTACCGCTTTTCACGCATTTTCCTGTGCATTTTGTTGAGCATTTTAGGGAGAAGAGGTATCCTGCTACGGACGTTGATGCGGAGAAGGGGAGTGGGATTGTGTTTCCGTGGGGGAGGATGAAGGGGGTTTTGGATGGGAGGAGTGGGGGGTGGTGTAGGGAGAGGTATTTGAGGACCGATGGGAAGGATGGTACGTATTTTGAGAAATTTGGTTTGTGGAAGAATTTTATGTGCTGATTTTTACTATTGTAGTGAGTCTTACGCTTGGTGGAGCGGCAGAGAGATTGGATGTTGGTGCTGAGTCGCCGGTGTTCAGGGAGACTACTAGTGCGATATATCACGTTGTGGAAGGTCAGGGGTATTCAATGATTGGGGATGTGAAGATCGAGTGGAAGAGAGGTGATACGTTTTGTCTGCCTACCTGGATGAGATATCAACATTTCAATACTGGTGATGAGACTGTGTATCTGTACCGATGTGATGATTTGCCTCAGATTAGGAGTCTGGGGTTCTATCGGAAGGAAGGGGACGATATTGAGTCGTATGTATCATAAAGTAGGTAGTTTTGATGTTATTCGTGTTGATGGGGGGAGGTTAGAGTTTGAGAATAGACATCTATCAAAAGAAACGTTTTCCGAACCAGTTCCTGTCAAAGCTGTCAGAGATGTGAAGCCCACCATAGATCTTCGGCTATTAATTTGACTTCCTCCATCTAGCGGGATGTACAACGACGTCACTCGAACAGTGTCCTCCTCCAATAGTTAAACATTTCGAGGCCCTCTGTTGCGGTTCAATTGATGTCAAGCAGTCACAAAAGCAGCCACAATGTCCTCCGTACAGAAAAATCCAGAAGAAACTCACATCTTCGCCATCCTTTACCCAGCAAAGGGCAAATTGGAGAGAGTAAGCCAGCCTATACAGCAGCTTCCAGGACTGATCGTTATACAGCTGAAAGAACTAATGCAAGTTCACATTGCCGCTGTCCACAAGAACGAAGATTATACTCCACGCTGCCTGATGACTGAGCAGCTTGACACGGATGAGCCTGCCCTCCATATGTTTGAGACGTGAGTCGTAGGTCGCAAGTCGTATTTCTGATGTTGCTGAACGCTCTTTGCGTACAGTTGAATTTTGAGGTGGAATTTATATAGCTCACGTTGATGTCCTGAGGTCGGCTAGTAATCGACATGGAGACAAATGGACAGAGAGAAGCTATTCCCAATCCAGATAGGCAGCCGGCACGTGCAGACGCGTCTGCCTTCGCCCTCCGACGCGTTCCGTCATGCTGCGAACTGTCTATGCCAGTACTTGAGTTTGGCCACTTCCATGTAAACAATTCCTGTTCATACATTGCTCAGAATATCTGCGCATGAGTAACAATGCCAGCGTGGGTTGCATGCACCATTTCAAACAGACATGTCTAACTTTAACAGACCCGGTGAACAGCATAAGCTGAACGGCAATTCAACAGCAAATCCATTCGAAGAACAGAAACCACATATCAGTGAATACACAGCACAAGAGATAGCCACCCTACAAGCTCGACTCAACAAACGTCTTGGACCAGAATATATAGCGACCAGAGCGGGCCCCGGTGGCATCAAGGTTGCTTACCTTCCTGCCGAGAAAGCCATCAACCTTGCCAACGAAGTCTTCGGCTTTAATGGTTGGAGCAGCTCCATACAAAACATACAAATCGATTTCGTCGACGAGAATCCTCAGAAAGGTACAATCTCTATTGGTCTCTCTGTGGTGGTGCGAGTGACATTGAGGGATGGTACATACCATGAAGACACAGGTTATGGTGGTATCGAGAACAGCAAAAGCAAGATAGCTGCATTTGAAAAAGCAAAGAAAGAAGGCACGACAGACGCGTTGAAAAGAGCTCTGAGGAATTTCGGCAATGTGTTGGGTAATTGTATCTATGACAAAGAGTACATCACAAAGGTCTCTAGGGTCAAAGCTGGGACTGGGAAATGGGATGTGAATGAGCTTCACAGGCATGCCGATTTCGCACCGAAGAAAGGGGAAGAATTCAAGCCACAAGTTCAGTCAATACCTGTTGCGCAACCTTCAAGTCTAGTACCGGAAGAGTCCTTCGATGTAAACGACTTTGATGATGCGGATTTTGATGATATGGGCAACCCTGACGAAGTGATACTACCACCTGACACAGGTCTATCGAAGGGAGGCGCACATATATCAAACATGAACTACCAACAAACACCATCGAAACAACCTCAATATCGTTCTGAGCAAGCAGGTGGTCCACAACGGCCACAGTCAAACCAGAATGAGAACCACCGGCAGCCGCCACAAGTGCGAAACAACGTAAACGGTCAAGAGCCTGGTATAACTTCACGTTCGTCTTCACCTGGAGTAGCATCCCAACATTTCGTCCCTCCTCCTCCACCACAAGCACCTCCCGGACCTGTCACGGCAGCATTTTTCTCCGCCAGGGTAGCGGACGCCTTGGACGGCAACAACAACCCAACGGCTCCGACTGCAGTACTGAAATTCAATCCACACGCTGAGAGCCCATCAATACGCAAGACTGCCGGCATAGACCATTCCTCTTCGATGGCATTAAACAGGAAAACATTGAAGGTTGAACCTCCACTGAAGCGACCTCCACAATCCGATGCAGCAGTCTTGGCCAGTGCCGGTATTGCTGGTGTTCCCGCGGTGGCGCAGGCCGCTCCAAATCCAATGTCAAGAACTACGAGCACATCTGCTTACAGGCCACCGACAAGACATGGGCCACCAGCTGCGGCAGGCAATAGTCCTGTACCAGGTGGTGGCGAACGTGTGCTAACGGCTGCCAAAAGGGCACCTCTAGGCGACTTAAGCAATGTCCAAAATGGAGCAACTACGCCTGTACAGGACGGGGGAGATGCAAAGCGGCAAAGAATTGGACCTGGATTGTCTGGAAATACGAGTTTCGAGAATCCTGGACCATTACCAAGTTGAGCAGGATACAATTAATCTGATGACTTACGAGGTGACTGCAATGATTAGAGGGTATGTTCACCCAACGACGAGAAATCCACGATACCAATTGCAGGTGTTCAATATTACCGCGCATATCATATTGTCCATATTCTATCAATAATATCATTGTACACGTGACCCATACTTTCGTCGTATCTCGTAAAGTAGTAATGTGTCAGTTTGCCAAAGTACGCTGAAAGTACGCAACCCGTACAGTACGGTGATTTTGCACACGAGATTCAGGCACCAAATCTGCGACACATTCACTATCCATCAACCAAGCCCACTCCCATTTCCTTGCAAACTTCTCTCAACTCTTCCCAGCCTCACTGTGATGGAAATCTCTCAGCATCACGAGCGATTATCGCCAGAAGTGTTTTTTAATCGTGAAGGACACAGCACTTTTAACTTTGAGAGACGGCTGAGATAGCTATGAGCGCACCCAGGATGCACCCAATGAGTTGTTGAAACTGGCCAAAGATGAACATTTGAAATGTGGGACATACACATTTGTGTTGATTGCTGTATTAGGAACTGGTGGCGAGTTAACATTGCCGGATCGGGTCGTTGAGGGGCTGCGAACACCTGGACCCGCGACACTGTCGATCGTGTGTGGAGTCCTCCGCATGGGTCACAGAGATAGGAACCACATGGCACTAGGGCTTTTCATAGCAAAGTCGGTCCGCCTGAATTGCATCCTGTCCACAATACTCAGACGCAGCATGAGATCGCCATCGAATGGTACAATATCCCCACGGTTCTATTCGTGTGGACAATCATGGTCGATGCCTTTCGAACTTATGATAAAGCCCGTGGCTGGTGTCGCTCCATCTCGATGCCGGTTTTGGTTCAGTCATAGTGAAACACATCCAGCTCCTTTCGCATGCCAACTCTTAACCCACGCACGTGGACACTTAAGTACAGTGTTACAAAGCCATTCCCTTTATGGTTTACTCTTTTTGTTATTGTCGAGTTCGTCATCGCCACAATACTCTTCAGTTTCGTCAGCTACCTTACATCTGGTTTCAACGTCGTCAGTGAATACTACCCAAATCCAAATATCACCGAAACGCAGAGTGTCGTCCCTGGCATTCCCTCGTACTTCACAAGCAAATTCACGCCAAAATGTCAGTCAGCCGAGATTGCAGTTGGAACAGACTTCTCTACCAATAATATGGCACTGGTATACACTTTGAACAGCGTCCAGCAACAAAACAGCTCGGTTTCACCCTCTCTTGTATATTACAACAACCCCTTTGAGAAATGTACCATCAACAATATCATGGTCGCTTTTGAATCCTTTGCCCGGACTGCGGCCCAGATTGCACGGATGCCGTATGCTCCTGATATTACGGCTGCAATAACTTGCATACAACCGATGCCAGATGCAGGCTATGTCACTGTGAACATCACAGCCAAGTACAATTATATTCCTCCTACCACCAACATCTATGATGGCTATACAGTTTTCTTGGGCAGAAATGCTACGTCGCAAGCCAGTCTATACTGGGGTGAATCACTGCTCGCCTGGTATTGGTCTTTAGTTGCGACGGATATGACGGACTACAGTACGGACAGTGCCGGTAATTGGCACTTCTGGGGCAACGATGGCACCTACACGAAAGGGGCACACTACTTCACCTTGAACTCCGATGAACCTACCAACATAGCTTCATACGACTTCCTCAACATAACATATCGAGCTGTCATGGTTTACAAGGACGGGAGCTACGAAATCATAGATGACGGTGACTGCACGACAGCGCAACTCCTCGACACGGATTTTGCGAAGGACAATCCTACGGCCGCATTGCGATCAGCTGACTCCCTTGCCAAGTCGTTCTATTCTGTTATCATGACTGATCTTGGACAAGTCGATCACAAGCCTAACATCCTCAACGACCCGGTCTTGCTGCATAACTTCACCGCAGAAAGAAACGACAGCCGCGCTAATGGTCCAGCTCAAGCTGCAGGCATACCGTTGCAAACTTTCAACTCTTCCGAAGAAATCAATCAGCTCATAGGCCCTTTGGGCGTTCGCAGCTCAACGATCGCTTCCAGCTATTTGTGTCAAGTTCCACGTCAGAAACCCGCAGGTGAACTCATCATAGCTGTACTTGTGGCAGATCTCGTGTTGCTACAGGCGCTGTGGCAGATTACCATGATCCTCGCTGGATGGTTCGTGGTAAGAACAGATGAAGAAGCGAACTGGTGCGAGGGGTGTCAAGAAAGTGAAACGGAGCTAAGCAGGTCTCGTAGCCGAAGAGTAAAAGGCTCAAGTTGCGATGATGAGACCGAGTCGAGTGATGGGGCTGACTGGAGTGATGGAACCGAGATGGATGAGATGCAGATCCCGTTGTCGCGGCATCGTGATAAAAAACGTGGAGCTAGTCAGGTGTAACTTCGCCTGGCGTGGCAGCTACCGAGTCTCTAGTTACAGGAGGACGAAGTATGTATAAGTAATGTTTTCCGTATAGATAGCAAGGCGTTTGGAGTCAAGGCAAATTTACTGAACCTATTTTTATTGGAAGATGCAAATGGACAAATACTACCGCAAGCAAGGTTGTCTATCATATCACACATCCCAAACAACCAAATGCAATGAAATCCCTCCCACATCCTAACGTACCTACCTATGTACCAGCTGCCTTTCAGAATCCTCCACTATCTCCATCATCAACCATCGAACATGAACCGCAGAACAAAAACCAACAGACGCTATCAAATCCCCTGAACCTTCCAGCAGGACCTCGCTTCCAAAAGTTCCAACTCGCACTCACAACAACAACTGATTAATGAACCAACGTCAGACACAACACCATCTCATAAACACCATCAAGTCTAACCAATCCAACCAGGTTAACGACTCCCACAAGGGTGAAAAACAGGCATCTCACCCCTGCCTGCATCAGAATCTTTCACAAGCCGTGACTAGCCAGGATTAGGTACAGTAGCTCAATAGCTCCTGACTTGCAATTATCGACAACACTTCCCATCTATGCTTTTGCATCAACCGGTTCGAGTAAGCCCCACTCCCGTTTTTACTTCCCTTCCCTTCCCTTCCCTTCCCTCCTGTTATAGTCGATACACTACACCGCCGGGGATGCATTTATAAGACATTATAACTCTCTCACGCTTTGGAAGCCCTAATTTCGATCGA
>Ga0115846_101037_pt1 | contig 13210 bp, 18 predicted proteins | sample InSIn5gowninarea_2_FD_83860 | JGI IMG/M metagenome (GOLD analysis project Ga0115846, IMG submission 83860)
GAAGAGGAAGACATGATTAATTCAAGACGATGAAATCACCTAGATCGCTCAAAGAGGCCAGAAACACCTGATGCCCGCAAGAAAACAGGACACAGTTGTGAGCTGAGCTCCTCCCATGGACCATGCTCCGATTCGGAGCTGGGTGGAATTTGGCACTTCATGTTGTAAGTCTCTTGGAAGCCGCTCCTGCTTGCGCATATGCCAGATATACTGCTTCCAGGTGGGGTCTTGCCAACGAAGGAAGGTATGATGAATAGCCGGCAGTATTCTTTCGAACAGAGCGTTCGGCAGCTCGAACCTAATGATGACAGGATGATGTGTCGGCGTGTAGCCATATGGTGAGAGGCCTGGTCCATGCTGCTGTTGATTGTGCTGCTGGTACTGGTTGGGCGGTTGCGTTCTGCTGGTATCGATCGGCGTTTCGGTTTGAGTGATTTCGACCTGTTCCCCAATGGCTATCAACGGACTATCAGGACTCCATCGACCAGCAGCTCAACACACGCATGCTGTGAGACATAGTTGAGGCTTCAGTCAAACTGACTAGATGTGGCGAGTCTCATGCTTGCATCAGATGCAGGTGCTATTATATTGAGAGCTCGGATCCTGGAGCGCCCTTCTTGAAGACTTCACTTGACGATTAACTGTTAATCTACGAATATATACTCGTGGCGAGCGCTGTACGTCCTTCTTATTATGTACTAGCAGCTTGACATCACGGATTTCATTGGAAGTCTCGTTCTGGATTTTGAGGTAGCTGAAACACGTTTGGAGCATGGAAAGACTGTTGCGAAGGATGTCGCAGTGAATCAAATGAGTTATTGGAATTGAATATTTACTAATATCCCTAAGAAGCCCGAAGTAACCTTCGAAGAACTGAATATGTGGTGCCCGAAGTGAACTTCAAGAGCTAAAGTGTGTGTTGCTCGAACGAGGTTCAGAGCTGAGTATGTATTGCTTGAACGAGGTTCAGAGCTGAGTATGTATTGCTTGAACGAGGTTCAGAGCTGGAGTATTGTGAAAGAGACAGTCCCGAGCTTCAGCTATAGCGATCAAGCTGTCATGATTGATATTATACGCCAATGCACCGTCCCGTTTCCATGTCAGACATTCGCAGCTTTCTTTAAGATCCTCGATTGTCCCTGTAAGACGTTTGACTGTTCCTTCACATCCTTCGATCTCATAAAATTGTGTTCTCTCCAAAAAGCCGTACTGCCTCGATGGGAACTATCGTGAGCATAGAGCAAGTTGGTTTGTAGTTGTCATTATTGGTTCGTGATAGGATTCTACACGAATGCATCGTTCCCGTCCCTATGTATGACATTCATGTCTTCCTTTCACGATGTCCATTGTTCCTGTAATCCCTCTTTCATTGTTCCTTTGCCGTCCTTAAGTCCCAAGTTGTTCTGTTCAAGAGGATACACTGCCTCTACGTGAGTTATCAACAAATATATGATTAGGATGCTAAAGTGATAATATTAGTAAAGTGCTTACTTACTTCGAACTGAGCTGCAAGTTCTTCCAACCGTGAACTCCATCTATCAACCTGGCACGATGAATTTCAGCGACGCGATCTCAACCCCAGCCTAGATACAAGGCAACCCTTGAATGAAGAATGAAGTATCGTAGTGCACAGACGGCGTTCCTTGCCGGTATCTCATAAGTAGCATATCATACCCCAGCACGAACAAGGATGGATTGGAGACAGGATCGTACGGAAAGCACATAGACAGACACCAATACCTGTACGATAGCATACAAACTAGATAACTATGACAAGTAGGTCCAGGTATCTTCATCAGGACCTGTAGCACCTGTTAGCATAGATACTGGTCCGCCTGCTAGGCTGTCGATGATTATCATCTCCGTTGTCATCCCATCTTCAGCCCAAGCGGCTCCATGGCCAGTGCCGGCGTATATGCGCATGAACAGCCAGGGTGCGTCGTGCTCGATGTCTTGCGTAACAACTGAAGCGAATGCTGTACATGTGCCGCCACCCTTCTGTGCGCGGACCTCTTCCCGGAGCTGCTCAATCTCCATGTCTCCAACTCTTCTTCTCAATTCTTTGAACATAGCTTTCGTGCTAGGGAACTTCCCCATACGTGGCGATCGAGATCTGCCAATGACTCATCAATGGTGTCGAGCTTCAGACTTTGGTTCGCAGTGAGCGTCGAGGGAACGTTCGAAGGAGTCTAGGGATTGTTTGACGGAGTTCAAGGTTGGCCTCTTTCGAAGAACCCATGTGTGGATTACCCATGAAAGAGGCATGACAGGCAGGTAGCCCGTATGTTGGGCTTGATCCATCGCCTATCTGAACTCTCGGCGCATTGTATCGTCGGGTGTGTGATGGGTGTTGCGGTACATGCTGCTGTAGGACATTTTGCTTGGTTGTAGAAGAAGGGCGTCTGAATTGGGGCGTTGTATGTGGCTTGATGAGTGTGAGCTTGCTAGGCTTCGTGACAGCTTTATCGCCGCGGCGACTTCATTGATAGAAAAGGAGGTGTGACTGGCCTCGGAAGGTAAATGCGATGATGAAGGTTCGAAATAGAAAATGAAGAGGAGGTGCAACAGGCTTCGATATGTGAACCGCACATTGATGTTTTGAATGTGAAAAGAGGGGGGGTGACAGGCCTCAATTTCCAATCGAGCACCACATATACTTGGTTCGTTCAAAATTCCGGTCACAGCCACTCTGGTGTGGCCCATTGCTGGATGCAGTCAGCCAGCAGTCGAAGGGATCCAATTACGCAAGAAACGTACACCACAATTGCCCTTACAGCCGACGAATACTCCCTCTGAGCAAACTATTAGTTCACAACGCAAAGGTCCTGGCCTCATAGGATTCGCACTTCATTCTATCGTCAAGCTCTTCCAACTTTCCTTTCTTGTCCGTGATCCACCCTTGTGGCGAGAGTTCTCCATATCTAGGGGAACCTTGCCTAAGCTCATGATGACTACATACGGAGAAGGTGGAATTGGAGCTAGACCAGTAATCCTTGCAACCTCGATCGCAGTCCATCAGAGTCAAGTACTGTACGGCTACATGAACTTATAATCAAGAACCGAGGGCATTGGAGCACAGGTGTTGAGGTCGTTTATGTCTGAGCATTTCTTTTCCCAACGGCCATACTCGTCGTCGTCGCGCGTGTTGTACCTGCGTCTAAGCGCAGTGTACGAGCGCCCACTGTCAAGAGTCAAGTTGTAGCCCTGGAAGTAGCCGATTTTGGTCTCGTTGGCGCAAAAACAGCCTTCAGCCTTGTATGTTGTGGCTGTAGCAGTACCAGCAAGCATAGCAGTGACCCAATGGAGGGTGGAAATTGTGAAACGCATTTATGCAGATAGTGTGACTGTAACGTGATGGGTCAGTGGCATATTATCGTCAGTGCATGACAAGGTGCTTACGTTTCGTAAGCAGTAAACGACCATTGACAAGACGTCCGAGGACCTTGAAGTTCCATTTGACCCCATCTCTCTGGGTATCATGGGTGCTCAGCTGGGGTTCTGTTATCCTGTCGCAATATTTCATGAAAACTTGCAATCCAGCAAACGACCATTTGCTGCCATCACATAGCACCAGATCTGACGCGGGGTAGGAAGCGAATGGTGTTGTTTTGAGGTGAAATTTGACGCATTCACCACAAAGGTAGTGCTTTGGGAAGTCGGTAAGTAGGCGAAACAGTAGCTTGAGCAAATCCTTGCGCTGTTCTGGTTGTCTCAAAGTACTGATGGTGTTCTTGCCGAACATAATGAGTGCGGTCCTGCATGTTAGAGCAAGAGCAGCGCGGTCGCTGGCAAACTCAAGCTGTTCTTCGATGTGATGCCAAACCTCAGCTGGACATCTGATGAAAAGCGTAGTTGTGGGAGTCTTCGACATCTTGTGTGACCTTGCTGCTAGAACTGCTGCGATGCTCAGCATGAGCTTCTGGAGAATACCAATAATGATATTCGTCAAGACTTGGTTGAAGAGATAGCATGGCTGTGCTGACTGTGTCTTTGCTTACCGTCGTTGAGAGTAACGCTGCGATTGTCAGGTTGAGGTTCTAGAGAGAATCAATAATGCCAGTAGTCCAGATATGCTCGGAGAGGTGGTGTTGTTGGTGTTAGACGTATCCCTACTTTGAAGTGAAAGGACACAAAGGAGAACAAACCAGAGATGACGAGATAATGGTGATGGTGATTTTAAAGAAGTCAAAGACGCAAAAGTCGAGATAAATGTGAAAGAGCGACAACGCGCTTGTAGGTCTTGGCATGTTTCAGATCCGGTATCACTTTTAAACAACACGCAAGAGATCTCGTGATCATTTTTGGCTCATCTTTGTTTGTTTGTTATCTTAGCTCGTGTTTCAAGTTTCTCTATTCTTCTTGCCAGCTCAATTCAGGCAACAGAATATCTTCGTCAGATGTCGTTTCGAAGTCTACAGCCAAACTATAAACGAACCCCACCCAGCAACAATGAGGCTCTCGTGGTTGTATTAGTACTTGAGGTCATACACAACTGTATCTCACTCTTCCGAGACTGCAAGCAAGCAAGCACATCCTCTGGACAGGACAACACAGCATTCACATCCATAATGGTAGCCTCCTTTACTTCCATGTTCCACTCTGCCAGTTTTTTGGAAATTTCCGCATCCGGCTTCGATCAAACCTGCTATGCCGTCGTTTCATGAAGATATCATCCTTGGTCATTCGTCCAACAGCGGCAGGACCGTTCGTGCGCCGAGCTCGTGCCGGTGTAGATACATGCTACAACGTGAGACTATTGAACAACGTCCTTCGAGATTGAAGGGCAAAGCCGCATCGGTTCCCAGTAGTCTTTTGGTAGTAAGTGCGCGCCACTGCGAACAGTGAGGCGATAAAGCTGTCCCAACATCGATACATCGGTAGAAGACCAGCTCAAATCGACAGCCTTCCCGAGCAACGACTTGTTCGTCCTCGTATCTTTGAGTCAACACTCTGTACTCGGAAGGACAGTATGGACATCGAAATGCTGGAACCTTGAATTTATAAGACTTTTTAGGTTGCCAAGGTAGTGGAGTCTTCCTGATGGCCGTCTGCACTTGGAATGCCAATGGACCAGGATTTGCGAGGTGTTGGCATGTTGGCATTGATAGAGGCGAGCGACCTTCAGAAACTTCGCGGAACATCTGTTGTAGAGCAGTTGTGATAGGACGCCTGTACGTGACAAGTAGTAGAAGACGACCTTCAACCACGCCAGCCTCGATGACCGTGGTACGCCAGCCTTGCCAATCAGGACGCATAGTCTTGAAGTGGCTTGCAAAAGTGTTCTTGATTGGTATGTTTGGTCTAGACCGAAAGCTAGCCATTGCTCCGGCGACGCGGGTGTAGCTTAGATGCCAGGTTTCTCCTTGGATCTGAAGCACTGACGGACTATAGTCCTGATAAATGTATGCATTGGAGTGGTAGACCACGCATTGATTGCAGAGGTAATGGGTGGGAAAGCTGGCTGACATAGTAAATAGAAGCTCTAGGCGTTCGAGTCGATGCTTTGGATTTCGTAGCTGCACCATTGATCGCGAACCAAACATTGCAAGGGCATGATGGCATGACAGAGACAGTAATACAACGTCTGCCAATCCAAACCCCGCTGTAATCTGCTCCCACAACTCCACAGGAACTCTCTCGAAAGCTGGACGGCTTGGTGGCTCTGGTAGATCTTCCTCCATTGGAGTCGGTGGTGGCTCTTCACCCTTCAGTTCAGGTGTGCTCTGAGCCCTCATTTGATGCTTGACTACTGGGACTTTTGGTTGAGCTGATGACGACTTAGGCTTCTGAAAAGATTCTTCCTTCTTTTGTTTCTTGCCTATTCCGCAGAAACCCTTGAGGATTCTCAGGACGGCGGGTTCTCCAGTGGTGTCGGGTTCAGCGGGTTTGGTGGAAGGACGAGAAGGTGCCATCTTCGTCTGCGAGTCTGGTACTTTTTGGATGGAGAGGGCTCACTAAGAAGTGAGCACGTAGACATAGGAGGGACAAAGTGAAAGGTGAAGTGGAGGCACGTGAGAAAAAGCTCAGTACGCGTCGTGTTTCAGATCGTGCAGATCAACCGAGATTCTGCTTACTTCCAGGACAACGTGAAACCACAAAAATGGCTGAAACCTTTGGTAAGCCGCACACAGTGTATTAGGTGAACACAAAATACACTGGCAACTTGAAAATCTTGATTTCATAGAGTGACTTGCTTCATGAAAAGGAGTTGTAATCCGGCTCACTGGTAGCTTCTCGATGACGGTGGTCTATACATCAGTGTTTGGGATAGTTCAGGGGAGCCGTCTTCTCTGCTTAGCCTTGATGTCTTGAAGATTGTATGCGGAGGTAAAAGCTCGGAATCCTATAATCGTTGCTGTCTAGTGCCTCTTGCTTCTCAATCGAGCTTGAGACAAGCTTCCTGTCTTGATTGACTTCGTAGCAGTAGTGAGCCAAGCGATGCAGGTATTTTGCATATATGTGTGCAGTCATTAACCATTCCTGAACTGGCGTGGAAAGTAGCACAACGCTGTTCGATCCAGCACAGACTTCCGTATCCAAACGAAAGTTGCACAATCCGCGAAAACTCGGTACTGCGCCCGTGCTCAGTCTAATACCGGTTGCACGTCGTCGTTCACTTCGGATTGGCCTGCCATTGCCAAGTAACGCCTGAAAATAGAGGTTTGTCCATCAAGATCATAACACACAGTAGCCTGGACTCCAGTAGGGCGTGGTCGTGTAAGGGCGGCCCATAGTTCAGTATGAGGCGAATAGGCTTTGCCGACATCGATGCCACGATTGAGTGTCAGCTTGTAACGAGCACCCTCTTCGACAGCGAGCCTACAATCATAGTCTTCTATCTCGGTAATGACGATACGATACTCGTTCGGACAATATGGGCACCGGAATAATTTTGATTGCTTCAATTGCGTAGTGATAGACGACTCCTACGGACGTGGTGTCCTATCGATCAGCTCCTGACACACATCAACGAGTGTGGTTGGATTGTGCAAATGCTGGCAGGTTGGAACCAATTCCAAGCGTGGCCTTGTTTGAAGTGCGGTAGTAACGAATAAGGTATGGACCACTCGCAGGATAAGGTGATCTTCTTCCATTCTTAAATTGCAACCCTTCATATTCCAATCTCCGCCAACTGGTTTCAAACCGCGCCATTTGAGCTCCATTTCTTTCATCTTTGTCTGATCTTGGATGGCCGCCAAGACCTGGGAATATTCGATAACGTGCTCGTCCTCTAAGATAACCAAAGCTCGGGGCACATAATCTTTGTATTTTGTTCTTTTCAGGTGGAAATTGGTACAGGCACTACAAAGATAATGTTCTGGAAAATCCTCGGCTAGGCGAAACAATAGCTTTCAACAACTCCTTTCGCTGATTAGGTTGTCTGAGTCCTAGGACTTTCGCGTAGTGTACCGTGGCGAGACTGCTTTGCATACCAATGCGAAAGCGGCTTGGTCACTCATATCAAGCCGTTTCGCGACCATGTGCCAGATTTCGAGAGGGTATCTTGTGAAGATGGTTGATGACATGCGTGCGGAGGTTGCCGACGTATGCTCATTGCTTGGAATAGAGGGAAGAGAGCTTGAAGCCTGGCCGCCTTGAGCCTTGGTCTTCTTCTTTGGACGCATTCTGCTGATATCGATTCTACCATCGACAAATACAGTACGGTACGGTGAGAAGAACGATGATATTGTTTCGTTGATATGCTTGAACGTCACAGATACTGTAGAGGTGGAGGAGCTGAGAGTCTGCAAACAGACGCGTCAGTTCCAAGTCAAGTCACCTTCTACCGGCCCCATACCGCGTTGCTCTCGCCTTGAAGAGTATCCATAGATTAATCTGTAATGTGAGTTTCACATTGTGTCGTAGTTTCAGAGTCTGCCGATCCCGGTCTGCCCCACTTTTCATTGGCTTTGGCTTTTGTTTTGAAACACGTCTTTGTTTAGAATTTGTTTCACGTTGTTCTTCGTACCTCACCACTTGCTTACACCAGGTCGCTCTGAAGATGTACCGCACCACAGCTGGCAAAGCTGTCGAAGGTCAAGAAGCCGAAAAGCAGAGACCAATTCAACTTGCTGTCCGCCCGCGAGGTAAGTGCCCTCTTTGCAGTTCGGATACATGCACTAACATGCAACCATAGGCAAGCCGATCAAGAACCTGCCTAAGGAGACCTATGCCCTTCCCACAGATAGTTGCGCGGATATCTACGACCGCATTAGTGCAAAAGCACGCTTCTCTATCGACAGACTAAGAATCACAAAAGAAAGCGATGGCAGCCACATTCAAAACAGCAGAATTATCACAGTCGATGAAGCAGAGCTATATGAAGGCACATCAATTCAAGTGAAAGATCTTGGTATGCGTCACCTCTTGGTCTATCAAAAGACCTACCTTTGTTTTAACACATCTCCCCTCCAGGCCCTCAAATAGCATGGAAAACCGTCTTCGTAATCGAATACCTTGGACCTTTGATCATCCACCCCGCCATCCTTCTCCTCCGCCCCTACATCTTCCACAACCACGGCGAACCCGTTCCTCATCCCGCCATCGCCCAAACACTCTCCATGTGGCTGATCGTCATGCACTTCTGCAAGCGCGAGTTCGAGACCCTCTTCATTCATCGCTTCTCCAGCTCAACCATGCCTGCAATGAACATATTCAAGAACTCAGCACACTACTGGATCCTTGCTGGTTTCAACATTGCCCTCTGCACATACACACCTAGCCTCAGCTGTCCAACAACTCGCTCCCAGCCATATCCTTGGTGGAATGCTGTGGCTGTTGGTCTCTTCTTCATCGGCGAACTTGGCAACTTGTGGGCACACATCATCCTCATGAACTTACGCAGTGCTGGTGGTACTGAAAGAGGTATTCCCACTGGTGGTGTCTTCAGCATTATTCCTGTAACATGTCCAAACTACTTCTTCGAGATTGTGGCGTGGATTGGTATATGGATGGCAAATAGAAGCTGGAGTACTGCTATCTTTATTGCTGTGGCAGGCTTTCAAATGGCTATCTGGGCACAGAAGAAAGAGAGGAGGTATAGGAGGGAGTTTGGAGATAGATACAAGAGGAGGAGGTCTGTCATGATCCCTTTTATCTTTTGAGGAGTAGGCAGGGATAAAAACGAAAGTAATGAGGTTACAAAGGCGCTACAGGATGAGAAGAGAGCAACAGCAGAGAGCCAAGCTGTAAGCCCTTGTTGCGCTACATTTCCAGATCATGATGTCAAAAGAAGACCATGAACTGCTACATACACAACTACCTGCAACGGACATATTGCCACAGAATGTTGCAGGTCATATATCAAACACAAGTGGAAATTAGCAGCACCTCCATCACCTTGTCCAGATACATCCCACAAACTGTGAATACTGCTACGTGTATAGGTCCTGTCTGTTAGTCTTTTATATAAGGTCTTCTTCTTCACTGGTCTCGTCAAGGCTTGCCACTCGCGACAGTGTGGCGAGTAAAGAGTTTCTAAATCAACCATCCTCGTAACTACGAGTTCATACTCTGCGTGCCTGATTGCATGCGTATACCCTGACAGTACACCACCATAACGTTTTACTGGGCTGATTTTCTGATCTGTATTCTGGACTCGGTTGGACAATAACCGCATCGTCTGACCTGCCCGGAAAACGCAAGATCAGTATCCAGGGTTTCATCTTTCCAAGGACGCGGATGTCTATCTAGTGGCGTCTTCAGTCAGCCCGAATTTGTCTAGAATAGTCCTCATAATGTCTGCAAAGGTAAGGTAACAAAACACTCTCGAGATCATGGAGCAACTCGGGGACGACATCACGTGGATATTCTAAAGCCATTATCCAGCGATCACCAGCATCTAGCAAGAAATTTGCATCGTAGGACCAGACGTCCTCGAGTGGATCGTGTTGTTCGAGCGAGTATGCACCTTTTTGACGATTGTTCACGCCGATCTCATAAAGTTCGTCCCAGCCAAAGGCATCCCAAGCGATTGTCAGTAGCCCATCACCAAAATCTTCTTCGTCAGTACGCTCGAGCGTTGGGTCCCAAGCCCCGGGTAGAAACGACTCAGCACTGTGGTATCTCACACATCCTTTGCAGAGTGCCATGTCACGAGGGAAGAACTCGAAATTCCGGAACAAAAATTTCATCTTCTCCTTGTAATTGCTTGGCCTTTCCAGCTTCCCGAAAGTGTTCTTCTCCTTCGCCAGTCTAGTGTGAAAATGGGAACATGACATTACCAGAGAAGCTCGGTCGGATAGTGGCAGATATCAAGTAATGATTTCCCACACGGTGCTAGGAAGAGAAGACGGCCAAACTTGGTCACTGTCTTGAACTTTTTGAGTTCAGAGACATCTTGCTTTAGATTGCGCATTACACAATCGTCATAAAGACGACGGCACGTCACAGCAAGAGCAGCTTGTGAACTCAAGGATAGGTACGAAGATGTCCGGCGCCAGATCTCTGCAGGCAGAAGATTGTGCCCTTCTCTAACCATCCTGCTGTGTGTGTTTTCATGTCCGCCACTCGAGAGTCATGAAGACTTTCCGTATATTTCGGTCACGCACACGTTTGCGCTGGCGGTCTGACTGAGTGTGTGCCATTTGGTAGTCGACATAGATATAAAGGATTATCTGTTCGGGTCTTGATGAACAATGTCGCAATGTCGTTGTGATGTGACGTGAAGCCACTTCGCCAAAACACGTGACCCTGGAACCACACCTTCCTTCTTAGGCAGCTACATCCCACATCCTCGACCTTATCTGCTTCTCGGTGTTGCTTACGTAGTATCATGAAATAGCACATAGCAGTCATCAAGCTCTCTATCTCATCATTCTTATATTTCTATTAGTGGAAAACGTGATTACAGTGATCTTAATTGCACATCAAGTACCTAAGACTTGCTACAATGCTCCTCTCCTCCACTTGTCTGCTCCTCCTAAGCACCATCAGCAGCCTTGCTTATGCTACCCAGTTTCCAATGGCCGTAAGTGCACCAGCGGAGGATACACCTTACCACGTCTTCCAAAGTGAGCACTCTGCGGAACACTCCATCCGCATTCAAAAGCAGAACTCTTCTCTCTGCAACACCAACGCCACGCAATATACCGGTTGGCTTGACGTCGGACATGTCCACTTATTCTTCTGGTATTTCGAGAGTGAGGCAGGTCAGTCAAAGGAGGCTACGGACGCTGGGCTGACTCTGTGGATGACCGGCGGTCCCGGGGGTTCTTCTATGTTAGGCATGCTTCAAGGTCAGACAAGCTAGAAAGATGAAAGCTCAAGGGTTCTCACGAAGTTATAGAGCTCGGACCTTGTCTCATCAATCAGTACGGCAACGGAACCGACTACAACCCGTATGGTTGGAACAAGGACACTGCCCTGTTGTTTGTCGATCAACCTGCTGGCGTTGGTTTCAGCTATGTCGATCAGGGAACGCCTGTTCCAGGCACTTCATTCGTTGCTGCTCACGATATGCATCTCTTCCTGCAGATGTTTGTCAGTCAGATCTTCCCGGAGCATAGAAAAGGGCCTTTCCACATATCTGGAGAGAGCTATGCTGGTCATTACGTTCGTGAGTTCTACCACATACTGTATCACCCGTATGGAGCCTGACCATTCTCCAGCCACGCTCGGCGCACAGATAGTGACCCAGAACCTCTTATACCCTCATAGAGCTCAAGTCAACCTCCAATCCGTGTTGATCGGTAATGGCTACATCTCTCCACTCGATACCGCGTTTGGATACTGTGAGTGAAGCCATTCCTGATTCGAGCAATGAGCACTACTGATCAAGTATCTAAGGGGAAACCTTGTGCACGACTAACCCTGGTGTTCCTGCGCCCGTCTTCAACGATACCCGATGTGACTTCATGGCAGAACACCTGCCTCGCTGCATTGAGCTGTCTCGAGTTTGCTATAAACATCCAGATGCCGACATCTGCGCAGTTGCATCTACAATCTGCTGGAACGGCGTTATTAGTCTCTACGACAGCGAATCGGGCGCAGGAGGTCGAAACAGATATGACAGTAAGCTCAAATTCAGCGCCAGTACGCATGTTAGGCTTGGGAAGTTCTAACAATCTTAGTCACTGCACCCTGTGAACTTGATAATATCTGCTATCCTCAAGCTGCCATGTTGGAGAAGTATCTGAACTCAGACTTCGTTTGGTCTGCTTTACATGTGCCTAGTGCTGTACAAAATTACAGCATGTTTTCTGGCGCTGTTGCTATCGCTTTCACTCTGACCAATGTAAGTCCTGCCGTCTTTGTTATTTACAGACGTGACAGTCTACTGATGATATTCATAGGATTTATCTATCAGCATGGAGACACAAGTTAGGTATCTTCTCGAGTCCCAAATAGACGTACTGTTATATCAAGTATGTACAATCCACTCCACCCAAGATCATTTACCACAACCATTCACTAACTCATCCTAGGGCAACCTTGACCTCGCATGCAACACAGCCGGTAACCTCCGCTGGGCCAACAGTATGTCCTGGAAAGGCGAGGCCGCCTTTGCGGCTAATTCACTACAGCCTTGGAAGGCCGTACACAACGGGAAAACTGTAAACGCTGGGTCTTTCAAGGAAGTGCAAATCAAGACTGTGCCTGGCAGTGCGAAGAAGACGAGATTTGCTTTCGTCACTGTTGACAATGCTGGTCATCTTGTGCCTCAGGATCAGCCTGAGATTGCGCTTGCGTTGGTCACGAAGTGGTTGAAGAAGGAGTCGTATGCTTGATCAGTGGCAGGATCGATGCATAGGGGGCAGTCTTCGCGCTTGTAGCATGTTACTGTGTCGTCTTGGGACTGTGCAAGGATATCGTTTGTTATTACTTTTTCCAAACATTAATTTATTTGCTTTCCTATACTGCAGAAGCGGTTACATCCGAAGTATGGAGAAGTTATTCATCATGAGCAAGATGAACTCTAGCCTTCTTCACCTTTGCTCCATCTCCTTTTCCCACAACTTGATTAACTCCTCCACCTTACCGAACTCAATCAAGTCAGGTACAGTATCCTCTTCATCATCTCAGGCACTTCCACTGACTCCGTCGTCTCAAATCTCCTCGCACTTTTCGGTCGTTCCCAAGACAAAACAACATGACAATATTCCGCTTCCAGAGAACCAGAACCAAAATACCAGCAGACCAGAGAAAGCCATATGTGTAAAGAATATAAAAAGCAACCAGGACTCCTAGTGAGAAGCTCTGCCACCGCGTC
>Ga0115846_101040_pt1 | contig 13161 bp, 13 predicted proteins | sample InSIn5gowninarea_2_FD_83860 | JGI IMG/M metagenome (GOLD analysis project Ga0115846, IMG submission 83860)
ATCGTGATCGAGTTAATGATATCGTGGTTGCACTGTTTAACGTAAAAGAGGAAAGGTCTATGAAGGGAAAAATCGGATAGATGGATCTAAAGACGGATGATTCGCGCCTGCGAGCCATCGCATGCACAACTATGAGTGAAATCCAGTCTCGAGGACGGACTCGGCTGCAGCTTGAGCAGTTTCCTGCTCGAGATGACAGCCGGCCTGAGAGGGGCAGACTTAGGGGGAAGGGGCGGAGCAGCCGACGAAGCTACCGATGAGATAGAGGGGTACGGCGAAGCGCCATCCAGAGCGGCCAGCTGCGAAGCGGGTGCCGAAGGTACGGGTGACGGCTTGAGGTAACCGCTCCACATCCAAGAAAGTCTAGAACCAACGCTACTAGTGGCCGAAGGAGGTACAGACTCGACTTCAGCACTCATTCGCTGCGCTTGAATGCTGCTTCGGTTCGGGGGAGGACCCTGGGCTGATGGGTTGATAGTAAGTGGGGTATTGTCGGAGCTCGCTTTCTTCGTGAGTGCGCTAGTAAAGTAATCTTCGTCTAGCGAGATCTCGGCTGAGAAGGGTGTCTCAAATACGTTGGCAGCGACGGGAAGAGGAGGAAGTGAGTCATGACGAATCGACCAGAACCTTTCGCAGCTTTCATCAAAGCTGCTTCGAGCAACAGTTCCCTTAGGGAACCTGCAATCAAGTAGGTAGTCAGCATCTACATCGATCACAGTGAAGAACGACTTACGACCACTGCTTGAGGAAGGAATCGGAACGATCGTGCATATCCTTTTGTTGAGGCATGTTTGGAGACTCTTTAGCGGGAGTAAGCGGCATATGATCGTTTGTATCGGTGGATCCAGTCGATGCAGACTGCGTTCTTGTTCTGAACTCGTCTGGAACCAACTCAGGGATCTTGTCCTCTTCCTCCTCCATTTCAGACATGGTCTCCTCAAGGATCTCCTCTTCTTCATACTCCTCCTCCTCTTCTTCCTCGGTCAAAGTGTGCAAGCCGCCAAGAGCGACGTTGCTGTCGACATGGCGGAGAGGCATACTCATAGGGTGCATCGAGATGCCGGAAGAAGGGAAGCATGTTGATGCGGAAGCAGGTGAGACAGGAGATTTGCTACCGAGGCCAAAGACAGAGTCGTCATCGCCAGCCGATGTGTCTTCTGTAGTATTGCCAAAACCAGAGCGAATAGATCCAGATCCAGAAGACATGGAAAAGTTGAAGCTAGAAGCATTGCTGCCAGTTGCAGACTCGTTGTGTCTACCAGAAATAGGCTGAACATCTGCGTCCTTACTTTGATAGCTCGCAAGGGCTTTAAGCAGAGGAGAAGTAGTCTGACTGCCTTCATTGCTGTTCATATTCTTCAGTCTCTCGCGCTCCAGAGCTGCAGCTAGAGTGAAGATTTGATCTCTCATTTCAGAGATGAGTTTGGCTTGCGCACTAGCCAAAGCTTGATCTTCGCCGCTAGACTCGCCAGGTGAGCACGATTGAGCAGCTGTTAGACGATCTCCAAGTTTTCTGACTTTCTCGCGGAGGAGGATGCCTTCTTTACGTTCATCTTCCGCTCGACTCCTCTCAAGCTGTAGAGTTCGCTCAAGATCGTTGCATCTTGTTCGCCAGCCATCAATGTCTTCACGTAGCATTTCGCGCTCCATTTCTAGCTCCTCGTTTGCATCGTTCAGTTGCGTGATTTCATTTCGTAGAGTCTCGCTTTCGGATGCTCGAGCTTGCTCTGCAGAACTGACCTGGCTCTGAAGAGTCGACGACTCGATGCGAAGATGCTCGATCTGAGAACGGAGCGCTTGGACTTGCATGGAAAGAATGACAGGGTCTTCCGCAACGCTGCTGTTAGAAGAGCTGCTTCGGCTAAGCGGAGGACGTTCGACCTGTTCGCAGATACTCGTCAGCAAACATAGCATAGCTCGTTCCCTTCCAATAGAAGAACTCACATGGAGGAGATCCAGTCTCTCAGTCTTCTCTATCTCATCCTTCTCTTCACTATCTACGTCTCTTGGGCAATCTTCCTCATCTTCGTCCTCTTCCTGCAGGATCGATTCCTCCATGACAAGATCACCGAATCCGAAAGGACCGGCCGATGAAGCGAAAGACAGCTCGGAATATCTACGAGAGTTATTGTAAGTTGTATTTGGACTAGTCATGCCTGAGAAGGAAGTAGAGGCTGCGCTGGTAGCAATAGGAGAGGGAGTTGTCCTGTATGAAAGGCTTGCTCTTGAGCGAGCAGGAGTGCCGCTCATTGTGCTGTTTGTGGAAGATGACAAGGCGATAGAACTGAGCGATGGAGAAGACTTCTTGGTTCTGGTAGAGCTGCCAGCACCAAGTTGGAACGATCGCATGCCATCAGGAGAGACATGGCCGTCTCGCTCTTTTGGAATGGAAGACGAAGAAGCAATGCTGAATGGGCGGGTCGAGGAAGCAGGGGACGAGGTAGATGCACCTGTAGCGCCAGATAATCTTCTGCGTGCAGCTACACTGCTAGCAGGTGAGGAAGTAGCTGCTGCTGATGTAGAAGATCCGGATAGCGCGTGCTCAGGAGAAGCTAGAGTCAGGCTCTTGAGTCCAGATAGGCGTCTTGCTGACTTTTCGCTAGTGATGAAGCTCGGAGTAGTAGATGAGTGCAAACTGGGAGAAGAGACTGAAGAAGAGAGGGAAAGAGGACGGGGACCAGTCTTCTGAATATTCGTAGGCGGTTCTTTCGTTGTTGGTGAAACAGGTTCTGCAGATGGTGAAGGCTGGATCTGGAATGGTCTTGCAGATGCGAAAGGTAGAGATCTAGAAGGAGGGAATATAAGGGAAGAAGGTCGCTGACGCTTGTTTGCGCTGGCGGCAGGTGCTTTGTTGAGCATCGTAGAAGACGGTCCCAGCGAAGCGACTATATCTTGCGATTCGCTTTCATCCTCTTCCTCTTCTTCGACCAGCATTCCCAGGTCGGTTGCCCCTTTTCCGCCTGCATTGGTCAGAGGTGCACCATTCCACGATGCCCGCTTCTCCATCTTGAGAGAGGTGGGAGAAACGATACCAGCTACAGCAGGCAAGCTGAACTCTGTCGGTAATTCGATAGCATCGCTCTTTTCCGTCAAAGTGCCTTCCAGCGCTCTCAATGCCGCCTTGCGCTGATCCTCCTCGGAAAGAACAATGTCTGCCTCGAAAGGAGAAGACTGCTGTGATTGCTGTTGTCTGACGGTGCTAGAGTCCGACGAAGATGACGAGCTGGCCCAAGTTGAGGACCTGCTCATGTCTGCCGAAGCAGCCAAGAAAGCGCCAGTTGCTGAATAGTTGTTGGGCTCGGGAGACGAGGGAGGCAGGAAGTTGAGGGTACCGGCCATAATCTCCATACTTTCCCTTCGCGTAGCGACGCTTGTCCTTCGAGTATGCTTTGATGGACGGCGAGCATGAGAAGGTGCAGGAGGTGGAGTTGGGAAGGTATTCTCAGCCAGAGCAGAGGGAGATGGAGATATCGGCTTCATCTGCAAGCTGGCGCGCCTGAAAGGCGAGTAGTTCTGCGGACTTGGGGCCGCTGACGCTGAGTGTTGTGGAACCATGGGAGACGATGAAGGGGATAGTATACGGCCGTTGGGTGCTGTTGTAAAGTGAGGGACACTCTGCCTGTTGGTGCTGAGTGTGCCAAAGGTGGAGAGGCTCGAGCTCGATGCGTGCTGCTGCTGTTGTTGTTGCTGCTGGGTTGCAAAGAGCGAATGGGACGAAAGGGATGGGCTTGAGGCGGATGCAGAGAGTGTATTGAAGCGAGTAGTAGCAAGAGAAGGACTTGCCCCGCTTATTGTTGCGCTACTTGGGGCAGAAATGGAGGTCGCCAGGGGAGAGTCGGCCTGGAATGAGGGTGTGGAATTTATCGACATCGAGATGTTTCGCGAGTGTCTACGCGTGCTGTTTCTCCTTGCATGCGATGGTGTTTGTTGCGACTGTCCAGCAGCTGCAGCAGCAAGGACTGCGGTGTTTCCAGAGACTGAGAGCGACCTTCGATGAGCGTGCTGCCTGGCAGCTGCGCGCACGGGCGACGCTGGAGGTCCGGTGATGCTCGCTTTGCTCTTGTGAGACATTGAGGAAGCATGTGATAGTCTCTTGCTGCTACTGCTGCTTGGTCCAGCGCCGTCGTTTGGCGAAATTGGGCCGTTCAAGCTGCTCTTTGACTGTCGCGCCCGGTATGACTTTAGCTGTGTGATTCCAACCCGAATGCATCAGCTATATGCACTGTACGTATGTATGTATGTGAACCAGGTTTACCTTTTTCTTTGCGCTTTGGAGCTTGTCCTCGCGCTCCTTCTCTCTAAGGATGGCCTCCATAGTGCTGGGACGGTGCGAGAAAAGAGAGTGTGGTGTACGAAACGAGACGGAGTACGACGAAGCAGCTCGGCTACCTGCGCTGAGCTACAAACGACGACGACGATGAAGAACGAGAACTTGGCGAGTTGGCGGAAAGAGAACGAACGAGGATCCCTGCTCGCTATGCCTAGCTCGGCCTATGCGTCGTCGATTTGGCCAGCGAAAAAAGCAGAGCGAGATGTTGGCGCCAAACAGAACGATGTAACGGTGGTTGGTGTTGATGCAGAGTGACTGTGCAATCTTTGATGTTGTCGCTTTTCCTGGCGCGCCTTTTGCCCTGGAATGCGCCTGCTCCTCCTCCTGCGTGCCAGACAGACCGCGTATTATTTCGAACTTTGAAGGAAAAGCAAACACTTTCTTGCGACGAGGTCAAGCTGAGATGAGTAACGTGCAAGCAGATTGCTACAAACACATACTCCGACCTGTGCAAGCAAGCAAGCAATCCAGAGGTGGCGCCGCTTCCCGTCCGCAAATGGCAAGAATGTCGCCTGGCAAGCCTCAAGGCAATCAGTGGTCCTGCTTTGTTTGTACATCTAGTGCCTGTTGATGATACACAACACTAATTATCATCTATGTCGCATCTAACTTATAAGATGTGAAGATCAGCGAGAGAAAGCTGGAAGCCATTCGTTTGGCTAGAACACCTCGTTTCTTGCTCGTATCATTCTAGTCTATCTACGCCTCCTTCTCAGGAGCATCTGAAGGTGTGCCAGTCGACCGGACCAGAGAGGGCTGTTCTTCGAGGATCCTTTGATACTCGACCAACCGGAGTAGATTCCTCTGAAGCATGGCAATGGTCGTCTTGCCAATAGAGGGCATGTATATACTCGCCTGTACGCAAAAGTCAGATCGGTATAGCGCGGTGGATCGATAAATTGGCCTACCTTCTCCTTGATATCGCTTTCAAAGTTCTTTTCGCTCGAAAAGTTGACGGCTATCACTCCGTCCCTCAGATGCTTAGTTGCGACTTTGTAGTCTTTGTGAGGCACGCCAGTAATGACACAATCTGAAGCTGACAGACATTCTTCAAGGCTGAGTTTAGAAGTGCGGACAACATGTTGAGGTAAGAAGGGGGAGGAGCTGCTCTTAAAGGATCGTGGACGTCGTGTGAATTCTTGAATGTTTCCAATATCGACGCTGAAGACGCGCGCGCCATCATTAGCCAAGAGAGCTGCCAGAGGGCGTCCAACGACTTCCGACCTGAGTATAAGCTGATCTCAGTAGCGATCTATGAGTAATTTCATATACATAGATTCTCTCACCGATTGATGACTGTAATCACGCGCCCGTACGCTCGCTGCCCGTAAGGCAATAGATTGTTGTACACGCCAAGGTATTCCAGCGTCTTGACAATAGCCAAAGGTGTGCAGGGTAGTATAGCTAAGAACATCGACAAGTCAGCTACCATATTCCATCCTCAAAACCAAAGCCCGCCTACATTTTACAAGTGGTCCTTCAGCCTCTGAAGGTCCGCCGCTTAATCTCTTTGCACTCCTTTTCGCACTGTGCGCGAAAGACAAAGACAGCGTTCTTGGATCGATTTCTCGGATGTTGTGATATAGATTGAACTGATGAGATTGGATTTTAGAGGCTAACATTGCTGGCTAGACTGGCTGGGCGTACGAGATAGCTGAAGTTGAGACCTAGGGAGACGGTCACCCACTTCAGCTGTGTAATACATATAGATGCGCAAGGCTAGCTCACCCTCCACATCTTTCTCCCGGGCAACTACTTGTTGGATGTACTGGCGGTGCAACATAGTGAGCGTATATTAAGGAATGCGTTGAAGACTACAAACGGAGTCTTGACGTCCGCCTGCTCCGGTTGGATAGTAAACCTGAATTGTTTTCACGTTCGCGTCTGAACAGCTTGAAAGCAATGCGGAGAGAGGCGCACCATGATACCATTGACAGCACTGGTGAGATAAGCGCATTCAGCAATGATTTCGGAGGATCTGTTATATAATCTCACGGGTCACTGTTAGCCTCGAGAATTGCTGTTTCCAGATCAGCAGCACTGATTTCCAAACCGCTCTGTTCAACGTCATTTGCATCCTTGTCACTTTCGCTATCTTGTTGGATATCTTGCTCTTCTTGCGGCGGTTCGATAAATCTCAATTCGAACTCGATACCAACACTTTGGCACGCTTTCTCCGTCCAAGAAGCATATGTAGCACTGGGAGAGTCTTTACTTCCAACGAGGAATCCAACAAGTTTCGGCGGTGGTCTCGTTGCTTGCGATGATGTTGCAGCAGATCCACTTGAAGATGTCTCAGATTTCGCAAAGATGGCCTTCTTGATCTCTTGGCTGAAGCCAGAAGCAATTTCGCTGGCATTTACGACTCGACATAATGAGGTAGATCCACTCTTCGTCGCCGCCGTACTCGACATCCTCCTCGAAATGACCTGCAGAAGCCGATGTCGCATGAATGACAAGATGCGGTGGGTGCGAGAACCGCCTCAAAGTACCCTTGGCCTCGCCGCCAAGGCTCCTTGTACTTCTACATCATCTGCTGGCCTCTCTGTCTCACACAGCCCGCTTCCAAGCGCATGTTCGAGCGATCACCAGCTGCAGTGCAAAGCCGCCAGTCTGCAATGGTTAATCTGGTTCAAGTCGCTGAGCTGATACCTGCTGCCGACATCAGAGTTTGTGAGTGAGACTGCATACAACGGACAGGCACGCCTTTTGCTGCTGCAGCACCTCACGAGGAATACTCGGAAAACGCAGCCATGCTCGAGCTTATATTAGGTCTATCATACTTGTGACAGGATGATCATGCTATACTACTTCTTTACTTCGCTCTCTGCCTGCGAACCTTGCTCTTTCGGCTTGAGCAGATCCAACTCCCGAGCTCTTCGTAGATATATCCTTTCCCGTTCCGTCAGCTCTGCAGCATCCTTCGTTGACAGCTTCTTCAGATACTCCAAGCTCTGCAAAGCACTACCAGCTTGAGCTCAACCACTTCCTCCTACAGGATCACTCACTGGATCAGGCAGCTCTTCACGCATCTTCACAAAGTATCCTTTCGGGAACGATGAGGCAGTGGATCCTAGCCTATCCTGAAAGCGGCCCGCGTCAATTGTCAATTTGAGCAGGAGACCTTTGGCAACAAGCGGCTTACATGGCCCGTTTGGGGCGTATCGACTGACGAGACGTCCTTTCGCTGATCCAATGCTATCGTGAAGCCGCTGGTCTTCGAATTCAAGTACTGTGTGCCCAGCAGCGCAGCCCCTCCGACCTATTCAGCAGTACCACATGTCATTTCCACAACGACCTCTACTTTCAAGGGTCAAACTTACAGACGCAGCTGCCGCTGTGGCCAGAGGGCTGCGTATATTGGGAAGACGCGTGATCAGATGCGGAACATCACAGGACTTCAGCAAGGTGACTTTACTGCAGCTTCACGAAAGTAGCTAGATGGACAAGATGACCTTGACTGTTAGTATGACCTCTACGGGTCTAAAGGCGTCCTCACCAACCCATCGATAAAGCCATAGAAGAAATGCCCAGAAATACAGATTCAAAGAGGCAAGGTGTTTATCTTCAGCAAGTAGTCATGTCATATCACTTATCGCTGAATTGCAAAGACATGTCTTCTGACTTGAATGCACGGATTAAAGCGATGCGCGCCTCGCCGGATGGTCGCGTGACCACCTTTCACGAGACTTCAGAGGAAAGACTCGGAGCTCTGTAGCCTTATACGCCTGCATTATTACTAACTTAAGTTATTATCGTTGCTTGTCACGCGAAAGCAGAGAATGCGCGAAAGCGGGAGGATATTGATGTACAGCAGTAGTATAGTGGAAGAGTTACGAGCTGGCTCGATGGCCACGTTCGAAGTTTATAGTATATGCACAGAGGCATGTCAAAGATAAGTAGACCGTCAACAAGGTCGTCGCACTTTGTTCTTCAGCTTGCGATCTTGCCCCTGTCCATGACACATCCAGGCACGCAATGCTGCTTGTCATCCTGTTGAATGCTGCGAAACGTCGCTCGTGCCGGAACATACACGACTAGAACATTCAGTACAAGCACAAAGATGACTTTCGCGAAACCAGCAGATTCACTCAAGAACGCAAAGATTCTGGGTAAAGAAGAGCTGACAGAACCTAAATGGATCCATCTGGAGGGCATCAAATGGCAGAAACCTGACGGAACAGAGGTGACTTTGCAGTCCGTGTCTTCCGGATAGAGCTGATGCTGGTCCTACAGAAAAGTATGTGCTGACATCGAAGATCGGCTATTGTTGCTCCTCGGACTGATGAAACAACAGTATGGGAATGCGCGACTCGAAAGACACGAGGCTCAGCTGGCGTTGACGCTGTTGCGATGCTAGCTCTCATCTCCCATCCGTCTAGTCCGTCTTACTCCGTCGTTCCTGCTTCCACCATATACTGACTCTAGCCTGAAGAACCCTTATCTACCGTCATTGTTCTGCAATTCAGACCACCAGTAAACGCAATATGCGTTGAGCTGCCAGCCGGTCTGGTCGACAAAGACGAAAAGCCAGCAGAAGCTGGCGAGCGCGAGCTGTACGAAGAGACAGGCTATAAAGGCAAGACAGAAGAAGTCTCGCCCGTCATTGTGTCTGATCCAGGTCAGCCTACCGCTACTGGCATGTCTAGGATCTGCTAATGCCCGATTTCTAGGCATGACCTCGGCAAACATGTGTCTAACTACCGTCAAGGTGGAGCTGGAGGAAGGTGATGAGCTAAAAGAACCAGAGCAACATCTTGATGAAGGCGAATTCATCGAAAAGCGCATAGTCGCCATCAAGGATCTCTACCAGACACTTCTAGGTGAGATAGCCCAGCCAAGTTTTCGCGCGTAATTCGTGGCTGACTTGACAGTATAGACTATGACAAGATGGGTTATACTGTCGACGCGCGTCTGATGCACATAGCGTGGGGAATGGAGATCTCCAAAAGATATGGTAATCAATTCTAGGATAACATTTCCTGTTGTCTTGGGATAAAGGTAATGGGTATATCTATCTAACGATCGACCACGCTATCTGTTTGCCAGCATAAAACGGCCGTACATATTCTTGCTCCCCATCTTCGCCGACAAAGCCATATCCAGGCGAGATCGGTCTGGAGGTACGCTCTAATACGACGCTCTTTTCTGTTTGCCCAACTGGCTCCTTGTAGAACGCCCTGCCAAACGTGGATGCAAAGCCTTCCAGCCTATCGAGCGAAATGACAGTCCCCAGTTGCTTGTCCTCGAAAATGTCGGCGAGTAGAGGTATCAGGTCCGAGCTGGAGTATATCCCGGCCGCGCAGCTAGGGCATTCCGAGCTGCTGGATGCTTGTGCATTGGAGCACAGCTGCGCGTGAACATGAGCGTGCGCACTGGGCAACTTCTTCCGCAGTGAATGAGGTGCAGAATCGCTTCCTAGGAAGAATCGGGGATGGCCTTCGGCAATCACTTTGCGAAGCGCTTCGCGATCTGATGCTAGCTTTGCGACAGGTTTGCAGAAGTTGAGAGGCTGTCCTGCCCATGCATCTACGGTGAGAGCCAGATGGTGCGGAGTGATGGTACAGCCAACGGTGGGCCCGCATTGCTTCACAGCTGCTACAGCTGCAGCAGAGGTTGCGTGCTCTAGAACGATACGCAGGTTGGGAAATTGGGCATGGAGTTTGTGAAGATTGGGCAAGAAGCTGGCTTCGGCGTTTAGAACGCTGATATCCTGACAAGCATTAGGATAAGCTTGCGCCCTTCAGTGTAGACACTGAGGTTACTCACATCTGGCGCTGAGCTTGGCACTTCCCCATGAAGATTGAGGACCAGTCCAAGCTTCTCCATCTCGCCGAATACTTCATAGTAGAGCTCGTAGCTTTCGACACCAGCGCCGCTGTTTGTGGTGACTCCTCTGGGATAGCTCTTGACGCCCTTGATGCCAGCAGCATGAGCCTTTCTCACTTCGTCGACCGTCAATTCTGGACTGAGAAACAGAGTGACGAGAAAGCGTGTTTCTGGGCATAATCGCTCGAGTTCTGCTCGGTACTGGACTGCTGCATCTGTCGTAGTGAGAGGTGGAACAAGATTCGGCATCACATATGCCAGCGAGATCCCGCCAGCTGCGACATGCGGAGTAACGAGCTCGCAAAGGTTTCCCTGACGAAGATGTACATCTGGAAGAATGCGAAGAATCAGTCTATGATTATCATATTCAGCTGGCAAACCCACGAAAGTCTGCCGGTGCTGCGATAGTCACTCTTTCTGCCATCGTTAGAATGCAAGATGCGACGCTTGGTAGTCTGCAACGCTGGTTTTGTCAAAGATCATCTTGGACATCCTTTCACACACACATCTACACAGAAGCTGGTGTTCTACAGCAGGCACCGCCCAACTACGACATGCAGGTCGCCTGAATCTGCCATTGCTGATCTTGCCAAGCTCAAAGTCGGGCAACAATACCGTATTCAAGTAGCCACCCTACATATCAATCTCAGTCGCCATGCCTGGACACAGATATTACGACCGCGACTGCTATCCGTCTCTCTCGGATGATAGCTACCGCGTGGCTGTAAGCAGCATGGTCTGACTCACGGACTGGAACGAAGCTGATACACGGCTTCCTACAGCCACCACTGCCGTGGGGACGGCGGAAGGGACCTAGGAGAGCAACGCGTGCAGTGTCCGCAGCTCGGGATCGATACCATAACTCAGCAGACAGTATACGAGTAGCTGTGAGTGTAGAATATACTATAGTAATCTCTAAAAAGCTTGTCGCTAAGTGACACCTGGTCAGCCCAAGCCCAAGCCTTGGAAATCACGCAGTCGCAAAAGCCACGATCGCGAGCAACGTTCAGAGCACGAAGCAGAAGAAGCACGTATGCACTCCAAATCCAAGTCAAAGCGAAAGGCAGACCGGCACAAGTACGCTGTGCCTGCCAATATCCAGGACAACCCATTCTTCAAGGACATCTTCGAGAATCCGAAAACACCGAAAGACAAAAAGCGTCGAGAAGTAGCACCTGAGCACAAGCTTCGAAGGAAGGACCTTGAGAAGCGGGACGTCCCGATTCTACCTCCACCCGTAGCAAAGAAGCCTGTCAACCTGCCTGGTAAGAAGACCAAAGCTGGAAAGACTGTGGGACCTAAATTACCAAAGATCGCTCCTCCACCACCACCTCCACTTCATAATCATAATGTGCTCCCCCCGGTGCATCAGATTGTCGCACCACAGTATCCTGTTGACACGATGCCTGCGCCGAATTTTCAAGAGCAACCTCCTCTTGCCTCTCACGCTCCAGCGAATATGGGAGCTTCACCTCATCTCGGTCTTCGGAATGAAGCTACGTTCCCTGGACACCAACCTCCTAAGTTTCAAGCTGCCGGCGGCGGCCGGCCTCTTGCGCCTGCTCCGACGCAGAATGCTAATCAGCTACTCAAGATATACCGTGACCACTACAGCCAGCCTCAATTTCAGGTTAACCCGCTAGCTAGATGGAGGACCCCAGCTGAACCCGATTCAGGTAGGCAATATCGACAGGCTCCTCCAGATACTCAGCCGCAGACCAACGTCAATCATTACGAACTGTCGATGGAATACGCGGACCTTCAGGCGAAGCATGAGCAAGCTCAACGCGATTTGGCCGCAGCGACAGAAGTGCAAGATCGGGCAGAAAAGCACTTGGCCCGCCTGAAAGCCAAAGGTCCAGATATTCCCAAGGCGCGATCATCCAGCAAGCACGACTACAGGAGCTCTGGCGGTTCCTATATTGCCGAGCTTGAACGTAATGCCCGTCTTGCTGCGGAGGAGGCTGAATCAGCGAGGCTGGCCGTGCCTAAGCATTTGAGACCCTATAGATCGAAAAACGTCACTATCAAAGAAGGATCGCCAGACAGACGCTACTTCGCTACGGTGGAGGATTACACCTCCGCCGATGAACGGGAGAGTATCAAGCGCCGCGAGCGTCGGCGAAAAGATAGAGAGGCTCGTGAGTATAGCACCCGAGGCCCCAACAGGTACGCGGACGACGATCGAAGCTCAAGTCATGGCGGCGGCAGTAGACGCCATCGCCAGAATGGGTCTCGCAATGCAGACTATCGCATTCGCCATCATCCAAGACCGCGCGAAATTCCACATGATGTTCGCTATGAAATGCCACCCCAAGGCCTACCAAGCAACCGCTGGAACGCTGAATACGATAATTATCCTCGAGGAAGACCGCTCGGCTCTCGGGACGTCCCTCGCTATGATGGCTATCATCAGGGACCGTCCAACGACTCTAGGCCCTACAACGACGATGACTATTATGGCTATGATTCTTGGGATGAGAGTTGACTCAGCAGATGGGGCGTATCGCTATAGCAGTAGCTGATTTCGGAACGTCGGCTTCAAGCCTGCACAGATATGCAGCATAGCGCAAACATCTTTCTTTTGCCATCGTGGAAGCTCCAAATTCCTAAAAGACGATTAGACACCAGTATTCGACCGAAGGCACCGCCATGACACATCTGTTAGCTTGGTGGAATCTGCTACGAGCACTACCGAAGAATCTTGCTAGCAAAGGGTATATATTCACCATGCCCTCAAAGAAGCCCGGACTTCCCTCCGAATCTGCGAGTGCCTTCGATAGTAGAGACTGGTGGCCAGGTGAGTCGAGCACACGCTCCAGCTCCGTTCATGGCAAGTCGGACAAAGCTCGCTCAAGGCGCTCGAAGTCCAAGAAACGAAGGAAGCCAGAAGACTACAAAAGCACTGCTACGTCCTCCGGTGACGATGAGCGACAAGATTTGTTTGATATCGGTACACGTAGGCTACACGGGTCGGCTCACTCAGAGAACCTCGTAGACAT
>Ga0115846_101041_pt1 | contig 13134 bp, 10 predicted proteins | sample InSIn5gowninarea_2_FD_83860 | JGI IMG/M metagenome (GOLD analysis project Ga0115846, IMG submission 83860)
GATAGAAATATAAGTGATGATGGTAACGATGGGATATTGGTAACGATGGGATGGGGACAAGCCAGATCACGATAAGACACGACTTTTATGATATTGTATGGTTGGCTCAGAATTAGCTGTCATTACTGTACATTAGCATAAACAGGAGCACGAGTTCTGGAAAGCCTCGCGAGATCACAACGAGACACGTATCTATGACATTGCATGGTAGTTTCAAAGTCTGATCTTTACTGCACAGCGCTCGCTTTTGATACTCCACTTCATCCAGTCATCCATTGTCAATCTGTAATCGTAGCTGAAACTCCGTGCTGTCTGCCCTGCCTGTTACAACACAATCATTCCATAGGAAGATCGTGACTGTGACGCCCACCTCTCCATCCTCCTCTACTGTGGGCGTAGCACCCTCAAGCCATCTCTCGTCGGTGCAGCAGCGCGCTTGAATGACTAGATATTTCGTCAGCATTACGGCGTAAACTGAAGTGCCAATTTCAAACTTACGTTATCGCACTCCTCCCAAGCCCTTCCTGCACCGAAACCAAGACCAATCCACGCAGGCCATGCTCTTCTCCTGAACAACAGAACGGAAGCGACAATACCGAAGGAGAGACCAAGAGATGAGCGGATGAGTACAGAGGAAAGGCAGCGGTCCCACTGGTCGAACCGTGTCAGCTGATATTCCATTCTTCACTGTGCAGGGTTTCATCGTAAAGTCCTCTTCTTTCTGGTGGCGTGGATTTCACGAATGCTCTGCTTCTGTTGTAGACAGTTCCTTCTTGATCTTATCCTTACCTTCTCGTTGAGAAGAGCTTCGCTCATTGTCTTGCCAGGTCGCACGACAGTAACAGGTGTTTCTGGTACTTGCGCTTCGTTTGTGGACATTGTGGCGGTAGTATTGGGCGCAATGTCTGTGGGTATAGAGAATGAGCTGGAGATGAGGCAAAGAGGTGTGCTGGCGCAGGGTTGAGCTGAGATGGACTGGAGAACGATCGACCTGTTGTTGCCATTGGGATGAACGTCGGAGATTGGTCCGCTGGACGAATGTGGCTTTCAAAAAAGTCCTCAGAAACACTGGTGAAAAGACACCATCATGTCTGACAAGCGCACGTCACTCCAGAAGCTACAGGCTCTGGACAAGGATTTCCAAGATCTACCTGCCCAATTGAAAGAGTTATGCGCGATCCTGAGGGCACCTGAGCTTCTAAGACAAGATGCGACTACTATCAAGACAAAGAGCAGGACTGCGAATGGAAGATTGGATTGGGCGTTGAGGTGGCTGTTATCAAAGCTGAAGGCTTCTAAGGAGTAGGTCATCAAGAAGAAAGTCCAAAAGCTCTACTGACCAGCGACCAGAGCACGAGCATGTTCACAAGCATGGATACTGCTAGCCAATCTAATCAATTCTCTACATCCTAACCCCACTGCTCGTGCCTTGAACAACGCTGGTATATTGTCCATAATCAGTAACGTCTTAAACGAAGTCTTCGCCACGTGGTACCAGACGACACCAGTCAATGTTTTACAAGCACCCCTTGCTGGGCAAAACGAAGGAGATGTGTCTATTGTAGATGCAGATTCTCCCGAGACCTCTGAGACGGGAAAGAAAAGCAGGAAGAGGAAACGAGAACTGCAAGATGAAGATGGCAATGAGCACAAGCAATTGAAGACAGAAGAGCACACTTTAAACGGGTTTAGCACGTATGATCAGACTAGAAAACGACGAGAGTTGTATCAGGCCTTACACGTCGTGCTTGGCGTCCTGGTTACTCCTGCTCAACCTGAGGTGCACAAACAAGACAAAGCCGATATCGAACCAATCAGGGCTGCACTAAGAATGCACACCATCAACGCCGCTGCGTTTCTGGGGAGATGGTTAGATGCCTCCGAAGACAATATCTCGTTCTCCGCAGCACTCCAGATATGGAAATCCAGGATTACCACTCCTGGCGAAGACGTTCTGATGATCTTTTCGAAGCACTGTCTCGCGCCAGCAACAGCGCTGCTGCAGCAACTCAAAGGAGAACGGGATTTTATCAAAGGTGGATCTCGAAAGACGCCCATAGAACACCAGATCGCTATCATAGAGAAGCTAATCGCTGAGCATGTCCTCTTGCCTGCGAGACGACGGTATCGAGAACAACGAAATAGCTCCAGGGAAGCTAACGACAATGATGGGAGTATACTGGCTGACGTGCTCACGCCACTTCATGGCAACTGGCTGATTTTTGACGGTATAGCGGACCTCTTTGAGCTTGCTATAAGAAGTACGCCCATGTCAACGCCCCGGAGAAGAATTGCCGAATCACCGTGGCTTGAAGCTATGTTTAATGCTCTCGCCGACTGTATAGATTGTGATCTACAGACCAAAGTTAAGAAGAAGTCCGAAAACAAGTCCATCTTCTCAGAACTTGTCCAGCTTGTCTCGAAACACAACGTGTCTCTGAAGAGGAGCACCACAAAAGCGATCCTGCAAAATTACGTGTTCGGGGATGAATACAACACAGATAGGTCACTATTGGCGCAGCTTGTCAAGATCGATTCTGGGCTGTTTGTTGACGACCTTAGTAATCTCAAAGCAGTATTCGCAGATGCAGGAAAAATTAAGTCCGATCGGGACGAGGTTCTCTTTCCGATCCTCAAGGCGCTGGTAGCGGCACGCAGTCTGCAGACTTTCGTTAAACTCTGGCACGATCGACTCAAGTACAAGTTTCAGGCCTGGTCGACAGAAGACGAAGATCGTAGCTTGTCAAACACTGCTCCGATTTGGGAGGACGCAAACCTTGTGCAGGCACTAAGTCAACATCTCGAAATCGCAATGACAACACGCCAACTCACCGAGCTGATTGAAGGGTTGGTCCACGAACTTACCACTGACAAAGAGCCCGGGCTGCTTGCAGCACATGCCTCCATGCTCAACTCCATTCTTACTGCACTCCGGAATGTTGACTATGTCAAACTGTTACTGCCAAGAATGCGCGAGTTTCTGGATCTGGCTTTGGCGAGACTAAACACGATCGACGGTTCACAGCATCGAGCTAAGTCTCGTCTTTGGACGCTGATTGCAACACTCCATCGCTTGCATACGTCAGCTGCTGCACCAGTCGAAACTGCCAAGCTGGTGATGACCTTCGACTCCAAGTTGGACACCATGATCAGTGCGAACTTACGACAACGTCAAAGAATTCCCTCGGAATCAGCCCAATACACATCTCCATCATCTTTGGCGTGTTTGGGGAGTGTCTGCGATGACATTCGGTCTCGACACATTGCTCTGACTTCTTTTGCCTCACTCAAAATCCTCCCTTCCTTCCTGCGAAGCATTACATCTGGACTCCCTGTCTCAGTATTGATCGACCTTACAGACGTGCTCAGCTGTTATCCAGTCTTATTGCTTCAAGCGAAACATTCCATCGCCCGAGTAACCATTGTAAGTTCTGCGTTCAGCACCTGGCTTCGAGCGATGAAGGCTGCTGGCCGCCTTGAGGAAGGCATGTACTCCACAAAACTCTTGACGCACACCAATCTTTCAGATAGTGATATCGTGAAATGGAATGGTGTTTTAGATGAGGTTGATTACATCAATGACTCTGATCCTGCATCAGTGCCCGATCATGGCTCACCCCAACTTGGCCTCCTTGGTCGATTGTCCCGAATGCCACTTGATCAATGGTCCTCGGAGAAAGAGAAGATGTGGACCGAGTGGATAGGTTATAAGATGCGGAGTGTGATCAACTCGGTGGAAAGCTGGTTAGTTGCGTTGAGTGCCCTACTACGGTTTCTCTGGCGCCACACCCCAACCTCTCTTTCTAATAGTTCTATCGACTTGGACAACATTGCTCTTCGCCTCGATGAATGCATCCACGAGTCATCTGTCTCAGCAGCTGATCGTTCAGCGTTGACTTTGCTGTTCTACAACGTCTGTCGCTTGGTGCTCGACTCTCGCCTCCAGGTGCATGGCGATAAATACAACGACATGCAGAATGAGACTACTCAATCGACAGACCATCTAGCGGATGACACGGGCTCCCACGTTGCGACACTGACCCTATTGAAAGCAATAGCCAGCGCACAATCAGCAGATGGGACAACCTTTCCAATAGATCAGGCTTGTATTATTATAGTTCTGCACAAGCAGATCCAGTGGATGACTGGGCAAGCTCGGGAGAACCCAGACTCAGTGGAGGTAGCGGCAATGCTCGATGTTCTCGCTTCATTCAGTAATCCGGAAGTCTTTTCTAAGCACAAAGAGATAATAGAAACTATACTCGACAACCAAAAGCTCAACACAATTGACGATATCTCTGTCAAGGAGATGCGCTTCCGTCTGGAATGTAGGCTAAATCGTGCTGAAAATGCTGCCCCTGATATTGAGAAGACATTGGCCTTGCTCGCTGTCGTCAAGTCAAAACAAAACGCACAAGTCGTTGAGACCGCCGTACTGGAGACTCTTACAGCTGCTGCTTCGGACGCTCGTCTCGAATTTGTTAAAGCGCTAATGCCGTCATCTGACAAGTCGTTCTTCGCTCAGGAAAAGCTACAGCTGCTACATGTGCTGGTGAAAGCTAGCTCAAGTAAACAGTACAGATCAGTCCTTCCTGAGGAGCTGATGGCACCCTTGGCATCCTCCTCACAGCTCTCTTTGCCAAAACTCACTACCCTTACGCTTTTCATATCTACAGCACAATCACTTCGGCATTTACTCGAATCACATTCTAGGCACCTGCCTCAATCCGTGATTGAGAACGTACTTCTCACCATTAGCAACACCTGCTCGCCTTCTTCCTCACCAAACATCCCAGCGACACCGCAAACCTCCCGTCATATCTTCACCCTCACAACAAATCTCCTCCAAACACTCCTCACCCATCACCGTCGCAAGCTCCGCGGGCGCTTCGAACTAGTCATGACAGCACTTCAAGCACTTCTACGCTGCCTCTTCACTGGCTCCGGCACGTCCACTTTCGGTCGCATACAACAGCCGACATGGTTACCACGAAAGTCGTCCTCGGTGGACGGCAAAGGTCTTGACGCATCTCATGTAACGCAATTCACGCGACTTCTGACCAGTATTTGCGATCCTACGCTTTCTGCAGTGCGCTCTGGTTCCGCAAAAAGTGGACCTGGCTTAACGGACGAGACGAGGAAGGCGAAGAGGTATGCTGGACAGTATGTGCAGTATGTGTTAATGGAGCTGTGCGAATGTCAGCTCAAAGGCAGATTAGTGGGAGGTGCCGATGGTGCGAGAGAGGCACTGACTCCAGGTGTTTGGGCCATGTTGGAGGTGATTGGCCAAGATGGGCTTAGTGCATGTATGGAGGGGATGGCTGGTGGTGGAAGGAGCGTATTGAGAGGGTGGTGGGAAGAGTGGAGGACGATAGGTAGAGGACGGTGGTGAGTGATGGGTCAAGACATCTGGCCCGTGGCAGGTAATATAATAAACTCGAAGCTGGATAAAGCAGGATGTTCAGCCTATTCAAGGACTTTCCTCATTACTACGATCTTCCTCCCTCGCTCTTCTAAACATACGCATAGATAGACCTTTGTTATAAGAAGCGATAATTTCTTGATTGTATGTTGGACTTTCGCGCCTTGCTTGTCGATTTGTGTTATTTAACGCGTCCGTCGGTGGTGCTGCGGCGTTGGTTGGTAAGTGGTGTAATACCATGATGACAGCAGAGGTAGTGTGGGTCCCTCCAGGCAATCGAATACTCTGTATCAGTGTCGTATCATTTTTGAATCTTCGTAGCAACAGGGAAATAGGCCTGACCGGTGTATATCGGAGCTGATGGTCCTACTCAATACAAGCAGAGCTCCTCAAGATGTCGAGTATTTTAGTACCTCAATCTCTAGGACACCCGCATCCTCTCCATTTCCACCACGCGACATTCGCCTTCCTCCATCCATCCTTCCAACCAGTGTTTCACACATCACATCCAATCACACTTGCTACTCCCTCTGCAACACAACAGTCAAGCCCATCAGCCCCAACATCGCCGTCTTCAGCCACGGATACTCGGACAGCAAAATCGTGCCATACCCGACATACGGCACGAATCCGACCACACTGCCGATGACGTCGCGGTCGCGATCAAGGTATTTTTGGCCGCGAGCGTAAAGTTCGGTGTCGTCTGCGGCGTTGTTGTCGCCTTTCGTTAGGAGGAGGAGGGGTTCGTCGCTGGGAAGCGTTAGCTTTGAGAGATTGTAATGATGTGAATGGTGGCTTGAGGTGTTTGAGAGGTGTTTGGGAGAGGCATGTATTGGGGGGTGGAACGAGTTTGTGAAAGGCGAGGATGTTACGACTGATCCCGTGGGTAGCAAAGCGTGAACATTGTCGTTTTGTTCGAGGACCACGGGACTGGGAAACAGCGCAAATAAGGATAGTCCAGAGGAAGCAAAAAAGGCCAAACATACCCGCCACCAAACCGCCTGACAACCCTATGCACAATAGGAATATCCTTGCCTCTAACCTCATACACCACAATCTCACCTAATCTCGCATCCTTCCTCTCCCCTACTCTCCTCCCACCCTTCTTCACTCCCATTCCGCCCTTTGCATCCCTCACCAACCCCTCTCCACCCTTCACACCCTCAGTCCCATCGTCCAACGCACCACACTTCTCGGCTCCGCCAATGCCAAAAACACACGGTATGCTTTCGGGGAACAAGCCGTTTCTGTTCCATAAGAAGAGGAGGTCGCCGCGTTGGAAGGCGGGTTCCATACTGCCGGACAGGACGACGACGATGGGGGAGTGCGAGTCGGAGAGGACGGAGAGGGATTTCCAGAGCATGAAGGCGGTGGAGAGGACGAGGGCGAAGTTGAGGGATTGTGTTAGAGTGCGGAGGATGGTTGGGGAGACCATTGTGGCGTATGAGTGGTGTGGAAAGGTTGTGGTGAGATGAAGGTATGTCGGGCGTGGTGTGGTTCTTGCGGCAGATGGTAGGGGCTTGTTTTTGCACTAAGTCGGTTGAGATTGGGTGGTGTTTGTGGTCGAAAATGGTAATCGTATGATAGTTTGCTCGCCGCTGCGGATTTAGCTGTAGGATGACGCGTGGATATCACGTCTGGATGTTTACCAGCCGCTGTTTGAGTTGTGTTTCAGAGAGCTGGACCCTGAAACACCACAGTGGTGCCGATCCGTCTCTATGTTTCAGCGCTTTTGATATATGTTGATTGGCGTGCCTGCTCTATTGTGGGTGCCGAGAGATACTACACGAAGTCAATGTATGGTTAAACTATTCTGTAATATGCTACTCTATCGCTAAATAAATCTAACATACATAATTGCTATATGCTTACAAATACATTACAATACCTTACAGACAACATCTACCCAAACGCTCATATTGTGTCGTGAACCGCATCAATCACCTCCCACCACCATCTTTCTCAGCCTCAAAGCGCTCTCTCCACCTCTTCTCCCTCGCATCTCGCTCTTCGTCCATCCATTGCTTCACATCTTTATCCTGGTACTGCGACAGACTCTTGAAATCCCTACTCTCCTCCTCCAGCTTCGGCAATGTGATCCACACTGCCTTGGTCATGCCAACACCACCCTTCTGAACAACGTCCTTGACAAAGCCAGCCCAGCTCGCAAGACACCGTTCGCTAACGGGCGCCCCAGCTAACAGCATCGCGAAAACATGTGGCATTGCTTCATACCCTTCATATATGACTCCAACGTTCTTCCTCATCTTGCCTTCTTGAGCATCAAGAGCCTGTGCCGCTGCAACCCGTGATGCTACCACATTGCACTCATCGAGAAGCATTTCCTCGCCAATACAGAAATACGCGCTCGGCACACCCCTCCATTGTTTGACTGTAGCAGCTAGAGGCGAGACCAGCGGATGACATAACATAGTGCCCGAACAATACAAGTCCGCTCTTGGAGGCGGACTAGGCCATAGTGGACATGGAGGTGGTGCGGAGGGATCTTTCGGAGCTGGACCTGTGCTAGCAGAGGGCTCGGAAGAGGCAGTCGAAGCTGTGCGGACTGTGGTGACGCCTGGCAGGTAGTCGTAGTGCTGATTTGTTTGGAGCGAGGGCATACACCTCGTCACATCGGCCCAGATTGAGTTCATTGACAAGCCGCCTGGGAGAGGAACGTAGACTTCTTTGCCGTGGAAGAGGACGGTCGTTTGCGATGTCTGGTGTAAATGGAGGAGGAAGAGTGTTAGTACTGCTGTTAGATTGGCACCGGCACTGTCACCTGCGAAGACGATGTGTTCTGGCTTGACTGGCTCGTGGAATGCGCCTGGCGGAGGATATAGAAGCGAGAGATATGCGACGAAGGCGTCCAGGATAGGAGTCGGAAAAGGATTTTGTGGTGCCATTCTATATCTGACGTTGAATGCTCGACCGCCTGCCTCTCGACTTATTCGTGCAGCTCCATCGCGATGAGATGCTGGGTCCATTAAGTAGTATGCACCTCCATGAAAATAGAGCACCACAGCCGGGCCTGTTGCTTCTGCCATCATCAAAGCATACCTCTCCTTATCACTTAGTTTCGCAAGTTTCTTGACATCCCTATCTGCCGTCCATGCCTGCCACTCCCCCTCCACCGCTGAAACAGTGGGTATATCATACTCCTCCTTCCCTGTCTCTTTCATCTCATCAATAGCTCGACATAACGCCTGTCTAACACCACCTTCCTTCTCTCCATCTTTCGGTAATGCCATAGTCACGGGAACGATAAGCTGATTCGCTTTGACAGCGGGCCGCTTGAGGGAGAAGTTCTGCTGTTCTGTGATAGAACTAGTACTGTTTTCCATTATGCCGCGAATGGTAGTGATGGTGAGCATGGTACGGAGATCCCATTTCTTTTCGGGTTGATAGCCGAGAGTATGCCAGAACGAGTTTCGCAGCATATCTGGGACTCGAGGGAGAACGAGGCGAGCGGCTTCACCTGCCATTGTGGTTGGTGGTGATGGTGGTGGAATATGGTGGTAGGCGGGCTCTACTTAGGTGACGTGACAACTCGACAGTGGACGCTTGCTGCAGAAGGGGATAACTCTGATGGCACGCGAACAGGATGAGTTGCTATCGAAGAGGTGTTGTTTGAGGTGCTGGCAATTCTGAAGAGGACATTGATGGTCATTTGATTGCGTCACCATTCTCGGCTGATGTAGAACCTACCAGGTAGTGCCGAGACACATCTTTTTTATGTCTTGTTCCAGGTTGTTAGTGGTTATCCACCTCACTTTTCTGCCAGAAATTGTAGACATAGAGTCGGAGAGTGTCTTGGATCATGTCCAGGTTTCATGTTCGTTTCAAGCGACCAATGTTTGTCCTTAGAGATATGATGATTACAATGAAGACTGGACAAGGCTGAAACTGATAATAAAATTGTTCGTCATTTCGTTATATAAGGTCTGCGTAGCGCATTGCATATGTATCGTTATGGAGATGAGCACCCTTGCTCATAGGATTTTAACATCGTCTTCTATCGGTTCGCCGCCCATCATCACAAAATCAACCACACTCATCTCCTCTTTTTCAACGACAACATTGCCTTTCCTGGCGACGACAAATATCTTGCCATCGACGCAGACACGTCTCCATTGGTCATCCTTCTCATCGTCTTCCACATCAAAATCGATCTTGAGGGCTTCAATATCCTCATAGCTAACTCGCTCATCATCAACATGTTTGCCACCATCGTAAGCAGCCTTCATAATGTCCATAATCGCATTACCACCGCCTTCAAGAGTGCCGAAATGGACCAGGCGGAAGTGGCCGTCAAGTGGCTTTGATGATGGTGAGATTTTAAAGGTAGCTTCCATGTTCGAGTTGAAAGTCGCGAGTATGTATGCATGTGCTGGTCTGGGTACTTCTTGCCAGCTATCACTTCCTGCTAAGCGGATAGAGAGTTTGGCGCAATAGGCATGTGGCGAGGCATTATCAGGAGGAAAGAGAAGATTTGCTGCAGCCATTTGGAAGCGTTCGTTGCCATGCTTGCGATATTCTGGAGTATCACTGTCGCCTACGAGTGATGCATGAAGACCATAGCTAAACACGACGGCTCCAAAGACGATTAGAGCCTGGTGGTCGGCTGGGATGATAGTATCGAAAGCTTCCGGATCCTGAACTGCCTGAGTGCCACTCGATTGATATGACTTAGAAGATAGTTGGGCTTTGTAAAGAGGTAGAGAGCGGGGGCTACCACGAGCGACTGCGGCCATGCCGAGTGTGCGATCCGACGCTACTCCTGTCGAGTGTGCCAGACTATTACCAGTACCCATTGGAAGCACCGCCAGCTTGGGCTTGATATACTTCTCTGAAGGAGGTCCATCATGCAAGAAGCCATTGACAAGGTCAACTATACCACCATCACCAGAGAGTAGTATTACTGATTGAGAAATACTAGCTTGAGCTCTAGGTAACAGGACATCTTTTGTCAATTCAGTAATGGACTCAGTGGATGTCGTTTCGTGTGCCTGGTAGTCAGTGCCGTCCACGAGACCAAAGGCATCAAGATAAGGTTTTAATAGAGAATCGTAGACAGTTTTGGCCAATTCTCCGCCAGACTTGCCAGAGATTATGACGTGGATGTTTGGCTGGCTCTGTCCTTCGTTGTTGTTCATCAATGAAGGTAAGAACCACTGGCTTCGTGCTGCAAAGCGCTCCAGGACAACTTCAGGCAGATTCGTCACAGGAAGAATACATAGGGATGTGCGCTTCTCAATCTTTTCTTCAGCAGGTTCTTCATTCACCTTTGCGAACACAACTTGATGATTTGAATGATGACTGTAAGGTGGGAACACATCAATCACGCAGTCTTCATTGATCGTGTGCTTCTCGTCACCTTCATCTGCTTCAAGCACGAAATCTGTCTCAACGCGTTTCACACTGAATACTGTTTTACTCATCTTGTAGTTCGTTATGTCGTAAATGTCATCAAAGTCATAAATCTGTGTTGATGGGGAGTTTCACATCAATCTGACCACATTACCTCGTCGTCGATGCCTCTTCATCGGAAAAGGGGTTTCATTTACGTAGAAGTAATGCATTCAGTTATGTCATCCTCTCATCCTCATCTTCACAAACATTGATTTATTCACTTATTCATACATCCATAAACTCACTTCATTCGATCGCATCGTACCCCTGACGAAATATCAATCCATCGCTCTCTACATAAGTACTCTCAACTATCATGGCGCCTCAGGCCGCCACCAAGCGCCTCACTCGCGAGTACCAGAACATGTCCAAGAACCCTCCACCGTATATTGTCGCGCATCCCTCAGAAACAAACATCCTCGAATGGCACTATATCATCACGGGTCCACCAGCGACACCATATGACGGCGGTCAATATTGGGGAACGCTGGTAGGTTTATAGTGTTCATGTTTGTCCCATATCAAGACTAACTTACTCAGGTCTTTCCACCTGAATACCCCTTCGCACCACCAGCAATTCGTATGCACACACCCTCTGGTCGCTTCCAGCCGTCCACCCGATTATGTCTCAGCATTAGCGACTTCCATCCAAAGTCCTTCAACCCTGCATGGGAAGTGTCGACCATCCTCCTCGGCCTGCAAAGTTTCATGACAAGCGAAGAGATGACAACCGGCAGCGTTGGAGGAACACACGCTGAGCGCCAGGCCTTTGCAGCTCGCTCAAAGTGGTGGAACAGCACTGGTGGTGGCTCAACGAAGAAAGAGATCCCCGGCATCAGCGGTTCAAACGCAAAAGGTGCAGGGAATGTTAAAGCAGGCGATGGTGGGCAGAAGTTCAGGAAAGAGTGGGCAGAGCTGGATGAAGAAAACTGGAAGTGGATGAAAGAGAAGCGGATCGATCCCAAGACTGGACAGGTAGTGCCCGACCCCAATGCTCCTCCATCGTGCGTACCTGGTGCTGATGCGCTTCGAAGGAGACCTCTGGGCAATAATGGAAGCGATGGAAATGGGACGGGAGCAGTGGTCGAAGGAGCACAGCAAGCGGCGGAGGCAGGGCAGAATTGGCTGTCGAGACATAAAGTGCTCACGGCGATTATTGCTATGTTTGTGTACGCGGCAGTGGCGAGGATTGTGAGCGGTTGATGTGGGACTGTAAAAAGCTGTGACGAAGTCATGATCGGAATTTGGCATTGGAATCAGGGGCAGGAGTACCTGGGCACACAGATCAAAGGGTGTGATGGTTGGGTGTGCTTCTCGACCTATACGAGATGGGCACGAGAAGATCTGCATGCACACACACGACTTTTTGTCGACTCTTTATCCTAAGTAGCACCTCGTTGCTACTTCGTCGTGCCTTGATCTCCAGAGAATATAGCCTCCGCTTTCTCCATGTCGCTAGTACGGTGGTAGAGGAAACCGGAGTCCTGACAACATGCAGGTGATGAAACGTCGATACGAACGATCTGCTTCGGCACTTTATCATCTCCAGCGTCCTATGCAAAACACCCCTTCCCTCGTTTCAATGCACTGACAGTGCCGCACTTATTGCTCCGATGCTGTCGTGCTCTCAGCCATGACTTTTGCACGCTGTGGCTTATTCTCGTTTCGAAACAGTACATGCAACCAAGCCCACCTAGAAAAAAGTGATATTGTGCAACAACAACACAGCACTCACCTGATGAATACCTATGCAGCACACCGGCCTGCAGTATGTGAACAGGCATCACAGAGTGATTGACCTCGTGACCACGTTGCGAGCATGACGATCCTGAAACACTAGCCCCGTTTCCATCTCGTATTCTTGAGGGGCAAGGATGGGGATCTGCCTCACCGACCCCAGTCCATCACGCTGCAATAGAATGACTGGGAGGATGCTTATATGACCTGAAGCCCAGTGCATCTGAGCTCTTACCCTTTACACTTTCGTTCTTGTAACTACACTACACTACAACCCCAAACGCCTTGCCTCGCCGTCTTCATCACGCAAAATTCTTGTTCTCTTTTGCATTGCACAAAATCCAACTGATACACAGCCTAGAGTCCCGCTCTAAACAAACAGCGCACCAAGCATAACCAACAAACCAAGCATACCACCAGCACCAACCTTCACAGCACCAGCGCCATTCGCACCAGGCACATACGGCGCAACGCTGGCGCTAGGCATAGAGCTGACGGCAGCAACAGTAGAGCCCGTGGCAACTGCAGCAGAAGCAGAAACCATCGCACTAGTAGCGCCAACC
>Ga0115846_101046_pt1 | contig 13106 bp, 19 predicted proteins | sample InSIn5gowninarea_2_FD_83860 | JGI IMG/M metagenome (GOLD analysis project Ga0115846, IMG submission 83860)
GGAGGTCGTTGGCTTTGTTGCTATGCTCCACAAAAGTGCCGACATCTTTCTCGGTGACCGGCCCTGTCGCCACACACCACACACGCGCGTCAGTCATCGTAGAGAGGTTACAAGATGTAAGCGAGCTAGTGCACGGCTTTCTCAAGGGTGCTACAGACCCACCATTAGGGTGAATCGCCTTGACTTGCCCTCCATCTCGCACACAAGCCATGTACGCTGCGAGGAGGGAGTAAAGATCATGCCGGGAGATGGACAGGGGAGCATCTATGGACTCCCGAGGTGATATAGAGTCAATATCACCTGTAACGAGGGACGCGGCGTTTATCCTGATGATGCTGTTGAGGGTGGTAACTGTGTCAGTTTCATGGATGTGGCGTTCAAGCATGGCGCACGTCGGCGACACAGACACCGAGAGAGACGCACCGATGCAGACAGTCGAGCAGTATGCGATGGGTCATGGATTGGATCTTGGTCTCATGTTCTCGCTTAGGCTGCTGCTGCTGCTGCTGCATCTGCATCTGCACACGCATGCGGGTCATCAGCGTGCTTCAAGTTGGATAGACGTGATAGCTTGGCCGGACACTTGCAGCTGCGTCGTCCATCATATCATGTTCTTGCTCATGTTCTTGCTCGTGCTCGTGCTCAAGCTCGTGCTCGTGCTCGTGCTCAAGCTCATGCTCATCATCCATCGTAGCCGTGTCCTATCGTGTTTATTCAATTGGCCTGTCTCCAAAGGTCGTGCAAGCAATGGCCAGCTCCAAGTCGTCCGCCTCCGCCGCTTCCCTTGTGTAGCTCAATTATCGTGAACAGATAGCATGCTGGACTGGCCTGGCCTGGCTGCTCAGACTTGTGGCAGTGGGTTGCTGCTTACAAAGCTTCATTGTCTAGGTTGTACACGAGAAAACCCAAGCCAAGAAAGAGGATGGGAGAAGAGAAGATTCAGAGCCTCGCAAGAACGACCTTCGCCGTATCCTAACATAACTGGCACTTGCGATAACAGAGGCCAGAGAGCAACAAGATATAACAAGAGGGAGGACGGAGCTGAAGCGAAGTCCAGTAACGAAGTTGAGGAAGTCCTTCAAGATCTTCCGAGACGAAGTCCAGGGACTTAGCTGAAAATGAAGTCCGACCGGGACCTTTACAGATCCCAAGCACAAAGCTGACACTCTCCTCCTCAGAAGCTAAATGGTGTCTATATTGCAGAATGGCTCCTAAGCCTTCGCTCAGTATGCAAGGCGTGGAACCCTGTCGCGAAAGCCGTGGTCTTCGAAGGCTTAATGGTCAAGAGCGATGATGTTCTCAAGAAACTCTTACAAGGTGAAGCTTCTTCTATATATGATAGTGGTGACTCACCTAGTATACGAAGTGATGCTGACCAGCTGTCATTACAACCTCTGTATTCCCCCACCTCATAACAGCTATGACCGCCTCTCCCGACATTGCCGGACTCATCAAAGACAGTGTAACTCTGAACCTGTGCCTGGACCATCACAAAGCTCCCGCGAATGCCTGGGGCGACAATGAAAGCGATGTATCTATGGACGAAGCGGAGACCGAGGAGGAGGAAGAAGAGGAAGTGGAAACGGACATGTTCGGTGCACCAATTCCGGCAGCTTTTCGAGAAGTCATAAAGCAGGTGAAGGAGGCAGGCCGTCTGGATACAAAGACTGCTGAACAAAGAGCAGCTCAATTTTTGATGATGGCGAGAGGCGTTCAGAAGCTGCGCCTTCATGGAGGATGGCAAGCTCGTGGCCGTGAGTTCTCGTCCCCTCAAGGACTCTACTACGCCGATACTAAGACGAAGCTTGGTATCAGACATGCATGGCATTCGAGGAGCCTTCATGACTCCAAGTCTTCACGATGCCTTGGCGACTTCCGCTCTGCAGACGCTCGACCTGGATGGTCAGTCTTTCTGATCGATGCACTAAGATGCTATGTCAAGCCCTGTAGCTTACGTCTTTCGTCCTCAGTGTCCATCGTCTACATTGATTTGGAGCTCATCCTGCTGGGCGTCCCAACTTTGCGCACTGTGCATCTCGAGAGTGGCATATCGAGCGGAGATCGACGTGACCAAGTGTCGGAGATAGATCATCAAGCTCGCCTGACAGGATTCAAGATTGAAACCATCACAGGAGGAGGCATCATTGGGGTGCAGCAGTTGTGCTGGCTGGTACGTCTACTTTCCTAGGCATATGGATGGGTGAAGATGCTTACTGTGACCTCCTAAACAGCTCCGTCCGACCGTGAATCATCTGAAGCATCTAATACTTCTTTTCCCACGTCATCATGTAAGCCTTTTCTCACCTGACATACTCAATGCAGGAAGAGCTGATGATTCGCCACACCAAATTTTCCAGAGTGGCCTGAATGACGAGCTGGATGATGACGAAGACGACATGATGGAACCCATCCAGCCCTGGGCAAGCGGCCCCTTTGCAAATCTGCTCGTCCAGCTGGCTCCCACATTGCTATATTTAATCTTGACTTCAGGCGTGGGTTCCGCAATGGCGGCGCCAGACCTTCAGGCCGCGCCTCATGCGGGCAGTCTAGACCACGCACTGTCTCATTGCCGCCATTTAATTTCATTCCAAACAGCATGGAGCGTTCTCTCGGACGGCTTCCTTGATGCTGTTGCTAATTCACCCGCGCTGGAAACGCTATGCCTGTGCGGACCAGACATACCGGTTTCCGCTGCTGCAATTAGTGAGTCCTGTAATGCTATACGAGCGGCGTGTGGATTTCTGGCTGACCAAATGGTTCTTTCCTACGCATCACAGCCGCGGCGATATCTCAAGGCAAATTACCGCGTCTCAAGCATTTCACACTTGCTTCATTCAAGAACGCCTCAGTCAACCTTGCCGATTGGAACCTTCGTGACCTGAGGAAGTTGATGGCTTTGTGCAAGGAGAAGGACATCAAGTTTGCAGCATATTAGATCTTCGAATGATGTGACGCAGTGCAGTTGGGTCCAGCAGTTCAGTCGGACAATGAAGGAAAGTAAGCATGTACGAGAGTCCTGTATTGCGCTTAACGCTCTATGACCCGTCTACAGATGCAGCGCTCCATACTCTAAGGCTTGCTCGTTGTAGAATTTAGCCCTGACAGTTCGACCACCGAAAAACCTTCCATCGAAAGCCTTCACTGCGTTCCAAGCTCCTACTAGCCCGCTGAACACGACAAAGACGCGGACTGCGTCGTCTTCTGGCACGTAGGGCGGCTGGACGTGGACGAAGCATTGCTCTAGTACGCCCAGCTTACGCGCTTCTTCGGCTGTTCATTCGATGTGCGCAGAAAGATTAGCATACTTCTCCCTTCCTGAAGCGGAAGCTTTGCATGCGAGAGAACACTCACAAACATCCGCCACGAGTTCATCATCCACATCCTCCCTTCCGACCATATTGGAAAGGCAGACGACTCTCGTAGGTTCTCCGTACTTTTCTCTCTCCGCACGTTCCTTCTCCGTCTTGATATCCGAAACAATCTTTCCTTTGGCAGTGGCTATACCAACAGGACCACCCCTATTGACCGGATTAGGCTGCTGCTGTTGAGCCTGTTTCCCCTTCTTCTGCTGCGCATATTCCGAGCCTGCCAGAGCAAGCGGATTCACCATTCCTTGGGAAGATGCACCTAATCCCTGTCCTTTTGTCCAACCATATTTAGCCATCAAGTTTTTCGCAAAATCTTCTGGTTTGCTTTGTGGAGCTGCTGCTGCGGTTGCTCCTAATCCAGCGGTGCTAGAAGGAGAGGATACAGTGGCCGAGGAAGCACCTAGGCCAGGGATAGGTTCTTCAGTATTTGAGGCTGGAGAAGCAGGCTTAGCGCCAGATCTCCCCAAACTCGCAAGCTTAGCGGCTATAGCTTTTGCTCTAGCTTGTGCTTCTTGAAGTTGCAGGGGTATTGCTTGTTGTTGTCCTTCTGGTCTTCCTGAGGCACTGGGAGCGGTGACGGGCGGAGGTGGAGCAGTCTGACTGGTCTGTATACCCGGTATGGGCATGTTCCTGAGATCGCTAGAGCCGGGTATGGGCATGTTCCTGAGATCGCTAGAGGAAAAGGAGGGTTGAGTAGACGAAGGTGCGAAATGAGGATAAGCTTGGGGCGGTTGTGGAGGTTGCGAGTAGCCAGAGTATGGTTGGGGAGAAGCTGAAGCCATATGAGGGGGTAGAGGAATACCGAGTGGCATATTATTTCCCGGTCCAGCGGCGGGTACGAAGGGAGGTGCATATGGAGAGATAGAGGAAGGAGCGGCAGGAGCGAAACCCTGAGGAAGAGGAGGAGGATACGAGGGTGCAGGAAGAGCCGCTGAATAAGGCGAGGCGGAAGAAGAAGCTGGTGCGCCTATACCACCCGCAGGTGCTGATGATGGGGCTGCAGAAGGTTTTCTGATTGGTATGCAAGCAGGCCGTGACATTCCATTGCTTGAGCTCGAGGAAGGTCTAGAAATGGATGCTCCGACCGTCGCTGGGTCTGATGTAAGAGGGGGAGGAGCGAGCGACGACGATTGAGGAGGCTCTCGTACCGGCAGACTAGGCTGTTGACGACCTTGAGCGAGAGCTGCTCTACGAGCGAATGGATCTTCAGTCGTCGCAGCGGGCGTAGCGGACCATGCTGCCCATCCATCATCTTCATTCTTGACAGGAGGAGGCGCAGAAGAGGAGGATGCATCATTGAGAGTGGCAGGCGCACCATGCATACTGCCATCATCTGCCACAAGCGATGGCTGCTGTGCATTCATACGAGATTCGGAGTCATTCGAAGTCAGTTCTGAAGTAGGTTTAGTTGAAGAATCTTCATAATTCGTCGGAGGAGCAAAGAATCGACTATTAGCTTTTGCGATTCTTCTTCTTCTTTCTTCATCGCTATCTTCAGCGCCATCATCACCATCTTCCTCATCTTCAGAATAATCATCACTTCCACTACTCCTCATCCTAGCCTGTCTCTGACGCTGTCTGAGCAATTCAGCTCTTCGTTCCGCTCTTGCTCTTTTGCTATATGCTTTATATTCATTATAATCCGTTGGTCTGTTGGGATCATATTCAGCATTCCAAGCGAGTGAAGGATCATCTTCTTTTCGTTGTCGTTTGTTATTATTGCTGTTCTTGTTCCCTCCTCCTTTTCGTTGATTATTTGCTTTCTTGCCCGCTGCTGTCGCTCGGAATCCATTCACGTCGGCATTATCTTCGTCCTCCAGGGTCATTGGAGGAGGTGCATTACGACTTATTGCAGTCGTAGAAGAATTGGAATTGATAGAAGCCCCTCCATTCTTCAGCTCCATTGGCGGCGCTGTGATTGTGGCACTTGAAGAAGACGACATGGAGGACATCAAAGACTTAGGAGCGGCTGAAGTCGTCGTAGCCAGAGTAGGAGGAGCGCTGATAGTAGCAGATCCACCAGCAAGTAGAGCTGCGCCTCTATTAGGTCTCACTCCAGCACCAGCAGCACCACTTCGTCCAGACTGTCCAGGAGCAGCCCTCTTCCTCACCACAGGCTGGAAGTTCAAGGCTGCTTTTCTGGCAGTTTCAGCTGCTTCCTTCTCTGCTTTCTCAGCTTGTTGAGCTGCGTATGCTTGTGCATCGTCGAGCAGTGCTTGTCGCTGTGCTGCTGTTAGTCCGTCTTGTGCTTGCAATTGACTGGATTGTGCAGATGCAGATGCTGCAGACGCCGCTGTTGCATGAGATGGACCATCTGCTCGACTGTCGTTGCTGGTCTTGCTGAATGTAATGCCAGCATACAGGCCTGCCATATTGTCGAGTGTTAGTCATGAAGAAAGAGAGAAGAAGCAAGATGTCCTGTACAAGTGCAGGTTGATCGGGGGATGTATAGACTGCTATTTCAAGTGTATCATCTACTACAGCTCTTCTAATACACTAACACTACTCCATTCTAATGCCTATTGCGTCTTAAGTTACTTCTTCTTTCCACCCTTGGCAGCTGCTTTGCCCTTCTTGCCCGTGTCCTCCTTGACATGCTTGATCTCCTCGACAACCTCTCCTTCAAGACTGAGGTCAAACATGTCCATGGCATCGGTTGTTGCAGAAGACGAGGACGAAGAGGTAGTTGATGCTTCCACCTTCTCCTTCTCTTCCTGCTTCTTCTGCTCCTTGGCTACCTTCCTGGCAGCCTGTGCTCCAGCTTGGATACCCTGCTGAGGCTCAACAGCAGCATCTACCTTCTTCAATGCTTCTTCTTGCTTGGGAGAAATACCACCAAACCGTCTTGCGAACCTGCCCATCCTTCCACCTTCATCCTCTTGTGGTCCATCGGTGTTGGCAGAGTTGTAGGCCCATAGTGGATGTGTCGAAGTATCCCGATTTACTGCGATATTGGGACGGGGAGAGGTGGAGTAGATGCTAGCGACATGGCCATCGGGGAACTTGATCTGTCAATGAAGAGATACAGTCAGCTGTCAGTATGCTATGATGTCGACGTATCCCAACCCACCGAATTCGGGAATTTCTGCGCTCTTCTCGGAGGCAAGTCTGCTACTCTCTTTCTTGCATTGAAATCAGGCATGACCCATCTCTGTTTAGGTTGTATGCGGTGTGGTATTGATGATGTGCTTGCTGAGCGGGTGTTCATGTTCATGGGTATGTTGCTCCTGCTCCTCCCTGAAGTCGCTTGAATGAACGAGACTGACTTCCTCATTGCACCACAAGTACAGCGAGTAACGATAGACGATGACATGGCGTATACTGTCGTCCTATTGCGCTTGTCCTGTATATAATATATCCCTCTATATTGTATTATTATTATCTTCAGTCAATATCAGATCAAGAAGCGAGATCACCTTCGAATTCACCTTGAAGCTCTTCTTCTTCTTCTTCAGATCAACTCGACTCAATCAACATCACAATATACAGAGACACACACTTCATCAAGAACATGCAGCAATATCATAGCAATGCTCAAGCTCCCTATGATGTCGCCCTTTCCTCCCCTTTCTTTTCTTTCTCGTCTCGCAAAAGGAGCAGGCTGAGAATGGAATGCAGTTTAAATGGAAGGGAAAAAAGGACGACGAGATACTGACAGGATTGTCCAGCTTACTCTCTGACTGACTCAATTGAACTCATTGCTAATACTCCTCGAATTGTGTCAATCACATACTCACTCAAGACACCCTCAGCACAATGGCCGCCCTCGCTCAAATCGCTCATGCCGTACCCTTGGTGCCGAGGTACAACCCTGGACATGTAGAACAAGCAGCTGTGAATGCCTGTGAGCGAAGGACATGCAGCGAGAATACACCCTCTAGCACTGCTGACTCGAATGGTATGCCGCAGTCGCAAAAAGACAGGCTGAGACACCAGCTGTAACCACAACCACCGCACCCGTCGACGATGCAGGTGCAGTCTCCACCCTACTCAGCGCGTATATGAGGTGGGTAGCATAATTGAGCGAGACGAGCCTTCACTTATGGCTTATCATATCATTCCCCTCGCCTTGCCAATCGCATGGATTGATTGAACGACAGCGCCAACCCCTCCCTCCACACCGCAAACGCACAAGTTATTTCCATGATCTCAAGCTTCGCTCTAGCTCAAGCAGCTTACAATTCGGCCTTGGAGAGGGGGGAGACTCCACTTCCACCCACCTTACCAGGTGAGTCCTAGACAGAATCATGCTTGTGCCTTTCTGCTCCCGCCGTTCACCTTCTGAGTGTCTCTTCTGTCTCTTCCGCACCTCTCTATGCAGTCGCTCTTCCTGCTGCTACAGGCCCCAATTCAGGCAGTACCTCCCTCCCCGGCTCAGGAAGCGGCACTACCACCACCACCTCGCTCGCTAGACCTACCACCCCGAACGCCTCCTCTTCATCGGTCTCTCCATCTTCGAGCACTGCTGCCGCCGCCGCCGCTCCCACTGGAGCTGCAACCAGGACGACCGCTTTCGGTATCAAGATGTATAGCGTATTGCTTCTTGGCGTACTCGCTGCATTCGTCGTGGCTGCTTGAGACTGAACTCGACTCGGTGTACCAGGCAGGCGGCTCCTCGATTCGATTCGATTCGATCCGATACTCGATTCACTATGGCGTTTATGGGCCAGCATAGCACCGTCAAGATCAGCCACTCAACCATGTACGTTCATACAGCGCAGCGTGTGTGCAAGAATTATCAGCCTCAACAGACTCTCCTTCCGCTCAAATTTAGCTTCGAATCATTTACTGGACGTCATATTTTGTCCCTCCCGTCCTCACTTGCTTACGCTCGCGCCTCGCCCGCATGCTACGGGCATTACCTTTCTGTCTCAATCAATTATTACTGCATGAGGGCTAGTGACGGTTCTACTTCAATCCACGACATAATATGCTGGTTCAGTCAGCTGGTCATGCGAGAGTCTGACAGCCGAACTTGCTGACACCGGTATTCCTTGGCGATGAGGGTATGAGGCGACAACTCGCTGAAGTCGATACTAAGTACATGGCTTATAATGATAGTACAGGCGGAGATCAGCCCTGAAGACTTGATACTAGTGCAGGCAATAGCGCAAAGAAGGAGATGATGATCATCAAGGATGACTTCGAATTTATGGTCGGATCGAGGCGCACAGCACCGCTCGTCTCCAAGTCAACTGCCTCTCCACTCGCAGTCTGATTATCTATTCCTGCTTTCTTACTGCTCGAAGGAAGCTTGATGAATGCTGTACTGTTGGCGCATGACTTTCCATCCTTAGCTGGTACGACAGTGAAGAATGGCGTTCCAAGCATGGCTGCGGCCCTGTCACTGTTTTGTGATTAATCAGAGTGTCAGTGAACAGCATACGCTGATGCACGACATGGCACGCAGAAGACTCACGTAAGATTGAAAGAAACGTGCGAGCCCTCCGCTACGGCCGCTAGCCAGGTAGCACTCGTATTGCGCGAGCCAGAGAGTGGGATTGAAGTCCCATTATTAGCGAGACTGACGGTGGCTGGCGTTATCGCACACGGACAAAGCAAGGACTCTGTCAGCTTCCTGTGAACGTGTAAGAGGGGCACAAAGCCGTTTGATTCAGACTGCCACCCACCCAGCTTGTATGGTCCGAATCCACCCCCGACTTCTATCTTCAGCTCTGAACAACGCTCTATCTTTTTGTCGTCCGCATCGACGGCGATGTGTAGAGGTCCGAATCCGTAGTCTACCTGAGCGTGGTAGGTTTCAGCATGGACTGTCGTTGTCGAGATGAGCAGGAGGACGAGCAGGACGGTATTGAAGCTGGCGATGCCAGGGAATACTGAGGATGCGCGGGATGATTTGGAGAGATGTGCGCCTGCTGTGTATCGTGTGATGTCACGTGGCATTTAGCTGGAGTGCATCTGGATGGATGGAGTGGCACTATACTTAGAGGAACAATGTCGAGCTCAGATCGGAAGTCAGAGTAGACACGAGGTCGATGAGCAAGTTCATTATCGTGGATGCCACCGACTGTATACTGCATCAGCTCATCGCGGCCCCTTTACCCTACACAGCCTGGAAATGGCTGCGTGCCGAGGATTTATACCGCGCAGTTTGTAGGAGTGGAGATCACAAGACGGTGCGCATCCAGCTTAGTAAGTGATGAGTGACATTAATATTCTGGCGACTTCTCGTCCGACAGACAGACGGAGCCAAAGTCGTGAGAAGAGCTGCAGCGGGAGCGGAAGCTCTTAGGTAGACTTTAGGCGCAGGGTGGACGGAGGACTGTCGAAGTCGAGATTCTAGAAGGGAGATCAGTAATGAGAAGCTTGTAGGATAGAATTACTTACCTTAGCTTTTCGCCAAGTAATCCAGCTAGAATCATCACCTTATCACCTTAAGAACCTTCAGCAGTAAGAATAATTTATAATGACATTGCGAGATCCTACTTCAGCTCCTCGAGCTTCATCCTGAGCATCAGAATTTCAAGCTCAAGCTCGGCCTTCGCCAGCTCTCTTTCTCCTTCTGATCGCTCCCTTTCCATCTTCTCTGTCTCCTCCTTGTACTCTGCACTGTTCCAGAGCTTCCCTGCTTCATCTTTCACAAGCTTGTCGAGCTGAGCATAGAACTCCTCCTCTGTTCCCCAGCTCCTCCTCCGCCTTCTTCACCCACTTTTCCTTCTGTGCTTTGAAGTACGCCTGGGCGGAGTATTCAGTGCCTCCGGTCGCCTGTGGACGGCTTATGACGAGCTGGCGGACGCTGTAGGAGTGGTACAGCACCATATATTAGCTGTATTAAGTGAGCGTATGCATAGCAATAGACTCAAGGCTCATAGGACGGGAGCGTCTCCCAGTCCTCCTCATCCGCGAGTGCCTGCGCTGCTTCTACAAGCGCTCTCCTCTGCTCCTTCCTGCTGGCAGGACGACCTTTTGCAGGGTTGCCTGTTTGCTGCTGTTGCTGTTGTACGTGGCTCTCTCCTGCTTGCATGCTGTAGATGGTTGATAGAGCAGTGTGGAGAGATGGGAGATATGATATAAGATGAGATGAGCCGAAACAGCAACAGCACTACGACAGATTCAAGGTAGATGATAAACCCAATCGCAGTTTGGTGTCATTTATTCTTTTTGGCTGGACTCGACTCATGATTGCACTTTCCTATAGCGTGGCATCGCTTCCTCGTACATGCTTCCATCGTACTGCTCACAAGTTGGGTAGATCACCCTTGCACTCATTGCGTTAGTAGCCTCTCTCAGAGCAACCCTACCGAGCCCTGAAGCACTATTATTATTTCGCTGCCTCAAAATCCGAAACACGTCTTTCCTTCTTCGAAACCAATCTTTTTCAACGCTGGCAAGGCACCGTGTTTGATGAGACCAGGTGGGCCACACAGGAAGGTGGCTGTCTTGTTATTCTCGTCAGGCAGGAAGAAATGATCTCGCATCATTTGCTCATCGAGATGGCCGACTGAATACTTCCACTCTCCTTCCTCAGGTGCTTTCGACAGTGTGAACCAAAGCTTGAATTGATCCTTGTGCTCTTCCGCATACTTTTCCAGCTCTTCATGCAATAAGATGTCGGACATGGTCTTGTTTGAGTCGATAATGGAGACTCGAGTACGGTCATCCTCCTTCTTGAGGATAGCATGGATAAGCTGCCAGTGCGGCGTAATGCCCGAGCCACCAGCTACCAGGTTGATCTTGTCGAACGAGAACTTCTGACCATCTATTTCGAACTGACCATTACCTAGGTACGAGATGTCGCCGACAGGTCCTGCAAAACCGCGTCAGTTAGCTATCATTTCAGTAGACAACGTGATCCCGCTCACCGTTGATGTCGATGGTCTCGCCTTCCGTCATGACATCGAGATAGTTGCCAAGTGTGCCACCAGGTGGGAAAGGTGACGATTCGGGAAAGTAGGTCTTGATCAACAGGTCGAAAGTGCCGTCTTCTTCCTCTGGCAAGACAGGTCGAGTAGGTGTGTAGGGGCGCATCACCACGCTATCCCTCCAGTGAGAGGCGATCTGGACGTGCTTGCAGACTGGCAATCCAAGCTTGCCCGGCTTTCCATCCACATCGGGTAGTTTGAAGGTGTATAGTCTTTTCAAATCTTGTCAGTTCGGATCGATCCTTGACATATCTCTCAATGGAACGTAGACTGCTCACCTGGTATCGTCGCTGATCTCCTTCCTCTTGACCAAAGTAGCAGGAAGGTATTTGAAAGGCTTTAGAGCGTATTGTTTTCTAGACTCTGCCAATTCCTGCTGCTGCTTCTGGACTCGTTTAGTATCTTCCTCGAGCGCTTTGATGCCCTTGTCACCTAGAATCAGATCATGTCAGCGGAAAACTATTTGAGGACGTCCAAGTGAGCCGTAGCAACTCACTCAATTTCCCGATCAAGACTTCCTGGGTCTTCTTCTGCGCATAAGCATCGTGGATAGCGGTATAGTCGGCAGTCGCCTGAGCAGTAGCTTTGCCAGCGTAGGCCGTAATGGCGGAAGCACCACCAGGATGCCAAGCAAGGACGCTAGTCGTAGACTTTGCCATTCAGAATGATCCAACAGTCCTTATCCGTGTTATGCTTCTCGACTTCCTCAAGTGTGAATTCTTTGCTTGCCCCGCTCTCAGCTGCAGATGCTGCCTCCTGCTTTGCTTGTTCCTCGACGGACGGTTTCATCCAGCCGCCTTCTTTACCGCCTGGAGCGATAGGATGCTTGTATGAAAGACATGGCTTGCCGGTTGAAGGATCAATGGTGACGTGGGAACGAAGTCTGTAGATAGAGTTGTTCCTGCATTCGAAGAGGAAAGGTCAGCAGAGAGTCATGCAGCTCGAAGACAGAAAATGACGAGGGAGGACGAAGCGAAGGCAAAGTCCCAGCAGCGTACGAAGGAAGGCTCCAATGAGCCTTCCGAAGTGCGCGGAAGGACTTAGCCGATAGCGTAGTCCGAGCGATGCTGACCACGTTGCCCAGTAGCGGACTTTTTGAGCCAAGGTCGTAAACTCACATCATGCCAAGCAGGTTCCAAGTAAGATGTTCAGGCTGTGTATTCTTCATTGGATCCCAGGCTCTGACGCAAAGCTCGCTTGCTTCGCATAGTTCACGGATGGGCACATCGACATACCAGAATACCCAGGTCCAGTACTTCTCGCCATGGCGCAGTGGGTCATCCATGAACTTGCGGAAGCAGTATCTCCAGTTCTTGCCTCCATCCAAGGAGAGTTCCACCCGAGACACCATCTGCCCTCCACCATTGTAGGCGAATCCTTGGCAGCGGTATAGCTTCGCAAGCGGATCATTCGGATCTTCGCCTTCTTCGTCGAAGATGTTCGGGTTGGAGCGTGCTTCCTCCAGTGTCAGAGGGATACATTCGCCGTGACTAGGATAGGTAATGATACTCTGCAATACTTGATCGTTGCATGCTGTGTCGGGAGAATGGAAGAAGGCCTGAGCTTCGATGCTTTTCTTAGACGTAATGAAGCTAGGAACAACGCGATTGTCCCACACCTGCAAGCGCTCTATCAGTCATAGTCTGCAGGTGATATGCACACACGGTAAAGGGAACCTACGTGATAGTGGCTTCCATTAGGCTTGTCGGATATCCAAAGCTTCTTCAGCCATTTGATCTGTCGTCCACCTACGAATCCTGGGATGATCGAGCGAAGAGGATAGCCATGATCTGGTGAGAGCACGCGTCCATTGATAGCGTATGCGAGGAGAACGTCATTCGCTGGATTCATAGCG
>Ga0115846_101047_pt1 | contig 13104 bp, 12 predicted proteins | sample InSIn5gowninarea_2_FD_83860 | JGI IMG/M metagenome (GOLD analysis project Ga0115846, IMG submission 83860)
GAATTATGGAGGTGGGGAGGGAGAATGAAAAAGGGTGAGCAAGGCAATAAACAACAAGAATAGCAGCGTGCACTCACTTAGATGAGGCATCTAACCCATTCTGATCTAACTTCCTCTTGCTATTAGCCGACGACGGGTCACTCGATGTCGGGCGGGCTTGTGTCACGTTATTGTTGGAGGTGGAAGAGGTGGTGGTGGAAGATGGGAGACGAGGGAGGGTAGGCAAGTCAGGCGTCACTCTAGGTGCGAGATTCTTGAGGATCTGCGTAATTACATGTCAGTTAGAAATGCTCAGCTCAATGATATAGACTGCTGAATCCACCCTGAAGCTCTCAGGCCAACCCACCTCCAAGCACGCCTTTAGATCGTAGCCTGGGTCTTGATGTATATTCGACGAGGAGGAGGATGGAGCACGGCGATGATGGTGTGATGATGCTACTGTCGCCATGGTGTGTCTCTATGTGATGTGCGACTGTGTATATTGACTGATTGACTGCGCCTCCGCTGCTGCCTCTGCGTTCCAGACTGCAATCCCACTCCACTGGGCGCGTTTGATTCAGCTTCAACAGCAGTCTGGTGATGTCGAGCTTGAGGTTGAGCGTAGATGTGATATGATATAATATAATATAATATATCCCCACTTGTGCTCCACCCAACCAGAGTGGGTTGTAGTTACGAGCATGTACAGTACAGCCTGCCTGTCTTGTCCTTGTCCAGTCTGTCCCGCTGTCCACCCTGTCGATCGTTCGCTCTCTTCTGCTCTTCACACGGGTAACTGACTGACTGACTGACTTATGGCTGTATGACAGGTCAGGCAAACAGAGAGAGAACTACAACTGACAGACTGACCTTCTTACATACTAATCTACTACTACTGTCTACCATTGATATACAATTCATCTTCCCTTGCTCGCCACTCCATTCCATTCCAAAGGCCTGTCCCTCTCTCGGTCGCCCTCCTCCGTCTGGGTCGAATCTTGTGGGCCCGATCACCCTCGGTCATTTATGGAACCACATACAAGAAGACCGAGGGGAAGGTATATTCAATTAATACACCGGAACACCTTCATACTACTCATTCAATGCGCACTGGCAGCAACCAGACCTATGCCATCTGTACTCTTTTCGAGCGATAGTCGAGTGAGAGTGATAGACCTCTACCTGAGGAGTGAGCAAGCAGATACGCACTGGGCAAGAGACAGTTGCAAATCAAAGCAAAGCAAAGCAAAGCAACGACAAGCAAGCCCGACCCAATAAGTATAATGCACCGCACTGCACTACATTGCACCAACCCAAACAGCATGTACGTAGCAACACTATCTATCTCTTCATCATCGGCATACTCAACAGAGGACATATGCCACAGTCTACGTATAGAATACTAAAGACCCGTAAAAGTGATAGCGAAATTGCCCGCTTTAGAAATACTATAGTCTGCGCTCCTATAAATGGCGACTGCACGAGTGTGTAGTTTATATTGCGTAACTGGACTCCCGTTTTAATGGGAGAAACAGGTACACTGCTCTCGTGAGACGCGATAAGGAAAAGGAGCGGGAAAAAGGGTGCATGGATGGATGGATGGAGAGAGGCGGAGGGAGGAGAAAGGACGAAAATGATATCACAGAAAATAATGCTTGGAAACGCGGGCATTAAGAGAGAGACTGTGTGTTGTATGCATGAAGATAGAATTGGTGGGTCGAAAAGAGACGATGGCGCTTTGTGTGGGGACAAAAAAAGTGAAGTAAAACAAGCAAAACGAAGACGAAGGCAAGTCTGCACATACTTGAAATAAGTGAGGTGTTTTGGGTTTAAGGAAAAGCTTCATTGCGTGCATGGTTGTTCGAAGGGAGACGACACATAACTGGCCGGGAATTCTTTGAGCCCATAGATGTAATGCGAATAAAACCAACCTGCAAGAGAGAAGCCAGAAGGGGGGGAGGCCAGAAGGCGTGAATAGACGGAGGGACATCAGCCTAACAACCAAGCAGTCCAGCTTTTCGAGCTTTCGGGCTTTCGGACGCAATACTCCTCCATCTGACGCAACAACGAGAAGGTATTGCGTCGGATAACTTAAGGGGAAGAAAGAAGGGAGAGAGGAAGAAGGGAAGACGAGGAAGACGAAAGAGGAGTGAGAGACAGACCGCAGAGAAGGAGAGAAAGACAAGACAAGAAAAAAATGTCCGCCCGCTGGGTGATGCCCGACATCCCGACCGTTATGATCCGCGAGAGCGTGCGACCTTTTGCGTGCGGAAATTCTCCACTGGAGATGCTATTGGCCATATATAGCACAATGAATGCTAAAACATTTTGACCTCTTCCACTGTCTGATATAGAAGCTCTTTGAGAGAGAGGGAAGGGGAATCCCGCGCTGGCTCGCTGCGACTGCAACTTCCCCGGAAAAGGGAAGAGGAGGAGGGCCGGCGCAGGAATTCCTTCCCTTCTCTCAATGTGACGAGCGCAGTAGAAAGAGGCTTCGAATGGGCCGGATGGAGTGGGTGTAGTTTGGGATGATCGAGGAGGGAGGGGTTTGGGCAGGCGGACAGATGGGCGCATAGCGCACAGCGCTTGTCGCACAGCGTTTGCAGAGGGTTTGAAGGAACACCAAAGGCAGGTAGAGCGATGGTGTTGACCGGGAAAGAGGTAGAGCCAGAAGACATCTTTTTAGGTAAGCTATAACCAGGATGCATGGTGTACGGCGATGGTTGAGGGGAGGCACGATGTACGAATGAACAGGCGAGTCTTCTTCAGTGGGTGCGAATTGCCCGCGTCAGTATGGGGTGAGAATATTTGACGATTCAACACCAGAGCCTTTTCTCTGCACAGCGGATGTATAATTCGAGTAACCGCTGCCATGACTTTTGCACCACGACGTATTTCCTTTCAATCTTCCTCATCATCGTCGTGCTAAGCATCGAGATCGAATCCAACTTCAGCAAAAGAGACCATTCTATCTTCTTGTCTTTTTCGTTTTTGGCGTTCTTTTGCTTTGTAGCGTTTGAACGGGTCATCATCATCATCGTCGTCGCTGTCGTCATCGTCGTTGACGCCGTCTTCATCTAAGCCTGCATGATCACCGCCGTTGCGAGCATCCATACGCGTATTTTGCGCGGTGAGAAGCGCGGAAGTACCGGTAGACGTCACAGATCCGGCATCAAAATCATCGCGAGCGCGTCCTTTGCCTTTCAAGATTGATTTGACGGTGCTGCGCGGAGTAGATGATGATGGATGAGAGGGAGGAGTAGTATGTACCGCACGACCTTTATACATAGATGATCTTAAGGCTGAGTGTACGCGGCGCTGTGGCTCTGCTTCCAGATTATTGAGGTTGCCAGCAGCTATAAAAGCGGATTTTCTTCTTTTTCGACTTTCTTCGACAGAGAGGCCATCGAGCTGAGGTTATGCGGAGGACAGTCAATAGCGAACGAAGGCCAAAGTTTCAGCAAGGGGGACGGTGATGGTCTCGACGGTAAGGCAAGAGCAAAGACTCACCAACCCTAGCCAATTATCACAATCATCAAATGCTCTCCCTCCCTGTTCTTTAGCAATCTTCTTCGCAAGTTCAAACCATTTCCTAGCGTCCATCATCAAGCTCGGTGAATGAGCCGTGATCTTGCTAACTAACTCAACAGAAGGAGGCCTAGTAAAATGTAAAGAGGGTTTGATACGTGAATAACGGAGATCTTTGTATGATTGACCACTTTTGGGGGGTTGGATGTGCGAAGAGGGTTGAGTGTATGCGGGGTTGGATTTCGAAGTTGTCATTGGAGCTTCGTCGGATGAGGATGTACTGCTATCTGAGGAGGAGGAGGATGACGATGAGGGGGAAGAGGAGGAGGAAGAGGATCCAGACGGGTGTCTGCGCTTCTTGTGCGTATGCGACTGTGCATTTTGAGAATCCGCAGCCATATTACCAGACTGTATCCAAGATGAGCCAAACGACAAAGCCGTCGTCAAAGTCTCATCTTGTACCAGATCTACTTGGGCAGTATAGATGCACAGCAATCCTGCATAATAATGAAGGAGTGCGTTATCGCGATACGGAGCGACAGGCAAGTACCTAGATGTTCGAAAAAAGCGAACGCACAATTCGAAAAACTCGTTAGTAGTTGGTTTGCATCGGTCGGTTCGAGAGTGGGGTTGGGGTGGAGTGGAAGGACAGAGAGTGCAGGAGAGACCACTCACAACTCTAGTTCGTTCAATGCTTCTGTGTGTCGCTTGTTGGTAGCTAGAAGTATTACGAGCTGGAGGAGGATCGCATCTGGCTGATCACGACGGTGGAAGAGGGGGGAGAGTGAGCTACAGATATGGAAGCAGAAGAGTATAATACACACCTCTCTTAGGGAATGCTTCTTTCGAGCGACTCGAGAATGTACGATATGGCATTCTCTCAAGAAGTCAACTTTGAGTTGCAGCAGTCTCTTCTGCGGATCTTGCTGCTGCTGCTGCTCGTGGTCCGGCAGCTGGACCATCTCGAGCCCACTCCTCCAATTAGCTGCCCAATCAAACTCCCTACATCTCACAAGGAGGGCGTACGCTCTCTTTGCTTGGAGTATGTTGTTCCTCTGCAAGCTGATGTGGTATATATCGTACAATCGCCTGAAGTGGGCTTTGCGGGTTGATAGAGTTGCAGAGATGTTCAGGTGCCGATGAGGCTGGATGGGGATGTATGTGGGAGTGTAGGATGAAGTGGGGTCGTGGGTGTGCGATGTGGCTGTGGATGTGGATGTGGATGCCATGCTCCTTGCACGATGAGTGGACTACATGGTGCAGTGTCGGTGAGTAGGAAGGAAGAAGAGAAAGAGATGTGAAATTTGCCGAGAGGAAGCGAAGTATGGAAGAAATGCAGTGAGCAAGTGAAAGCTGGAATATAGATGGGATAGTAGGAGATTGAGCAGTTAGATTACAGGCTACTCAATCTGTAGAAGAGCATAGACGCACTCACTCCTCCAACAATCGACCTCGTCAATCATGCTCCCATCCCGCCTTCCTTCACTCTTCCTCTCGCTTGACTGATCGGCTATAGTCGAGTACTAGGACGACCTACTTCATCCGACCTTCACTCCAACCCCCTCATACTCATACTCAACTCAACACTGGCAGCCCTGTACTTGTCTGTATAACAGTGTTCTCTTACTCGCCCGAGTCTCGCATACATCCCATCGCATCCCAGTGAGTAGCATTCAAGACTTTCGAACCAGTCCTGCAAGCAAGCCTGTGCAAGTTTTCAATATCATATGGGCGAGATGCTGTGGAGGTGGATTGCAGAAGCGCGGAGAGCATATACAGAGCATACAAGCTGACGTCTGTACTACTCTACTCTCCATCACCATCTTCCGACTCCGCCTCTCCCCCTCCAACTCATTCAAACCTCCCCATCTCCTCCATCTGCGAATTTTGTCTACCTACACATGCACACGCCTATCCCTCATCTTTCTGCTACCGTTAATCAACCAGCAACATGGCTGCACTCGATAACAACGATGCATCAAGCAACGCTATAGATGGTGGTAGGCTTATCCTCTTCTTGGCTCTCTGCTTGCCTTTCTCCCATCATGCGTTGCCCCCGCTGATAGTCCAGATTTTCTCTCCCTTCTCCCCCGCGCGCGTCTCTTTCTCTCTTTCTACTTCATGCACACGCGACGAAAATGACACATACTCCTACTCCACACACGCAATCCTGATCCATGGACAGCCTCCTCTGGCAACGTCACCGGTCTCTCATCTGTAGACTCTCCCACCTCTGGCTCTCCTCCAGCTTCCTCAGCTGGTGGTGCCGCGGCTTCCAACAATGCCACAGCAGCAAATGGTATAGCATCTGCTCCTAGAGCAGAAGAATCTCTCTCTGCTACTCTAGAGAGACTCCGTCTTAATGCTCAAGCTGCTAAGAACGGTGCTCAGAATGGTGGCGCTGGTCCTATCGGTTCGCGAGATGGGTGGGTGTAAATCTCCGTACACAACTAGACCAGCCTTGTGCTGGCCTATGCAATTGGCTCGTCTGGGCTCTTATTGTGGTTGAATAGCTGACATGCTGTACTTCTGTGCCTACTCCGCGTCGCGTAACACAGTCGAGGACCTCCACCCAACTCGCGACTGGCCAAATCATCTTTGCCTGCAGGAACCGTACCCGGTGCACTATCAGGCAGCCCAGCAGCAGTTGCAGCTGCTGCCTTGGCAAGAGGTGCTTCCAACGGTGCAGCAGCTGGAGGACCTAACGATCCCCAGATGTCAAACTTCCTCTTCGATGATGAACTCGACAATGAGCTCCATAATTCCACTTATGGTGGACGATACCTCCAGATGAATGCCGACGATGATAAATTCCCTGTTCTCATCAGACGTGATTCATTCCCTGGCATAGTAAGTGATTGGAACGCTGTGCGAGATACGTATATATTGGCAGCTGTTTGGAAATATGCTGATACTTGCTTGATGTTCCGCCTGTTTCTTTTCGTCTCTAAAGCAGACTCCCCCTAGGAACGCTTTCATGCGAGCCGAAGCTTCAGGACGTACATCCGAATGGCCTCAGTTCGCAGCTAGCAGCGCGACCAACACCGCTTCGACCGCTACTACGCAAGCGAACGCCGCAGCTGGCAACGTCAGTGCAGGTGCTCCTTCGACCGGAGCCAGCGCACCCGTCTCTGCCGTCAACGGTGCCAACAGGCTTTCTGCCGATCTCTCAAGCGTCGTCAATGGCGCTAGACGAGGTGGTGAATCTTCGCCTCGCAATAGACAGCTCCCTCCTCCTAGGTCCGCTACCACTGGTACATCACCAAATTCAGGCCCAGGCTCCGCTACTGCCCCTGCTTCTGCTACTACCGCCGGAGCTGGTGCTACCAATGCTGCTGCTTCAGCTGCTGCTGGGGCTGCCGCCGCTGCCGTCCCTGGATCAGCTGCGACAGCTACAAGTGGCACTGCACCCGCTTCTGAGCGATCCTCTCCTACTCTTGGTGCTCTCGCGGGTTCACCCAAGAAAGCTTCCGCAGCTGGCTTGAACGGTGGTTCTGCTTCACCAGAAGAGATGAAGAGGAAAGCACAGCTCATTCGAGAGCGTGAAAGATTGGAGCGAGCTGCTAATGGACCAGTCGCTCAGTCTCCTCATGCACCAGGACACAAATTCTCCGATGGCACACCATCACCAGCTGCTAAATACGCCAATGAACTCGCCGCGCTCAACGGTACTTTCTCTCCTTATCCTCTAGACGGACGAAATGGAGGATATGGTGGTCCCCCAGATCAACAATATGGTGCTGCTGGACCTGGTGGATATGGTGCTGGCAACTTCAATGGTCGTCGTGGAGCTGGACCTAATGGTCAACAACAGCGCAAGGAAGAACCGAATAGATTCGCTGGCTTGAGATTGGAAGATCTTCAAGGTGATATGGCCGCTCTATGCAAGGATCAACATGGCTGTCGATTCTTGCAGAAGAAGCTTGAAGAGGGAAACACCGAACATAGGGATATGATCTTCAACGAGATCTATCCTCATTTCGGTGAACTCATGACAGATTCATTCGGTAATTACCTCAGTCAGAAACTTCTTGAACACTGCTCGGATGAGCAGCGTGATGCTTTACTTGAATCTATCTCTGGTGAACTGGTCTCTATCTCTCTCAACATGCACGGTACGCGAGCTGTACAGAAGATGATCGATTACCTCTCCACTCAGAGACAGGTACAGAGCCTCATCATGGCTCTCAACTTGAACGTCGTCACTCTTATCAAAGACCTCAATGGAAATCATGTTATTCAAAAGTGCCTCAACACCCTCCCGCCTGAGGATAATCAGTTCATCTACAATGCCGTCGCTGCCAATTGCATCGAAGTCGCTACTCACCGACACGGATGCTGCGTCCTTCAGCGATGCATTGATCATGCTTCAGAGAGTCAGCGAATCCAACTCGTCACTGAGATCACATACAACTCCCTCACTCTTGTTCTCGATCCTTTCGGCAACTATGTCGTTCAGTATGGTGAGTGGAAAGACATTTATTCGTTTGAATCCTTGTCGCCATCAGAAGACACAGTCAGCTGATTTTACCTCCATTCTCTCTCCGTGCACTATAGTCCTCGACCTCAACGATAGCCGATTCATCACTGCCATTGTCAATCAGTTCCGCAACAACGTCTGCGCCCTCTCGGCTCAGAAGTTCTCTTCCAACGTCGTTGAGAAATGCATTCGAGTCGCCGATCTCGAGGGCCGAAAGCAGCTCATCAGTGAGCTCGTCGATAAGAGTCGCTTGGAGCGAATGCTCCGCGATTCATTCGCCAACTATGTCGTTCAGACCGCACTCGACTACGCCGAGCCAAGCCAGCGCGCAGAGCTCGTCGCTATCATCCGACCTGTTCTCCCGTTGATCAGGAACACGCCGTACGGAAAGAGGATCCAGACTAAGATGCGCGATGATTTCCATGATGGTTACCAGCGTGGTGGACATGGTGGACATGGCGGTGGCCACGGTGGTAACTGGCACCATCAGCCTCACCCTGGCATGTATGGACCTCCGATGGGCTACTATGGCATGCCTCCTTTTGGTGGTCCAGGCCCTCATGGTCCTCCTCACCACCAGGGACCTCACCATGGTCCTCCCCAGGGATACCACCCTGCCGGACCTAATGGCGCTCACCAGTACGGACCCCCTCCTCCAGGAGGCGAGGGACACATGCCCCGAGGCGCTGGACCTTACGGACACCAGTACCAGCACATGGCACCCCCTCACATGGCTTCCCCTGCTGTCTCTAACACCTTCAGCCCGTCGTTCGGTCCTACCAACGCCGTTCCAATGGACTACCCTCAACCACCCAACTATCCTTACCTATAGGGTTTGAAGATTGCGCTTTCATCGGGATACCTTCCTCTCCTCCCCTGATGGCATGTCCGACGAGTGACCTATTGAAAACCCCCTTCACCCTCTTCGAGTCCAATTATTCGCACAACCTTTTCAACTAAATCCTCCTCAAAAATCATGGCTCAGCCAGAATGCTTGAAATTACCTATCGCAGTGCCTGAAGGTTTTGCGACGTACCCAACCTTTTATTTTCTATCAAGACCTTTCCTCTAGTATTTTGAGTTCTAGTATCTTGATGATTGTACTCTCAATCGTGCGTGGTATCCTCATTCTTTTCTCTTCTCATGCGGAAGCTCTTCAAACAAAAGGCACAGGCCTAGTGGTGGTAAATCAGATTTAGGGTGATCCAGAAGTACTAGGGGTGCACGAGTAGATATGCTTGGCCTCCTCTGGAGACTCTAGATCCCTATACGAAATCCTCTATCTCCACTTTTAGCCTGCCATCCTCTATTCTCTTCTCTTCTTTTCTCTCTCTTCTCTTGTTCTTCCGTTCTCTCTTTCTCTCGTCTCGTCGAAGTAGCCCGAATGATGTCTCTCGTACCCAAGTTGTCAAAGTATGATCTTGAAATCAGAAGAGCGCGATGTCAGAGCAGATGCGGTTGGGTGACTGGGCTCTTGCTTGGCTTGACTGGGTTCTTTGGCTGTATCATCATAATATCGCTTGACTTCATTGAAGTCTGTGGCGTACTGTACATACAACAGGCTGGGCGCAGTATATTGCCACCAAGTTCGGAAGCCTGCAACATGGTTGCCTGAAGAGACTGGATGAATGTGAGCTTTTGCCAGGTAATACTGACGCGACAGTCTTTCACTGATCATTAGTAGACTCCCTTGCCTCAATATCCTGCATACGACTCTGTATCCACAGCTCAACCGGGCTCAAGTGAAAAACCTGCCCTGCCGCCCCAAGCCGAGATCACCCGATCGAGATTGAGCGACGTCGAGGAGGATACAGACAGATGAGATGTCTTCTTTCTTTCTTTGCTCTCGACATTCATACGATATATCACATATACCATCTATAGGTATCAGATAACCACATAGCTTACCACAGCAACCATGTCCCGCCTCGCATCCCTCAGGAAGAACTGGTACGCCCCAGAGGTGAGCTTGAGCTTTTGATTTTGACTGGTGATGTGCAAGGCTGGAAGATTGGCCAGCCATCAGTCAGGGAAGGGAAAGCAAGCTGATGCTATATCTTGTGGTTCTTGCAAGGCCGTCCCCATCATTGCTGTCGTCGCTGTCGCCGTCGGTGGATGCGGCTGGTACCTCACTCGACTTGCCCGCGGTCCTGTAGGTGCTTTCGCTCGCTATACCAACAAGAGCAAGAGCTGACATGATTATCATTGAACGAACAGGACGTAGTATGGAACCGACACGGCAACCCTGAGCCATGGAACAAGGGTGAGTGGCTGCTTGGCTCTATGTCGGCCATGGATATGAACTGAACCTTCCCATTCTCTCACTCCAGTCGACGCCAATACCAACACAAAGTTGATGCAGGTCAACAACAAGCTCGAGAAGGAATACAAGCGTGATGCGGTATGTCATGGCTATTCCTGCTATGTGAAGTAACTCCGGCTAATTTCTCCCTTTTCCTTGCTTTGTTCAGTGGTAAATCTCTCGCCTCATCGCCAACCTCGTCATTTTTCTTCATATCTTTGCCCGCCCGCCCGCCATAGAGCTCGATTGAAATGGCCGGGCAGACGGTCCTCGTCTTCTTCCACTATATACACACACTAGATGATCTAGATCTGTCCTTCCTGAAAGCGATGTTTCAATCGGTGACGTGCTGTACTTATTTATCATCAAGAGCTACAACCGCAGTCGTCCGAGTTTTATTCCGCAATGCATACCTATCGTAGCATACAGGTTCGCATTTGAAGATTGACAACTGAACAATGCATAGCAAACCAAGCTGCTACTACGCGAGACCTCGCAGATGCGCAACACTGTGTCGATGTCTTTCAGCGTCGAGACCTCGTTTGCCTGAGGTTTAACCTTACAGCTTTACTCTCCCTTGCAGCATTGATAAACGGCATCCAAGCAGGATCTGCCTGCGTTATAAGCGAATAGAGCTGTTGAGAATAAGCGGCCGGACTTGCGCAGCCACTGCCTATTTGAGAAAGTAGGCGCTTGCACGGCCAGACTCCCTACATACCTATCCTACCCTTCCACACCACCGCTAGTCCAGTGTCATCATCCTCCATTGGGAGTACCAGCTCAGTCCGCTTTATCATGCCGATGCCAACATTTGCTCAATGGGTATATTGCACTTTATTTGTCGCACTCAGAATCTAACTGCACTGCTCCTCTCAATCATCTCTAACGGTACTTTATGACCCAACAGATCTCTAATATTCGAGATACCATATCTGATCATAGTCGGTCTCTCAAGTGATAGACCCCAACCAAGTACTCTAACATTCTTAGGTAAGCCCATAGGTTCCAACATTTCCGGTCTAAACAGTCCCGAATTTCCAATCTCCACCAATTTCTTCAGGCCAGGGTGATAAGCGAAGATTTCTAAAGATGGTTCGGTATAAGGATTATAAGCTGGTTTGAATTTAAGGTTTGTCAGACCCATCTTGGCGAAGAAGACTTCCATGAAACCGATTAGATCGCCTAGCGTGATGTCGACGTCGGCTACTACGCCCTCCACTTGGTGGAACTCGGCGAGATGCGTAGCGTCGACTGTCTCGTTTCGGAAGACTCGGTCGATGCTGAAGAGCTTGCATGGCTTGAATCCCCCTGGTTGGTTCGCGATCTCGTATAGCATAGCGGAAGAGACTGATGTAGTGTGTGTGCGCAAAACCATCTTGGAGGTTTCCTCCTTCTTCCATGGGTATCGGTAGCCGATTGAGCCGATACCGCCTCCGTTCTCGTGCACAGCTTTGACCTTCTCGAGGTACTCTTCTGGGAAGTCGGTCGTTGTGGCAGGGTCTGTGATTAATGCAATATGTGTAAGCCGTTTTTCTCCTTTGTGCCTTTACATATGCCGGCTCAAAGCCTGGCTCACCTTTGATGAAGAAAGTATCTTGCATGTCCCGGGCGGGATGCTGTTGGGGTACGAAGAGAGTGTCAAAGTTCCAGAAAGATGACTCGACGAAGCAGCTTGTTGGCATCTCGCGGAAGCTGAAGAATCCCAAGGCAGTTGGTCAGCTATTTTGTCGAAACCTGAAGGTGTAAATCGAAAGTAACAGAAGTGCTCACCCCATCTCGAAGAATATGTTCCGGAACTCCTCCCGGACCTTCATGAGTGGATGTAAAGCGCCTGATGCTGGAGGAGCACCTTCAGCAGCGAAGTTGTACTTCTTGAAGGAAGACTGTTTCCATGCGCCGCTGTGTCAAGGTGCAATTCACGAGTCAGGAAAGAGCGACGACACCGGACGGTCATCAAATGCACAGACGATGACGCTCACCTTTGTAGCAACTCTACTGTTAGATCTGTTTCCAGTTTCTGTATGCTCTTTGCATATTTTGGTCCTTTCTCGACGGAATAGTAGATGAACTTGACAGGAGAAGTCAATTTCCGCTTCTTGAGCTCATCCAGAGTCTTCTTATCGAGATCTGCACCACCATCCGCCTTGATTGCTAGTAAGTGTTGTTGCGTTGTGTCTTCTGGCGCCGTCTCGCTCTGTATGAATTGAGGCAAGAATAAGTTACGGCGACCTAGTCATTGTACATGTCCGTCGAATAAACTGACCGCTCTCGAGAAACCAGCACCCTGTCTCTTGATCCACTTCTTCTTGAAAGCGTTCAGCTGACCAACTTGCGCTACATCGTTGCCTAGCTCTGCCTGCAGTTGTGGAGCGGTCTTCTCGACATCCAATGCTTGCCAGACTCTAAATTCATGTGAGCCTTTCTCGGCCATGCTCTCACCCTCGGCGGACAGCACGAGGGTCTCGATAGTCTTCTGGGTGACAATGACCATCTCCTTGCCGACTAGACTGTCCAGTGCTGCTTTGATGGCCATCTGCTCGCTGTGGCTGCCACCGGCCTTTGCTCCACCTTCGAGCTCCAGCTCGCGAGTGTCTGTTATGGGAGCCGCGTCGAGCTGCTCGAGGATGAGCAGCTGCAGCTTGTCCAGCGACAGCGATGAGGCGGCCATGATGATTATCCTTCTTGGCGTGCGATGTTCCTGCAGGATCAAACCTGTATCTTGTCCAGATGATCTGAATATCCTCTTGCTTCTTGCTCAATCGAGAAAATAATAGGCAGCTACAGAAACTGGAAACAGATCTAACAGTAGAGTTGC
>Ga0115846_101050_pt1 | contig 13086 bp, 16 predicted proteins | sample InSIn5gowninarea_2_FD_83860 | JGI IMG/M metagenome (GOLD analysis project Ga0115846, IMG submission 83860)
TTTCGTCCGGACATGTGTGCAACGACAAACCTCACTTCGCGCCGAGCAGCACTCAGCGATGGAGCCGCGCATGCTCTATGCAAACGGTTGCTTGTAGGCTTTGGAAATGTGGATGCTGGGCTTGCAAACTACAACACCACCGACGATGGCTCAACGGTGTATCCACCAAACTACTTACAATCCCTAGTCCAAACCTCGTATCTCAGCAATGGTCAGCTGAGTCAAGGGTGCCTTTATAACGCAAACACATCTACGTTGAGTGAAGTCAATAGCTCATGGGCTATAGCTGCTATCAATTCGGTCAATCCACCCTCTCTGAGCTATACTCCTGACAACTTAACAACATGCGGCATCTCACAGGTACTTAATACGACGGTCAACGGCATCACTGCCGACAGTGTGCCGGACCCATACCAGGAGTTTGCAAAGCAGGCCGTCTTCAGTTGGGCTTATGGGGAACCTCGGAATGATTCATCCATTGGAGTGAGCGCTAAAGCCAAATTTCGCTGCGCGCTCATGGTTGCAAACGACGCATACCATGGGCACTGGCGTGTCGAACAATGCTCGAACAAGTATCGTGCTGCATGTAGAGAAAGAGACTCACCATATCAATGGCGAATCTCGAGCTTCACAGTGCCATATGACTCAGGCAACTCGGCGTGCACTGGGAATACCAGCTTTGACGTCCCACGAACTGGTCTTGAAAACGCATATTTGTACAACACAATCATGCAAAGTACACAGGACAATGCGGACCTCGCCAACGGTGTTTGGATCAATTTCAACTCATTGGCTGTCGAGGACTGTTGGATTACGACAGGAACTAATGGCTCATGTCCATATAGTCAGAGTTCCGACGCAACGCACTCAAGACACGTCCTCATCCCCACAATCGCGGCTCTTATTGTACTGATCCTTACCATTCTTACCATTTTGGTGAAGTGCTCAGCCAATGCCAGAGATAGCCGCAAGCGAAGGAGTGGTGAGGGCGGCTGGGATTATGAAGGCGTGCCGTCATGAACCATGGAGATGAAATAGCAATTTTTTCTTCAAAGCAACGTTTGCATAGAGCATGCGCGGCTCCATCGCTGAGTGCTGCTCGGCGCGAAGTGAGGTTTGTCGTTGCACACATGTCCGGACGAAATTGGGTCGGACTCATGTCTCATCACGGGCAAACCTTGCACCAGCTCCTACTTTTCGGCGACTTTTGCAACCGCGACTGGATTCTACCATTGGTTCAGCACCACTCAAGTGAACACTGTGCTCGTGCCGGTCCTTGTTGTGAGCACAGTACTCGTGTGGGTGCAAATGCCCGTCTCCCACGCGAGTCGAGGAAGACATTCCTAGCTAAGCGGGTATCACGCCTTGTCCCTTGATGCTCACGTCAGGCATCGTGCGATTGCTAAGCATGAGGAAGATATATAGTGACACGGTTCCCAGGACTATGACTCTCGCACAGAGCAAACACAATACTGAAACAAGAGGCATAACAAGACATCCCTGACTTGATCGTACCAGCCTCTATTCATCAATCTAGCAATTGAAATGGCGGTCAAAGTTGCCATTGCCGGAGCTACTGGTAATCTTGGTCCTGCAGTACTAAACGCCCTCCTCGAAGCCGGTTTTCAAGTCGTCGTTCTCTCGCGCAAAGACAGCAGCTCGACCGACTCTTTGCCACAACATCCAAATCAAACAATTACCAAGGTCGACTACTTTGATATTGCAGGCTTGACTACGGTGCTCGAAGCCACCAATGTTGTTGTTTCGACTTTAGCCAGTAAGGCTCTCGACACGCAAAAGCCGTTGATAGACGCCTCTGTAGCAGCAGGTCTCAAGCGCTATCTTCCCAGCGACTTTGGTTCTGACCTGCACAATCCACTCAACCAGAAGCTGCCAGTCTTTAAGGGCAAAGTGGATACTCATCATTATCTTGAGAAGCTGGCCGCAGAGAATTCTCACTTCTCTTACACCTATACTTACAACAACGCCTTTCTCGACTGGGGCTTGAAGGTCGGCTTCACCGTCAATCCGAAGGAACACAGCGCTACATTATGGGATGGTGGAGACGTGTCGATCTCGATGACAACACTGGCAACCATTGGTAAAGCAGTCGTTGCGATTATCAACAATCTTGATGCCACCAAAAACAAAACTCTATATTACCACGATACTGCGATCACGCTAAACCAGATTGTCGATATAGTAAAGAGTATCGACGGTAAGGAGTGGACCACAAAGGTTGAGCAGACTAAAGACATTGAACAGAAGGCTTACGCGGAATTACAAAAGCCAGATGGTAGTGTTGGTGGAGTAATGGTTGGATTCATCAGGAGAGCTTGTTTTAGCAAGGATCACAATCCGAACTTCACAGATGGACTGAGCAACGAGCTACTAGGTCTGCCGGTGTTTAGTCGAGAGGGACTTGTTGAGGTTATTAAGAGCCAATTGTGAGGTTCAGCAGTATTTGGCCAACCCTCTGGGAAGATGGTTGGCTTGTTTAGATATTGAATCGATCAGCTGCACTTGCTGTATGAAGAATTGACAATAAGAGACATCAGTAGTAAGATGTGTTCTCCGATTCAGGGACTTCGGCATTTTGAATATAATTCCGATAGTTGGAATGTTAAAACAATGACTTGAAGGAGATTATCCATCACTTCCTTGCCACAAGAACAATGATCCCTCTTGTGCTACGTAAAGAGCAACTTTTCAGCCCAGAGGCCAAAACTGTACCTAACACAACGAAGTCGTAGTTGCAAGCAGTAATGTATAAAGCCAAAGTAACATTTGAAGTACTCGCTCCTGGTTGTTGGATGCTTACAGAAGTTTCGCCTTAGGAGCTTGGCACTACTTAGCGCAAAGGGGTGCGTGAGGATGCATTTGAGAAAACGTGGCGTCAGAGGTGCCCTCCGCATCTCGAATTTAATGATTGTCCACATGTCCTCAGCGAGCCGCTGTCAATACCTTTTCATACTCGACGTACCCTTGTGAGACATCCGGACATCTCGATCGGTTCTCGTATTAGAATACTGAAGAACAAATACCACCAGGGCATACCTTTCGACTCTTTCTAACATGGCGGCACAAGGACCCCCTCGACCACCTGGTCCAAGCGCACCCATCCTGGGAGGACGACAACTTGCACCACACGAAATCGAACAGCGCATGGCGGAGGAAGCAAAAAAGCATGGTATCTCCGTTGAACAATTCAAACAAATTCAACAGCAACAACAGCGAGCACTAGAACAACAAGCAGCCAGTATGGGAATGACACCACAGCAATTTCTCGCTATGCAGAGGCAAAAGATAGAGGAAGAAGCAGCAAAGGCAGGCATGACTCCAGAGCAATTCATTCAAATGGTCCAGCAACAAGCAATACAGCAACGACAAGCACAAGCAAATGCTATGAATGGAGGACAGCAGCAACAACCTGGACAACCGCCCGCCAATGGTCAGCCTCAACAGCCACCACAGGGACCACAGCCTGGAGAAACTCAAATGCAGAGGATTGATCTCAACAAACCTGTTGAACCGAAGCCAGATGCACTCGCGGTTGCAAAGTTTCTACGGGCACAAGATTTGAAAACAAGAACCTGTGTCTTTGATGGTCAAAGAAAAGATATGTTCAAAGGTAGCCCATACAACTGTCCAACTGCTGCTACTCTCAAGCTAACATGATACAGTCAAACGAGCATTCCGCGCCTTCCAATCCGAAGCCTACCAAAAAGCCCGCGCAAAAGATCCCCTCCTCCCATCCGTAACGAACGAACTCGAAGCTCGTAACGCCCTGCAACTCCTCCCACTAAACATGCTCGCTCTCAAAGTCGACAAAAAAGAAGACGAACACGCAGGCCACAACCACAAATCCAAGAAACGGGTCAAAGGTCTATGGGACGTCAAGATCTCACCTCAACAAGAATTCGAGCCGATGATGCATTACATGTGGATCTACGAGCAACCGAGCATCAAGAACAAAGTCTACGCTGCACTGACACTAATCGCAGTCTTCACGGTCGTGTTGTTCCCACTCTGGCCGATGAAGATGAGACTAGGTGTTTGGTACCTCAGTGTCGGCGCCATGGGCTTGTTGGGTGCGTTCTTCGCCATGGCAATCTTCCGATTGATTCTATTCTGTGTTACGGTATTCACGGTCCCGCCTGGTCTGTGGTTGTTCCCGAACCTGTTCGAGGATGTAGGGTTCTTCGACTCATTCAAGCCGGCTTGGGGATGGCAGGAAACGAAGAAGAAGAAAGGCAAGAGCGGCAGCAAGAAACTTGCTGGCAGTGTTGGTGGTGCAGCTACAGCTACACAAGTCAACGGGGAAGCCCAAACTATTGGAGGAGAGCAGATTCCTGCTGCGAGTGTCAATGGCGGTGCTGTTGCTTCTGGAGCTGAGCCGACCAGTGCACCGACTGTATCTGCTGGGGCGGTGGCACCGATTAAGAGACATGTTGCGCCGACGGTGGAGGAAGTTGATGATGAATGAGGAGTGTGTGATCTATGGTAGATTAGGCAAGGTGATTTCTGTGGTAGAATTCAATCAGATGCAATGAGCACGTTTCAATTCGTACTCTCGGTTTGTGAACCTGCTTCAGGTCCCTCTTCTTACGAAGACCATCATACGTGTACCTTGTACATGATACACCATTCTGTACCTATCCAACCCAACCCACAGCGCTCACTCCACCCAACTACCTGCCCAATCAACACATCTCCACCTCCCTAACATCAATCAATCCAAGTAGGTAAAAACCACCCAGTTTTCCTCCTCAATATCCAAGACACAAGTCCTCCGCTCAAGCAATCAAAGTGCCCATGCAGACGACCACAGGCGGCGAAAATCAGACCTAGATTCCTGTTCGATGATCGCCTGAACTCAAGCCTGTCCGCCTGCCTGACTGACTGGCTTCCGTAGTATGTAGTTAGGAGCGTATCGCAGCTGTTACCTGTTTCTTTCGCATCTTCACATTTCGTCGGTCTGATGTACATCCACCGTAGACTTCGTTCATCACTCACTGTCCTGCAGTACATCAACCAAGAACCCACTCACCCAAGCCCCAACAGCGCCTGCACCTTCTCGCTCTCTATCTGTTCGAGTCCAGATCCATCACACCTCTCGCCCTGCCCGATCTGTTCGATGTCTTCACTCTGTTCCCCTTCCACCCCCAGTCCCTCTCCACCCTGAAGTTTCCCAAGCCCATTCTCAACCCTCGCAACCAAAACCCTCAACCGCCTCATCTCAGCATCGAGAGCTGTATTATCTTTCGTCACGAGATTATGCTGAATATCGACTTTCGGATTCTGGAGCGGTTGGAGGAGGGTGTGCAGGGCTGTGTATTGTTTGCATTTGAGGGCGAGGGCGTCGCGGAGGGATGTTTTGCGCTGGAGGGAGGTTTGGAGGGAGGCGTAGCGCTTCGCTACATCGTCTTCTTGTTGGTGTTGGTCTTGGTTTTGGTTAGGTGGTGTAGGGTGCGGATGTGAGTGTGAATCGGTGTCGTCGCTGTGGTCGTCGGAGTGTGGAACACTGTGACCCTGCTCCTGGTCTTCATGTCCTTGTGCCCGCTTTCTTTTCACACCACGTCCTCCTTCCTGTGCTAGGTGCGGTTGTGGTTGCGGTTGTAGTTGCGTGTGTATCGTGGTATCGTCCCATGCTTGCGGTAAATGGTCTTGTACATCCCTTGTATCAGTGAAGTTAATGTCGCGGCTTACGACCGTAGTATCGGGATCAGTGAGAACGGGTAGCCCAGAAGCAAGCACATCACGCCAGTATATACCGCTTATCTGCTCCGTTACATGACGCTGTGATTGCAGGGCGTAGGCGCTGCGGTTGTGGGACTTGAGTTTTTTGTTTATGGTTGCTAGCAGGGGGGCTGTTACTGGCGGTGGGAGAGATGAGGAGGTGGAGGGTGGGAGGACGAGAGGGGTTGTGAGGAGATGGATTTGGGAGGTTAGGAACGTCTGTTTTTGGGTGGGGAGGGTGGAGGATGACATTATTGTTCGCTTGGGGAGGGTCGGATTGAGCAGGGGAGTGCCGGGTGGGTGGTGGTGTGGGTGGAGCGGATGGTGAGCGGGTGGGTGTGGAATGGGTCTTGGGCACGCGTTGTGACGCGTTGTGAGTGGGTGCAGAGGGAAGCGCGTTTTTATGCCGGTTTTTGCAGGCAGCAGTTCATGTACTATAATATCTAGGTTATCATTGTGTAGGTAAGTGTGTATTCATTTCACCAGTATTCCTGAGGACTTGTGCACTTGATTTGGTGCTACTAGATACAAAAATTCTATTTTCAAACAGGCATTGTTGTGAAGCGCCTTCTCGTACATACATACCACTTTGCTGTAAGGCTTTGAAGGAAACATTTTCCGACAGGACATGAATGCACTGTACCTACCACTACTCGGTGAGTTTGGGAGACTCGCTAGCACAGTTCCCCGCGAGTTCTCTCAGCAGCTCAGCCACGCGAAAGTGTATGGATTACCGTGAGGAGGACACCGTGAAGCTGCTAAGCACTTCAAGTGGTGATCAACGTTTCATGAACTCATTCTTCATTTGAAAGCACTTCATCCTTCTGTAAAGACATCCCAAGATATCCCAAGACATCCCGAATACCTTCTGGACCTGTAATAGTCACGTCTGCTATACAAACGTGTCTCTTCTCAAAACATGAACGCCATTCTCAATCAGCTTATGTACAACTAATAACTCCAATTTGAGTTTAAGCCCTGTTTCACTCTTGCGAATGTGCTCTCTTGTCACTCTCGTATCTCTTAATCATCCTCAATGTCAATGGCGTCCTCCTCAGAACTACCCATAGCACTGTGCTCAACCTCACCTTCATCATCAGATTCCAACATATCCTCGAGACTCTCCTCCAATAATGCAATTTGAAACGAAATTACCTGCTCTGACTCCTGGTGTGCTCTCTTGAGTTCAGCAAGCACTGCATCCATCTCGAGCTTTGCTTTCGCCATTTCTGCCTTCACGTTCTTCCTCACCATGCAGATTGAATGGTTGGCGACCGCAAGTTTGTGTTTTGTAACTGCCAGTTCGTGCTCGAGAACAGAAGTATACTCGCTGTCCTTTCTTGGGCGGGGTTTAGGCAACTCTGAGATACCTGGTGGAGCTGGGGCTGGTTGGAAGTCGGTGATTGTCGGTGCCATAGATGGAAGGCGAGCGTATGGTGAGATGTAGGATCTGCCATCGACATCGTGAGCTGAATAAGCTTGTGTAGTCCAATGTTGATTGAGCTGTAGAGCGGGCGGTGGTGAAGCAGGGAGTGGTACACCTCCATCTTCTGAGTCACTGTCGCTAATGCCAGTCAGGTCAACGCAATCTGGTTTGGTGGAAGTGTGAGTATCGTCAGAGCTTTCAGAGCTTGCAGAAATGTCCGACAGGTGCTGGTGGTTGATGGTTGAAACTGATTCAGTTTTGGTTGACTGATAAGCTCCATCAACACGTGGCGAGTGTGAAGACGAAATCAACACAGCAGCGAGATCATTGCGTTGATCTGGTAGATTGTCTGACATATTGGATAGACTTGCTGTCACTGTGTCAGAACTACGCTTGGTCTCTATAGTGAAAGTGCTCGGTGTGAGCCTTGTAGCGTAGTTTGACTATGTCTGATTCTCTGAATGACAGCTTTGTGATAACAGACGTGAGGTGTCGAAGTGATTGTTGTCGACGATCTTGGCACTGTCACTCTGCCATGTGATGCTGCCATACCCTATGGTCGCGCCGTTTGCTCCTGTCATCACGTGCGTGAGTGGCGTATAATTGTGGTAAGGCTTGAAGACATAGACTGGCTGCAGCACGCTGTGAAGACGTAGCTGACTTGGACATACTTCATGATTATATGAACTGCTCAAACGTCTTCTTTCATTGTGTGTGCCGAACGATCTCTCTCTCTTTGGACATGCTTCCATTCTATTGTTGTCTCGACGACGCTGTCTGATTGACTTCCCCTCTCGAATTCATGCTGATACCTACCAGGCGGATTCTTGAAGCACTTATCAGTCCAAGTTGTTGGTTGGTGGTAGAGTGTAGATATGGTAGATACCCAAGACAATGGAAATTTCCGGATCCTTGCCGCTTTATGAATCTGCGGGCAAGTCGCCACATTGAAACCAGGCATCGAGGCAGCGTGAAGCACAGAGGCACATCACTTCGCAACCACCTCCACCGTTACCTTGCTTGCTCACTCCGGAGCTAGTCGTCCCACTGGCCTGTGAGACGTTTGGGTATGAGCACAAGGCAACACAATCACAACTTCGATTTGGCTCCATCACTCAACTGTTCACCCGTGATTCTCTCAAGCTCTTTAACAGTCTCCTCGGTCTTCCCGAGCCATACTTTTACTGTTCGCCAGCCAACACTCTTGGCCATCTTCAAATTCTCACCGATATCGTCGAAGAACACGATATCCTTTGGCTGAATATCCGCATCCGGCCACTGCTCTTGCAGCTTCTTCAACGTGAAATCATATATTTCACGATCAGGCTTTCGCATACCAACATGTGCTGAAGAGATGAAGACATCAAAAACTTCTTTCACATCATTCGGTCGAGGCTCATTGAAAGGATGACCCGGCGGGAAGATAGACGTGTTACTCAAAGCAGCCAACCTCCATCGTCCAGTCGCTTTCAGCTTATGCAAAGCAGGACCCATATGTGGATCTGGTTGTCGGGAGATACCCATCATAGTCCAATACAAATCTTCTGCACTGACATCAGGAATGGGAGGAAGAGCATTGTATCCAGACTGGTCGACATTCTTCTTGTGGTACGCTTCCCATGCTTTAGGATTTTGGATGTCTTTCTTCCATGCTGCAAACCAGTTTTCATCCAAAGGTAGCTTTCCTCGTTCCAGCTTTTGCCAAGCACCGTTCGGCTTACTGAATGATATGCTAAAATTGACATAACCACTGGGAATCTTGTTGGCCTTCTCATAATCCAGAATTGCTTGGAATGGAGACACCACCTAATCTCTGATGAGACGAGTACTGATCAACATATTACATCACTTACACAAACACCTCCGATGTCAAACAAAAGCACTTTCGGCCGGGCTGATGACGACGACATGTTCGCGTTGGGCAGGAAAATGGTACGATTGAAATGAGGCAAAGAGACAAACGTGAATCTATTGCAATTCTATCAGTCTATTGGGCGAGAATGAAGAAGACAGTCAGGAACAATACAGGATAGGTAACTCTGGTGGTAAGTCAATTCTCAGCATCATCCCGAACCATTGATCTGAACCTCGGTTCGGATAATCGCCAAGACACATCCGAAAGAGGTTTGGCGCCATAAGGCAGCTCTTCTTTCAACGTCTTGCCTCCTTTTCAATACAATTTGACCTTTACACTATTCAGCACTCTGCCCTCCCGCCAAAAGCACTCAAACAGTCGGTTCTGCACAAGCCTTGGAGTTTTGACCCGTTCTCTAGCTAACCATCTCCGTCTGACCTCGACGTCAATGTATATTCGAGCGTGCTCTGGAAGAGATCCTATCCCCAGCAGCGAGCCTCAGCCGATGATGTATTCATTTATGCCGGTGCTAGTTTCTGTTTCGTCCCTCCTATTCTGTTGGAGGATTCGACAAGCTGCTACAACAAGCCAGTAGTAATCTCCATCTTATTCTTCGGCTCATTCATATCATCGGTCGTGAGACCTTCCCGTTCGAAGACCGTCTGCGTATGGTAAGGTTGTTGAGTGACCAGCAGTCCAAGTACTGTGTCACACCCATTTCATGTCAATATGAATCTGTGATATGTCTTCCGTTAGAAATTTTGCTTTCATAGCTTTCAGAACTCTAGTCTTCTGTGGCTCAGTTCTAGATAGTGTTACCAATAACTCAATACTCCTTATGTTCACTCCTATTCATATCCTGATGTCTTTCTCTCTTCTCCCCAAATCTCTAGACGAACCACATCAACCAATTTACTACATACTTCCCATCGGACGATTCCCTATCCTAGATTCCAAAATTCTGGTTGCCTATTGCTCAGTGCTAAACAGACAATGGTTGAATTCTTCGTTATATTCTGTTTTGTCCTCCTTTTAAGTTATTTTTGTTTCCTGTCTGCTTCCGTTCTAATGTCCTTCTGATCACCGTCTCCTTTCTCTCTGATGTTTCGGGCGTATTGTATCTATACGTTTTGTCGAAAACGAACAGTATTTTCGAAAAGTGAGCATTCTTGTGTATGTCTGATATGCTGAATATGTTCGTAATAGGACTAGGATTACTGTACTATCATAGGAGTATTTTCACCGTTCATTTATGGTGAAAATGTTGTTTCAAAGTGCTTTATCATACTATCACTAGCATGTTCTCGTAAAAATTCACAACGCAATCACTCTCTGTGCAGAATTCTTTCATTTCAATTCTCTAGACAAGAAGCGTTAACTATTCAACTCACTAAGTAACTTCCTAAAAACTACTCAAGCTTCCTATTCTTCTTCTCCCATTTCTTCATAAATCGAGCATCACGTGCTTCCTTTTGTGCTATATTAAGCTGGCTTTTAAGCGCAGCCTCGTCATCCTCCTTCACTATCTCCCTCAAATCACCAATTTCCTTCATCAACACTTCTCTCTCCTCTTTCCAGGCCTTGACCCGATCACTTTGGCTGTTCTTGAAGGCAGCCAGTTGGTCATTCTGCTCCTTAATCTCTTCTAACTCCTTCTCTATGCTTGTAGTTTTGTGCTGCCAGTGCTCTTCTTGATTGAGCAGTCTCTCCGCTTCATTGTCCCTCACTGTTTGCATCCGATTGTCGAGGGTAGCATTCCTCTTGTCAGAGGCTTCGAGCATCTTCCTGGCGGCCTTCAGGTCGTTTTGTAGCTGTGTAGTCTGATCTGTTGGTGTAGTGTTCTTCTTCGCTGCATTCTCTGCATTCTTGCTTGCTGTTTCTGCTTTCTTGAGCGCAGAATCGCGTTGAACAATTGCAGTGTTGAGCTCTCTGATGATTTTATCGCGGTTGCTGTTGGCTTGTAGAGTTTGTTTGACAGCTTCGTCTGCCCGACTGCGCTCAGCTTCAATTTTCGATTTCAAGGTCTGTAGCTTTCGTTCATGTTTGATTTGTAGATCTTGGAGTGCCTGCGCATGCATGTCTTTGGTAATTCGTGGTTCTGTAACTTGTGCCGGTTGCTGCTCGTGGATCGTGCGAATTGCGCTAGGCTTGAAGATTTCCACAGTTCGTGTAGTATGTGGTGACTGCTTCATGGCCTTCAAGATATCTTGCGAGGCATCAGGTGACTTGGCATCGGTGAATCGTCCATGGCGTACAATGGAGTCTTCGTGATCTGTAGATGGAATTTCGAGAGATAGGTAGGAATTATTAGAGCGAACACGTGAATTCTGCACCTCATGTGATTCAAGTGACAATCCCTGGAGGGCACCTTGAGCATGATTCTGGCTGCTTCTAACTGCACGCTTATCTGCGATTGACACGTAAATTTCTCCTGGATGAGCGAGCTCCCACTTTTCCTTTGCCGCTGAGTGTCTGTCTGTTCGGTCTCGTTTTTTGGACGGGAGGGCATCAGAGGCGTCTGATAACGTGCGCTTGTGTGTAGAACTGCGTGAATACGAGAATGCCATGGTAGCTGTTTGGGTTGTATAAAGACTCAATGAATTGGAATTGTAGAAGAAATCAAGAGGATGGTGCGCGACATGGAGTTATGATGGGTGCAGTGTAAGGGTAAACAGTAGTCTTGGAAAGTGAAGGTATCCTGACAAACGCAAAGTCTTGGCTAGCCGTAAGGCGGTAGAGTGAGAGGGTCATAGTTTAATACACCAGAATTTTAGTCAACAAACAACATCAAAGCTGCATGCGAATTAGTTGCTGATCCATCAGTTGGCCTAGTGGTAGGACGGGTCACCCCCGAGTGGTGATTACCTGACTTAACGAAAAGTTGTTCGAATCAGATGCTGATCAACCTCACCGGCCGGGTGTTCGATATAGGTAGTTGTTTATGACCTGTCGATCTTCCCTGAAGGTAGTAGAGCTTGAAAGAGCTTGCTGACCTACCTTTTTGCATTTTTTTCGAAGTTGTGAGTTCGATCCTGTCGCTAGGCACTGCTACCTAACTTCTGATTTTTACCATTCGCCCTCTTTGGCACCTGTAGTAAGAGACGTTTGCCAAGCTCCTGCCTTTCCTTGTGCTAGTCTTGTGGCGAAGCAAAGTTCACATTTCCCGTTGTTTCACTTCAAAGTGTCGAGGTGTGAAGGTGTCACACAATCTTTCCTACTCCTTGCTTCTTGCATCTCTCGCCAGGACCACCACATCGATGCCGAAGCAGGAGCCAACTGCAGGTGGCTCCTCACAGAGTGTACTGACCGAAGTAAAGCAGTACATTGAGCTGTATGGGTCAGATCAATACTCGTTCTCACAGCACCGCTGTTTGTTGACAGCACTGCAATCTGCGCAGCAATCCGAGACTGACGCAGGCTCTGCTGTGGTCAGGATGTCGCTGAAGACCATTTCACAAGGTCCAGGAAAGTCTACACTCGAATTGGTACCTCCATGTCTGAACTTTCCTACCACCCTCTCTTCGTTGGGTGGTGGCCAGCGCAGTGATCTTCGAAGTCGAGTTACAAGCCGCAAGAATGAGCCAGTAATGCAAATACTAATGATCAGCTAGAAATTCAGTCCACTGTCTTGACATCTGCCGACTCTGCCACCAATGGCGCGGCCTTCCTTAGTACAAATCCTGAGTACTCGAAAGAGCTTCCAGTGCCACCAAGAATGTCCACCTGGACATCCCATTTAACTCCTGTACAGCAGAGAAGAGGTTTCATGAAATGGGGCTGCCGATATGTCACATAAATGAATGTGCCATCAGATTTGAGGACGCGAAATACCTAGACAGCTGTGAGGATATGTTCCCGTGGTGTGCCATGCAGGCGACGTCGGAACATACCTCTCGAATGTATCGACTAGTGTTATCAAGCACTTCCTCAGGCGGATCCCAAGGGCTACCATGTATCATAGCGTCTAACGTCCCCTTATCAAAGGCAACGTCGATCGATTCAGACGAGATCTGATCCATACAACGGACATCGACCTGCTTCCACGTGATTCCTTCAACATCCTTAT
>Ga0115846_101009_pt2 | contig 13061 bp, 17 predicted proteins | sample InSIn5gowninarea_2_FD_83860 | JGI IMG/M metagenome (GOLD analysis project Ga0115846, IMG submission 83860)
TAATAAACAAGTAAAAATTAGTGTACAAGATAATTCAACCATGAATAATACTCCAATAGCAAATCTTACTCAAACAGAATAATAAGAGATGATTATTATGTGATATATGGGATAATAGTTCATTAGTTGCAGATAAGAAATTTAAAATAATAAATACTCGAGTCTGCTCCTCAAACAGACTGCTACTACTGAGGCAGGCCATTCAGCAGAAGAAAAAGAAAAGACATAATGAAAGAATGCTATATTGGAAATAAATTGAAGATATTTGATTAAATTATTTAAAAAAAATAAAATATTAAGGATCTTTTTGTAAAATAATAATTATTTATTTAATATGCTTGTGGTCTTCATATGAAGAAATCAGTGTTAAAATATTATCATCTTGATCTTTAATCTGTAACATTATACCACCCCAATCCTGTTTTTTTGGTTCTGTAATATTTACTTCCTTCTCTTGTAGTTCTTTGTATGTATTATCAATATTTTTGGTATAAAACCAGAGGTTTGTCATAGTTCCTATTTCTTTTTTTGCTTGTTCCATCTCTTCATTTGTCATCATATCTGGATGTGGTTCCATCAAACTTATAGTAGATGTAGAATTTTTAGGTCCCACTTCAATCCATTTTGTATTCTTATAAGGATACTCACCTTTAATGTCAAATCCAAGTTTTTGAGTATAAAATTCTATCGCCCTTGCTTGATTTGATACAAATATTACTATTCCTCCAATACTATCAATCATACAAATAAGAAAATCGATATGATTATAATGTTTATCTATTTATTTTGTATACTAAACTCAGTCTGTTTGAGGAGCAGACTCGAGTATTTATTATTTTAAATTTCTTATCTGCAACTAATGAACTATTATCCCATATATCACATAATAATCATCATTATCGTAGGATTGGATTTTGAGTCATCTATAGATATTGTATACAATGAATTAACTAACTATTGTTAATTTAAGTTCATATGGATATATCTTCATCTTATCTTTTTTTCTCTTTCCAAATTAAATTTAATTTTTAGAATTTTCAAGTATAAGAGTAAATTCAAATGTTGCACCTTTTCCATCTGGATTATTATAACCACTTATAGTTCCACCATGAGCTTCGACAATATTTTTTGAAATATATAGACCAAGTCCAGTTCCTATCTCTGATTTTGTTGTAAACTTATGGAACAAAGTATGCAAAATTCCTTTATCTATTCCTTTACCATTATCTTGCACACTAATTTTTACTTGTTTATTACTATAGTCTTTTTTTATTTTGACAATGATTTTGCCATTTTCAGTAAATTGGTATGCATTATTGAGCATATTTGAAATTACTTGTTGTATTCTATTTTTATCTGCGTATACAAATAATTCTTTATCTCTAGTAGAATATTTTTGAGAACTTTCGTCTAAGCATATAAGTTTAATTTCATTTTTTTTCTCATTCTTAATTTTATTTGCTAATTCATCTATTGATTCTTTTATTATTTGATGGATGTCAAATTTTTCCTTGTTTAAATTTAAGTTATTGCTCTCAATTCTTGCTATATCTAAAATATCTTCTGTTAATCGATATAGTCTTTCTGAATTTCGCTCTAATGGTTCTAAATATTTTTTAAAATTTTCAGGAAAACTTTTGACCATCTCTAGGTATCCAACAATTGATTGGACTGGTGTACGCAATTCATGTGCTGCTATATTTATGAACTCTTTTTGCATACTATCTTGTCTTTTGAGTTCCTCATTCAGTTGCTTTAAGGATATATTAGAATGTTGTAACGCTTTGGTTTTTTTATCTATCTCTATTTTTAACAACTTTGTAATTTGTTTATGCTTTATGTCCAATTGCGAATATGTAAGAATTATAGCTACTGTAGTTATTATAATTGAAATCACTATTCCGATAATATATATTAAAAGTAAATTTTGTCCATCGACGACTGATTGATTTGTATTATTTTGAAGTATCATTTCTTCTTCATTAATAATTAAGGAAATATTATTTCTAATCTGGTCCATTAATATTCTTCCTTCATCACTTAAGATCATTTCTGCCGAAGCATTAAATCCATGTGTTCTCATTGTATCTAATGATTTTTCCATCTGAGAAATTTTGCCTTGAAGAAGAGGATAAATATTGAGCTTTGCATTTTGTAATAGATCTGAATGTTCATCGTCAATTAATTTTTCAAGTCTTACAATTGTCGAATTTAAATTGTTTAATGAGTATGTATATGGTTCTAAATATGTCTCATTTCCAGTAATAATAAAACCACGCTGTCCAGTTTCAGCATTAATGATTAGAGTAAGTAAATTTTGTAATGATAGAATCACTTTATGTGTTTCTTCAATAAATTTTGTTTGTTGTTGAAAAGAAATTATGTTTTCATAAGTTTTTGTACCTATAACCAAAAGAGTAACTAATGGTAAAGCAATTGCAATTAAAAGTAATTTATTACCTACTATCATTAAAATATCCTCTTTATATTCTTGTAGTAATACTAATTTTAATGTAAATATTACTAAATAAACTATCATTCATTGTCTTTTTTTATTAATTATGAATGTATTAATAATTATGAATGTATAAGAGTTTAAGGCATTAAATTAGTTTTACAATTAATATCTTGAGAAAGAGTAAATTCATACACAGATATTGACAAAATTGATTCATGAAAAATATACTTTATTCAATCAATTAATCGAAAAGAAAAAGAAAATTTATTTTTTATTTATCTGTTATACGCCGATGATCTTTCTATTTTTCTTGCATAATTAAAGTTATTTTGCATGATATCATTGTAATATCTTTCTGTAAGTTCTAGTGATTTATTAAAATTCTCAACTCCACCTACAATGATTTCATTAATGGAATTTGTTGTATTAATTGTACAATGTTGTATATTTTTGTTTAATGTATTGTATGTTTCAGAATATCTTTCTGGAATATTGAAATTTTCCCAGTATGATTTGTAGATGTTATTCCAAAATTGAGCGTATGATGATTGATATGTATTAAAAATATTTTTTTGTAACTCTATAGTGTTGTTTGATATTTCTTGCGTTGTTTTGTTGATCTGTTCTTGGTATCTCCTGAAAGTATCTGCATTCTTTTCAAAATCTCTTTTATTATCTGTTTGAAATTTATTTACATTTTCATTAATCTTTTCTGTCGTGTCTGATACATTAGATGCTGTATCCTTAATTTGTTGTTTCTGTTGGTCAACATATCTGTCTGTAGATTCTTTAAATTGATTAGTATTCTCTTTTATTTCATCTTTTTTAGTTGAAGACATAATGTTATCTATAACATTCAAAGATATTAAAGGTTAATACCAATGACTATGTATTTTTCATTTTTTCTAGAGACCTTTGTCTTTAGAATTTAGTAAGTTGGACCGTTCAGTAAACTTGATAAATCCCTTCTTCTGATCGTTCTCATTTCAATCCCATAATATTTCGATTAAAATTTTATTAATGAATTTATAGAGATATGAGTCGCTTTTTTCCAGATTTTTCCTTTTAACTGTTCTATATCATTTAAAGAAGGATTTATTGTATTTGTAAATTCTGCAATCATTTCTCTTTTTATTGTTTGTTCTAAAGACAATTTCTGTATGCTTATTTCTTTTTTTGTAGAACTGACATGTAAAGCTCGAGTAGCGGGATTCAATTCCATAAGGTCACTTATAGATTCATATTTTTATTATTTATTGTTAGTTATCCTATGAATATTCAAATTTAAAATGAATAGATGCTAGATAATGATTGACTCATTATTAACATCTATACACAACTATTTGAGATTTTTATCCCTCCTTATTGTGTGGTCAATAATGTTATTAAAGTATAAACACGTTGAGATAAATTGTATACGATATAAGAAGCCATAGCCTATGAGAGTATACCATCATGATCACCATTGATTAGACTATGACTTGAGGAGGTAAATGACGAATTTGTTTCTAGTTATAATATAATATTTGATAAATTATAGAGTAATTTTTCAAAATTTATTATTAAAAATTCATAGCCTGAATGTATAAAAACTAAAATATATGATAGTAGTTTTTTGGTATCATCAGAAGCTATTCCAGACACATAAATCATTTTCCATCTGGCGAAACATCTATTCCATGGTGTTCCTTTGCTAACTGGCATCATTTTGATAACTTGTTTGTTTTATATATTGTAACTAATTAGATTTATACAACTAAACTTCAAATTTGTAATTAAATCTTTTTTATAGGATATAATAAAGTAATAAATTAGATTCATGATTAATATTTATTCATCTTACTCATTATGAATATGTAATTTGATGTATTCCTTTATCTGTTTGATTTCATTTTTGCTTAAATCAGCTTCTTGATTATTCCAATATTGATTCCATTTTTCTTTACCTTGTTTTAATGTAGTAATTAATTCTATTTCAACAGCATCAAGATGAGAACAATTTACATATTCTATACTTGGATTTGTTTTTATTTTTTCCATAAGAATTTCTGTTTCTAAATTTGTTTTAATTATTTCTGCTATTTCTTCAGGTAATGAGTTTAAAGCATTTAATGCAGAATCACCATATTGTTTATAATTCTCTCTCATTTCTTCTCTATCTTGTTCAAGAGAATGACCTATTTTAGTCAATTTGGCATTTTCAAATGAGCAATTAATAATAATGCTTTCTTGTCCTCTAACTGGAGTTAAAGAAGGTAACAATAATGTAGAGAAAAGTAATAATAGTATTAGTAAACCTGATATGATTAGAATTTTCATATTGTGAAGCAATCTATAACTATTATATTAAATAAATTTTTAAAAAAAATAATAGAATATAATTTCTACAATATTTTATTAGTAATTATTACAGAATAATATTTTTTATTATTTATATTAATTAAATTATTAAAATAAATTTCATAACTATATAATTGTTATAAAATATTAATTAAAGAAACTTAATACAAATCTGTTTTCAATGGTTTAGTTTAATTGAGATAAGAAGAATTCTCAGAGTTATTTAACAATCATCATCATTATCGCAACAATCCAACAATCAAGTGATGCAATCTCAACCCAATATTTTAAAAGATTAATCTCTGATCGAACAGAATAACAAAAACAAATTATTATTTTTTATTTGAACAACATAAAATAATATTTAATATTAATCAAATTATATCAAATCTTAATGAATATTTTAGAATTTCTTTTGACTCTTTTTTAGATAATATACATAAATTTTGGTTTATTGTATTATGATATTAGGCACATATTTATAGTGATTAATTAGTTTTCTCCAATTTTTGTTTTATATAAATAAATACCTTCCTTGTAATTTTACAATATAATACTTTACTACTGATACATACAAAATATGTTATGATATCATTTTGACTAGATTTTGATTGTTTAAAAAATGTTTTATAATTGTAAATAATCTATGAGAAATGTAAATATACAAAGTATATGCAAATAATCGTATGACCAGTACAAGTGAGAATAAGTTACACGGTACAATAATGATAGAATGTAGAGGAAAGAGTCGTGCCATGATAATCAAAAATGTTACTAATATACCTAATGTTGTTCGTGTATCAAAGACAGAAGATGATTCAAATGGTGGGATTTTAGTTACTGTTCATGGATCTAAAGACGATATCAAAAAAGTTAAAAACAAAATTTGGGAACTTGATAATAATAAAAATATTAAAATAAATTCAATTAGTTATAGTTATAGTTAGTATTAACTTTATTATATTTTAAAAGTTCTTAATATTCATTAATGCATTGGGAGATAGAGGTAATTATACGAGTTGAAGATGTAGAAATAGACTACATAAATGAAGGATTATTACTTCATCATAGCATAACAGATATTGAAAATCCTTCAAGCATATGGATTAAAGAAAGAAAAGAAAATGGAAAGATTGTCGAGGAAAATCTGCTTAACAATCAGTATAACTACCGTATTGAATTTAAAGCGATAGTTTTTTCTACAGAAGAACAAGAAAGCCTCAGACGGTATATCACTCGAATGAATGGAGTAGATTCTAAAAAGATGTTATTTAAAACACTCACTGGAAAAGAAAAGGCTAGTAAGGCAATATCTGTAGCATCAATTTCTGCCATTATTGTATTTATAATCATATTCAGTCATGAATACATAGTTTCACTTGCTCATAATGGTCATATTGAATCGAGTCATTTTTCTACGATTATAGCCTTTTCACTCGCAGGCGCGGGGGCAACATTTTTTATAGACTATTTAATAGTGTGGAAGGAAAAGTTTGGTGGTCTGAATTTTAATAAATGAATAAGGATCTTTTTAGATAGTTAAAATATAATTGAAATTTGTAGATACACTTGCTAACATAGTATTACTAAATTAGATTAGTTAATGTTTATCATGATTTATAATTACTAATTTTAATTCTGAAATCAATTAGGAGATTAAGAGAAACGATTTGTTTAAATTTTTTGTTACTAATGTTAATAAAATATTGCTAGCGTAACAGATTTATAAATCTGACTAGTTTCTTTTTTGTTTGAAGGTACAATTAAAGATAGAAGTTTGATATATTGATTTCTTGATCTCATTATTTACTTTGAATATCTATAGTAATTAATTAATTAATTGATTAATAATAAAAGAAAATATAAAAATTAATTGACTAAATAAAGAAAAAATTGAGAAGGTTGTATTATATATGTTTCAAATTAGTTAGTTTAGTTAATTTTCTATGAAATGAACCCCTACTAATTCTAGACATTCTATCAAAGAAAAAGGAAGAGAAGATAAATAACAATGTTAATTAAAGAATTTAAAAGAAATTTGCCTGAGATTATCTATCTATGTCAAATGAAGATAATAGAGGAGAAGAAAAAGGAGGAAGAATAGAAAGTAATAGTTTCTCCAATAACGTTCATAATAGCATTTTTCAAATAATGGATAGAATAATGACTGAGTTAAACAAAACAAGAAAGATTTTTGTATTTATATTTTTTAGTATGACTATTCTTCCAGTTACTACTATAATTATTTTTATGTATACTTTTGATGACCCAAAAATTGACCGAGTAGTTCTAAAAACAAATATCCAAGAATCTAGTTTGCTAACACAAAAGTTGAAGAACCAAATGATTCAATTGGAGAATTTGCCACCGTCCGAAAACGAGAAAGAATTACAATTATTATATAATTCTCAAGAGTATAAAAATACAGTCAATAGAATAGATGTATTATCTCAGAATGAGTTAAACCTAATAAGTGATGATCCAAAAAACAATTTATATAAAAAAGAAATTCGATTAGTTACATTCATTCTTTCAATAATATGGATAATTTTAGGAATACGACAATATATTATATTATCCTCATGGGGAAAAAGATATAAAAAATTTAAAAAACAACAGGAAGAAATAAATAAAAAATTTGACCTAGAGTAAAATAATTAATCTTTATTTTTCTTTTGTTATTACTGTTATTTTATTAAAAATTAACATTGTTAACTGTCAGTGTTTAGTCAAATTTAAAATATATATAAATTATGTATGCTTATGTCAAAAAATGACATTAACCAAAATGGAATAAAATATGACGTTTCTAGAAGTATTTTATTCGGAATACTTGCTGGAATAATTACTACAATTGGAATTACAGGGATATCTAATATTTCTGCCCAAGCAATGAATAATACTACTAATAATGAGACATCACAAATGCAGGAGAAAGTAAATTTGACGGGAACTATTGATGTAAAATCTACTATTGGTGAGGCTTTCAAATCTAAAGTTACTGTTAACATAATAGATGCAATAAATACTGCACAATCAAATGTTGGAGCAAATTCTTTCGTTAAGGAAGCAGAGTTAACTGCTGCACATGGATTTTTAGTTTACAAGATAAAGGTAGTAGATGAAAATATGAAAAAATATAAAGTAATTGTAGATCCAGGAAATGGACAAGTGTTGATGAAGAAAGAAATAACTTGGTATGATGATGAACATGAAAAAATTAAATATGGTGAAGAGAAAGAAAAATACGACACATACGGTCATGATGAACAATATGATAAAAAGAAAATGATGATGATGAAAGACAAGAAATACTAAATAAAGATAACTTAATAAACTAACAAATTAGTAATAGATTCAATCTTTTTTATTCATTACTATTTCAATAACCTGGACCTTATCTTTTTTTGTTTGAACATTTTATCAAATACAACAATATCCACTTTTGTGAACCCTGTGTGATTCCAATAATCTACGTACTAGTATCGCATGATCATTTCAATCAATCAATCATTCTAAACAAACATATTATAATAAAAAACCTTGGAATACACAGCCAAAGCCCAAAATGTCCAACTCATTTGAATTACTAACTGGTCCAATTGAAAATATACAGAAGTATGAAATTTTATCAGATATTAGTTTTAATATCTTTTCCTTGAACTTAACTTGTTTAACTTGGAAATTTCAGATCCCATGATAATTCAACTAAAACAGACTATATATTCAATTTCTCTACTGCTTTAGAATTATATTAATTTAAAAAAAAGAAATTATGATTTATTTGGTTGGATAAATATACCAGATTACATTATTTCCTGATAAAATACAATTTACCTCACAGGAATTTTTTTCTAGTTCATACTTCATCATTTCTTTCTCTATAATTATTATAGTACAAAATACTTCTTAAATATGTGTATACTTAGTAAAAGTGGATACAATCATCCAATTTTTTATAAAAAATATAATCCTATATTCAATTGAAATAAGAAATAAATAATTTCTTTGTTAAAACCTTCAATATTCTTTTTTTATTTATTTTTACAATTACGGATACTGTTTATATGGACCTATAAATAATTTATCTAATCGTTGCAATTACACATTAATATTTTATTCGCTACTTCAATAATGGTATTTTTATTTTCTTTACTTTTTCCTATGAGTTCTCAAGCACAACTTTTTCTCATGGAAAATGATATTCAAGAGGGAAATGATGATACAAAAGATATCAAAAATAATTATCCTATTAACATAAAAGATGACAATAAAGAGGAAGAAAAGGAAGAATCAGAACCAACTCTTCCGAAACCTACCTTGTCTGATGAAATTGAACTTGCTGGAAAAGTTAATCATGTGGTTGATGGAGATACTTTAGACATTAATGATATACGAATACGTTTATCATTGGTGGACACTCCGGAAAGGGGTGATCCAGGTTTTAAAGAAGCAACGCAATTTGTAGTAAAATTATGTCTTGGAGAAAATGCAGAAGTAGACATGGATGATGGTCAAAGACGAGGTAGTTTTGGAAGAGAAATCGGAGTTGTATATTGTGATGGGGAAAACCTTAATGAACAATTAATGGAAAATAATCTAGGTATTATTGATAGACGTTTTTGTGAAAAATCAGAATTTTCAGATGATAAATGGGTTAAACCATTTTGTTAATCTCTATTATTAATTAATTAATTATATCACGGGATGAACAACAAAATGCAAATTATGTTATATTATTTGAAGAATTCTGAAATATCAGTCTGTCTTGACTTTGAGTATCGTTGTTTGTATATTCTATAATTTTCTTTTTCACTTATATTAATATCATGATAATAGATTTTATAATATAAAATAGGGGATGGTCTTACATGATCTTTTAATTTCATCATTTCTGCAAATAACTTTGTAGTCATCGGACCAAAACCAGCATAGTGATTGTTTGCAGCGACTATCGCCATATTTAGATCCCTTAACTTTCTGTCATCATCTTCCAAGATCTTTGACCACATTTCCATTTCTTTTGTTCTTTTTTTATTTATTTTACCAAAGTCTTTTTCATTGATGCTTCTATCTCCTATCAATCTCAAATATACAAAATCTGTAGTCACAACTGAGAACAACCCAAAAAATATTTTAATACCAAATTAAATCAATGATATTGATAATAATTTTCCGCATTTTGTAGAATCTTTCTCTCTTTATCGTTTAATGATACACCATTCATTTCCTTAAACTGTAATGCATTAATCACAGCTTTTCCTCCATAATGGTTGTTAAAATATATTCTAAGTTTTTTAGTTTGATTTTTTAAGTTTGTTATTCTATCTACCCAAGGCTCAAGTTCTTTCTTTATATAAAGATAATTGTACCAATAATGTCCACTAGAAGTATTCCTGCCATGAAACCTTACAAAAGAATGATCTGAAGATGAGACTATAGAATTAGACAAGAATGAAAGATTCTCTTTCTCAGGAGAATCAGTTATTACATTAGCAATATTGTAATGTTTGAGTAATTCTAATGGTCCTTCTGTATTCCAAGATGGATGTCTAAATTCTATTGCGTATTGATAATTATCATTTACTTTATTAGTAGTAGTAGTGATATTATTATCAATTTGATTTTCTCTTTCTGGTTTTCTTGGTATCTTGTCTAAAAATTTTTCTAGAATATTGAAATACTCAATTCTAAAACTAGGAGGTAATTGAATCAATATTGCTCCTAACTTGCCATAATTATATAGTGGCGAAATTTTATCAAGGAATTCTTTAAAATCCGAAATAACATCTTTATCCAGTTCTAATTTTTTTCTATGGGTAATTCTTTCCGGAACCTTAATAGAAAATTCAAAATTCGGAGGAGTTGCTTTTACCATACCAAAAAATAGACCTTTAGTCATTTTGGAATAAAATTGTTCATAGAAAATGGAATCCATTTCTACAGTATTGAAGAATTCTGAATAATATCGAAGTCTCTTAGTATCTTTAGTGGGGTAAAAAATATCAAGCCATCCTCCTTTTTCTGGTGTATCCCCATAATTCCATCCAGAACAACCTAGATAACACTCCAATACCCTATTTTATCATTGGAAAGCAAAAACTATTTTTCTAAAAAGTATTAGTTTATTGTTCTATATTTCTTAAGAACAGACTAAGAGCGTGTAGAATATAATGAGTAGAACAGTAATATGAGACTTAGAGGGTGGGGACCAATAGAGACAATTTCTCGGTGTATGTTAGATAAACAATAAAATCATATATAAATAAATAAGCAAAAGATGATAAAAAATAAGAATAAATTATTAATTTTTTGACCAGTAACTACATTTTCTTCATTACATTTACTGCATGTATATTTCGCTGATTTAGTACCTTGTTTGTCTGTATTCGATACTTTTGTATATTCAGGATCAGGAGAGGTTACCTCATTAGCATTACTACAGAAAGGACATCCAATATTTTCAGTTGTTGTCATGACTATTTTTACTATATCCTCTTTATTAAATAATTTTGGTTGTTAATTCTATCAATTTACAATAGTAATGGAAATTATATAAATAGAAATGGTATTTAGAGATGAAAAATAGAGATTAGAATAATTGTGATTGTGTTCATTCCATTCTTCTACTGAACTGAAAGATTCTCTACATTGACAATTGTATTTCTTGTCTTCATTATTGTTGTCTTATTGATGTGATATTAATTGTCACTTTGAACCAAATTATTGAAGTACTAGGTTTCTTTTGAAAATTTAATATGAAATATATTAAAAATTAGAAATTAAATTAATTCTCTCTTTTTTAACTAAATTATTGTTTATGTGAATAATTGTTGTTGGGAATGATAATGATTATGATGATTATTTGAATTGAATATTATTTTTTTTATTGTTCAAATATCAATGTCATAAATAACGATTCTGTAGAATTTTCTTTTCCTTTTACATCTATTGAAGATGAATATTTGTATGATGATTGTAACATTTCTTCAAATAGTATACGATTCTTTTTCCTCAAGACAAAAGAAAAATTATACCACTTATCTATTTCTTGTTTTAATATTGTTGAATCGATATTATTTGAGTCATTAATGTCATTGTCCTCATTATCTTTAGGAGAATTATCAAACCCAACAAAACTAGAAGTTCGCTCTTTTAACATCTTGTAACGATGGAATATTATCGACATCATGATAGGATGTATTCTTATTGGATTAACAGCATTGGAACATGCAGAATTATACAAATTGGCAACCAAGAGTTATTATTTCCATTCCCAAATTTTACCATTGGTATTGCCATTTTCATCTGCTTCATATTCAAAAACTCCAATTTTGTTATTCAGGAATACTAATTTTCCATTAGAAGCCTTGAAAAATACTGAACCTCTATCTATTCTGTTACGACCATTATAACGTCTTATTCCATATCCTTTCCATGTTGCCATTTCTCCATCTTTAGTTAAAATAACACCTTGACCTTCTGCATCAAATGTTTTTTCGTTATTTTGTATTGATGATTGATATGATGATGGTTTACTCCAATATGTTACTATATCTGATACTTCAATTCCATTTATAATACCAGTTCCTGTAATTGAAGTCTCTATAGTTGAACCTTCTACATCTAAAATCCTATAACCAGATATTTTGCCTTTTTGTTCATAAATTATATCTCCTAACATTATAACCATTTGATAATAGATGTATATAGATTTGTTGCAAACTAAAACTTTAATACCTTACTAAAATAATTCTCATAATTATGAAGAACTTATTAAATATATTTGTGAGCATAACTCTATCTTTGATTCTATTAACTAATGCTGGTAGTGTAGCATTACAACCTCAACAAACAAATGCACAAAATATTACAGAAGGAAACCCGACTCCTGAAGAAAATAAAAATTATATTTTGATATTTGGACAAAGAATAATAGGAAATGTAGATAATTCTACTAAAATCGTATCTTCTATTGTAGGTCATAATTCAATTAAGATTCAAGAAGAATTTTTAGAAGAAATTAGTTTAGTACCGTCTCAACAATTAGAAGAGCAAATTGAAAAGATAGTTAACGATGGTATAAACGGAGTCCAATGTGATGCTTCTTTAACAACTCAACAAGGTGAAACTGTTAAGGTAAATTGTATTTTATCAGGAAATAATGTAATCTGGTATATTTATCCAACCAAATAAATCATAATTTCTTTTTTTTAAATTAATATAATTCTAAAGCAGTAGAGAAATTGAATATATAGTCTGT
>Ga0115846_101053_pt1 | contig 13052 bp, 20 predicted proteins | sample InSIn5gowninarea_2_FD_83860 | JGI IMG/M metagenome (GOLD analysis project Ga0115846, IMG submission 83860)
TGAAATACTGAAATACTGAAATACTGAAATACTGAAATACTGAAATACTGAAATACTGAAATACTGAAATACTGAAATACTGAAATACTGAAATACTGAAATACTGAAATACTGAAATACTGAAATACTGAAATACTTCAGTCCACCTTCAAAACCTCCTTCACCTGCTCCATTGCCAACCCTTTCGGTAGACTCGTATTGGCAGTCTTCTTCTGACTCTCCTCTAACTTTCTTCTCTCGTTCTCAATATACTGCACGAATTTTGCACTGCCACCTGCCTCAAACCTGTCCAACAGGTTCTTCCAAGTCCTGGAAGTGACTTCTTCAGCTGTGCGAAACATCCAAGACTCATAGTTCTTGACTGCTTTGACGGTGTCTTGAGGCGTTTGGACAATGTGCTCGGCGAGCATCATAGCGTCCGCCATGGCAATATTGACTCCTTGGCCTGCGAAAGGTGTCATGAGATGGGCTGAGAAGATTGTGTTAGCTTCTCTCTCGAGATATGGCTGTGGACGCAAGAGACTCACCAGCATCACCTATGCACGTGAAACCCTCCTTGTGAGGCCACCTGAGTCCTACTGGCAACATGTACATGGTACGTGGTACCGCTTCGTTGCAGCATCTGATCAACCCCTTGTGGTTGTCGTGGTATGTAGCAAAGTCTGCCAGTAGCATCTCCTTCACGGCGTGGAGATCGTTGAAGTCGACGTTGCAAGTCTTCTGCCAGTCTTCACGTTTCCAACCAACACAGTAGATCCTGACACTGCCGTCACCATTGCGTTGGCATAGCATAGCAGAACCAGTCTCTTCACCGAAGATGAAGCACTATTCATCATGGTCAGATGATTGTTGCACATCCTTGTATGAACCTCTTTGAACTTACGGAACCTCTTCCTACTCTCTTGGACAGTTCAGGGTGCTTAGTGTCAATATCATTGATTTTGATGTCAACACCACCAATCCCAGAGTGAAATGGTTTGACAGGTGTGAGAATGTCGCGGATCTTAGACCAGCCACCATCAGCGCCAACAACAAGATCGAAGTCCTTCTCAATCCCATGAGCGAAGTGTAGTGATCGCTCTTGGTCAATAGTGCGGAGATTGCTGTTCCAACGAATGATGCCCTCAGGAATAGAGTCGAGTAGGATCTCGCGCAGCTTTGTACGATCTATCTCAGGTCTATCAAAATGTACTTTAGCCAGTTGCACCTCTGCAAGAAAAGCTTCAAATCGAGAAAATACCTTCCTGTATCCATATCCCTAACATCAACAAGGTGTTCGCCAGTCCTATGATCCGCCAAGACAAAGTCCTGACCTTCATACCTGACATGTTGCAGATACTCCTGCCACAAACCAGCCTTCTTGATAGCAGCTTGGCCGGCCTTTGGGTGCAAGTCTAGTGTGCCACCTTGACTACGGGCATGGCGTGACTCTTCCTTCTCGAAAACTGTGCATGGTATGTTGTTGATGTAGAGGATACGAGCAAGAGTCAAGCCAGCTGGTCCAGCACCAATGATTGCAATTCTGGGAAGATCGTCTCGAATAGGCAGAGAAGACATTGTGAAAGATAGTCTGGCACTGTTGAGAAAGACGTAGGTCTGAGAGGAACAAAGAGGTTGATATGTGTAAAGGATAGATGATTCTTTGGGAGCTCGATGTTATCCTCATAAACGTGTAGCAACTGGCTCTTTATATATCCCTTGCAAGCAAACCACAGTCATGACATATGAATCCACAGTACGGCCATCGACGTGGAAATCCGCATACAGCGTCAAGGATGTGCTGGACAACCGACGCCATCTCCGACAGCAGCGAGGTGATTCGCCGAGACCCCTTTTTCTGCAGAGTAAAAGCTCGCTACCAGTTTTTCTTCTTTTCGGCGCCGAACTTCGAAGCTGTCAGTAACAATCCCACCTTCCTCTCATTCAATGTCTAGCAAACCACACACCGTGGCCATCAGTCTCAGAAATGTCTTCCTACAGTGAGCTGCGTGAGAAGCAGCTAATACAACGTCGTTCTTTGCCCTGCCAAAGTTCCTGTCAATGTTGCAACCAACATCTTACAGCTTAGAAAGATAGAATCACCACTCATACTCTCAGTCCTACCGAGCACCGACAACACGCTCATGTTAGCCGAGTGCCAAAAGAGCTGGAAATACTGCTGGACAGTATGAGTTGTCAATCACATACCTCACATTTCCGATGGCCGGGATTAGTCAGCGGCAGGTGGTTTAGCTCTCAGATCACGCAACGTCATTCAAAAAACAATATACCCTTCCATCTGCTCTCGGTCCTGCATTTTGCGCATTTGTTCTGCTATCACACTTGTATTTACTTGTACAAGAACTTCCCAGGTCTTTCGAAGTAATCGTCAGAACGTCAAATCACATCCCATCCTATTCCTTCTGAACCAGAGATATCTCATCCCAATCCACCGCCCATTCAAATTCTAGCAAGAGTCCTAGTACCATCCCCATCTACTCATCTCAAAATGGCTCCCATCCAGAAAGGTGACAAAGTCCTCGTGACCGGATCGTAAGACCAACACTATTGCCTGGAACGTTCAGGGTCTAAAAGTTAAACAGCAATGGCTATATTGCCTCTCACATAGTCGACATACTCCTCTCCCAAGGCTACCTCGTCCGCGGCACCGTCCGAAGTCTCGAGCGCTCAGCCTGGTCCCAAAAGTACTTTGACAACAAATACGGCAAGGGCAAGCTCGAACTAGTCGAAGTCAAAGACTTTGGCGTAAAAGGAGCCTACCACGACGCCATGCAAGGTTCGTTTCTTTTTCTTACTCTACTATAGTAGCCCAACATATAAACCACTCGGCGAGAGTGTGCTAACGCCTACACACATCTAGACATTTCAGGAATCGCACATGTAGCCGGCGACGTCTCGTTCTCCGCAGATCCCAACGCAGTCATTCCCGGCACCATCGCTGGCGTCCGCGACATCCTCCTCGCTGCAAACAAAATCCCTTCCATCAAGCGCTTCGTGCTCACTTCCTCATCCACCGCCGCTCTAACACCACAAGCCAACACCAAACTCCGCATCACAAAAGACAGCTGGAACACCTCCGCCATCGAGCAAGCCTGGGCACCACCACCCTACGAGAGCGCACGCGCCTGGTCCGTCTACTCGGCGGGCAAAACGCAAGGGGAGCAAGAACTCTGGAAAGTCGCAGCAGAATCGACCTTGCATTTCGAAATCTCCTCCGTCCTCCCCAACGCCAATCTCGGGCGATTGTTGGATGATAGCCAAAAGCAATCCAGCACGCCCAGCTGGATCACAGGCGTCTACAACCAAAAATCCATCCCTGAACAACTCAAGAACCTGCCGCCGCAATGGATGGTAAATGTAGTCGATACTGCACGCCTACATGTAGTAGCGTTAACGGATCCGGATGTCAAGAACGAGCGGATCTTTGCGTTTGGAGAGACGTATAATTGGGATGGGATTTTGCAGGCTGCGCGGAGGATTAAACCTGAGGCGGAGTGGCCGCTGGAGGGCGATGGGAGAGAGGATTTGAGTGAGATTGTGCCTAGGGAGAGGGCAGAGGAGATTTTGAAGAGGAACTTTGGGGAGGGGTTTAGAGGGTTGGAGGAGACGTTGAGGGAGCAGTTAGAGAGTTATTGATTATTGATGAGTTGAAGTGTTGTAAGCATTAAAAATGTATTGAGAGCGTCGTTTTGGCTAATCATAGAATAGACATCTTGATATCAAATGTACATTGCAGAACATACGACTTGCTTGGTCTCAAGGAGAAGACTTTATTCGGCAAGTGAGCATCTCATGTTTCATATCTATGTCCAAAGGCATCTTGCAGCTGGTACAGTGCATCTACAAACTTCCGCAATGGCATTACTATTACAACACACCAGCAGCACCCAAAATCTTCAACACCTCCGCCTCTTTCATCCCTCCCACCGCCATACTTCTCACCTGACTCCCCTTCCTCAACCTCTGCAACCCTACCGCCACTTTCCCAGCTTCCGCATCTGCAATCACAAACACATATCTCTTATTCTCCACATCCCTCACCGTCGCCCTCAAAACATGCACCTTGCCCGCTCTGTACTCCCCCGACTCGATCGTCTTGATGCCCCATGCCTTGACATCCCATTCGCGTAACGGCAAACCACGCACGTCGTCATCGACAAAGAGACCTTCAGTCGTCATGCGCAGCACCAGGCCGTCTGTGACTGACCCAGTTTGGGCGAAGAGAGAAGCTGTGGGCGTCAATGACGAACCTCCACTGAATAAATGCACACTGTGGATGAGGACTTTATCCTGAGAGGTGGAAGTGTATGGACCTGTTTGGCGAGGTGGTGGATGAGAATGCTCTGTTGGTGTTGTGGAGTGGGAGGATGCGCTGCTGAATGTGGAACCGGTGGCTGAGGAGAAGGTGGACTCGGTGTATGATGTATACGCCGTCGCTGGCTTAGGACGATTCGGTGTGTTGAAAGGTCGAGATGTGTTTGCTTGTGGCTCAGCGCTTGCTGCTTTAGCTTGTTCTCGCTGAACTCGTTCGGCTGCTACTTTTTCCCGAGCCTCTTTCTCGCGGGCTTCGCGTTCGCGGGTTCGTGCTTGTTCCCAGCGAGCCTTTTCGGCGTCGGCTTTGTTGTTTGCAGTTGAAGATGTTGATGAGGGAGTGGGTTTAGTGCTTGAGGCGGTTTCTTGCTCTTTCTTGCGACGCACCTCTTCTCGGGCTTTGTCCCATGATGATTGCTGTGGTGCTGTGCCTGAGGCGTTGGAGTTGTTGGGTGGCGGTGGTGGTGGTGCTGAGCTTGCGCTGGATGGGTTCGGGTTCTGCCATGCTCCTGGCTCTGGCGTCGACCAGCTATTTTTGTCTTCTTGTGAAGGTGGAGCTTGATGTGTATGTGTCTCTGTGTACTCAGCTCTTTCCGATCCTGGTGCAGTGCCTGTTCTTTCTCTTTCTTGCTGTGTTCTTCCATACGCCCAACCAATCACACCGACTGCCACGAGCAGAAACACCACACCCATCCCTCCAGATGACGCTATAGTGTATGTCCATCTTCTAATGGGGTCGATCACTACTGAGTAGATGCCACAGACTACCAGTGTGCAAGCGCAACCAGCTAGAAAACTGTTGCGCTCGGTTTGTAGTGATGGTAGATAGAGGAAACCAGATCCTGATGAGTGCGGTGGTATCACGAAGATATCATAGTGTCCCTTTGGTAAATCTGAAGCTCTCGCGTAGGCGCCATGCGGAGGAGGAGAAGGTGGTGGTGGTGGTGCCTCCATGATCGGACTTGGTGTGGGGTCAGCTCGTGCTCGAAGCTCGTGCTAGATTGAGGGTTGTTGTGGAAGAAGGTGCGAATGGGAATCAAGACTTCTTGTCGTCGTCTTCACCTCTGTGACCGGTCGTCTAGAGCGGATGAGGTTGATGCCGGAATTCAGTTGTGAATATCGCTAACGATCTAAAGCGCTTGCAAGAATATGCCACCATCTGCGATTGTGACGTCGGTAGGTAAACAAACTTCCATAAGCAGTCTAGGGAGAACCTTAAATGCAACGACACCAGCCACACCAGCCACACCAGCAAGGTACTCATTCGAAACCAATCGTCCCAAAAGCCCAAAGCACACCCTCTCATACACAACACCCGCACAGTACACCACTCGACTCACATGATCCAGGGCTTACAAGCCACCAGAGGAAGTAACAGAATCTTGGAGAAGACGACTAACTGAGCAGTCGAGGATCTGATTGCTTCTGGTGGTTCTGGATGCATGTGCGAGTATCTGACTAGGATGTTGTAGTGGACAGGGTATTTAGGAAGTTTGAGTATGAGTGTGGTATGAGGATGGAGGTGAATGTGAAAGTGAGGTGCGTCAGTATCCAGTGTTTTATATACGTTATTCGAAACGAGAAAGGCAGGAGCGAAGTATAATGATTTTATCGCATCACCGAGGTCAAAGTACTCCTCCGACATATCACAAATATAAATCATAAATTCATAATACGTGTAGAAATACATACAAGCAAACTAAGATAGTTTGACTCCGCTGACTCCACTCACTTTGCTGACCGATACTTCTTGGTCCTGGTGAATGTCAGGACCACTGGAGCCCCGTTCCAACCCAGGTCTCCCCGGAACAGATAGAAAGCCAGACCGGCCATGTTCCTCATCACTGCTAGGGCTCAAGTCTTCGTACATCGGCAGGAATGGTAATTTCTCCGAGTCATCTCCCCATCCTATCACTCTGGAAGCTCGCCGGCCTGCCCCTGCTGCCATACGCAGGGGAAAGTCCCAGCTTAATCCAAACCATCTCAAAACAATGATCTCAACCGCGAAGGCCAAAAATAGAAGTGGCCAAACACACGAGTAGCCGTCGCTAGCGGGCTCCGGCTCGACTTGCTGGCCTGTGCTCCAACTAGCATCGTAATCGAACCACTTCAAGTTGTGGCAAGCAGTCTCGTTGCATTTCTTTCTGGAGATTGTAGCATTGGGGATGAACGTGTGCATCACCTCAGAGTGAGCCAGGACTTTGCCAGCAGAGTCCAGAGCGGTGGCGTATATGTACGGATAAGCTGTGATAGTCTCGACATGGGCGCCATTCTCGGTAACAACAAGATCCGTGAAATTGATATGAGTTTCGAATCCGTCTTTTGCGACAGTAGCCAATGTCTTCCAAGGACCATGAGAAGAAGACATGCTGGCACGAATCTGCCACCCTTTCACTTCTGTTGCTCCATTCCAGCTTACATATGCGTGTAGTGGTGCAGAGTCGTTGTGAGCATAAGCAAGCAGCTTCGGTGCCCATTTCGGGTACCCTTTCCATGGGAATTTCCAAGCACGGAAGGATTCGACGCCACCCCCAAAGTGTGCATTGTATAGCAATTTGCCATCTTCAGCAAATTCGGAGAACCACGCGCGATTGCCCCAGCTGACCATGACATTCTTGTTGGGTAGAATTTGCACAGAACCTTGCGATGGCGAAAGACCTTTCATAGGGTCTGAAAATGACTGCAAAAGTGTTGCATTCATAGTTTCGTTGTTCAGAGAGATGATTTGAGCATCGCTGTACTTTGCTGTATATGCCAGACCATCATAAGCGTTGTTAAACAAGGAAATGACCGTAGTGTCTCTTTCGGTGCTCACGAATCTGACAGTGTGCTGGCGCGAGAAGTTGAAGTCCTGGCTGAAGTCGCTGAATTTGCCACCCAGACGCCAAATGATCTCACCAGGCGCCAGTCCTAGATTGTTGTCATTGCCAGCAATCTTGTAGATGGTGTTGTGGTGACGAGCCGAGATAACATAATCGCCTTCCTCGTTCTTTGAGACTGCGTTGAAATGCATCCAGTCCCAAGGTCCATCCCATGAGCCGTTCGCTGTGATTGGAGTCGTGTAGTTCTTCTGGCCCGGATGCTTGAGAAAGGTGTAGGTATGCCAGATAGGAATGTGGTCCAAAGCACACCACTGAAAAGCGACAGACTTGGTCTTGATGTCAACCTCTTGGAAGCATCCGTCCAGGATATATCCTTCTTCTGGTCCATCATATTCTGTCAAATCCATTTTTCTCTTCTCGTAGATATCGACCAAGAATGTCTCGCCATTACCCCAGTCAGGCGTGTTCAGCTCGTGAATATCCGGTCCTCTCAGATCACCTGCAGCGCCAAAGTCTGTCCCAACCTGCGTGTAAGTATTATCAAAGAATCGCACCAGGCCAGCGCTATGGCCTGCTTGTTCTATTGGTGCTGCATCGTTGTAGCATATGTGATTGCCTTTTTCTCCAAGATAGTCACAAACATGAGCATCCATTGCGCGAACTTTTGAAGTGTCGTTGCCACACCATATCAAAGTCTAAAAATCTGTCAGTGGCTCTTCACTTGTGCATAAGGTAAACCAACTTACACCATCCGCATCGAATATTTGAGGACCATAACTTCCAAACCTGAAGTCGCCAGCGTATGGTGTCAACCAGAAATAGCCCGGAGACAGTGCTGATCGGTCTACGTCGTGTGTAATGTTTACCTCACTCGTCCTGAACGTGGGTTCCTGGGCATTATTTAATTCTGCTGAACAATTTCATCGCTGTGTAATTGACTAACTGTAAGGTAATTCGCCCATGGTCCCATAACAATGCCCATAGATGTCGCCTCCTTTAGAGATACGGCCAAAGCTAAGAGTATACATGACCAGCTGCGCCCCATAGTGTACAGAGTATATGTGTTGTTGATATGGCGCTAGTGTAATCAACCGACCAAAGATATCACCACCAAAAGATCCAGCCTTGAGAAGTGGTGTATAGAGGAAAGAACTGTGTACGTTTGAAGCAGAGTCTCTGGACAGCAGTAGGAGAATTATTGTGATTAAAATAAGGATTAATCTCAAGGACGAATACGCCGAGCTGAACTGTAAAAGAGTGACCAAAAAAGAAAAGGTATAGTAGCAGAATATCAAAAGCACAACAGTGACTACGAAGAAGAGACACCATCGCGAAAGGAGGGCACAGCAAGGTGCTTTTGTACCTGTAATTATGAATTCGTCGATGTTGACGGCTGGAGTGAATGCGCCAAGTCGGGCTAAAACACACAATGACCCAAAGAAGTCTCCTTATCTCCACTCTTTGCCCTTTTGTACTCGGAGGTCACTGAAACGGTATGACATGGGAACGTTTAATTCTTATCTTGACGACGTCTCTTTACATCTTCAACGTGCTACACGACCATTCAGCGTGCTACACGACCATTCAGCGTGCCGGAGTGGCTGTAGTAATGGCAAAGTACTTGTCAAAGCGATTTCATGCGCAATCTTTCTCCAGAGAGCGAGAATACTCGAGAAAGACGCAGCCAAGCATAGGAGCTTAGTGATAAGGTAGCTCAAGATATTGCGCTTGGCGGCGGCTCCTAACGCTGCTTGGCAGGTACTTGGCAGAGGATTCGCGTTTAAAGGACGTCCGATTAAGAGAATTCGGCTAAATAGTGACATATTGAGTGGTGATAGAAAGGAAAGCAAGTCGTCCCCAAGAAACTCTCGGAAATATGACAATGTACCCAGTGTCACACCAAAGACCCATCTGTTCCAAAGCGACACGAGACTTGTCAACTACAACCAGATACACCTCAAATGTAAAATGTATCCTATACAAGTTGTATCACGGTAGTGTCTGTGCCTAGGGAGCGGCGCGTTGAGTAGCTCTTCTCGTCCTAGTGAGCTGAATGTATACGGCTGGGTTTATCACACCTCCTTAAGATTCGACACTTTGGCTGAAAAGATGTGCCGTCGCTTTCGCCACACATTGTCCAATGTATATCCTGCTTTCCCCAATGTACACCTGCGTTATCGGACTATACATCGAGATCATGCTGTTGCTTGAGCAGTCTCTTGAATCATTTCAGTGCTTGCGTTACTAAGTCTCTCTCTTTCTTCAATGCTTTTTCAACCTGCTCGACAGCTCTTTCAATCTCAATCTCCAGACCTGGCAATTCCAATTTCTCCGCTAAGACTCTACCACTCCAACCACGCAGGAGCATGATCTCCTCTTCTTGCTGCGCAGGCTGTACCGCAGCGGCACTTTGAGATGGTGAGACTTCTGCTGTCGTAGCTACCGGACCTTTTACCAATATTGGCGACGGTGTTGCGGCTTTCTCGTGCGGCGCTGATGTGCTTCCAAGCATTTGCTTTCTGATGACCTCGACCACTTTCTTTGTCTCCTGATCTGTTGGCGGTGCTGCTTGCCGTAATGCTTCACGGGTTGGATAGATCAATCCTGCTGTATAGATGCTGTCAAGCATGCCTTGTGCTTTGGGCATTAGCAGCGAAGCTCCACTGAGATGCTCTAGATGTCTTGAACCATTCAATGCCCGCCAATGCGAATATGCCCTGAATGCCAGATACAGGAATGGGAAGTTTGGTATTATTGGGAGTAGGCCGACTGGTATAGTCAAGGGCATTGCAACAATGCTTCCAATCAATCTTTGTTTGTGTAGACCTTGTCGATCTGTGCTCAACCTCTTCAAAACATCCAAAACAGACTCTTTTTGTAAACCTTGAAACATTCCAGGATATGACACTTCGACTTTCTGATCAACTTCACCAGGCGCAAGCTTTTGGCGACTTGGTATGCTTTTCAGACTCCACTCTTCGAACGGTATTCTGCGCAGAAAGTTGTTACCATAATATGTAACCTTCAACTTCCACTTTGTTTCCGATGCTTCCCATTCTGTCCACGTCTTGCTAGCTTTGGCGACTGCCTTATCGAGATATGTTTGTTTCTCGGTGGGGACGGCATGGGACGGCGGCGAACAGTAAACGAGGGCTCTTCGAGTTGAGATCGGTAGAAGAAGGAGGCGCATAATCAGGGAAACGAAGCGTTTATTCCAATGGACTGACTGCGCGTAATGAACAAGTGATACGCGTCGCTGCACAGGGGGGTGGTGGTTGATGTGGTATGATTGAGGTTGATGTATATGTTTATTCGTGTGCCAATGACGATTTTAGAGAAACCGGGAAATTGATGCCAAGACTATGGCGAATCCTAGAAGCACGAACTGCAAACCGCATACACAAGCACTGTTATTTTGCGCGACATTTCTCGGCCAATATCTTTCAAAGTTACCGCTCTGCGCCTCGCACAAGTCGATATCGCTAAGACAAGAAGTAATATAGAAATAATCAATATCGCCTGAGCATCCGCAACCCCGAAACCCTACCTAGGTAACCATTACCATGAAGTGACAATAAGCGCTTCATCAGTTTTGGCGGCCGCCACATTGACAGGCCTTCTGCCATCCACCCCGGCTCTACCATCACTATCATTGATATCACACAATGGCATTCTTCGCTCGTGTCCTTGATCTTTTACCTGGCCGATCTGTTGATCAATCAGAATCAACAACAAACAATCATGAAAAGTCAGGTTCGAACGATACAGATGAAACAAGACTAGGCACAGACCGTGATGTCGAGCAACAGGAAGAGGGAGGCTTGACTGAAGCACAAGTGGACAACTTTGATCGTCGGCGCAATGTGAGGACTTTACCTCGTAAGATTACCTCGAGATGTTTACACCACATTACAAGAGTATGAACTAATGCTATGTGGTTGGCTTATAGCATGGATCCATTCAGTAATACAAGGTGAAGAAGACGATGTCATAGACCCAAATGCACGCCTCTTAGCACATCCACCGAACGCAAAACACCCGCACCGTAACCACATGCCGATACCAAAACCTCGAGTACAAATAGTAAACGAACGAGGTCGATCAAGGAGGAATGGACCTTCCTCGGAAGAAGAATACTTGCAGCACTCGCGGTGGACAGCGTTCGCCCAGGCTTCTGCGTTTCCTCGTACTGGCAACTCTACTCTGGGTACAGAAGAATGGAAAGCCGCGAATCTTCCTGACCTTGACGCTCCTTGGGCGCCACACCTGGCGAATCAGGAAGAGGACACCGAGCCAGGTTTCTGGTTACTGAGTCACAAGAAACGCAAAGCGAAGGCTATGCGTGCTCACGTAAGAATACCTTGACACACTGAAGAGACATCGCTAACATCTTTAACCCTCCAGTACATCCTCATGCACAATGCCTTCGTTCCACTGTTGGTTCGTCTCACGAACATTATCTTTTGCGCTGCTGCTCTAGCCATGGGGGCGTATATTTGGCATGGATCACATCAGTTAAATCGTGAACCCGCTTATACTACAGGTACAATAATCTCAACTGGAACTGATACCAGTTCCTACATTTGCAAGCAGCAAGCATCCAGTTATATGGCTATCATTGTCGACACTGTCGCTGTTCTCTATCTGTTCTACATCACCAAGGACGAATATTTTGCGCCACCCATCGGTATTCGTGCAACTCATGCGAAAATTCGGCTACTATTTTTGGATTTACTGTTTATCGTGTTCAGCGCCGCCAATTTGAGCTTAGCTTTCAGTACATTGACAGATCAACAGTGGGCTTGTTATGATACACCATCGGCTGGAAACAACAATAACCTCCAGGCTGCTCTTAGCACATGTATACCTGACGCAGGTTTGTGCAGACAACAAAAGTCTTTGTGTGCCATTCTGCTTGTCTCGACGATCGCTTGGTTGGGAACTTTCACTGTGAGTGTGCTGAGAGTAATTGAGAAGATCACGGCTTGAGAATGACAAAGACCACAACAAATAATGAGAAACGACTTTGGTATACGGCGTTCAGGCAGGCTTGCATATGGCACGGATTTGGGCATGGTATTTGGGCGGGATACTGCATTTGCTTCTATGGATATTTGTACAGCTTCGATTTGTACAGCAATATGCAATGGCAGGACCAAAGCTTCGGTCATCAGCTCGACTGTATTCGCTGCGATGTTTAACATGATTGATGTAAGATCATAGCCGTAATGCATTGCAATTCATTCACTTTCCATCCAACGCTGGACCTTCCTTTCCATACACAGGGTCCTTCTCGAACCAGCCCAGCTTCTTGATACTCTCAACCTTGCTCTCTCCACCCTTCTTTCCATAGCACATATCCCAGTTTAGGCCTTTCGGGTAACAACCTACCATCTCAAAACCACCGTCGATATCCTCCAATAGTCGGTGTGCGACTCCAGCTGGTACGACAATTACATCACCCTTTTCCACTACTGCCTCAACTCGCTTCTCATTGTCCTCATGACCAAAGCAGAGCTTGGCTTTACCAGAGGCAATGCCGAGTACTTCATGGCTTGTGGAGTGGAAGTGAGAAGTTTGATACATCGTATACCGCCATTGCGGCACCACTGTAGCGACAGAGGAAAGATGGGACTCGATGTTTGAGGCCGAGATGGGATTCTGGAATGCGGAGTGGTAGATAAGAAGGGGTTTGTGCTGGATTGAGGTGTTTGGAATCAGATTATGAGCTGGAATTTGGTGGCGGGACACCCGGAGAGAGTTTAGAGGAGTCAATTTGGCCGTCATTTCAGTATTTCAGTATTTCAGTATTTCAGTATTTCAGTATTTCAGTATTTCAGTATTTCAGTATTTCAGTATTTCAGTATTTCAGTATTTCAGTATTTCAGTATTTCAGTATTTCAGTATTTCAGTATTTCA
>Ga0115846_101054_pt1 | contig 13051 bp, 14 predicted proteins | sample InSIn5gowninarea_2_FD_83860 | JGI IMG/M metagenome (GOLD analysis project Ga0115846, IMG submission 83860)
AGAGCTGGTAGAGCTTCTAGAGCTCGAAAACATTTCGACGGAAGGCAAACTCGTTTCAGAAGAAGAGCGAGCGGTTGGCAGGCTATCACCTAGACTGATCTATAACTATCTACGGTTTATGGGTGGTCCGTTCATTGTACTCTGTCTCTTCGTGACAGGTTTTGCTGATGCACTCGTCACCGTTGGCGAAAACATCATCTTGGGATTATGGGTAGTAAGTTGATCCATCCAGGCTCGATGCCATCTGCTTACGTATTTACAGGATAGTTCACAAGGAAGAGATGAACCCAATGATGATTACTGGCTCAGAATATACGCCACCTCCCTCGCAGTCATTTTCGTCGTCGAAGCAGCTTGGATATTTGGTTTCGCAATCATGCAACAGCTGGCTTCTAGACGAATCCATGACGCTATGTTGGCAGCCGTCTTGAATGCTCCACTCCGCTTTTTCGACACTAACCCCACTGGAAGGCTCATTAATCGCTTCTCGAATGATCTTGAGGCTATTGATAGGGCACTTCCGTTCAGAGCCAGGCTCATGTTTGGATATGCTTGTGATCTATTGCTGAAATCAGCAGCGATCGTTGGTCTTATTCCTTCTTTTCTTGTTTCACTTGTTGTAGCAGCAGTGATAGCCACGTACTACGGCCTAGCTTATCTAAGAGCACAGATTGAGGTTCGGAGACTTGCTTCGATCAGTGCGTCGCCAATGATCACAACATTTGGCGAAGCTATACAGGGCGTGGTCGTGATACGGGCGTTTGGTCTCCAAGACTTCTTCCTAGAGCGCAGTATGAGACTCATTGACGACTGGATTCGAGCTTTGAAAGCTGTATACAACCTCCAAAGATGGATTTCAACTCGGTTGGCCTTCTGTGGTTCCTTGGTGGGAACTGCCGCTGGGTATTTGGCGATCACCACGCAAGGACTTTCACTAGGTCTCATCGGCTTCAGTGTTGGATTGACGCTGCGCTATTCAGATAACATACTTGACCTACTTCGAGAATACGGCTTCTTCGAAGTAGGAATGACATCCTTCGAACGAGCACAAGAGTATATCAACTGCGAACAAGAACAAGACACACCGAATGGTATCGTACCCGCATCATGGCCTATAGCTGGAGATATCAAATTCGAAGATCTCTCAGTACGTTACTTCGAAGGCGGACCCCAAGTCCTGAACAACATCAACTTCGCCGTCAAACCGGGCGAAAGGATCGGCGTCGTAGGACGCAGCGGAGTTGGCAAATCCACCATTGCTACTTCCATCCTACGATTCACAGACATATTTAAGGGTCGAATCCTTATCAACGGCCGAGATATCGCTACTATTCCTCTACAGGCTCTCCGCCAGAGAGTCACGTTCATCCCACAAGACCCGACCTGTTTCCGCGGCACCGTTCGCTACAATCTTGATCCGTTCGGATTGGCGGATGACTCGGAACTCGAGAGCGCACTGCAGGCAAGTGGACTGGCGAGTCTACAGGTGCAGGCCAGAGTGGCGGAGAGTACATCTTCAACGCTGGGGTCGGGGTCTCAGAGCCCTGTTGATGATAGGAAGGGGTCGGTGGCTTCGGGACTTACACAAGATTTCGCTGCTAGTGTGGGGAGAAGGCGGTTAATTACGCTGGATACCATGATTTCCCATGGAGGGGAAAATCTGTCTCAGGGTATGTTGTCGCTTTGAATACTGAAAGATGTACGCGAGAAGGGAATGCTGATGGGTCCTAGGTCAACGCCAACTCCTTGCGTTCGCAAGAGCGCTTATTCGCCATTCGAAGTTGATTGTATTGGATGAAGCTACTAGCTCGACCGATCATGATACGTACGTCTCTGCCTTTCTGACAGGGTTGAAGTTCGTGCTAACAGATGATGTACAGTGATATTAGGATACAAGAGACTATTCGGACGAGCTTTGCTGATTCTTCGCTGATTACTATCGCGCATAGACTGCGTGGGTTTTCATAATGCCTTACTATGCTTGGCTGCTCTCACTGAACTTGTGCTGCAGATACCGTCATGTCATTCAACCGCATACTGGTGTTAGAGAATCATGGGGAAGGAGGCGAGGTTTTAGAGTACGTTACTTGCTTTCCATACCTCTCATAATCCCTTCTACTGCTCGTCTTCCTCATAGTGTTCGACTGCTTCTCAACTGTGAATGTTGCTATCCGTCTTGCTCTGCTAATCAACGTCTCGAAATAGGTACGATACACCAATCAACCTTCTTCAGGATCCCAAAAGCAGGTTACACAAATTAGCGAAAGATAGCGGTGATTTTGAGGCGCTGATCAAAGCTGCGGGGGAGAGTGTGGGATAGCTTCGTTCTGCAATGCATTCTTCACGTATTCCCAGGCCCAGAGCCTATGAAATGGTGCATCTACGACCGAATGCGAGCGGCTTTCTTGAGCCTTGAAGGTGGGTATGCTCCGCGGTCTTGAAAGGTACTCATCGGTTGTGAATACATGCTTGCAACAGACCTCCAGGCTTGCATTCTTTTTCTCGGTATTTGATATGCAAGCTTTGGATTGTGACAAGCGTCCAAAGGTCAAGACGACTCTGATAGCAGTATCCAGCGCTTGGATAAGCGGTTAGCGCCGCGGCTCGATACTGCGGCGAAGTTTCACATTGGGCAGCCTCTTCGGGCCCACGAAAAGAGGTCGATCGCCCGACGTGACCAAGATTTGTAGGGACGTCGAATCTTCAGTTGTATTTTTGGTGCGATAGTTGCGCGGGGCGACCAGACTCTTTTCATGGGCCCGAAGAGGGCAGCATCTCTTGTGCTGTCATTTTCCGCACCTTTTGCATGCTTCGTACTCCACTCCTCCAAAAATCTAACACAGCTTGTTTTTGTCTTATTCTTTGTTATATTCCTATCACATATGGAAAGGGGCTGTCCAAGGTGACACAGCAAGTCTGCCTGCTTCCTTTGTCGACTTGGAGGGGGGGTTGGCGGATTGCAAGCAGATTGTGTCGGGAAGGATTGTTCGACAATGTCCGAGCGATCAACAGATGAGCGAAGTAATGGCCGAAATCGGTCGTAGTTGGTGTTTTCTCGAGGAGTGTCTTATCTCGACCAGTGACTTCTCTCACTCTTGCTCCTTGCACTTTGGTTTAGGCGGCGTTGATCGAGGCTATGCACAATACATGTCACTGTTCCTTAGCAACAAGCCAACGCGCAACTTGCCTGGATACTCAGGCCCACAGTACATATACTTTTGTCAAGAAAGTTACTTTACCATGTTCCAATTGAAGATTGAACGAAGTCGCTTCTGGAAGCGCGGGCAAACATTGGTATCGGTCCGCGCAGCCAGCCAGCGGCCCTGTTGCTGGCCGCGGTCAGGGGCGATGCTGAAGGCCATGTAATGGCCTTTAGCGCGCGGTTTCTACACAAGCATCTCTAGTAAACACAAATCTGCCCAGCGAAGATTCCGTTTTCACCGAGTCATCGCTCTCAGATGCCCTTTCTAGCGGCAGCTATAAGGGCTGCGGTCGCCTGGTATGTGTCTTCAAAAACATTTTTCTCTTTCTAATTCTATGGGTCAGATGCTGAGCATCGACCTTGATCATCGTACAAATTATATAATATCTTGAGATCGCAATGATCCAACAAATACATTCACGAAAGCGCCTTTACATCAGCCTTTTATCCCTTGCAACGCTTCTATACCTCGCCAACACCATCTACTACCGCACACAATCCCACCTCTTCGATCTCAACACTGACGAACTCTACAACAAAACCCTAGCCGTCTACCTCCTTACGACAGACTGCAAACGCTACACGCCCGACATAATCACACAATTTGATGACCTCGAAGCCTTCTACCTCGTCAACGACATCGACAGTCCCGAATGTCTCTCTACGGGGCACAAGCTCCTGAACTTCAACCTCCAGAACGACACGCGCCTCAAGTCACAAGATGATAGATATCGCCTCAAGTGGGCACACGTGATGAAGCATTGCGGGCAAGGGACGAAGCATAAATGTATGATATTGGAAGATGATGTCATCTTCCTGCATGACAAGGAGAAGACGAAGGAGGTCATCATGACGAACACCCTGACGCTCTGGTTCGCGGGTAATCTGGCGTGGGATTGTGCGAGGAGGGGATTTGGATGGCTCAAGACTTCTGGGTGGGGATGGGGCAGTCAGTGTCGCGTTTTCGAGAAGAGTGATGTCTTGAATGTGTGTTTGGCGAATTGTTTCGCCAATGGGGAGGATGATGATGATGATGATGATGAAGCGGGGAGCAAGGAGGATATGGAAATGGACTCGGATATGGGTATTGAATTGCCAGCGTTGGATCAATTGCTCGGGCCGTGTCAGAAACAGTGTGGTATGCAGCAGGGCAATTTCTTGTTGGTTCAGCATGGGAATTATGGGTCCGAGTTTAAGGATAGGAGTGATAGTGGGCTCAGGTTTTGGGATGAGGATTGAGTTCCTGTGGTGGCTAAGACTACGAAAGGAGACGACCGTCCATGAAGAAGGCTGCGCAGTGCGTGCGTGGTAATGAATGCAAGTCGCATCGGGGTCGAATCAAAGCTCTGTTGGAAAGAAGTCGTGATACAGCATCGCAGCTTCGGGAGGGCGATGAATCAGCGAAAGACTTTGTGCGCTGAGAGAAAGTCTGCCCCTCATCAACAAGTTCCAGACGATCAATGGAACGAGAGCTGAGCTATAATGATACCCGACGCTCCCTCAGCACTATGGAGAGAAGGAAGGCACGCACTCGGTAGTGCGAATCGATACGTTGGGCACAAGCAGTTCCTTAGTTAACGAAGCTATGAACAACCAATTGGGAGTGTCCAGTTACTCTATACATAACCAACCCGCCATAAAGTGCCTATATTGTTGAGATCGGACATTGTAATCCACCGTCCAAAAATACCCATCAGATATCTCATTCTTGGTAGTATATCATAACTTTAGCATACAGAACCCCCCTCCCCCACCCCCCCTCCCTCGAACAGGGTATTAGACTCAATACTACCCTTCTAGAATCAAAAAATCAATCTACAATCTCGAATCTCGTCATACTATAGTGAAAAGACATTGCTGTGCTATGACAGGCACGGATTGAGTTGGTTGAAGTATTCTTTCGCGTAAGCCCGGAATGGGAGATTGTACAGTAAACAATCTAAGAATGTCACTTCCAAGGATCGTCTCCAAATCGAACTACTGAAAATGGGTCATTGAAATTGTCTACATTGTATAATGGATAGATAGGGGCTCCTTATAAGTGCAATTGGGATTTTGATGCCGAAAGTCTTTAATAGGCATAGGTAGGAGGCGCCTGCTCTTCACTGACCATTATGAATCGCATTCATGTATTGGTTCGATATGTTAGCGGGAGGTCAGAACTTCTTTCTTGTAGGTATCTTCATCTTGTAGATCGGACAGACTCGTAATGATTCTTGCTTCCTAGTGCTTTACTCGATGTTCTGTTCGATACCCTTACATATTCCTTTCGATGCGTTACGTATAAAACGCAAGGATGGCATAATCACTTGCGCAGTGATCGATGACCTACAATCGAGTGTTTGATACTGGCTGGGGTATGCTATCCTGCTAATGAGTCTGGTCTCTTGTCAAGGAAGCATTTGGTCTGCCCATTGTGAAGATCTCATGTCCATCCAGCTAATACATCACTTCGCAGCAGCACCGCCTGAACTACCCTTCTCTGCCTCAGAACTCGACGTTCCCTGAAGTGGCGTTGAAGCAGCCGCATTCCCACCGCCCCTCATATTCCCACCCCCTCGTCCACCTCTTCTCCCTAACGTGCCACCACCTCTCCCTCCCCTCGGCGCCGGACTTGGACCCTTTGGTGGCTGCTTGGCAGGAGTATTGCTCCCTGCACCCGGCAAGGTGACCGGCCCCTTTCTCTGCATAACCTGAACAGTCCCTTGCGCAACAGTAATAGGATTCGCAGCCATAGCAGCTTTCAGACCATCTGGCTCTACAAAATCAACATAGCCAAAACCCTTCCTTCTATCTATTTCGACCAGGGAGACGGCGCCGAATTTTTCGAGGGCTTCTCTTAGTAAAGGCTCTGTGACTCCTTGGGAAGGGTTGGCGTGCTTGACAAAAGCTTGGCGGGCACCTTCGGTAGGGGTGTCTGGGGCTCGAGGTTTACGGACTGGGCGGTTGAGAGATGTCGAGCCGGAGGAGGGTTGTTGTGTAGCAGGTGAGGGTACTGCAGCTGTTGTCGATGTTAGGGGTATTGTAGTTGTAGGAGGTGCTGGGTGTAACTCGGCGGACTTCTTGAGGAGAATCATAGGTCTCGGTGTTGCAGGAGCGGCGGAAGCATTGGACGTACTCGGAGTGTTCGTGTTTGACTTGGCAGCGGTCGAAGCTGTGCTTTCAGAACTGGAGCCTTTACCCCTAGTCTTTCTATTCTGCTGTTGCAAAGCTGCCTTCGGTGCTGTTGGCGTCAAAGGGCTAAGAGACGATGTTGCAGGTGCTTTGCCTTCGATCGTAGGAAGCTTGTCTGTTGCTGCTTTATCAATAGCTTCAGTTTTCAAAGCCTCGGCTGTGTCTCGTTTGATTTGACGATGTGCTTCTGCTGTACCAAGTCCAAGATCTCTTTTCAGCATTCGTACATGAGCAGCAATAGCAGCACCGCGCTGAGCAGATGGGATTCTGTTGACATCGAGCTTTCGCACGGGCTCAGCAGCAGGTGTTTGAGAGGTCTGTGCGGTACTTGATGTCGAAGTTGCAGACTTGGTGGCAGCCTCTCTGTTCAAGATCTTCACAGCTTCCTTTGCAGCCTTTTCGACCAGCTTATCTGCCTTGAACTCTTTCCCTTTCTTTTTGGTATCTTCTGTAGAAGGGGAAGCATCCTTGCCTTTACCCTTGACTTCTTGCTTCTTTGTTGCCTTTGCTGCAGCTTCTTTGGTCTTGCTCGCCTTCTTGTCCTTCAAGTATTGAACCAAGGGTGTTGTAGTGACGGCTACTTTCCGCATACTATCGAGCCCGTCTGCGTTGTTGTCTTTGCCTGGTTCCGGATTGGCCAATCCTTCAAGGAAAGCCATAAAATCTGGGTCTTGATCAATAGTTGCTGCACGTAGGTCTGTCTTCTGTTTTCCTGAAGGAACCCTGCTGTAAGGCGCAAATTCAACAGTAGGAGGTCCAATGAGGACAGAGCTGGTGTATGTATTCTGGGCATCCTCGAATGTGGTCTGACGGACGTGATCAGCAAGTGTGACCAGGTGATCACTGCTTGTAAGGTGAAGGTAGGCACGGGAAGGTCGAGATGGCTTTGAAAGACTAAAGCTGTCAGCAGGCATAGCATAGATAGAGGGCGTCCATACTCCTTGGAATCTTTCCCTGCTTTGTACAGAAACCAATCTACTTTACCCTTGCCCGTTTGCCATTCTTCTCCAAGGATAGAAACGAATTCAGCTTCTGTCAAGGCTGGTGCTAACCTGCGAACAATGACCTTCAACCTGGGTGACGGAGGCTTTGTTGGTTGTGTCTTGGCTGCTGCATGGGGACTCTGAGATGTAGATATCCGTAAGACCCCATTAGTTTGACCGCGGGAGCCTGTAAAAGGTGTCATATTGTCGTGATATGAGCATGCAAAGAGTAAAGAGGGTATGGTGGTTGCTAAAACGATCTGGCAGCGTGGCAGCGAAGGCCGGAATCCGCACTAGTGTGCACTAATGGTTGTTTTCCCACAACTTATTTTCCCCAAAATACAAAGAACCAAACACCACAGTCATCCATCAAAGTTCATCATACTTTTCAACAAACGTTGGTTGGAGGTTTGCTGCTGTTGTTGTTGGTGCACTTCCCCAGCTTGGTTCATACGAAAGCACGCTCGGCACGGCAACTTCCATCTCGGCCAAACATTCCTCCTATCTCGGCTCGCTTAGACTTCCACTCACAGTAAGGTCATAGGAGCTATGTCGGACCGCGTTTCTACTAGCGTCAACGGTGATGAGGGTGAGGGTGAGCATGAGGGTCGAGACTCAACTGGTGCTTCTCATCAGCTCGCTCCCTCTGATTCCTCTGCTTCCTCTGCTCCCTCTACCACTGGCAACCTCACTGAAGCTACATCCGGTGATGGTGATGCTAGTGCTTCGAAGGTGAAGAGTTATAAAAGAACCAAGGCCGTCTGCATCTCAGCATCAGAGTCGTCGTTCATTGCAGCATCTTCTACATCGACTGCTCCATCGACTCCACCAAGTCAGACTGCCTTTCGAGGTCCTGCTACTTACATTGACTACGTTGCCTCTGCACGCCGCGGTGGAAGCTCTTCAACCTCGATTCCACCATCATTCCTTCCATTGCATCCATCGACTCTGTTTATTTTCCGAGCTGAGGTGATCATGTCGAACCCAACCATCCCGCAGCCTGGCCCAGCAAAACTCGGTCCCAAGAGCACGGTGGAAGAGTGGCTTGAGCAGGCCAAAGTGTGCAAGTACCTACCCGAGGCAATTATGAAGGAGCTCTGTGAGCGGGTCAAGGAGTGTTTGATGGAAGGTAAGAAGCCCTTTGCTTTTACAACGACTAGATGCTTACAGTGAACCTAGAGTCGAACATTCAACCGGTCAGTACTCCTGTCACGATTTGCGGCGATATCCATGGTCAATTCTACGATCTACTCGAACTCTTCTGTATTGCAGGTGGTATGCCCGGTGAGACGGATGTCAAAGCCCCAACCACAATGCTCAACACCGATGCCCTCGAGCCTCCAACCGAGATTACCGACCCTAAGTTGAAGAAGAAGATTAAGCAGACGGATAGTGGTATCGAATCTGCCAGTGGTGAAGATGAAGACGAAGATGATGAGCCCCGTGGTCGCCCCCGTACTGCGGGTTCTATCCGAGCTCAGAGTACAGACTCCGGTATCAACGTTAACAACAACCCCAATATAGCCCCTGCTCAAGGAGGTCAGAACTTCATCTTCCTCGGTGACTTCGTCGATCGTGGCTACTTCAGTTTGGAAACTTTCACCCTTCTGTTGTGCTTGAAAGCTTTGTGGGTTGTTCACTTCACTTTCGAATTACTATCAGCTAAGATGTGTACAGGTACCCCAACAAGATCACCCTCGTTCGAGGCAATCACGAGTCCCGTCAGATCACTCAGGTCTATGGGTTTTACGAAGAATGTCAGACCAAATATGGCAATGCTTCGGTCTGGAAGAGTTGCTGCCAAGTCTTCGATTTCCTGGTGCTCGCCGCTATCGTTGATGGTGAAGTCCTCTGCGTCCACGGTGGTCTGAGTCCCGAGATCCGCACTGTCGATCAGATCCGTGTGGTCGCTCGCGCTCAAGAGATTCCCCACGAAGGCGCTTTCTGTGATCTCGTCTGGTCTGATCCCGAAGAGGTTGAGACTTGGTCCGTTTCTCCACGTGGTGCTGGTTGGCTTTTTGGTGACAAGGTTGCTACGGAGTTCAATCATGTCAATGGACTGAAGTTGATTGCTCGTGCGCATCAGTTGGTCAATGAAGGATATAAGGTATTTCTCTTCATCGTCATCCACCTAGGTGGATGCTAACGACCTCAGTATCACTTCAACAACAATTCAGTCGTTACTGTCTGGTCGGCTCCCAACTATTGCTACCGCTGTGGCAATGTTGCATCCATCATGAATATCGGCGAAGATCTGAATCCTAGGTTTAGCATCTTCAGCGCCGTTCCCGATGAGAGACGCGCCGTACCTGCCAATCGTCGTACTGCTGGAGATTATTTCTTGTGAATGCACAGCCTCTTCTCCTCCTGTCTCACAGCTTCACATCTACTTCGTTGTAATGGCCTGATTGAAATGATATCTTTTCGAATGGTTGCTGCAAGATCTGGAGAATTAAAAGTTACGATGGCATGAAGGCGTTCTGAAAGCTCATATGGAAGGAAGCATAGCTTTGGTTCTTTCATGATATCCCTGTACAAATGCGCGTGGTGGAGATCGATGGATAGATGGACGCGTTGACGCATGCATGTGCCTTTCAAAACGAGTTGCCGTTGTATTATAGTTTTCGATGAAGTAGCTTGCAATTGAAAAGATTGCCAGGTTATGCTTGCAGTGAAATGATAGTAACAAGGATTATTTAAAAAGCAGATTGGTTCGACAGCGAGTACTATCTATACAAGTTTGGGAGACTCTAGCAGGAGTAGCTTGAGTGAATAATCAACAGTTGTTTGGGATACGGCAGATTAGTATGCTGAGGAGTCATAATACTCTGACTATCTTGTCACTCGGACACACATAGAGATATCTAGTTCCTCCTTGCAAGTCAGTTTCTTCATCTACGGAGCTAATCTCTCTTGATAGGGTCGTGATATGAGATTGATATCCTACCGATTTCAACTCGAGGCTTCTGGATCTAACCATTCCAGGCCTAGCGTCCTCGAGTATACTGAGCTCCCCTGCAACAACTCTCGTCGTTGAAGTATCGGGTTCCACCATCATGCTCTCGACACTTAGGTGACAATGGCTCTAGCTTCGGTATGTATCCATGTCTACTCTCTGCTCAGCTCCCTAACATCTTTATAGTGGAAAACATTTGATTTCTTCGAAGTCAGTCAAGTCAAACCACCCGACGATGAGAGCAGGAGCTTCCTCGAAAACAACGAGATCAGCTGCGTTTGCTCTGGATCCGAGAGTTTGTTTCTCGGAGGATACGATGGTACGGTTCGGATACTGTCGCACACCTTCAAGGTGCTACGGACTTTCCAGGCGCATGATGTGGGGCAGATTACCCAGATGAAGCAGGTGGAAGGGACGTCGCTACTGGTTACTATTGCTGTGCGTTTAGAGTTGATGGGAGTATTGAGAGAAGAAGCTGATGAAATTCAGGAGGATATGTCGAGTGAGCCGGTATTGAAGGTGTGGTCCTTGGACAAGCCTGTGAAGAAGACGGGGCTGCCAACTTGCCAGTCTGAGTTGAGGATCAAGAACGGGCAGAAGCAGTTCCCAGTGAGTGATGGGAAGAAACAGAGATGGTTTGGCTCTTACTAGCTAGCAGATATCAGCATTTACAGCTCTTGACGATCTCTCGCAGCTTGCGGTTGGGTTTGCGAATGGTTCGGTCACTGTCATACGAGGAGATCTGATACATGAGCGAGGCACGAAACAACGGATCGTGCATGATACGGAAGAACCCATCACTGGTCTGGAGTTCCGAGAAGAGTCAAGGTTGACCACATTATATGTAGCGACGACTTCGCGCATTCTAAAGCTGGTCATAACGGGCCGTGGACAGGGGCAGCCTGCACGAACTATCGAGGATTCGGGATGTGCTGTGAATTGTATGACAGTCAACAAGAAGAATGGGGACATTGTAGTGGCTAGAGATGATGCTATATATTACTACACTGTGGACGGCCGCGGACCCTGCTTCGGATACGATGGGTCAAAGAGCTTAGTAGCAATATATAACGACTATGTTGCCCTCGTGTCTCCTCCTGCAACCACTGCTTCTGCTTCGAAAAGCTCAATGCGACGGTTTGGCACGCAAGCGGATGAGGTATTTGACACATCCACCTTCACACTTCTCGATACCGACCTCAAATACGTTGCGCATTCGGAGTCCTTGGTATCTCAAATCAAGGATCTGTTCATGATATGGGGAGACTTGTTTCTACGTACGCTGGATGGCAAGGTAACCGCGAGAATGAACATAGCTTGACCTCTAATTAATAACTTCTTAGATCTTTCGATACCATGAGAAGTCGCTGCAACAGCGCCTCGAGATGTTGTATCAGAGGAACCTGTTTTCCATCGCTATCAACCTTGCTCAGAAATGTGGTATGGATCCTTTGGAGCAGAATGTCATCTTCCGAAAATATGGAGACTTCTTGTATCAGAAGCGAGATTTCGACGCTGCTATGCAACAATATTTGAAGGCTATCGACAATACTGAGCCTTCACAGGTCATCCGAAAGGTTAGTCATCGGGATCGAAGGCGAGCTCGTGCTAATGTCCTAGTTTCTTGACACTCAAAGGATTCACAACTTGATTGAATATCTCGAAGAACTGCATGAGCATCACAAAGCGAATGCAGATCATACAACACTGCTATTGAACTGCTATGCAAAGTTAAAAGACATCGATAAGCTAGAAAGATTCATCAAATCGCCTGGTGATCTTAAGTTCGACCTTGATACTGCAATTTCGATGTGTAGACAGGGCGGCTACTACGAACAGGCAGCCTATTTAGCTACGAAGCATGGAGAGCATGAGTTGGTGGTGGATATCTTGATTGAAGACTCCAAGAAGTATCAAGAAGCGCTTGAGTTCATATGGCGGTTAGAACCAGATTCTGTAAGACTTTATCTGTGAAGAAAAGACGAGATGCTGACCATACCAGGCTTACTCTGACCTGATGAAGTATGCTCGCGTCCTCTTAGAAAACTGTTCGCAAGACACGACTAAACTATTTATCCAATATTACACGGGCCAGTACCGTCCCAAGAAGGAGACAGTGGTTGTGACAGAAAGCTCCACGCCCCAGCCAGGCTACGCAGCGGGAGCTATCAATGCAGTATCGAACCTCCAGAACTTGCTGCCGTTGCCGTACATGAATGTCTCTGCTGTCGCGTCACCTGCTGCGCAAGGCAACGTCAAGCTTACAGTTAGCGACAATCAAGTCGCCGAAGATGTTGAACAATTACCGGCGCCGAGGTACACACCACCTCCTCCAAGCACTGCTTTTTCTTCCTTCGTTGACCACCCTGATGATTTCATCATCTTCCTCGAAGCTTGTCTGGAGGGAAAAGACCTCAAAGAACACGACCGAATTGATCTATACACGACTCTGTTTGAAATGTACTTGTTCAAGTCCAATGAGAAAAAGGGAGTAGACCAAGAAGAATGGGAAGCGAAAGCCAAGAAGCTCATCGAAGGCAAAAACATACCAATCGATACCTCGAACATCCTCCTCCTATCCCATCTCTCCAATTTCCGTGACGGTACCACGTGTAATATTGGATAAATAGTTTAGTCGTGTCTTGCGAACAGTTTTCTAAGAGGACGCGAGCATACTTCATCAGGTCAGAGTAAGCCTGGTATGGTCAGCATCTCGTCTTTTCTTCACAGATAAAG
>Ga0115846_101055_pt1 | contig 13048 bp, 10 predicted proteins | sample InSIn5gowninarea_2_FD_83860 | JGI IMG/M metagenome (GOLD analysis project Ga0115846, IMG submission 83860)
GACGATACTGTCTTCCGTTTCCTGCTCTTTACGTACGGCTTCTTCCGTTGTTTCTTGATAGAACAGGACGTATGCGCATGCCGGATTGCGTGGATCGCCGCCGAAGAAGTTCTGGACGTAGCTTTTGTCGACGGGGGTGACTAGTTCGTCGTCGAAGAGGAGCCAGCCTTTGTCTTTTGTTTTGATAATGGAGACGTAGTGACCATGGAAGGGAGTTGAGCCGAGGTGGACGACGACGGCGTAGAGTTCGTATATCCGGTCTGGATCTTCCGCGTCGTCGGTTGTGTTGAAGAGGCGGAGGTAGTATGGGAAGACGACACGGTGGAAGAGTTTTTGTAGTCGGCCGAGTTCTTCGATGTATTTGAACCGTTTGAGGTGGAGAGCGAGGATTCGCGGTAATCGCTTGATCTTCATACGCTTTTCAGCTTCTTGCAGACCGGAGCATTTGTCGCAGTGGAACTTGTTGCGCTCGCAGAGCATTTCTTCTTGTGAGAAAGAGCGAAGACAGGATGTGACGGACGAATGCTCTTCCAGATCAACAGACAAGTCCAGAAAGGACTCATCTCGTGAAGATGTGTTTTCGCATGTCAGGCACCGCGTTTCTGATGTTAGCGTTCCTTCAAATAACTCGCGGACCCACGATGTGCTGTGATTGCCATTCATTGTGTGCTGTTTGACCTGATCCATGCCTTTTGAGTAGCTTTCCACCTGATCCACAACCTCGTTGAGGAGGAAATTCAGAAACTCATGCGCATCTTGATGCATCGGTGATCTGAAAATCTCGTTCTCCCTCTTCAATATTTCCAGTAATTTCGCTGGTGCACAAGGGAGGAAGGAGGAAGTGGATAAGTTTGCTCAAGGGGCGGAGAGTCCAATTGATAAGCCGAAGAATAGTCGGTTCTCGTTGGGCAGGAAGAGGACGAGTATGTATGGGAGTTAGAGAGTAGGAAGAGGCAGGGAAGATGGTGAAAAGTGTATAGATGTGATGTTCTTGAATCGTAATGAGGTTGGTTGTCAGAAGCCTAAAGATGCTAATTGAGGTATGACTTGATCCTTGTTCATCGTATATCTCCTTGCTCCTATTCTTGTCTCCTCGAGTCGACTTGAGCGTTCTTTTGGCTGCGCTACCGGCGAGTATAAGTTGTCCCGACCCTGAGTGTGATAGATGCAGGATCAAGGACATTTCAAACCACCCATTTTATATCCCCGATTTATGTTCTGTGATTTCCTTTCCGCCTCTTCCACCAAGCTAGCAAATCGCCAGTGTCATTGCATCATAATGTCGTAGAGTGTCCATACTCTGCTTCATTGCAGGAGCTTGAACTCTTGTGATTGAAAAACTTTTGCATCTTCTCATATATCATCGGCTTGAAACGGTTCTTTGGCGACTGAGCAGCTCCCTCGATGATCGCCGCCGCAGCTCGTGCGCTCCAACGCTGGGTTGTTTATATTCTTTCGTTACAGCTACTACATTAACCCAGTATCAATTCGTAGATGATGATCAACGCATTGATTGCTATGAGCGGTACTATAAGCGAGAAAGACGTTGTCAGCATATAGGATGCTCAATCATAGAGGTCCCTACGACAGCTTGCGCATATAAAAAGGGCAATTGGAGTACGTATGCACTCACTTCTAGCAACCGTCCTGACACTATTTATCAAATTGACAATCTTGCCCTTGACACTATTCGAATCTTGTGGGCTCCCGAAGCCTGCATCTGCGTTTGCTGTGAAGCCGACTATACAAGATTTCTTAATATTAGAAGATGTGCTTTGGAATGAGTAAAGTATTGTCTAGGAGTGGAATGGGTGTAGTGTGTGGTCTTCCTCAAGCCGCGGAGCCGTGGTTTTAGATGGGGCCGTGGAAGTAACGTACTTCGTGCTAAGAACCGATCTTCGGATAGTACTGCTATTGCGTTGAGGAGGAGGACGCCGACTTTTGTTGTTGTTAGTGAAGGGATGTGGTATGTGGGTTAAGGCGAGGACTTGCAGTAGATTAGGCCGCCGAAACCGAAGAGGAGGGCCATAGTGATTAGGCGATGTGAAAGTGTATGTGAGCCGTATAACTGTCGAGTTTCGGTGTATATCGACCAAGATTGATGTTGTTGTGACGTCCTGTTGTTAGTGTGTTTGGTGCCAGCTGCGACCCGGGGTCGACTCCGTGGGTAGGGTATCCTGAAACAAACCTAAAACACCTCTTCCACTCCTCTTCAAGCAGGCCCAAAGCAGTCCCAAAAATGAAAAGTCTTCTCCGTGAGTGCACACGCCGCTACCTCAAGAAAAATGACTATTTAAAATAACACCCTCCTCAGACTACTCCCTCATACTGCTCATTCCCACAATAATACTCGTCCACCTCGTCTATGCACCTTATACCAAAGTCGAAGAATCCTTCAACATTCAAGCAATTCATGACATCCTCACTCACGGCATACCTTTGCAAGACGTGGTGAATCGGCTTCAGACAGATTATGATCACATGACTTTCGCGGGCGCGGTGCCAAGGACGTTTATTGGTGCTTTGGCCGTGTCTGCTATTGCGAAGCCGTTGGTGTCGTTCATTGAGGATGGGAAGGGGTTGCAGATATTAGGTGAGATTATCATCGTCCTGTTGTGTTGACGACGTTGTGTGGACTGTATGTTGACGATAGGTGTAGTTCGTGGCATATTAGGCTTCATAAATGCAGCAGCACTTGTCAGCTTCGAGGATGCAATAAGTCAGGCTTTTGGCAATGTAGCAGGGATCTGGTACATTCTGTTGCAATGCAGCCAGTTTCATGTAATGTACTATGCTTCCCGTACGCTACCAAATATGTACGCTTTCGCCTTAAGTATGTTCAATCCTCATTTCCCCAATACTCTTCCATTCAATCTTCTCAATCTCATCGTCTTCACTACACTAACAACATCACTACACCAGGCACACTCTCCCTCCGCTACCTCACCCTCTCAGCATTCGGTCCCCGCCCCAAACGCGCGCGCCGTCAGCGCATCGCCTTAAGCCTGCTCACCACCGCCGGCATAATCTTCCGCTCCGAACTCGCCCTCCTCCTCGCAACAACAAGTCTCTACCTCATACTAACCTCCCGCGTCGACCGTCCCGCCATTACATCCCTGATCCGCACAACCCTCCTCCCCGCCGGCATAACCTCCGCCGTCTTCGCCCTCCTAGCAACAATAACCATCGACTCATTCTTCTGGCACTCACCCCTCCTCTGGCCTGAATGGTCCGCCTTCCGCTTCAACACTCTTCAAGGCAAGAGCTCCGATTGGGGGACTGAGCCGTGGTATTACTACTTCATCAACTCATTGCCGAAATTACTCATGAATCCGCTGACGTGGGCTTTGTGTATCCCGCTCGCGTGCATGGATCGCTATCTCAAGCGCTCCAGTTTAAGTCTGGTGCTCCCGAGTTTGGGGTTCGTGGCGCTGTACTCGGCATTACCGCATAAAGAGTGGCGGTTTGTGCTGTACGTCGTGCCGGCGCTTACAGGTGTCGCGGCTGCAGGCGCGGCGCATATTTGGACGAGGAGGAGTCGGTCGTGGCTTTTCGCGTTCTTATCACTTGCACTGGTAACGAGCACGGCGGTTAGCTTCGTGGCTAGTATGGTGCTATTATTCATTTCGAGTCTGAACTATCCCGGTGCAGTGGCGTTAGGGCGATTGCACGAGTTGGCGCACGGTGAGAGGCCGATGTTGCGCGTACACTTGGACAATCTGAGTTGTCAGACTGGTGTGACGCGGTTTCTGCAAAAGGGGACGCCGGTGGAGGCGGAAGGGGGAAATGGGACGGTGTGGTTTTATGATAAGACTGATGTTGGTGGTGGTGGTGCTTCCGAACTCAACAATGGTGAAGGCGGTGTGATTGGGGATAAAAGCTTTTGGGAGCGGTTTGATTACGTGCTTGTTGAAGCTGGGAAAGAGGCGAGTGTGTTGGGGAATTGGCGCGTTGTGGAAGTCGTGGAGGGATATGCTGGGGTTGGAATGGTTGGACGGGATGTGCCTGAGAAGGAGAGGGAGAGGAAGGCGAAGGAGTTTTGGAAAGGAGAGGGGAGGGGATTGAGGATGGTGGTTGAGGGATTGGAGGTGGTGGAGGGATTGGTGAGGAGGTATGTTACTGGAGGAAGATGGGTTGAGGTTAAGATGGAGCCGAAGATTAAGATTATGAGGAAGGTTGATTAGATTGGTTGTTGTGCTATTCAAATGAGTGCTTGGTATTCGATATCGAGATATTGGTGCAAGATAATTTGCATTCATTCTTGGCTCATCTCCTCCTCTGAGCACCTCTCTGTCCGGCGGGTCTCTCAGATGGCAACAAACTCCTGATCGTCTTCAATAATGTCGCCTTGTGATCAGAGGTATAGCTGGCGTTTGCTCCAGCAATCCTTGCAACGCTCTTCAGCAGATTGTTGGGCAAAGTTGCATCCTGCGGATCTTGATATTGTCCCTGCACCAACCTCCTAACCATCAATGTTTTTGCCTCCTCATTCAGCGGCTCAAACCCAACGTGCTTTTCTCCTTTCGGTGTTTCCGGTTTGTAGCCCATGTTCTCCGCAATCCTCAAGACTTCCCTCTTCTCCGGCAAGTGCCTGAACTTAACAAACTCGCCGGCCACCAACCGTCGTGCAAGCTCCTTCTCCGCAATGTAATGTGTTCCCAATATACCCGTCCTCTTGGCGATATACCTCAATCCTTCTTCAACTGCATTGGACATGCCAGCACTTCCCACAGTCGCACCACCAACCTCACCCTTGCGTCCTTCCACGTCTACCTCTGTGGGTTCATGTCGTGGCAAAGCAGCCTCATCTGTGGCTGCTGCAAACTCCAAAGCTTCCTTGACATCTGCATCCATTTCTTTCCGAACACCCTCCAGTGCTGCAGCATACTTGTCATCCAGCTTGTTCTTCTCCTTGGCATCCGCTTCCATCTCATCGACCGTCTCAGCACGCTCTATGTAATCTTCCACAAAGTCCTGGATTTTGGCGTATGCGCGTGCTTCACCAAGAGTTGTGAAACGATCAATAGTGCTGTCGTCAGTCAAGAGAGCGTAGTTGGATCGTTCATCGACTTCTTCTTCTTCAGGGTCTTCATTTTCTTCTTCTTCCGGTTCAAAGGGTTTGAATCCACCACGTTTGTTGTTGTTTTTGCGTGGTGCTCGGGGACGGTCAGAGGCATCGCCGCGAGGAGGACCTCTTGAGTTATTTCGTGGTAGACCAGAAAAGCGAGAGTTTGATTGTGATGAAGGAGCATTTCCTTGTGGTTTTGGTCGCCTAACGAGCTCTTTTGGTGGACCGGATGTGCTTCGTGGTGGAGCGATATTATTTCGTGGAGGAGTAGGTGGTGATGCGGAACCTGTCGGCAATTTCCTGATCAATTCGAATGCTTTTGCTGACGATTCCTGGGCTCTTGTCCTCGATGGTTGGTTGCTTTGGCCGTTTTCTGCTGACTGGGCCGCCGTCTTGCTGAGCAGTCTCACTTGTCCAGGTTCTGTACATCTTGACAAGCAGCGCCCGAGGGCTGGCCGCGTTGAGGAGAGGCGATGCATGTTGAACAAGAGCAGATGTGATAATCGAGTATCAATGCAATGAGGTGCAATTTCACGATGTTTTTAGGGTTAATTGCCCCGCATGACTCCGTTGTTCTTACGCTAATGTTTCATAGGAGCAATTTTCCAAAACGCTCGTGTGACATTCATTTTCCTTGAGGTATCATCACACTTGTTTGATCCATGAATTAAATTACTACGCCGTCATGGCTGGAATCAGAGCTATCGCAACGCCAGTGGCACCATCCATCATCCTCAAACGGAAGCTAGCAGAGGACGACTCCCAAGCAGCAACAGCAGTAGCGCCCACGAAAAGACTGCGCTTCGACTCCGCTCTCGACGTGAAAGTAATAGGTGATCCCGCAGAGAAAGATCAGACTGCGGTCAAGGAGGAAGTGAGAAGAGCCATCAGAGAACGGGAGCTGTATGGAGAGAGCGAAGACTATGATGAGATTAAGAACATCTTCGAGGAAAAGCCTGGAACAGTAAACTCGCCAACCAGTTCATTACTACGAAAGTACCTCCAAGCGCTATCGTATAATGCCAGCTCCCTCAAGGGCCAGTTGTCGGATCTGGTGAATGCTGTTATCGACACACAATGGCTTGCCCACGACGAAGCCTTTGGTTCAGTCTTCATTCGCTTTCTTGGTCAACTTGGGTCTTCTCATAGCCCGTACATACCGAACATCTTCAAGATGCTAGTGGCCAACTTCTCACACCTCTCTACATCAGCTGGCTTGGCGTCACGAGCTTCTTCTGCAGAAAGAGCAGCACTAACTAAGCGCGTTCACCTGGCCATAAAATACCTCCTCCAGCTCATTCCCTCGTCAAGCACTGCTTTACTAGCCGCATTACCACGAGGATATCCATTCAAGGACGATACGTTGAAAGCAGATCTCGACTACGCAAAGAACTTGCTACAAATCATCGACTATGCACCAGAGCTGAAATCAGATATCCTCGACCTCATCACAGAACGTCTCATCAAGCTGGATGTCGAAGTACAGATAGACATCGAAGACTTGGAGGAAGACGTCGGCGATCTCCTTGGTGACCACAGACCTATACGGAAATACAAAGACGAATGGGAGGAAAAAGAAGAAGAAATCGAAGTCTCCGACGAAGATTCCGACGACGAATCAGACGACTTCCAAACAGCAGCTGAATTATCCCACGCACGCATCAAGACCTTGCGCTCATCAACGGCAAAAATGGACGCTCTCCTCGACCTGCTCTTCAGCTACTACGACCCTCAAATACGCAGCACAAAACCCGGCACCTCGGCCGCAATCTTCGACCTCCTGCTCGGCCAATTCCGCAAAACAATCCTCCCCGCCCATCACTCCCGGCACACACAATTCCTGCTCTTCCACTTCGCTCAAACCTCCTCAGAACTGACAACACGCTTCCTAACAACCTGTCTCCAAATCGTCGCCTCTCCAATCCACACAGCCTACCTCCGCATGTCAGCGGCATTCTATCTGGGCTCCTTCATCGCCCGTGCCTCCCACATCACCTCCGACGACGTCTACCAAGTCGGTACAAGCCTAATGTCCTTCATCGAGCGGCAACGACTCCAATTCGAGCCCCGCTCCAGTGGTCCAAACGTCAAAGCTTATGGCCCCTACTACGCCGCTTTCCAAGCACTAATCTACATTTTCTGTTTCCGCTGGCGAGACCTGCTCAGCGACCCCGAAGATTACCAAATCGGCGACACCGAAGAGGAAAATGAAGACGAATTGCTGAATGCCCTGCAGACGGGTGCGTTGCAGTGGATGCCCAACATCCGCTCTGTGCTCAACTCAAACGCCATTTCCATCTTGAACCCGCTTAAAGTGTGCGCGCCTACGATTGTCGAGGAGTTTGCGCGCATTGCGAAGTATTTGAGTGTGGTGTATGTGTTTAATGTGCTTGAGAGCAATAAACGCATTAGATTGAGTCAGTTTGTGAGACAGTATGATGGTGGCATTCAGGCGGTCGGCAGGGAGGGGTTGTGGCAATTGGATGCGTGGTTTCCGTTTGATCCGTATACGTTGCCCGGGAGTAAGAGGTGGGTTGAGGGGGATTGGAATGAGTGGAGGGGCGTTCCGGGGTTGGATGGACCGGGTGGGGGAGCTGGAGAGGATGAGGAAGATAGTGAGGAGGATGAGGAGGATGATGATGGGGACAGTGACGAGGATGGGGAGGGGGACGAAGATGCGGCTACGGAGACGCCCGAGGGGAGTTTGGTGTGAAATATGGAAGATTTGTTGAGCTGGGTTGAGATGCATGGTTATGATGTTATGAAATTTAATGACAATTGATTTGCACCTTTCATTCCAAACTATACCTGCCCTCGTTTCGTGTGATCGCTAATGTGGTGGCTGGACTGCGTACAGCTCAAGGGAGATATAGATATAATCAATAGCGAAGACTGAATGAATCGACCGTATTCAATTGACTTGGAGAAAATACTCAATCGGTTTGCATTACTGACACTGCTTCTCGACTTGCAGCATTCTCATCCAATCCAATTGACCGACCGCCTGCATTTAGCAAATCCGAGCAAACTGACGTCAATATTACCTGGTAGTAGTCGAGAAGTGAAACCAATACCAAAGATGGAGGGCAGTACGAAATAAGAACATACAGAGTCCGAATGAGCAAGACTGCTGCATACCTCATGCTGATTTTCTTTTCGATTCCCTTTGAACTCAGAGTCCCGTCACAGCAAGACCGAACATAGATTTGAATTAGGCTTCTTTTATTCTCTTGATTTCGTATAAATATACACCATCCTAACACCGAATATATTAATCACTTTCCGAAACTGCGGCTAGTCTTCCAGCGTGTCTGCTCTTCTAATCTCAACTCTTTGGTTCATCGCATATCTCCATCATACCATACACACACTTACTCATCTCATTCTCAATTCTTTCTACTAACCCCCGCAACACCCGCCCCAATCACACTCGGCAACTCCTGCCCTCCCATCTGCATCAACAACCCGACTCCCCACGCAATCACGCTCAAAAGCCCCACCGTCACACTGCCCAACAGCCAAAATTCAAAACTGACATCCTTCTTTTGACACGCCGGACCCGTCCATCTCGTCGTCTTTACGGTCCCATCCTTGTTCGTATGCCGACTAACGCTGCATTGACAGCTGTAGCAGCTGCCTTTGCCGGGGCCCTGACTGTCTTTGTACTTGAGGCTGCAGGAGCCGTGGCCGGAACAGCTGTGCGTGATGGATTCGCAAAGGGATAGGCTGGAGAAGCATTGAGGGAGGATTCCTCGCGGAGCGGTGGTGTTGGTGCTGCTGTTGGAGGAGGCGAGGATGCGGGTGGTTTCGGTGGCGGGCGCTTTCCAGGCGGGTGTGCTGTCGGTGGAGACGGATTCTTCTTCGTTGTTGAACGGATAGAGGGTGTCGAGCCAGTTGGGTTTGTGGGTGGAGTCGGAGGTGGATGATTGTGAAGGATGGGAGACGTAGATGTCTTCGGGGAAGGAAGGAGAGTGTGGTGGGTTAGCCACGTTAGTGTCGTGGTTGGAGGCGGGTGCTAGGTCGGGACGACCGGAGGAGGGGAGGTCGGAGAACCAGTTTGATTGTGCTGAACGTTTGGTGAAGAGGCTGCTGCTTGTGGAGGGCATAAGGGCGATTGTAATGTCCCATTCGTTGAGCTGGTCCGTTGCCGAGACGATGAAGGCGTGGATCTTGTCCAGTGCGCTGGTCTATCAAGTGGTATTAGCCAACAGAGCGTATAGAGTCTGTATGTGCATGTTGCTCGAGCCTTACCTCCATGTCTACGGAGATCAAGAACCTGTTTTGCCTGGGCTTGAACATCTTGACGTCCTTGCTCAAAGGCTTGATCAGGTTTTCCACCGCTAGTATATCACTCGTTTGCGTCACCCGTCCTGAAGACTTATGTTGCTTATCGAAATATTCTAAAAGTGCTAGGTTGTTTGCAGGTGACGGTGCATTCATTACTGTGAAGATTGGTACGTGTTCATCTGAGGGCAGGATATCTTCATACACGAGTTGATTAGAACAACAAGTCGCTGTGTAAGTGATAATGATGGGTACCTGTTGGATCTGCCACGCCCTCAACCATAACCAAAAGTGACGGCTTGCTCCCCTCTTCTGCGAATAACTGTTGCGAATGACCTCCATAAGCATTGAGTAGACGGATAGTGTCTTCATCCACATCTTTGATTGCGTCCAATGAGCCCAATCCCAATCTTTGGGCGAAGATGTGACGTGCTGTGGTGGGAGTAACGCTGTCGCTGCCGGGAAGGGCATTGGAATGAGGAACAATGACCAGAGCGTCCTTTGCCGCTGTGGTCGCTGCCAACAAGGTGGATATCGTCCAGAGCTTCATGATGTATAGTGATGTTGTTGAATGCAAGATGTTTCGATACAGGATGATGTTGCCCAATTCGTCTTATCGTCCTCGTGGCGAATCACGTGCTAATATTTGCCAAAACATACTGTCCTTGCATCACCTACTTACTTCCTACTATTCTCGCCATTTCTTTTCATTCAATCGCTTTGCTACTGTCAAGAGGCCATTCATATTTACTGCCACCCATCAAAGGCCTAAGTCCTGCTGAATACACGCAACTCATCAGGCGCCCGATCACACTTTCCCGCTTAACACCGCCTGTGCTCACTCCTCCCAACCACCATGCGGTCCTGGCGCTCTCTATCAACTCAAGTCATACGTCCAGCATTAACGCATCGCATCATCCCCTTCCGACCGCCATTCCGACGCTTCAATCATAACCAAGTTGTCTATGTTCGCGAACCCTATGTCTCGAGAAACAAGATACTCCTCATTTTCTTGAATGCAGCCTTGGCCTATACCGTCAGCCGGTTGTTCTTCCGCAAGCTCGACAATGCAATAGATGATATAGAGATTCCAGAAGCAGAGGAGGACGAGGATTCCATGTTCGTGCCATTAGGCTGGCCAAAACGCTTACCTCAACAGTACTACCATCAATCAGACGAAGATTGGCAAGAGTTTATCAAGTTTAGTAATAATGCAGAAAAGAAAAAGGCAATACGAGGTGCGTTCATTGCAAAACGCTACAACATGAGACGTACTAACAGGACGTATCAGAGGAGCTGGCAAATCGTGTAGTCAGCGACATATCCAAGAATGTTAAAACGCAGCAGATATTCGGGAAAAAGATACGGCTGAGCAAACACTGGCTCGAAGTCAAATTTCCTGACGCTCCGCCACCAGAGTATGTACGACCAGGATTGGAAATAGCAGACGAATACATAGCAATCTCAACACAGGTCCTACCACATTCTCATATGGTCACGCTCAGCCACGTCATGCGTCCGCGCGCTGCATGGGTAGCATTACAGTCAAGCGCAAAGATGTTGTACATGTGTCAGCTCATCAAGCTGAAGGCTGCAATAGGCATCAGCCTTGATCAGCAAGAGCAACAAGTTGCATTACTATACAGATTGGTACGGGATACGCAACGAGGACAGATGCCACAAGACCCTCTCCAATCCATTGCGCAGTCACAAAATAAGGCAATTGATCAGCTACTTGGAAAACCTGCTTCGAAGTCATCATCAACGCAAACACCACAACCTGCGCGTGATCCTCAGCCAGCACCCTCAATAACGACAGGCTTGCCTTCAATCATTTCACCACAGGTTTGGGAGCGGATCAACTCCACATTCAATCCTTTTGCATCTGCACCTTCCACATCTATAAGCACGACAGACCAATCGTCCACATCAGACACAGATTCAAAGTTTAGCGGCTGGCCTCTTCTACCCATCGAATACCCGCCATCTCTAATAATCGCTGCTTCGACTTTCCAAGCAGCTTTGGCCAAGAACTGGTTTAACAGCCGATTGGATCTGCAACCAAAAGGATCATTCTTGGTATTTGGAGAAGTGGAGGTCATAGGCGACAGAGCAAGGGCGAAGTGTGACGTTAGAGCTGCGTATGATCCGAAAGAAGGAAAGTATATCTGGGTGGTGTGTAATGTGAAGCATTTGTGGGAGTTGAAGCAGAGGGCCAAGGGCGGGCCTTGAGGAGCGAGGGACTGAGGGGGGAAGCGAGTGAGTCTTGCCTCAGAATCATGGTTTTACGACAGTCACGACATGGTGTTTCTTTCATCTTTCTTGCAGCATGGCGACAGGTTGTGGCAGGTTTAGCATGGCATGGGTTAAGCGAGCGGGATTAGGCAGTGTTTCTTGCATGAGAGTGTCAAATCTTAGACCGCCTTCTTCTTCACGGAATATGCGTCTTTCTATATGCTTTGCGTCGACCGTCCTTGTCAAAGTGTATGACTAATCCGGGGACGGCACAATTCGAGTGGACGGAAGCCGAGCCGATGGTCGATCGTCACCAATCTCTATTTCAACGACAAGACATCGAACGGCCATAGAGCAAGGTATGAATGAGGGCAGTGGCTGAGAGGAAAACAATGTCTCGTATAGTATAATATATCATCTAAAGCATTTTTTCTCCATTGTTTATTTGTCCTTCTCTATTACTCGTCACAGCCACCACTATACTCATTAGTCTCATTCCAAAAGCCGTGCGTGGTGCTACCTCTCCCAACAACTATAGCACACCGTTTCCTTCCCTTCTTCAGTCACAACTATAACTATAACCTTACCTACACTCCTCTCCATCACACCTACCCACCAGCACACACCAAAGCCACCGACAACCACAACGCTCCACCATGGCAATCAACGTCCTAGACCGCTACTACCTTTCCATAACCCTCCTCATCACAATCGCCTACCAGCTCTTTTTCTTCTGCATAGCATGGACGTTGCATTTCGACAAACTGACTGATTTCGCCGGCGGCACTAACTTTGTTGTGCTGGCTGTCATTACGCTTGCGCTTTCTTTGGCTGGTGAGGGTGGTATTGGTGGTGGTGATGCGAGACAGATTCTGGCGAGTTTGTTCATTATGTTGTGGGGTGCGAGGTTGAGTGGGTTTCTGCTTTTTAGGATTTTGAAGACGGGTGAGTTTTGTTTTGTTTTGTGGTGAGTACGAAATCAGTGCCTCAGACCTGCTCCCCATCACCCTCTCCATCCCTCCCGGGCACAAACACATACATAGGCCACTCACACCCAACCGTCCTCTTAACACCCACCGGCAACGCACTCCACAAACTCTTCGGCATCGGTATAAGAATACTCGTGGTATGTAAGTACTCACTATATCTCCTCCATTCCTTCCCTCCATTGCCTCCTCCTCCACCATTCCCATTCCCTGCACCTTCACCACCACCACCCTCCGCATGTTCGGAGTTAGGAGACGGTGACGAGACACTACATTCATACCGTTTTTTCGCGCCTGGACGCTCTTGTAGTGGTAGTCCTGAGACGAAAAGCAGGAGCAGGGTGAGGAAGATTGGGCCGAGGATTGTGGCATATAGAGCTGCGCGGGAGGAGGAGGGGAGGTGTGATTGGCTGGGGTAGATAGCAGGTGAGAGGACGAAGAGGTAGAGGCCTAGTTGGAGGGTTATTTCACCGCT
>Ga0115846_101057_pt1 | contig 13037 bp, 16 predicted proteins | sample InSIn5gowninarea_2_FD_83860 | JGI IMG/M metagenome (GOLD analysis project Ga0115846, IMG submission 83860)
AAAAAGAAACCTCGAACCACACAGCCATGGGTAGCAAGGAATTCACAAACTCTGTATCCCAAAATGAGTTAGGAAATACCAAAAGCAATCATGGGAGAAACATATATGTTTGATGTTGAGGAAACTCAAGGACCACAAAACATAAACATCATCATCTACCATGATGTATAGGAAGAAATAAAGGATGAGGTACAACAAGGAGGAGGCAATGTACTAAAAATAGGTGGTACTATAGCAGCTAGAGGTGAAGCGGGTGGAGATGATGATGATGATGATGATGATAAGGATCTAAAGAAGAATAAATACTTTGGTCTAATGGATCAAGATCCTAAGAAGGATAAACCTTTATAAGAAGAGGAGGAGTAAGTTCAAATCAAATATTCCACTTAAAAAATAATATAATAACCTCAACAGCAAACTCTGCCATCTACTTCAAGAGTAAGTACATAAGAACATTCTTTATTTCCTTTTTCCATAGCCTCGCAAGAGGAAATTAAAGTATTTTTTTAAACATAAGTATTAGATCCCATTGATTGGGAAATATTTGTAAATAAATCCCCTATGCTCCTAGAGCAATAGTCTAGGATTTTGAGTAGAGTCACAAAAATTGGAGATATAAAAATTGCCCATATACCTTTAAAATAAGGAAAACTAGAGACTGCTCCCATAACCATAGTGAATGTAAATATGTAGAGTAACCCAACTATAGATCAATCATAATTGCTTGTAAATACTTCATTGGCTACTAGAAAATGCCTCCAATATATGGAAAATAAAAATGATAAATTAAATAAAAAGATATATCAATATAAGAAGGACTACTCCCTTAAATATAAGATAGTTTTCAAGTTGAAGAATCAAAATAAAGACCTATTAGGAAAGCGAGAAAAGTAGAATTCTAAGTTTGAGAAAAGTCTAACACAAAATAATGTTGAGTTAGAGACTATAAGGAAACAAATAGAAGATATAAAAGCTCAAGCTACTATGATAGATAGTCAAAAGGCTAAATAGACTAAGGAAGAGTTGAAAAAGGCAGTAACAATGAAAAAAGTACTTAATGATGATAATTCAAAACTACTGTAGATAGTGAAAAATTTTAGAAAATGCATGGTTGAGTAGATAGGGGAGAGACAAGTGAGCTTATCATAATTACATTTATTAATCAATCAAATATAAAAAGCTCTCTAGCAATATGTTACCCAGACTACTCTGCACTAATTGGCCCTAGACACACCTAGATTAGTTCTTGAAAGAATGCAGAGTTGGTTGAAAGCCTTAACAGAAAAGGATATAGCTACTATCACTCCAAGGATAAGGATAATATTTTTGGGAAGAATATGGGACATCTGCAAAGTACAAGACCTGGTATTTAGTATGGATATTCATAAACACCAGCTTCAGATAGAAATTAGTTTTATTAATAGATTCTTTAATTCTTTAATTGAGTTGAAAACTTTCAAATTATGGGAGGAGCAAGATGTACAAGGTAGTGCCAACCAATGGGTGGCCAATACCTATCAATTTTTATAACATTCTTTCTTTGAGAAATAGATCTCATATTTATAGCAAATTAATAAGTTGGCTAAAGAGGCAATTGTAAGATTCTTATATGCTGAAAGATTGGAGAATGCGTTGATAGGATTTTGAGTAGACATAGTGAAAATACAAGCTTATCCTATTTTTTCATAGGTATATTATTAGGACTTGAAGGATTTAAATAAGAAACTCCAGTATCTACTTCCTAATGAGTTAATTCCACCACCTAATACCCCTACAAAAGCTTCATCTGGGAAGGTAAGTGGAAGCAACAAATAAAGAGTTCTATTCTTCAGTAGGTTGACATCCCAAGAGCCACCAAAATATTGTTATTATTTTAGAATTACACTCTAAGTATAGGATAATGTTTTGATATCATTTACTCTTTCATTTGTTTTAAATAAATCTACTCTTAATACCCACTTCTTACTCCCCTTTCATATTTTGTAAATGTTGGAAAGGTGTCTAGTCCTTATACTTAGTCTTTTTGATAAATTTTTGTTGATTCAAAAGAGTTTCGGGTATTTTCAATAGTCCAAGTACTATTCATGTATATAAAGCTTAACCAATTTTAGTTTAAATTTTAACCACTATCTAGCAGGTGTTGTAATAAGTCCCAAAAATTAGTCATAGTCTAGTTTAATATTTTTCAGCAACTGTACATAAGTTGAGAGTCATAGGTCATGATTATTGTGTCGAATTCATATTCAAGAAATATCGTATTATGTAAGGGAAGCAAACATATAATTCAAATCTAGGTATTGTAGGAACTTGGGTCTTTTCAAGAATTTTTGTAAATAAGAGTCTTTGTTGAGTTGAATTTACTAACAGGTGATGTTGTTAAACCCATGGATTTCTAGAGAAACGTTTTTCCATATGTCAAAAATCCATGGGAGATATTTCAAGAAGCCATCTTCTAGAGCCCATCAATTTTGAGTAATGATGTCATACTTTTGGCCTAAAATCAAGGGGTTCTAAGATATTTAGTAGCGAGAAGTATGATATTTAGTGGGAGATATTTCAAAAAGACAAGCAAACAAATCCCATCAATTTTGACTGATGATGTCACACCTTTTACCTAAAATCAATGGGTGTTAAGTAAGCCCCTATCATCACTAAATCCTATCAAAAAGAAATAGAACTCACCAAATAAGAGAAGGAAAAATAAGTTAGGAAGAATATCCAGGTCCACTTGATCATAAGTGTTTGACCCCCAGGGCTCTATCAATGTGTCGACCATGACTCATTTCCACATGAAAATAGCAATTATTCCTAGGAATATGATGATATACTATTCATTATCATCATTATTCCATGCAACCTAGAACTATAGTGTTTACCATTAATGGTTGTAGAGAGATGGATGGCTACCGATAGAGCACATTGATAGATCGTACCAATCAAGCTGGTAGATTATGCACTCATAATTAGCTATAGTATTAGGAAAATGCAATCAATGAAAAATTAGAAGGATTGCAACTGGAAGGTACAATAGCTTAGAGATATCGAATTTCTATATTTTAGTATTAATTGTACTCGTTCACTATGTAATCTAACATAGTTGTAATTATAATTTGTACATTTGTAAATATTTCATTATACTATTCTTAGTCAATAGATTAGTTTAGTGTATTAATGGTGGAAAACCACCTAATCACATATGTAAATATACAAATAGTGGACTGTTATAGGTCCAAGTGGTCAAATATTCTAGCAAATTTTCCCAAGTTTGTAAGATACTTTCATGTGTGATAATGCAATTTGATAATGCTTTTCCTTTTGCAACATGTGGCTATCTATTATGCTTTGTGAAAGTTATGCATGAAGTGCTATTTTATATTATTGTTATGTATTGTGATTGTGAGACCCCAATGGTAAGATAGTTTACTATTCTTAATCTTGAATATGGATTGTTGCCTACTCTACAATGCCCAAACTATGTAGTGTTAATTTTCTTTCTTAGTTTAGGGTGTTCATTTCTTTCCTATTAACTCTTAGCCTTGTTATCTTATTACTATTAACTCTTCACCTTTTTATCTCTTTATTATTAACTCTTAGCCTTTTTATCTTTTTCATGTTACTTTTAACCTTCATAATAGATAGGAACCAACCTATAATCCGAAGATTGAGTAGAAAACCAACACGAGTGCATTCCCCACCACCTTCTACTCTTTCAAGGACCCTACTATTGCAAAAAATGGATAACATGACCAGAACAAACCCTTGAGGTTACATTTTACCGATCAACACCTAGATTTTCTTGCATCCTCTTCTGTTATATGTCCTTGTAATGAAATCCTTGGGGATGGTAGTTCGAGTTCCAATGGTACTACAACTTTGTCTCCATACACCAATGAAAATAGTGTTTCCCCAATGGCTATTCTAACACTTATTCAATATGACCAAAGTGCATATGGTAGCTGCTCATGCATATCCCTTTTATATCTATCCTAATTTTTTAATAAAATGCTTTTGATAGTTTTGTTCGAAGCTTTTGCTAGACCATTACCTTGAGGATAGTAAATTGAAGAAAAAATTTGCACAATATGAAATTTCCTACAAAAAGCTTTCATGTCCTTACCCTTGAAATTAGGTCCATTTTCCATGATCAACCTTTGTGGTACACTAAATCTTGTGATGATGTTTTCAATTAGGAATGCAATGATCTTATCTTGGATGAGTGATTTCATAGGAATAGATTCAACCCATTTTGTAGTGAAATTTTTGGCTGTAATGAAACATTTATGGCCTTCCCTTGAGTGAGGATTGATAAGCCTAATCAAATCTATGCCCCAAGTAGCAAATGGCCATGGTGATTCTATGGAATTTAACTCTTATGTGGGTTGTTTCTCTAAATTAGCATGCTTTTAACACTATAAAAAGTCTTCACATGAGCTTTACAATCTTCCTCCATTATGGGCGAATAATAACCAACACATAAAAGCTTAGTATATAATGCCTTTGCATAAAAATGTCCTCCATATAAACCATCATGAGCTTGTTATAACATTGTAACTATTTCATGTTGCATGAGACATCTCAATAATGCACCATCAAAATATCGTTTATACAATACCTCACCAATAATCACATATTTGATACCATTCCTTTTTAATCTTACTTTTTCATCCCTATCATAAGCATCAAGAATTGTTTAATTTTTCAAACAATTATAAATATCTACATACCAATTTTGGAAATCATTTTTCTCATCAATCAAATAGGTTTGTATTTCATGCATATCTTCAATGTAAGAAGGTGTACCAATCTTACAAATTTTTAGAATTATTTCTTCATCATCTATCTCAATTGGTGCAAGAGAAGTTGCGCTAGCCATGGTATCTGCATACTTGTTATTAGTTTTTGGGATATTCTAAAAAGTATATCTATAAAATTGATCCAATATGTCATTAACTACTATCTTGTAGGGCCTTAATTTCTCATCCTTTGTATCAAAGATATCCTATACCTAGTTAATTACAAGCTATGAATCACCATAAATCTCTAAATCCTTAATTCTCAATGTGATAGCTCCTTTCAAACCTAATATCAAAGCTTCATACTCTACCATATTATTAGTACATTCAAATCCAAGCTTGTAATCCATATCGATTGCCTCATTTCTAGGAGAAACTAATACAATACCTTCCCCTACTCCATAAGAGCACTTGGATTTGTCAAAATATAATGTCCAAGCAATTGGCCCACCCTCCATTAAGCACACATATTCATCTAGGATGGACATTTCATCAAAATCATATCATTTATGGCCTTGTATCATATCTACACATCGCTAATGGCATGGATCATCTTCATATTCATCTGGAAGTTCTTCATGAATCATTATTTCATCATTCTAAGGGAAGTCAACAATCAAATCTACAATAGCATGCCCCTTTATGTACACTTGTTTTACCACATTGATATCAAATTCTTGTAACATTAGCCATTTTTCTACCCTACTTGATAAATGCTACTTTACCACAAGATACTTTAGTGGGTTAACTAAGCTAACAACAAATGTAGTCCAATACAACAGATAGTGCCTCAATTTTTTTATAGCAAAAATAATACCAAATAAAATATTTTCCATAGGAGTATATTTAGTTTCATAATGAACAAGAGTTTTGCTAAGGTAATATATTACCCTTTCTTTGTTCTCATCATCCTTTTGACACAACATTTCCCCCAAGGCATACAATATGGTTTATATATATAAATAAGCTAGTTTTGAAAATTCCATATGTACTAAAATAGGAAGAGTCAACAAGTATTTCTTGATATATTCAAAAGCTTTTTGATATTCATCCCACAAAAACTTGATATCTTTTTTTAGCAAATGAGTAAAGGGCTTACATTTATCTCCAATTTGGGAAATGAATCTTCTTACCAATTTGATCTTACCTTGGAGACTCCTTAATTATTTAATATTATTTGGAGTAGGCATACTTATTATGGCTTTCATTTTTTTGGATCTACCTCAATTCATCTTTTAGAAACCATAAAACTAAGAAAGTTTCCTAAAGTGACTCCAAAAGAACATTTTTTGAGGTTTGATTCTAAGCTTGTACCTTTTGAGAATTTGGAACACTTCTTCAATCAACTCTAAATGGTCTTGGCCTTATTTTGACTTCACTAAGATGTCATCAACATATACCTCAACTAATTTATGGATATGCTCATGAAACATTGCAACCATATCCCTTTGGTAAGTAGCACTCGTATTTTTTAATCCAAAAGGCATAACCTTCCAAAAAAAAATATCCCCATGGTGTAGTGAAAGAAGACTTATGTTGGTCAGCCAGGTTGATTAGTATTTGATAATATCCAAAAAATCCATCCATGAAATACAAATTATCATGACCATAAATACTATCTATAATCATATCAATGTTAGGTAATGGGGAAATCATCTTTTGGACAAGCATTATTAATATCACGGAAGTTAGTACAAACCCTTATTTCCCCATTTGGTTTTGTGAAAAGGAAAATATTAGCCATCCATTATGAATAATCAATTGGTTGAATAAATCCATCATTCAAATATTTATCTATCTCTTTCTTGACTAATAAGGCTTTGGAAGGATGCATTTATCTTGGCTTCTATTTAATTGGATTAGCTCCCTCTTTAAGTGGTAAATTATGCATAACAAAAGAAGGATCTAAACCATACATATCATCATAAGACCAAGAAAAAATAATTTGATGTGTAATAAATTTGTGTGTGTACCTTTCTTATTGTGGCATAGGGAGGGCTGCTCCAACTTGAACCAAACTTTGCTTATCACTTGTTCCAATATTGACATTTACCAATTCTTTAGTTGGGAATGTAATCTCATCCTTTTTCTATAATAAAAAAGTAAATTCCTCCAATCCTTGTATATCACATGTCTCAATATCCTTTAATTGAACCTAAAACACTTCATTGAAATTTACCTCTTAACCAAAATATGCATATTCATTGAGAATATAACTGACTTGCCTCTTTTTGTTAGATTTAGAAAATTATGAATGTGCCCCCAAGTATTCTAAAATATCCATCAATATTGAAGCAATCAAATTCTATAGGTATAGTATCATCAATCCACATATCTTTAATAGGTCCCAATGCTTGGCTAGTATTTTTTTCACTACCCAATCCATCTTTAGTCATCTATGCTTTTGAATTATTAGGAAATGAAGGCATCCCTTTCTCAGAATTTTCTAATCCTCACCCTTTGTATTTGCAATTTTCAACCATATATTTGTGAACAAAAGGAGATGGAAAGAGTTTACCCATTTTAGTAGTTGTTCATGTTTCTATTAATTTGTTTGGATTGGGTGAGTTGGATGTGACAGAGCAAAATCCTTCTTCGTATCCACTAGTTTCATTTCGTTGATGGCCTTCTGGTAGGATAGACTGTCGCTGATGGCCTTCCATAGATAATATTTTGGGTCATCCCAAATCCTTTACGAATGCAAATAAATCCACATTCTCAATTCTATATGTACTCATTTATGTTTCCATAATCTAAGGCTATTTTTCTACATTTTCCCTTGTTGCAGTCTGTTCCAAGGGCTCAATCTCATATCTTGGAAATGTCATTGTAAATTCCTCAAAATCTACTACATTACAAAAAGCATATAGCTTTGGATAACCAAGCACTATATGGACCTCATCCTGATATTCAAATTTTAATATGTCATGTACTATAGATGGGATTACATCCATATCATGAGGCCAAGGCCTTCCCAATAACAAATTATATGATAATTTAGAATCAAAAACCTAAAATTTAGCTACAAATATTCTTACTCCTATGGTTACCATAATTGTGGCTATCCCAACTAGATTTTTATATGAGCTATCATATGACCTAATCCAGAATGTAGCTTCTTCTAATGGAGGCATTTCTACACCCTTTTTTTTAGAGTTGGATCAAAAACATATGGGAACACACATTAATATTTGATCCATTATCTACCAATGTTCTTTTAATTTCCCATCCATAAATCATAGGTGTAATATATAAAGCTAAACATTCATCAAGCAATTCCTTATTAAGCTTTTCATATTTGTAAAAAGAGATAGCATCACATTCCTTGATAGCTCTAAGCTTTTCAAAGAACATAGCAACAAACATATTTGTAGTGACTACCTCCTTTTTGAATAAAGCATATAATATCTCTCTATGTATTTCAAATGTGGATAAGATCATATAAACTAATCTTTGCAAGAGTAGTTTTTAATTTCTCAATCATACTATATGTCTTTGGATCATGTGGGATACTTACTTGTTCTACAGTAACCAGATTGGGAGCATGTCTTGGATGCTCTCTTTGTAACCCAACATAAACTTCTTTATCTACTAAAATTGTATTCATTTTGGCTCCTTGATTTGAATCTATTTGATCAATCTAATATTGTCCTTCAGCAATAAGATCCAATATGGTTGCCTTTAAGGCTTTGCAAAATATCGTAGCATGATCCTTCCTTTGATGATATGTGCAATAAGCATCAACTTTTCCCATAAGAACATTATAATCCTATGCTAATTTTTTCAATATCTGCAATAATCCCCTTTTCATCAAATCCCTCTAAATAAACCTTAGTTGAATTGGAAAAGTGTACCTCAAGTCTTTTCTAGTAGCAGATCTTTGCAATTTTGGTGGAGAAGTAAGTCTATCAGCCATATGTACTATTTTTTCTTTCTTTTTGGCATATTTCCTTCTATTCTCCTTATTGAAAGGATTAGGTGCATACTTAAGCTCCCCTAACTCAAGCAAAACTTTTTCTTCTTGTAATAATTCTTGTATCAATACTCCAAATCCCACATTCTTATTACTAGGAGCATGCAAATTGATAATTGGCAACATGGAATCTCTAAATATAGCATAAATTTCATTTTCATCTAATTTGCTTCAAATGGATTTCCATACCTTTTTAAATTATGGAATGTAATTTTCTATGGTTTAATTACCCCCCTATATCATTGCGCATAAATTTGTAATTGTACTTTACTCTTTAATGTTGTGTTTGTATTGTGCCATGAATAATTTGACCAATGAATTGAAAGAATCAATTGAACCTCTAGGAAAATTATAGAACCATTAACTAGCATCACTTTTTAGAATCCTTGGGAAGAACTTTACCATTCTCCTCTGACCTTAATTTCAACAATCACTTCTCCTGAAAGCTGATAAGATGTTATTTTGGTTCATGTTCACCACTAAACATCTTGAACTTGGGGCCCTTGTGCTCAGGTGGTAGGGAAAAATTATGGATCTCCTCCAACAAGGGTAAGATGAATACATCATAATAGTCCTCTTCACTTTGTTTTGGTCTTCTATTATTCTCAATATTGGTAAGTTGTGCAACTATAATGGGATTTGGCACCATCGATGAGCTACCTGAACTATTAAACAATTGCATTTTCTTTTCCATATTCTCCATTCTTTTAAGAATTTCACGCATCATTTACTCCTTTTTTATGCCACTAAAAACCCAAAAATAGCTATAAACATCACTGATATCATAGATCCATTACAAAAAATTTATGATATCTCATCAAGAGGGTAAGAAAAATCGAACAATCGGTTTCACCAAAATGTAGACCTCAAATAATGCATAAATTATAAATCAACGCACTATTTGTCTATGATATGTAATTAAGCATATATAAGAAATATGGCATCAAGAAAACAATGATAATAAATGTAGCTTCATCACAATTGCATGCAAATGAAATAATAAAAACCATTTATCAACTACCACAATGCATTCAAAGAGATGCACATTGACAATGGCCCAAGATACCACGTCGTTGGATGCATGAATTAAGTAGATCAATGAAAAGAATAAAAAGTATACAAAATTAAAATAAAGGGCTTAACATATTTATGCAGAGGTGGTGTTACAAAATATTATTATTGGTAGGATAGAGTGATCTTGCATTTGTTGAAGTCTCTCTTGGAATCTTTGATTCCCTTTCCTGATACCCTCTTTCATTGCCTTTGATGTGTCTTTATAGCAACGTCCTAGTCTTCTTCAATTCTTGGGATCATTGCACATTACATGGTTTGAGGTGTATTTCTTTATATTTGATACATTTTACATTTTACATTGTACAATGGCCCATTACATTGATTACATTGCCTTGGGTATATTTAATCCTCTTTTTATAATAAATATCATCAATGCTATAAAATGAATTATTTAATAAATAATAATTCATTTTTAGGTGTCTATAGTATGATTATTTGAAATAATCCATAATTTCACTTTAATCATGCCACTAACGGTGTGAGTATGATAGAATTGCATTTCAAGAAAAAGAGTTCATTCAATTGGCATTGACAAATAAACATTCAGATATTCAACATCTAAAAATCATGCATCTATGCAATAATGAAAACTTTGCACATGTATTGAACTAAACTTGATTTTCATAATTTAAAATTTCACCTTTTCCATCAACTAACACTCATGGTATGCATCTATTAAGATTCAGCAAAACTAGAATTTGATCATAGCACTTGACTCGTTTGCTAATGTTTCATAAAACACGTCACCATCGATGTCCATTTGGTATTAATAAATATCAAAAATGGAATACGTTCAATTTCACATCCAATACATAATGTAATCATTCAGTCTTTCCCTTTTGATTATTTTTTATCATACTGCAGCAGTTTGTACATTAATTTTACTATTTGGATGCCATTGATGGCATGGAATTGGCAAAACTAGTTTTTGTAAAAGAATATATGGTCTATTAACATGTTTTCAACTATTTTTCCCACATAATCTGCAATTTGTTTAGCATTTAAATTTATACTTTAGAGGGCATACATTTAACTAGGGTTTTGGGAAAAAAAAGAATAAAAAAATAGGATTTTACATTGACTTTTGCATCATTTGTAGTTTGGTGTTTTATTGTTTAGTTATCTGATGTTTCCATCTAGCTTGGTGAATTTATTTGACCTTCCATCATTTAATTTCCCCTTTGACTTCATTGCTTCCTAGCCATTGGATTATTATACAGGCTCCTAACATGGAAAAAAATGATTGACATGCAGTGGAAAGGCCCTTGAGCATGTGGAAGGGACATATGGTCGAGTATCTACGTAGCCTCCCCTTTGAGAACACGATGAGTATTCATTTATTTTCCATTTACATTTCATTTTATTTCCCATGCCTATGCTCAGTTTCCTTCTAGAAACCCTAGGATTTTTCCATCTTATCATTTTTCAAACCATATTTTTCCATTAAAATTCAATTTGATCTTTATCGTTATCACTTGCTTAAGTTTTCCAATCATTTTAAGCTTTTAAAATTATTAATGTGAATGTTTCATTTTTTTTATAGGATAGCAAGGCTCTCATGAGGAGTGAACACATGTCCATTGCTACCTTGGAGAAGGATAAGACATGGCCCAGGAAAAACCACCATGATGATATTCTTTCCCAGTCTGGTATAATGGACCTAGTTATAGTTGGTCACGTACAACATGATCTACCTTTATTGATAGCATTGGATGAGCTATGGGATTTATATTGTAATACATTTCACCTACCCCCAGGTGATATGAAAGTCATGCTATTAGATGTGTACTGGATATGGGGGATTCCAATCTAAGGGTGATTGGTACACCATGTGTAGATAGGAAATAATGAGGACTGATAGACATTGGTAGAATGGCTGATAGGGAAGGGATATCATGATTGGGAGCATAGATCTACCCATATCTGACGTGTGCAAGTTCACCTCACCTTCCATACACTCTAGGCTATTGATAGCCTCTATCATTTCCACATACCTATTTCCATACAAGAGTGCCTCATCCTTTACATTAGGCATGGATTAGATTATCTAGGATATTTGTGCCTAGGGTAAAAGATATGTGTGGGCTCCCATTATGATAGCATAACTTTACAAGGATCTATAGAACATTTTCTATGTATACAAGTTCAATATCACCATTGCTCATGCAGGCCTACTATAGGTATGGGCATATGAGAAGATAGCTATTTTTTTGGCTAGTTGGACTATAGAGGGTGAGAGAGGATCCTGCATATAGTGCATTGACTTGTTGGGTTTCTAGGCTACATGGGTATAGGTAACCACATACTCTATAGGTGAGGAGAAGGGAGGTTGATTTGTTATAGCTTTAGGACCTAACCTGGGTTTTCTACACAGACTATGTGTGGGAGGAGGATGCTTATCATCTTGCCTGGGTGAGGTAAGCATGCTTTCTCCAAACCTAAAGGATGCTCATAGAGCCATATCTACCTCAACGGGTGCTTAGATAGTTTGGGATATGATAGGACTATTAACCCAAAAAAGTAACATGTTAATAAACAAGACAAATAAATATTAAATACCAATATGTATTTTATTACTCTCTCAAGTAACCTCAAATGTTACAAAATGAATCTCTAGATTCTTAGCCTTTCTTGAAGGGATTTTTACAAAATTATATTTTTGAGCCTCCTTGGGATTTTATAGAGTCCCCAATGATTAGGATGTAGTTGCTAGCATCTAGTGTCAATCACTGGTGTTTGAGCTCAATCACTGGCATTTCTGATACTAGAGCTGACTTTGGATGAATATTCTCTTTTATTTCATTTCCACTTTGGTTCTTGATCTTTGTTGGTTCTTGCAAAAATATACCTTCAATCCTTTTCCTCTTTAGCATCCATGGACCCTATACACATGTCAAAACAACATATAAAATATACTTGTTCACATAAAAATCATCATACATCAAATCAAAATACATAAATAAGTATATAATAGAAGTACATAACTCTAGATATTCTAGATGAAATTCTGCAGCATAATTTTACTAAAAGTTTGGGTCCCTTTCTTCATTAACAACTATTTAATTTATAGCCTTTTGAGTTTGTTTAATTTTTAAATTTAGGGGCTAACAACCTGACTCAAAAGCTCATCCAAGTCTAGAATAGCCATGATTCTATTCACAGAGTTGGAAAACTAACAATAATTACTCATGATCAAA
>Ga0115846_101058_pt1 | contig 13018 bp, 14 predicted proteins | sample InSIn5gowninarea_2_FD_83860 | JGI IMG/M metagenome (GOLD analysis project Ga0115846, IMG submission 83860)
TTGTTGTCCCACTCACTCACAGCCTCCACCCTCTGATCGCTTCTCAACGTGCCCAAAGCATCCGTCCTCTCCTGCGCCTCCTCTTCCCCCTCGTCTCCTCCCACCTTCGACCTCGCTGGCACCGTCGCTGGGATATTCCTCAGCTGCCGACATGGCGTGAGGAGGAGAGGAGTTAAACAAGCAACGGAAAGAGAATCAAAGGGTGAAGAAGGTGATTGGAGGCGGTTGTGACGGTGGTGACAACAACGACACTTGAAAGATGAAGAATGGCTGCAGTGGAGGACATGGAGAAGACGCAGAGACGTAGCATGGATGCTATGCGAGCAACGAGGACGTTTGTGACATCGATCGCTTTCACAAACAGTGTGTCGAGAATTATACTCGACTTTTCACATAGCAACAACCTGACACATGCACTGATCAGCAGACAAAACAGACTTTGTCAACCTGCTACTTACATACTACTACTCTCACTGCCCACCAGTCCACCTCTGTCCATCCATCACTGACACACTGCACACCAGTTCACACCAGCAGCAGCCAGTCTATACACCAGCCAGCCCGTGATCAATAATAATAATCGCTGTGTGCGTCAGCGCCGCTGCCATCATCCAAGTGAAGGTGACAGGCTCTTCTCCCTGACCGATCAACGGCAGCTGTCTAGTCACGCGTACGATTGTCGACTCACTACTCGTCCATCCACCCACATGATGAACGCTGTCCGCTGATCCAACATCAGGCCAGCAAGGCCGCATTCCCACCCCGCCACTCACCCCAGCCAACTTGTTTCAACCCCGAATCACGCGCAAATCATGACATCCATCCACTCCTCTCCCGTCGTCCCCATGCGACAATCTGCTGGCATGCCAACCTCTGCACTGACCGAACCAACCGAAGTCGACTACGTGCTCGCCCTCTTACAATCCAAACAATCTCACGATCGCCTCTCACTCGCCACCAATCCGCACATCCGCACACTGCTCCTCCACTACGCCATCGACGACCAACGACAACGCGAAACCCTCACACGCACACAACACACCACCACCACCACCACAGCACACCCACACCACACAACCACCCAATCCCTCGACTACCTCAGCCAAGCCACACCCGAACAGCCCCTCTTCTCCGACCAACTCACCAAACTCAACCGCCGCCACAAAGCACAACAGCGCGTCCTACTCGTCACCGACAGAGCACTGTACAACTTCGAGCCAGCACAATACAAGAAGTGCAAGCGCCGCATAGTCCTCAAACGAGTCGAAGGTGTCACCGTCAGCGATGATGGTGAGGATTTTGTCATACATGTGAAGGACGAGTACGACTATCACTACAGGACGAGTCGACGGGCGGATGTGTTGCACATACTGGCACGACAGTACAAAGCGCTGATGGGTCGACAGCTGCCCATAGCCGTCACACACCAACAGCACCTGCCGTCATTCACACTCACCAAACAACGACAACTCCAACAACAACAACACATCACAGACCAACACTCCACACCCTCCCTCATCTCTTCCACCATACGTGCACTCGTCTCCAAGAAAAAAATACGCTACCGACTCAACGGCTTCGACCTCGACCTCACATACATCACTCCTCGTATCATCGCGATGGGCTTTCCCTCGGACGATATGGAGCAGATGTACAGGAATCCGTATAGTGATGTGTATCGACTGTTGCAGACACAGCATAGTGGCAAGTATAGTGTGTACAATTTGTGTAGTGAGCGCGACTATGACAGTGCACTGTTCCATCAACGCGTCTATCGCTTCCCTTTTGACGACCATAACGCACCCGCACTAGCAGCCATACTGGCGTTCTGTCAGCATGCCAGCAGTTGGCTGGCGGCCGGCACGGACAACGTGGTAGCGATACACTGTAAAGCGGGGAAGGGGCGGACGGGGTTGATGATTGCTGCACTGTTGTTGTACAGTGGAGTGTGTGATGAGGCGAGTGATGCGTTGGACGAGTTCGGTCGTAAGAGAACGGCCAACAGTAAAGGTGTCACCATACCAAGTCAACAGCGCTTTGTCGGCTACTTCGAGCGATTGCTACGTGAGAGTGGTGGTGGCAGTGACAGTGGCAGTGGCAGTGATGAATGTATGGTAGAGGGTGAAGAGAGACGGTTGGAGCGGCTGGTAGTGAGTGGATTGGATATGCGGCGATTTGGTGGGAGCGAGGATGGTGAGGTGGTGGTACAGCTGTGGTCCCTACAGAAGGAGCTGCTGTTCGATAGTCGCTCTCAACCGAACACAGCACTCGCGACGGAGGCGGACGAGACACATAAGGTCGCTGATGGCGAGTTTGTGGTGCCATTGCAGCTGCTGGTGCGAGGTGAGTTCAAAGTCGTTGTGTACGTCGGTGAGAAGCGAACAACGCATGCAACAGCGACTAGCGATGCAGACAACAAAGATCAGGTGCGCGATGACAAACAACTGCTGGAAGTCTGTCACTTCTGGCTCTACTCGTCATACCTGTCCCCGGAGCCACACAGCCGCCGTCAGCCCAACCAGTCACTGACACTCACCAAACCGCAACTCGACAAGCTGTGCAAAGACAAACACAACAAGAAGTGCGACGCCACCTTCCACATCACACTGCACTTCACAGCACCCGACCACACCACCACCACTGGGACAGCAGCCACAGAGGTGACAGACGTCGCTGCACTGTCGGCTGTGGCGCCCTACACGGCTGAGTTCACTGGTGTGGCGGGTGTGGGTGGTGCGGATGTGGCGGTTGAGGTGGAGGCGACTGGTGTGCAGTGGGCGGCAACGGATTGGGTGAGGAGGTTGCACGCCATGGAGGCGGAGTATGGCAGGCAAGAAGAGGAGCTCGCGCGTGCTACCAGGACAGTGGCAGAGCTGAGGGCGGAGATCAGCAGGGAGAGGCAGAAGAGGAAATCTGCGGGTGGAGCCGGGGAGGACGATAGTGGTGGTGGCGGGTGTGTTTTGGATAGGGACGAGGACGATGAAGAGGACAGTGACGATGAAGATTGAACTGTGCTTGGTTTGTTGAGTGGCTGTGATCAAACACTGCGAAAGTGAACAACTCTGTGTTGTTGGTATGCGACAATGCATGTACCATTAGACAAACCGTTGGTCTCAGCTGCTGCTATGTGCTACAAGACAATGCTGCTTCTGTCATCCATTTCACGCTCGTCGTACTGCTGCTGCTTGTACGCTTTGCTACCGCTACCGTGACTGACACGCTGCCACATAACACGATACTGTCGCCATCGCGTCTTCATCATACCAACATTGAAAAAATACGTCAATGCCATCAAAACACCACACACCAACCCCGTCCACCACCCGCCGTCCACCCAGCCACTGTACGCAAAGTGCACTGCCAGCCATGGAAACCATAGCAGTCTCAGTGTGAAGAATAGTGTTGTGGTGAGTGTGCCTGCCAGCAGGGTGGGGGTGGAGTGTGCGAGTGGTGTGTGTGGTAGGAGCAGTGTGTTGAAGAGGTAGTCTGTTGCGCCTGTGCCGTCGAGCAGCAGTGCGAGGTGTGCTGTTGTGGCGAGTGGTGTGTGGAGGGTGAAGGTGGTGAGTATGGCGAGGATGGAGAGGATGTGGTGGAGCAGCAGTCCCTGCCAGTGTAGGCCTGTGAAGCCCTTTTCTGTGAGTGCGATGACTGCGACGTCGAATATGTCGCAGGCTACTTCGTGGTACATGGCACGGCGCATGTTGTGGAGGGCGGTGGTGGGGTTGGTTGTGGCGGTTGTGAGGGCGATGATGGCATGGTAGGCGACGAGGAAGTGATGAATGGAGAAGAGGAGGCGGCCGAGGTAGTGTCGTTGTTTTGATATGGGCAGAGAGGTGTACCAAACGGAGGTGGTCGAGAAGGAGCGGAATACGAGAGGTAGGATGGCACGTTGGTAGAGGAGGAACAGGCACGCCCAGACTGCGGTGTAGACGAGTGAGGTGGGTAGAAATACTGTAATGGTTTCGTGAGGTGTGAGGACAGGAGGTGGATGAGAGGGCATGAGGGCCGATGTCTGCAGCGGCAGTGGGTGGGTTGAACTGATTCGGTCACCTCATCTGTTCTCGGTGCAGCAGTGTATCCGTCCTCCGTGTTCAGCGGCGCAGTCACAGAGCTCACGCAGCAGCAGAGTGGTAGGATATGAAAAACAGACGTCGCCCAGCAACCACGCAACAGGTACGAATCATGAAAGTGGAGAGCGTCGAGAAAGTGTGGACAGACAAATCGACACAGTCCGCGCCATGAACAGCCACAGTCGGCAGTGCGAAGTTCGTGCAGTCAAATGCATCACATCAGACCAACAACCCTATCGTCCGTGCTGGTGTTGCTGGCCATCATTCATCAATATTACATTCGCCTCTCCATCCCTCTCACCATACCATCTCTCTCTTTCTCTCTGTTTCTCTCTGCTCATTCATCGAGGTTAAACTTTGCAGGCAGTCTTTCTTTTCGCGTGTGGAAATGCAGCAACCGATGGAACAGCAAGCGATGAGCGCAACAGCCAAGCAGTCGTCGCATCACCCGGCATGGCTGCAACACGAAATCAACAAAGCTGCCCAACGCAAACACGAAGCCGAACACTACTCCCAACAACAAGAACAAAAACACCACCGCGTCACACAACAAGCACGCAAAACACGAGACCGCATCCGCACAACCCAACCACAACACAACACAACACACAACGACAGCACACAACACACCGTAACTTTCATCGACAACCAGCGGCCAGCAACATCCACACCACATGGTAGGCCGCAGTCGGCTGCAAGGGAACGGGAACGGGAGAAGAGTAAACCGAAGTGGGCGATGACGGCAGCAGAAGAGGAGAAGGAGATGGAGGAGGAGTGTGAAGAGTTGGTTGGGTTTGTGGAGGAGTTGGATTTTGATGTGTGGATGGAAGAGATGGAGGAGAGAGGAGCGAAGCGGGTGGAAGAGGAGAAGGAGGGAGGAGACGAGGGGGAAGAGGAGGCGCAGGAGAGGACGGATGCTTTGGGCACGTTGAGAAGTGATCAGAGGGTGGAGGCTGTGAGTGAGTGGGACAACAACGTGCCACGACCACCAACCGGCATCCGACCGTCAACACAGCAGCGTCTCCACACAGCCAGCAGCAGATCACATACTGCTCGTCCTTCCACCTCACCTCAACAAACCACAACAGACACCACAGAAACACTGGTCGCCACACTACTCCACTCGTCATCCGCCATACGAAATATTCACTCGTCACACTCGTTGCGTGCTCTCATCTCATCGTCACATGGCAATCGCGGGCAGCAGGTGTGTGGTAGTACGAGTGTTCCGGCCAACAGTGTTAGTGTGGCCATACCTGCTCCGCTAGTGAGTGTGGTTGCGACACGGGACACGATTCATGGCAAGATCAATCCGAGTCAGCTGCCCTACTTGCATCGTCACCCGGCTGTGTGAACACGAAAGACGCAGCTCTGTGTCGCATGAACATTCGCATCAAAGTGCTTACCTGTGTTTTGTGCATGCAATACAAACAATAGTTGAGAGATGGTGCTGCTGTCAACTACGTTGTGTTGTGCACAATGTCTTTGCAATGCGTCGGCGTCCGCATTGAGCAGTCAGTCACATTTGTTGTAATCACTGCGACTGCATGCTATATTGCCATTACATGTACATCGTGCAAATGAACGAGAACAATCTGACCTATCAAACACAATGAGCTGGTAGCAGTGCGCAAGATACGCTCACTTGTTACCTCTCAACAAATTTGAGAAAAAGCCCCCAGAGCCACTCCCCGACTTGCCGTGACCCGCTGAAGGCCCTGATCCCATACCAGTCACAGCTACAGGTGCGGGCACACTCGTGGCTGCTCGCTGCTTGCTCGAATATGCGTCATCGTCGTCGTAGAACGAATCCATTGCATCCTTCTTCTTACCTTTCCGTGGCTTGCTTGCTTTGTCGTCGTCGTCTGAGGCTGGCTCATCGGACGACGAGTATTTGCTGCGTTTTTCTTTCTTGCTTTTCTCTCTTCTTTTCTTGTCCTCTCCTCTGTCTCTGTCTCTCTCCTTCTCCCTCTCTCGTTCCCTGTCTTTGTCCTTCCTTGCCTTCCTCTTCCGCTTGTCTTCCTCATCTGATTGTTCACTGATGTCTGACTCATCGCTGCTGTCGTGCCTCTTCTTCCTCCGCTCACTCTCGTCCTTCTTCTTGTCCTTCCCTCTCTCTTTCTCTTTGTCGCTCCTGTCCTTCTTTCTGTCTTTGTCTTTCTTCTTCCTCCTCCTCTCCGCCTCCTCCTCACTGTCGCTCGAGCTCTGACTGTCAGCGTGCCTCCTGCTCTTCTTCTTGCCATCCTTCTCTTTCTCTTTCGATTTCCCTCTGTCGTCGTCTTTCCGCCTCTCTTGTTCTCTCGCCTCTTTCTCTTTCCTCGCTCTGTCCTGTTTGGCTCTTTCGATCTCAGCCGCGACATCCAGCGGCTCGTCCAGCTCCAAGTCATCCTCCAGCCCCTCGTCCCTCTTCACCGCCTGCTTCTTTCCTCCCTTCTCCTGCTCTCTGTCCTGCCCTCTGCCTTTGCTGTCTGTTTTGCTGGTTTTGTGCTTGCTTACTTGCGGGTTGAAGATGTCTTGTTGTTCGAGTGCGTCGCTGTCGCTGCTTTGTTCGCTGTCGCTGTGTTTCACTCCGCTCTGTTTCTTGTCTGCCTTTCCACTACTGCGTGCACGTGGTGAATTGGCTGCGCTGCTGAGTGCACTCGATGCGGTGGATCCGGTGGACGGCACCAGTCCGCCGTAGAACGATTCCAACGCAGGCTTTCCACTCACTGCCTCATCATCGCTGTCCTTCCTCTTACCGCTCTTCTCACGCCGTCGCTCCTTGTCTTTCCCTTTCTCTCTTTCCTTCTCTTTCTCTTTCCTCGGCGTGTCTCCTCCACCCGCTGCACCGAATATGTCGAGGTCCGCATCGGGGACGGTGGGTGCAGTGGCAGATGGTACAAAGATAAGTGAGTTCTTCTCCTCCTCTCTCTTCTGCCTGTCTTCCTCCTCTCGTTTGACCCTCGCCTCGTCTTCATATATGAGGTCGAGGCGAGGTATGTCGCTGTTCGCTGCATCTGGGTTAATGAGCACACTGGTCTGCGCTTGGCGTCTCTCATTGCACTTGCGTCGTGCGATGGCTTCTTCCTCCTTTCGCTTTTCTTCTTCTCGCAGATCAATGGAGCTGAAATCCATGTCCAGTTCGTCCGCTTCTTCCACCGCCTCTGCCTGCTCGTTCGCTTCGTTATTCGCCTCTCTGTTGTCCGCCAGAGGAGCTGGTCGTTGGTCCAATGCAGCGGTCCTACCATGCTCGTCGTCGTCCTCGTCATCAAACACAGGCCCGGCAGCTGTATCGTCCTCGTCGTCGAACGAATACTGCTTGGCCGGTCGACGGAGAGTGTTTGCATCCTCTTCGAGCTCCTCCTCATCAGCAAACACGTCCTCGTCGTCCGGCTGTGGTTTGACCGGTTGCTGTTGTACGCTTTTCCGTGCCACTTCTTCTTCTCGTTCTTTCCTTATCCGCTCCTCCATCTCTCTCTCTCTTTGCTCCTCTTTCTGTCTCTTCTCTGCTGTTCGTCTCTCGCGTTCTCTTCCCTTTTCTTTCTCGCGTTCTCTTTCCATCTCTTTTTCCCTCTCTCGCGTTTCTCGTTTCTCTCTCTCTTTGTCCTCAGCACTCTTCGTTGTTGTATTCCCTCCTCCATACGCAACCACACCAAACGGCGACGAATACGCTGCGACCGACTCCTCCAACTCCCACTCCGGCTCCTCCAAAACATCATCATCCAACCCAACCTCCTCCTCCTCCTCTGCCTCCTTCCCCTCACTCAACCCGTTAGCTGACCTCCCTGCCACATCCAACTCGTCCTCCTCTGCCATGGCCTCCTCCTCTTCATTGTCTGTTGTGGGTCGTGTTCTGTCCTGTCTGGCTTGCAGTTCGTTGTGCAGTGTTGGGTTGGTGGTTGGTTCACCGAAGAAGTCGTCATTGTTGTCATCAACCGCAAAATCATCCAAATTCTCACTCTCCAACTCCAACCTCTCTTTCGCCTTATCAATCACCAACGATGGCTGCACTGACACGACTGATGGTTTAGTAGTGGAGGAGGCTGCTGCTGAGGAGGCGGCCGAGGATGAGCTGCTTGGCTTCTTCTTCTTTGCTTCTTTCTCGACTCGTTTGCGTTCTTCTGCTTGTAGTCTTTCGAGTTCTTTTTGTTGTTTTTCTTTCTCTTGTTTGATTTGTGAAGCTTTCCTGTCTTCGTCCTTTCTCCTCTCCTCTGCCAGCAGCAGCATCAGCCTCTCTTGTTGTATTCTCTTCTCCAACTCAATCTTTTTCTCTTCTTCCGTCATATCCTTCTCTCTCTCTGCCACCTGCGTACTCAGCCACTTGCAGTACGACGCATAGTCCATCTCATTCATCAACTCCAACTCTGCACCCGCACCCTCCACATCCCTCTCCAACTCCTTCATCTCTTGCTTCAGTTTGTTTATCTTGAGGTGTAGGAAGGGTATGTTGAGGAATGAATGGATGTGTTTTAGTCCATAGGCGTTACGCATACTGCATTCGACGTAACGGACACGGTCTGAGATGCCACGCATGTATTGTTCGACTGTGGTGGGTGTGACGGCACGGCGTTCACTGTCGGGCAGGTCACGGAAGTTGAGGCAGATGAGGATGTCAAGGTGGGGTGGGATGAGTGGTAGTTGCGATTTGACGTAAGAGAAGGTCCATTCGCGCGAGGGGTCGACGAGGAAGAGGACGGCATGTGCGTTGGTGTACAGGTCAGTTGCTGATGCGGCATCGAGTGGTAGAGACGAAGGCGAAGAAGAGGATGCGGTGGCAGAGGGGGCGTTGAAAGGGGTTGGCTGTGTAGTGGTGTTCGGTTTGGTCGCTGCGGAGGAGCTGGAGGCGCTGCTGGCAGACGGTGTTTGAGGTGCTGAGGATGCAGGCGTGGTGGTTGCAGTGCTCTTGCCGGCTGACTTGGCTGGCGCCTTGTCGACCACATCCCACACCTCCACACTGACACTCTCCTCACTCGTCTTGTAACTCCACTGTATGCTGCTGGCTGTAATGTGTGGTGTCACAACGTGTTGTTCGATGAATCCTCCGCCCTGCAGTCGTTTGAGCAGTGCTGACTTGCCCGTCTCTTTGTCACCGCGCAGCAGTACTCGCAGGTGATACTTAGGACGGGTGGAAGCGGAGGTGGGTGAGAGGACGGGTGACTTGGAAGGTGCAGAGGAGGAGATGGTGACAGATGGTGTGGCACTGGTGCCGATCAACTTGGAGAACAAGAAGGACATGGCGGCAGCGGGAAGAAAGGGGAAGAACAAGGTGGTTTATATGATTCTAGTGTCGATCAAGGGCGGTTGGCAAGCCATCTGCGCGGCGTGGAAAGAGGAGGGGAGGATGCTGGAAACGAGACGGAGGGGACGACAGCAAATGACGACGCCGGACAAGGGCAGAAGAATGTTGAGGTTTGAGCAGTGACAGGCCATTCGTTGATCGCTGGCGGCTGGGAATGAGTGACAGTTTGAGTGGTTTGACATGTGACTGTGGCAGTCAAGTCAAGTCAGAGTCGGTGGCTGGCTGCTGCCTGCGCGATATGCCCAGCCCAACTCAACACCCGCAGGATCACACAACAACTCGTGCAATCCTGCTGCCCACCTTTATTTCTGTCCAACTGCTGCTAAGATACCATCCACCTCTGACAATCACATCCAGTCGCTACCATTGCCACAACCAGATGCAACAGCGTAGTTCCTTGTTCTATGTGCTATTGACGGGGAGATGTTGGTGAGGTCAGGCGCGGCCGTGCTGGCCTTCCTCGGCCTGCTCGTGCTATCAGCTTTCATACTACACATCTTCCAAGACGAACCCTACATCGCATCATCAACCTCACAATCCAACCTCAGCAACCACCACCACACCGCAACCCACACCTCACCCTCACCTCACTCCTCAACATCCGACACCTCCATCCCACCTCTCTCATCCTACAACCTCGTCTGGTCTGACGAGTTCAACCAACCCGACGGCAGCTTCCCTCTCGACAGTAACTGGAATGCAGAGGTTGGCTGTGGCCTCTACAACAGTGAAATGCAGTGCTACACACAATCAACCGACAATGCATACATCAAAGCCGGCCACCTGCACATCGTAGCACGACTGCAACACACAGCAGTCATCACCAACCAAACCACCGAACTAACCACCTACAACACAACAACCAACACAACAACACACACAACACTCACCACACAACACACCACACACTACAACTACACTTCAGCACGTCTCACAACACAACACCTCCACACATTCACACATCCACGCCTGCAAGCACTCATACGCCTCCCAGCCTTCAAAGGCGCATGGCCCGCACTGTGGTTGCTGGGCTCCACGATCGACACTGTGGGCTGGCCCAGGTGTGGGGAGATTGACGTGTTGGAGAGTGTTAACACGGATGCCACGGTGCATGCTACCATACATTACAACCAACACGGACATGCGTCACCCAACATCTCACATGCACAACTGTCGGCTGCATACCTGCCCACTGACACAGCCCACTCTGCCGGCAGCCATAGTGAGCGCAGTAGGGGTGATGGGATGTTTCACTTGTACGAGCTGGTGCACACAAGTGACAGTATAAGTTTCATGGTTAATGGTGAAGTGTTTTATGTGTTGAGATTGACAGGTAGGAAAGCGTTGGATGCATTTGTTGGGAAAGAGTTCTTTATATTGTTAAACGTGGCAGTCGGAGGATGGTGGCCAGGTTGGGATGTGGATTACAAAGCACTGCCAGCAGAGATGGAGGTGGATTATGTGCGAGTGTATGAGTTGAAATGATGCTGTTGTTTAGCTTTTTTTCATATGAGGGTGTACCATACTTTTGGCAGTAGTATTTCTTTTTATACGGTTGTGGTTGACGAACGTCAACGCATCGAACATACATATATCTAAGTCTCTCGAATCGATGTCTTGACCAACGTGTCTGTTGACGGAGATTCCTTGCTAGCCGCGCCATCATCCTCTGTGAGCTGCTGCAATATCTCTCGTACTTTGCACAGCATGATGTAATTGTCACTCGGATCATCCAGATCCTCTCCTGCCTGCTGTCTTTGTACTCTCGTCAACCAACGCTCGAACGCAGCAGCCAGAAGTTGCCTTTCACTGCTGTCCCACTGCCACTCAGTGTCACGCTGTCTCAACGACGTCAACACTTCCACCACTGCGCTCACCACATGCACACTGCCACTCCGCTGCAACAGAGACAGCAGAGACCGCCTCATCTGCCACGCAGCACTCTCAGACTGCGACACCTGCTGGCTGTTCACCATACAGCGATACGCACTGACGGCTGCGTGCTGATCCTCAAGCCGGTCTGAGCCAGCGAGACACTCCAGCAGGTCTGAGACGAATGACGCGCGTGTCGTCGCCTGCACAGCACTGCGTGGAGTGTTGTCATTCACACTGCTGGCCTGCTGTCCACCAGTCAGCGCCACAACGAGTGCTGCGAGTAGCCGAGCTGCATCGATTGCCAGAGGCACTGGCGGTGCAGGGATGAAGAGACGGACGAAGAAGGACGAAGCGGCGATATGGTGCGAGATGTGACGATGAACAGCGATAACAGAGTCCGGCACACTCGATTGCAGTATCGTCCACTGTCGACCCTCCCACCGCTCGTTGCTCACATCCTCATCTGTACCGTCTGTCTCCACCTTCGCACTGACGAGATTGCGCAGGTAGCGATATAACCCACTCTGCAGCTGAAAGTCGACTGTGTCGAGGTTGGAATGCTGCTGCTCCGCCACATCTCTCGTCATTTGTGCTTTCTCCTCCAACTGCTGTTGTGGCGCGTCGATCCGTTGCTGTGATGAATGCATGAGGTGCAGCGCGTCATCCACCACATCCTCCTTCCACATCGGCTCAGCGAGCTCTGGGGACAACGACAGGCACCTTAGCAGCCTCACCACTGCTACTGGCGCCGTCTGTCCTGTCAGCTGCAGTCGTACCCCGTGCACAAAGCCTTTCGTCCGCCACATCTGTTCCCTCGCCTCTTTGTGTGCCGCTAGATTGACCAGCACAGCCATCGCACTGTCCGCCACATCCGACCGCTTCGATGCAGCCAGCGACACAAACAGCGGCACAGCCGTCAATGCAGCCTCCAACACATCACCCTCCTCACAAGCACTCGTCAGTCGCAACCACACACCAAGTGCAGACAACTGTAGTGACGGAAACGACGAATGCAACCGACTGGCCAGGAATGGCAGTACACGTGGTGACCGAGTGGCCCACCCAAACAGTGTGTCGAGGCACAGCTGCTGCAGTCGCTCGTCGTGTCGCTTGCTGGCATCCATCACTAGTGAGATGAGGTCTGAGTGCTCTGACCCTACCAGCAGTGGCGGTGACAGTGCGTGGCACAGTGTGATGAGGTCGTGGAGGAATGTGTGGTCGTCGGGGTCGGGTTGGTCTGAGATGGGTATGACGAATAGGCGGCCGAGTGCGACGAGTGAGGTGACGAGAGGTGGGGATAGGATGTGTGAGTGTCGTTGGTGTGTGATGTGTGTTTGTGTGTTGGGTGTGGAGGCTGCGAGGTTGATGTAGAGGCGTAGGATGAGTTTGCACAGCACGTAGTCGTCATTCTGCGCTTGTCCGGCGCGGATGCGAGCACTGTCATCACAGACACGCACACACAGAGACAGCAACGGTTAGTGACGTGTACTGGCAGTGATCCTGCATATGAGCAGCTGGTGCGATGTGGTCGACTGACATTGTGTTGTTGAGTGCGGGCACGAGGACAGAGGTGGAGTGGTTGTCCATGAAGGCTTGTTGTGCCGCCTCATGCGCGCAAATCAGGTTGGCGAGGGCGCCTGCTGCGAACTTGACTACATCCGTACGACCAAGGCTGCGAAGGCAGGCGAGTATCACAGGCAGTGCAGCTGACTGCAGCAATGCGTCTCGAGCGCTGTCGCAGTCGATGCAGCTGTTGCCACACACACGTAGGCACTGTGCCACAATGACGACACGG
>Ga0115846_101059_pt1 | contig 13000 bp, 18 predicted proteins | sample InSIn5gowninarea_2_FD_83860 | JGI IMG/M metagenome (GOLD analysis project Ga0115846, IMG submission 83860)
CATTTCTTACTTGTCGAGCACCCCACCAGTATGCAAGAGCATAAACAAAGTAAGTGATGCTGAAACTCAGGGCGAGCAGAGTATTCGAGAGCAAGGTAAATCGGATACCCTTGGTATAAGGCTCCTTTACAGCTTCATTGAACGACCTGGACACGCCGCGTTCCCTGCCAAGAGATGCAATGGTCCTGATGCCTCTGCAGGCCTCGGCGGCGATAGATGCTGCATCGTTGTAAGCTGATCTATGCCTGCTCTCTGCCAGAGCAAGGACACGCAGTCTGACATATCCTGCCATCACCATTACAGGTACCGCAGCCAGCAGGACGACGGCAATCTTCCAAGCGACCACATGGGCCAAGACAACGCCGCCGATGCTGAGAAGCCAGATCCTGCTTCTGGTGGTTGGATTGAGTTCAAAGACGTCAGTCTATGCTACCCGTCCAAGCCACAACATCCAGCAGTAAAGAATGTCAGTCTCTCCATCAAGCCTGGAGAGTTTGTAGCATTTGTTGGTCCAAGTGGTGCAGGAAAATCAACCGTCCTGACCCTTCTGCAACGCTTTTACGACCCTACGACTGGTAGCGTTCAACTAGACGGCCAAGACATCCGCGAAGTTGCCGTGTCAAAACACAGAAGCCGTCTAGGACTGGTACCACAAGAGCCTGACCTTTTCCCTGGATCGATCTCCTACAATATTGGCTTAGGCGCAGCACCAGGTCAGGAAGTCACGCAAGCGAATATTGAAGACATCTGTGCTAAGTGCGGAATCCATGAGTTCGTCATGAGTTTGCCCGAAGGATACAGCACAGAGTGCGGTACCAATGGTTCGAAGCTATCAGGTGGCCAGAAGCAACGTGTCGCTGTCGCCAGAGCATTGATCAGGTCACCGGAAGTACTCTTGCTCGACGAGTATACCTCTGCTTTGGATGCACACTCTGAACAACAAATCAAGGAAGCTGTCGATGGAGCCAGTGTAGGAAGAACTACCATTGTGGTGGCACACAGACTGTCTACCGTGCAGAATGCCGATAGGATCTTCGTCTTCGACAATGGCCGCATTCTGGAAGTTGGAAGTCATGCTGAGCTTATTGCTCAAGGCGGTCTGTATGCAGGTATGGTGAAGGCGCAGACACTTGCATAGACACAGGCATTGTCAGTTGCTGCACACTTTCTGATTCCATTTGTTTTACTAGCGAGGAGTTTTGGGAGGATCAAAAAGTTGTTCTGTATTAGGCAGGTACTATCCGGAGCACAGAGAACTCGTACATTGTATATCAATCAAAATCGATATGGACACGCGGAATCGCTGAGCTGAGAGTGATATCAGGCATGTATCTGGCGAATTGCATGATTGTTCGAATGACAGCCTTTTCCAGTGAGAGGGTTAGACAAAACATGCTTTCCATACCGTTTTCTCGTGGGAGTGTGGTTTGATTTCTGCACATGGTAGTGGGGCAGCTGGTCTCAACTCTCACGATTCGAGGTTACACCGTCTAGTCAAAGGGCATTTCTCTTACATACAAGCAAGCAGCCATGATCGACAACAAGCGATCTCACGCGTCTGCCCTGCCCAACAGAAACACAATGCGAGTTGTTTCTGCAGGGCACAAGGGCAAAGTGGTGTGAAATGCCTTGGTCAAGCTCGCTGTGGGATCAGCCCGTGCGCTCAAAAGCGGATCAGATAAGTTAACTTTATTCCGGGCGCCACCGGTTCGCGTGGTCGAGACGAGGACAGCGGTGTTGTGCGGGCTCCGATGACGGAAGGCCTGTTGTTTGGCGATGAGAACGTGTCTCGTGGTTCGACTGTTCTTGTCGAGTGAGATGCGACTGAAATGGTTCTTGCAGCTGTTTTCAACTTGATGGGTGATACAGGACAGTTGTATGAAGACCATCGGGTCAGCCATTCTACCTGGCAGCCAAAGAACCATCATGCCAACGCATCGCTTTCATTTCTCATCACGAAGCAAACGGTCACGACTCACAAGAGATCCTTGCCGAGCTGCAGCTAGAAAAAGCTGAAAAGAGGTCCGTGGTTTGGCATGACTGCCCCACCAGTGAGACTCCCGAAATCGATTGATCATCTGATTAGACAGACGGGCAGGGCAATCAGATTAGATGCAGAATTTTCATCTAGCCGTTCCACACCACGCGAGAGCCAAGGCACCACGCCGCGACCATGATGGTCTTTCTCGTGGGCAGGCAGAAGCACTGACAGCGTAAACCCAACAATGTCGACGATAAAGGACCCTGCTCGCGCCCTATTTCCCGAGCTTGCGACGAGAGTCAAAAAGTCAGACGATAGATATATTTGCAATTGATCTGCTCCTTCGAGAGGGAACTGTTTCTCGTTTCTTCCCCTCAAACTTGAGTTTCTGTCTTCCTTGTCTCCGCGAACGATCTTGTCGTCATACATCGGCTTGAAGGTTGGAGGTGAATTTGGAAACTTTTTTGTTACGAGCGGAAATAACCCACGTAAGTCCTCCCCTGCGCAATCGTTCTAGAGCTGAGTTGTACCTTCCACTTTACACGATTGCGAAGCATATTCGTCATTGAGGCCTTGCATTTTATGTATCTTCGAGCAACGAAACTGCGCAAAACAATCAGCACTTTATGTCCCGACTGACACCGACACAAGAAACCGCCGTAGACAACGCAATGGCACCTCACGCCGACTTCCCCGAAATGGCTCTCGAGAGCGTCCCCCAGCGCAATGGCTCAAAGTTCCAGACACACCTTCATTCGACACCGGAAAACGAGGTGCACGATGTAGTCTGCGTAGGCTTCGGTCCTGCCTCATTGGCAATTGCAGTAGCCCTCCACGACTCGACCAAGCAGACTGGCAAGCAGCAACCCGCACTCAAGACGCAACCCAAGATTGCCTTCCTCGAGAGACAAGAGAGCTTCGCATGGCACGCTGGTATGCAAATTCCTGGCGCAAAGATGCAGATCTCCTTCATCAAGGACATGGCCACAATGCGCAACCCTCGCAGCGAGTTCACCTTCCTCAACTACCTCCACGAGAACGACCGCCTGGTCCAGTTCACCAACCTGAGCACTTTCCTGCCCCGTCGCATCGAGTACGAGGATTACTTGCGCTGGTGTGCTGGCTGGTTCCAGAACCTGGTCTCGTACGGACACGAGGTTGTCGATATCTCGCCTGACAGCAAGAGCGCCGAGGGCGTAACAACATGGAAGATCACATCTCGCAACATCCACACAAACGAGCTCAGCTTCCGCCGCACGAAGCGTGTCGTCGTAGCTGTAGGAGGTCACCCAAAGATCCCCAAGGCCTTCCCTCAGCAGCACCCTCGCATCATCCACTCGTCTCAGTACTGGACTCTCTCGTCTCGCATCTTCCGCGACCGCGACGCTCCCCTCAAGATCGCTGTCATTGGCTCTGGTCAATCCGCCGCCGAGATCTTCCAGAACATCCCCAGCCAATTCCCCAACTCCAAGGCTTACCTCTTGATCAGAGGTGCTGCCCTGAGGCCTTCAGACGACTCCCCCTTCGTCAACGAGGTTTTCGACCCCGAGCGCACAGACGACACCTTCAACCAAGATCCTGCCATCCGTGCTGAGGCCATCAAGATGGACAAGGCAACTAACTACGGTGTCGTCCGTCTCGAGCTGCTTGAGCACATGTACGACTGCCTCTACACTCAACGTCTCGTTCACGGCGACGATGAAGCAAACTGGCCCCAGCGCCTGCTCAACCACCGCGAAGTCGAGGACGTCACCGAGTTGCCCAACGACCGTATCCGCCTGCACATCAGAAACGACACTGCCAAGTTCAGACGCTGCAAGGCCTCGACGAACGAAAGCCTTGATGTCGATTTGGTCATGATTGCTAGTGGTTACAGAAGAGACCACCACGAGCAGTTGATGTCCAAGGTTAGACCTATGATGCCTGGTGGTGACAAGCCCGGTCAGAAGTGGACTGTCAATCGCGAGTACAAGGTTCAGTTCCAGGAGGGCGCTGTTTCCAAGGACTCTGGTGTTTGGTTGCAGGGATGTAACGAGGGCACCCACGGTGTAAGTCTGATCAGATCCCCCCTCATGAGATGCTTACTAACCTTTTCTCACAGTTGAGTGATTCCCTCCTCTCCGTTCTTGCCATTCGTGGCGGCGAGATGGTCCAGTCCATGTTCGGCGGCCAGTAACGAATCAACCATTCGACGTGATACCCCTCCATCACTCCTTCACGAAGGATGAATGTGATGTGAAGAAAGAGAAAGAAAACTATACATAAACTCGACAAACACTATGTGGAAAAGTGTCAATAGCGACGGCGTTTGTTTATAATGTACAAAAGACGTGGATACGAAGACTTCATTACTAGACGTCAATATACAATTCTCCTTGATCATCATCACTTTCACTTCCAATACCCCTCGTTCACACACTCTAGTCGAACAACATCTGTATTCTGATCATCGCCGTCCTGCAAGCACTGCACCACACGAGTAACCTCTCCTTCGAGATGAACGACCTCCACAACATACCCCATCGTCCTCGAAAGCCATCTCTACCCAAAATCACACCGTCAAGCTCTGCTCAAACAAACCCACTCTTGCCAGCCCCAGCAACACCTGCTCCCACCGCAACCTCTGAAGACATGGCAAACCACCACAGTTTCTTCCTCTGCAGCGAGATCGCAAATAAGCTATCACCCTATCAAGTACACCCACACAAACTAAACAAGCAACAGAAAGCCTCCGCCTCCTCCACCCCGAGTCGAATCTGAGCCTCTTCACCACCAGCAAGCCTGCAGAATACTATGCTCATGTTGCAGACGTCGATGGAAAAGTCAAGTACACGACTATTGGTTATGCGACTGTGCAGGAAGCTCTGGAGGAACTGCTTGCTTTCGTGACTGGGGAGTTTGGGTGAAGAGGGGAGGAATACAGTTATGGAGTGAGGCAAATTTTCGATGAGTGAACTTTCGTCTTTCGCTTTTGGCGCTCTCACTCGTTCGCGAAAGTAGCACTTGAAGTCTTCCCACACGCGGCAGGAGAATCTGTACTGTAGATTTCTCCTCAGACAATTACTGCTATACTCATTCGCACATCAATACCTTCAGCATGGGGGACTTCAACAACTTACCCCATCGTCCACGAAACCTCTCTGTCTCCAACAGTCCATCTCTAGGTTTTGGTCAAGCCGTATCCTCACTGTCAACCCAACCGACCATCACATCATCAACCACCCTCCAAAACAACCACAAAAACCATTTCTGGGGCTGGTTGATAACCAGTAAGTTCCTCTCCACTACACGTATCAGCACAAACTAATCAAACAGCAGCAAACCTAAACAAGCTCTATCCTGGTACTACTTTCAAAATCATCAGCACATACAGTGAGGGCAAGTACTATGCCCATGTGCTTGATCAGGATGGCAAAATCCGCTACAAGAGTACTGGATATGGAGACAGAGAAAAGGCTTTACAGAGTATTCTTGGCGTTGTGAAGGGGGAGGTAAAGGCGAAGATGAAGATGGAGAGGAAGATGGATGGGTTGGAGGGGAAGATGGACGGGATTGGAGATTGGTTAAAGGGAAGCCGCCTCACTTGAAGTGATTGAAGGAATCGCTCTTACTTTGACTGCGGACTGCATTCACAAGTTCTTCTCCTCGCCTCTACGGATGGCATGATAGGATCTTTGTCTTTCTTCCTCCTGCAATCGCTTCAACAAACGCCTGATATCCATTCATCCTCTTCACAAGTCGCACAACATGTCCACCGAAAAAAACATCCTAGGCCTTTGCGTGCACAAATTGTCGGTGAGAAATGGCTCCGTCGATTTGCAAGGAAGCATAAGCTGATGGGAAAAGTGGCAAACCTGAGCGTCCTCCACACGGGTACCAACTACACTATCATCACCACCTGCTGTTACCATCGAAGCTGCTTTGATGGAATGCTTGTATTCGCCAGTAGGATGCTGCAGTCCAAGTATGCGAGAGAGGAAAAGGAAGAGCAGCTTGCGCAGGGATGCCGCTAGAATTTCTCGATGACCCATCCTCGCACTCAGAACAGACGTGCAATACTGCTGGGCAGCTGTCATCCTAGGCTCCACAGGCGAAGGCATCTACTCCACCCCGTCCATCTCTTTCTCTCTGGAGACAGCTCTGCGAACAATGCTCCAGCTGCTGGGTCAGGAGATTGAAGCGAAGGTTGGAGAGTGAAGAATTGATGCTCGAACTCGTGGAGAGTACGTCAACGGCGGTTTGAGCCCTGGTTGATAGTACAAAGAGGCTTGGGGAGATGCTTAGTGATAGTCAGAGGGACTAAGACATCACAGTCAAAGCAGTCTCATAAAGCGTCGCTTTCCTTGTAGTCTCAGAGATGGAATAACCGTGTTCCGTGCATCAGGACTGGCAGTATCAGCACAGTTTGTTTATCATCAAGATTGCCAATGAACAATGGGGAACCCAGAGTTGGGGGTATTGGAGCTGCTGGCAGGTTTCGGGTCGCTACTTCTGGGATATTAAGCGTCAAATCAATCGTCGAATCAATCGTCGAATCAATCGTCGAATCAAGCGTCGAATTAATCGTCGAAGGCGTATCAGGGATCCGGAACGTTCTCACAAGATCTCTGACCCTCTTCAAAAACACGATAAAATCACCCGCGTACTTCTCTTCCACCTGCAACAACAACTTCGCATCAGCAAACTCTACTACCTCATTCTGTCATACCAACAGCTCTTCGACACGAACAAGACCATGGCTACCGAGTCTACCCCCACCTACAACATCGACATGCGTGCTCAGATCGTCGGTAAGAACAATATCAATCCAGAGATCTTACCCAGACTAACACCATACTAGCCAATGTTCTTATCATGTGCCCCGACTACCGCACCGCCGATGTCCTCACCTCCTTCACCGGTACCCATTGGCGTGCTATCCTCATGTACGTCAAGGATGGCCACAGATTCCACTCCCCCACCAAAGAATGTGCTACACCTGAAGCGGCCATGAGAGAATTGTTGGAGGACACCAGCAAGCACGTCTACCTCGAGCTCAAGTACAACGAGGTCATCGATTGAAAGAGGGAGTTTGGGCCCAAGAGCCGAGGCTAGGCCTTTGGAAAGAGGAGTCAGGATTCTCTAGAAATCAAAAGATCTTTGTTCCTTACACGTTTTTCCACGCGTGACTTCTCCAATGTGTCTGATTGAGGTGATGCTCTCAAGTTGCCAATATATCACTTTTGATCCTCGTCGAAAGGCATGATGAATTCATGTATGGCACATTTGTCCAAAGAGAGGATGTAAAAAAATCACTCTCATTGGACATTTACTAATGATCGAGGATAATCTTGCATTCTGATAAGGAGGTTTGAGACATTGCAAGGAAGACGGAGTCTAGCAAAGCACATTCAAGGTACAGTACCTATGCTATGTTCCCGATCAGAATGCATGTCTTTATCCCATTATCAAAAGGCAAGAACCGTTCCCTTGCAACATCCATGTCCAAAGAGAGCATGTGCCTTAGTCACTCTCATTAAAGATTCACCGATGATCAAAGATTACTTTGCTTTTTCATGAGTACTCTGTGGGTATATCGGGAACAGAGAGCCTCAGAGTATCAAGCCAAAGGAGTGACATCTCTGTTGTGCTCTCAAACGGCCGAGGTACTTCTGTTACTATTTATCAGAAGGCAAGATGTTTTTGATATCAACGTTACTACCCAAAGAGAGTGATCAGAGCGGAGACTCTCATTGGACGTCTGCTTAATCATGATAAGTATCTTGCATTTTGATGTGGGTAAACCCACGCCCCATTGGAGATTGGTGAGGTTGTCGATCTCAGCAATATTCAATCCGAAGTGAACCCTCAACGCCTATTCTCCTGTCTCTGCCACGTCGAACTACACCATCTCTGTTCCCTTTACGCAGAACAAACCACAAGATCTTTGCACATCAACAGAATCATGCCTTCAGACAACAACATCCTCGGCCTTCGCGCCCAGATCCTTGGTTAGCATATCCTTCCATCAACACTGCAATCACGTTTAACATGACAAACAGACAACTTTGCCGTCACTATGCCCACCGAACTCAAGCCCAAGATCGTTATGGCTCACAACGACAATGATGACAAGCCCATCTGGAAGACCAACAAGGGCACCGATACCCCTGAGCTGGCTCTACGCAAGATGCTGCAGTCTTCGAGTGATCTAGTGTTTGGAAAGTTCAAGAGTGGTGGTTTTGCTCTGGAGGGCTAAAAATGGTGACGGATTTGCTTTCAAAAGTTGCCTTCTTCATGGAAGTGGTAGTGAATGACACAAGCTTCCTATTGCGGAAGTATCGGTTTCTTTGTTATTCCGCTGCTTAGGGTCCGAAAAAGACGATAGGATTGTAGTACTCATCAACGATTAATCCTACCTTTCTTTGTTGTGCTAGAAATTCATCTCACCGCATATTTTGTCCCCTTTGTCTGCACAGCTCCATGGTATCAACTACCATTTCCGGACCTAATGGCCAATATTGAAAGCTTGAGAGATGACAGCCAGAACAAAGCGATTGGCCATTTGGTTTATTGCATTTCCAGTCTGCCTCACTACTTCAGACATTTTGAAGCAAACAATCCCTCTCCATTCGAACAAATCTCGATCCTGACACATTGCAGGAACAAACAGGCACATCATGGGGTTTGGAGAGACCAACAACATTCTGGGCTTGCGTGCCCAGATAACAGGTACCAAACTTTGTACTCCCGTGATCAAAAGAACATGACACTGACATAGGAACAGCGAATCTCGCGATAGTCGTAAAGAATCTACCCATCAAGATCATTACTCTTCAGGTGGAAGGAGGCTTCCGAGCTATCGTTCTCGACAGTAAGAAAAACAGCGTCGCTATAACCGAGGCTTGCAAAGATCCTACCAAGTACAGGCAAGATGAGACTGCTACAGACGCTCTCGATCGTCTGCTTCAGCTTTCTAGCAAAATGGCTCTTGATAAGCTGCGTAGTGATGGGAATACACTAGTAGTGCCCAAGGAACTGAATTTCGAAGGTTTCTCCTCGAATGCAGGTCTATTCAGCGGCGGACCTTCTGGAGTCAACAACAACGACGCATCGTTTGGATCTATTATCAATGGCGGACCGTTTGAGAGTAGCACTAAGGGAGGACCATCTGGCCGCGCTAATACTGACTCCGGCCACTGTGGGAAGAAACCCATCGGTGGCTGTGGGTGTGGCTGCCTCTGTGGTTGCGGCTGCTCCAAGAGACCACCAGGAAAAGACCGCTCTGGAGGACCGCCTGGGGGCGACAAGCTTACGTGCCCTCCATCGGGCGGTTTTGGAGAAGTCGCATGTCAGGATGAAATTTTCCCATCGAGACAAAATCTGGAAGAATATGAGAAGATCTGTTCTGCTATGCTGTCTCTACCTGATAGCGCTGTTGAGAGTGCAGCCGAGAAATACCTCAAGGATCAACTGAAACGGAACAAACAAGAATGCAGAAACATCACATCAGTCACTGGTGGAGATCCGATTGCAGAAACAACCACAAATCCCTTTGAACTTGGACCGAGTGAACGATGGAATCGCAAGGTGGCTGGCGGTTTATTTGGCAATCGCGAGACTCCTACTCCTGAATCTCAAACTACCGGTGGACTTTTGGCAAAAGGAGCAAGCACGTTTCCCAATGCTGAGGGCAACATTTTCGATGACGATGGATCTGGAGATGGTTTCGAAGAACGAGTGAGACGCAGAATGGAAATGCTCGGAAACGATCCAGCCCCTTACCAGAACAGCAATGCATCTGGAGGCATGTTTGGGGGTGTTTACAAGCCATCGGCGCCAAGTACACTATTCAAAAGCAGCCAGCCATCCATCGCCGATGATGACATTGAAGAAAATAGCGACTCCAAGCGTGCCAGAATTGTTGCGGAAGCTCTACCCACCGAATTGAACCCCCCACACTGTGATTCGACACTATCCAGTGGTTTTGGATCCTTGGAAAGCATACCGGCAGCCAACTCTCTCCCGTCCTTTTCTGAGTCCTGGAGAACCAGCTCTTTTGGAAGACCTACCGTCAATGCACCGGTCACTCAGCCCAGTCTATTTGGCACTTTCGGAAGCGGGCTATCTGAGAATGTGCCCTCGGTCAATAGGTTCGGGGATGGCACTTCATCAAGGGTGTCAGGAGACGCTCAGACGATTCGTTCTCGTCCATCTGCCACTTTTGGCAGCATGCCATCGTTCTCCAGTGCCGCCGGCTCTAACTACACTGGCTTTGGAGGTCTTCCCACACCCAAAGCCTCGACGGACACTAGATCAGAAGAAAAGCCTGTCAATCTCGACAGGACTCGCGAAGTCTTCGGCAACCCTGCCACGTATTCCAGTGGATTTGGTGGAGGCTTCAGAAGCAGTATTCCCAGCAGCTCGATCAAAGGCAGTACAGTTCGCGGTTCACCCTTTGCACAACCTTCTGCACCTGGGGATTTCGGAAGCAGTGCACGACTCGCACAGCTTCCTGCGTCTCGTGTTTTCGGAAGCAGTGCAGGAAACGGACCATTTGATAGATACACTGCAAAACATAACGATACCAAGAGGCTTTCCTCGTCGGATGAAGAATGGGAGGTTGAGTCCGACCTTTGATAATGTAGTCAATATGATCGGTGCCAATCTGCGAAATAACTACAGCGTCGATATGTGTGGTAGTCTTGCTCAATCCTAGGAACAAGGGCCTTTTTTCGTATTTTGTGTTTTCCTGATGTCAATATTTTTTGGTGCTTAGAGCCTTGCAGATATGGATTTAAACACATTCTTCCACGACGTTCGTCCATTCTCATTATAAGTTCATATCGGAGCAGCTTATCGAAGACTGCAGAAGACGCTTTGCGAAAGTTGATCAAGGTTAACAGTACTGTACTACAAGCTCCACAGCGAGTGCAAGTACGGAACGGTGAAGAAGGACACATAAGCTGTTGAAAGACTCCGAAACGGTAGACCGAGAGATCTAGGGTGACTCGTTGCTCACGAATGCCGAAAAATAGGAAAGTCGTCAATTGAAACCACCCGTTTCTATCTTTGGTAACAAGTGAAGCCCAACTCGAGTGAAACAGGGCAAGTCTCGCAACACAAATTCCATGATACAGACTTGACTCCATCTTCTGTCTTTGCACTTCTCTTATCCGCAAAACACTATCGTACATCAGATCAGGAACATATCGTCCATCATGCTTCTCAAACGCCTCTTCAAGCGCAAGCCAAAGACCACGAAGTTCACCATGACTGAGATACGCAATCAGATTATCGGTAAGTTGACAGACCCACAGTCACGGGGAATTATTGGCACCCAGAATGCTAAAGATCGAGCAGAAAATGTACACCTGATCAGGGGAAATACCGACAATGTCCACTTGGTTACGGCATATAAAAATGGCTCGTGGACAGTCTGCTGTTCTACCAAAGGTGGCTGTAAAGGGTTTACCTCTGGACGCAATGGAGGCAAGAACAACACACCCGAAGCCGCCATGCTTGCCTACTTGAAGTTCACCAGCGTCATGGTTGACAAGATGATGCAAGAAAGGTTTGAGATTTCCAAGAAGAAGGATACAGTCGTTTACATCGACCTCTAGGTATGCTTCTTCACGACACACTTGTCCGGGTGTTCACTGCCTCTGGAGTAGGTCGAGAAGTCTTTCGAATTTTGGCGTTATTGGAAGATCAGTTACCAGCACCCGGATGAAGTAGTTTGAGATTCAGAGGCTCAGTGCCGATAGGACAACTTTGACTGCGCCCAGACTACAATCGATCTTCTCAATTCATGTTTCATTATCCAAATGCCTTCAAGCATCGTCAACAGAGTGATTTCAAGATGTGTCTCGCTCTTCCCTTTATAATGCAACTGTTAAGTGTGGCCGGCGAAAAGTGTCTTTCCACAAAGCTGGTGTTCGGTAAGCTGCAGATATCACAACCAAACAGCACAAACGGAAGCTTCTCATCACCCCGGATGCGCAAACAACACGCACAACACTTCGATCAAACCTCCAGATTTCTCCATCAACGCAACAGATAACCGAAGTGTCCAACTCTCTACAACCAACTAAACACATATACTCCTCAAAAACAAGATCATGGCATGGTTCCGCCTCTCAAGACGCAAACGCAAGCCCAAACCCACAACTCCTCAGATCCCAACCTACGATATCATCGGCCTGCGTGCCCAAATCTTGGGTAAACTTTCATCACCTGCTCCTTCTTCCTTTCCCTCTTCCGCCTCCTCACTAATACCTCTCCACAGCAAACCTACGCGTCTGTCAACCTCGCCTCCGCGGCTTCACAATCGGCACAGCCTTCAACAGAACAGCCCAAGTCTGGCACGGCATAATCTCCTGGGATGTGGATGGAAGTGAAGTGTGCAAGACTCCAGAATTCGCAACCATGGGTCTGGCGTTGGAGTTTTTGGTAAAGATTACGGGGATCATGGTTATAAGGAAGGTTGAGGAGGGGGAAGCTAGGGCAGAGGCTAGAGCACTGGCTGTGATCGTTGGAGGAAGCAGTGCTGGGGTTTGAGATTGATGGAGGGGGTGCTGGGATATTGGGAGGAGTGGTGTGATTTCTGTGGACGGTTGGAGGATGATGGAAGCTTTGCTGTCTTACGATGGCTGGTCAGAGGGAATGATGACTGGATGCGGCTTACTCGCTCCTTCCCATCTGCTCGTCTTCAATAAATGCTACTTCCCCTTCAACCAGCCATATTATGATTGTGTATGACTATTCCCATGTGGCTACAAGCCGCCGTCGGCATTTTCCTCTCTCAATCCATCTGCACAGCTTTCATTCTTCACCACGAACCCATTTCAATACAACCGTCCGCTGGATCTCTCACTCATCAATCACCACACTCTCAAGGCGCACATCCGAATATTGTAATACTCCTGCGCAAAGACAAGGCTTTTTCCAAAAACACCTGCTCAGGCCCCACCGCTTCCCCTCCAATTCCCCGTTACCCGAGCGCTTTATCACTCACAGCCCTCGTCACTCGCTCCATCA
>Ga0115846_101060_pt1 | contig 12976 bp, 9 predicted proteins | sample InSIn5gowninarea_2_FD_83860 | JGI IMG/M metagenome (GOLD analysis project Ga0115846, IMG submission 83860)
AAAATAAAAAAATAAAAAAAAAAAAAAAAAAAAAAAAAAATTTTAAAAAAAAAAATAAATAAAAAAAAAAAAAAAAAAAAAAAATTAAAAAAAAAAAAAAAAAAAAAAAAATAAAACTATTCTTACAGAGTTAAAAAATAATTATAATAATTCATTATAATATATTATAATTATTTTTTACCATTAATTATTTCTTATTAGAAATATAAGAATAAACTCTCTAAATACAAAATAGCAATAATGATGAATAAACATATGAAAAAAAAATAATTTCTTATTTTAAAAAGTAAGATAAAAACTCTTTAAAACAAAAGATTTTGAACAAAAATATTAGGTGAATAAAACAAACAATAAATTACAAATGAAATAAATTTGTAGTTTAATCTTAAATGTAACCAAAATAAATTAATGGATGAGGCTCCTCCTTTACGGGAAAATATATTAAATCTTTAAATCGAAAACATAAAAAGATAAAAATAATTTATTTTTTTTTATTTTATTTCTTTCAAAAGAATCTAAACAATAAACTATTTATTGTGTATTTTATACAATAAATCTAAACCAAAAATAAACAAAAATAAACAAAAATAAACAAAATGTAACATCTCTCATCTGATGATAAACAAGTAAGCTAAATATTATAGTGCCAGCTAATAAAGCAGCAATTAGTGAAGAAACCGTAGATATATTAACGGATACGAGTCCAAAAACTTTAGAAAGCTATAAGTTTACTCATATAACGATGTGAAAAGAAAGATGATTTTTATCCAGTAATGCTAAAGACATAGGAACTTTATACCTTATTTTTGCGCTATTTGCAGGATTAGCCGGGACATCTTTTTCTCTATTAATAAGGTTGGAGTTATCAGGACCAGGTGTTCAATATATAGCAGACAACCAATTATATAACAGTATAATTACTGCACACGCTATAGTGATGATATTTTTTATGGTTATGCCTGCCCTAATAGGAGGGTTCGGTAATTTTCTATTACCATTATTAGTGGGAGGTCCGGATATGGCATTTCCTAGATTAAATAACATTAGTTTCTGACTTTTAATACCTAGTTTTTTATTATTTATATTTGCAGGTATGATAGAAAATGGAGCAGGAACGGGTTGAACCTTGTATCCTCCTTTATCAGGGTTACAGAGTCACAGTGGTCCAAGTGTAGACTTAGCAATTTTTGCTTTACACTTATCAGGGATAAGTAGTTTACTAGGTGCGATGAATTTTATAACAACAATCCTAAATATGAGAAGTCCTGGTATAAGATTACATAAATTAGCTTTATTTGGATGAGCTGTAGTTATAACTGCTGTATTATTGTTATTATCTTTACCCGTTTTGGCAGGTGCAATAACAATGGTTTTAACAGATCGTAACTTCAACACCTCATTTTTCGAAGTAGCTGGAGGGGGAGACCCTATATTATACCAACATCTTTTCTGATTTTTTGGACATCCTGAGGTTTACATTTTAATTATACCTGGTTTTGGTATAATAAGTACAACAATTTCAGCTAGTTCTAATAAAAACGTTTTCGGTTATTTAGGGATGGTTTACGCTATGATGTCCATTGGAGTATTAGGTTTTGTAGTTTGAAGTCATCACATGTATTCAGTTGGTTTAGATGTGGATACAAGAGCTTATTTCACTGCAGCTACATTAATAATAGCCGTGCCTACTGGTATTAAAATATTCAGTTGATTAGCCACAACGTATGGTGGATCTTTACATTTAACACCTTCAATGCTATTTGCGTTAGGTTTTGTTGTAATGTTTACTATAGGAGGGTTAAGTGGTGTTGTTTTAGCTAACGCATCGTTAGATATAGCTTTCCATGATACTTATTACGTAGTAGCTCATTTTCATTACGTATTAAGTATGGGAGCCGTATTTGCTTTATTTAGTGCATGATATTTCTGAATACCAAAAATAACTGGATTATCTTACAATATGATGCTAGGTAAAGTACATTTTTTAATAATGTTCATAGGAGTAAATGTAACTTTCTTCCCTCAACATTTTTTAGGTTTACAAGGAATGCCAAGAAGAATAAGTGATTATCCTGATGCATTTGCGGGCTGAAATTTTGTAAGTAGTTTCGGTTCAATAATAAGTGTAGTAGCAACCTTTTTATTCTTATATATAGTTTATGCGCAATTAGTGGAAGGTAACGCCACATCTAGATATCCTTGATTAACGCCACAATTCTTTAGTGATCTATTCCAAACTCTATTTAATAGAACATATAGTTCTATAGAATGAAGTTTAAACAGTCCCCCAAAACCACATGCGTTTGTAAGTTTACCTTTACAGAGTAGTTGCTTTGGTAAGTAATATTGCTAATGTTTAAAATGAAATATATACTTACTAAAAATTATGTATATAATGAAAACAAAAAAAGTCTTTACAATAACAAAAAATTATTGAATAAAACTTTTTTTGTTCAACCTTAAATTTTTATCAATATACACCAAAAATAATATTAGGTCTAAAAATATTAGATTAATTTAAGGTTGAAAAGATATTTTTCGAGTTTGACGGAAATATTGTGTTTCATATTTCCCATGCTGTACCAAGTGTAATGTAATGAGAACGGATAAAAAAAAAATTAATATATATTAAAATATTGTAGCAATACACTGTTAAACATATGAAAACTTTTAAAGGAAATTAGCTCAGTGGTAGAGCAGTCGCTTTACACGCGAATGGTCAGGTGTTCGACTCACCTATTTCTTATGCGGATTAGTGTAATGGTAACATGCCTGACTCATGATCAGCCGTTCAGGGTTCAAATCCTTGGTCCGCATGTGTATTTATCCACCCTTGAAAAGAAAACTTATAGGTGCTTTTTTTTTTAAAAATAATATAAAATTAATGTAAATAAAAATTCAAAACATCCTTAAATCTAATTTAAAAACAATATGAGAATATTAAAAAGTCACCCTTTATTAAAATTGGTTAATTCATACGTAATAGATTCACCACAACCTTCTAATATTAGTTACCTATGAAATTTTGGTTCATTATTAGCTTTATGTTTAATAATACAAATAATTACAGGTGTTACTTTAGGAATGCATTATACACCAAATGTGCTAGAAGCCTTTGATTCAGTAGAACATATAATGAGAGATGTAAACAATGGTTGATTAATACGTTATTTACATTCAAACACTGCTTCAGCTTTTTTCTTTTTAGTGTATTTACACATAGGAAGAGGATTATACTATGGATCTTATAAAGCACCAAGAACATTAACCTGAACTATCGGTACAGTTATCTTTATATTAATGATGGCAACCGCTTTTTTAGGTTATGTTCTTCCATATGGTCAAATGTCTCTCTGAGGAGCAACAGTTATAACTAATTTAATGAGTGCCATACCTTGAGTAGGGCAAGATATAGTGGAGTTTATTTGAGGAGGTTTTAGTGTTAATAATGCAACATTAAATAGATTTTTTGCATTACACTTTGTACTACCTTTTGTTTTAGCTGCTTTAGCCTTAATGCATTTAATCGCATTACATGATTCAAGTGGGTCAGGTAATCCTTTAGGTATATCAGGTAACTATGACAGATTACCTTTTGCTCCTTATTTTATATTTAAAGATTTAATAACAATATTTATCTTTTTTATTGTGTTATCAATATTGGTCTTTTTCATGCCAAATTTGTTGGGAGATAGTGAAAATTATGTAATGGCTAATCCTATGCAAACACCACCTGCAATAGTACCAGAATGATATCTTTTACCCTTTTATGCTATTTTAAGATCAATACCTAATAAATTATTAGGTGTAATAGCAATGTTTTCTGCTATTTTAGCTTTACTTTTAATGCCCTTTACGGATCTATCTAATTTAAGAGGTATACAGTTTAGACCTTTAAGTAAAATAGCCTTTTTTGTATTTGTAGCAAATTTCTTGATATTAATGCAATTAGGAGCAAAACATGTTGAATCACCTTTTATTGAATTTGGGCAAATATCAACTGCTTTATATTTTGCTCACTTTTTAGTGATTGTTCCATTTGTAACTTTATTAGAAAATAGTTTAATAGATTTAGCCTTATTAGAAAACCCTTCTAATGTAAAAAATTTTATTAATGCCTAATTAAAATTACCCGGTTTTAATTAAGAGCTTAAAATTTAAGTTAAATTTTAATTCAAGCTAGTCTCTATATAGGGTTAGTATTTATTAACATTTGGTTAAAAAAGAAAGCTTAAAGAAAAAAAATTTATGGGTTACTTTTAATCCGTAACCTAGTTATATCAAGTTAAAGATATTAAAGATAAATTTTTAAACTTTTATATGTTTTGCCTTTTTTGGTCCTATGTATATACAATAAAACTGTTTACCTTTAGAGTAATATTATTACTCTTATAATCAGCTTTATGGTTAATTTATACTGTATTAGGTAATTTAGTCTTTTATATTTTTTTTTTTTTTTCGAAAATATATTTGCTTTTTTATTTATCCTAATAGGATTTTTTTGCATCAACAGATTAAATAAATTCAAGCTTTTATTTATTTCTCTAAACCTTTAGGATAAATATTTATATTATTATCTCTTTAAATATTAATGCCTTTACGGTTTCTTTATTAAACTTTAGATTGAAAGAGTTTATTTATTTCAATTACTTATAATATGGTTTATTTTAAGTATAAATGATAAACATGCCATCCTTATTAGACCACCATAGAATGAACTATAAAAATAAAAAAAAAATTTTTTTATTTGCTCAGAACAACGTTAGTTTAAGGCGTAACGAATTCTAGCCGTAAAAGTTTTTATTTGATCTCTATATCTAATTCTATGTTGTTGCTTTTTTTAATATTAGTGCCTTTATTTGGTACATCCATCATATTTATTTTTTTTACAAATAAAACCGAAATAAATGTAAAAGCTTTAAAAATAACCACGTTATTTGTAACAGTTTTAGACTTATTTTTATCACTTATAGTATGGTTTTTATTTGACAACAGTAGTAAACATTTTCAATTTGTTCAAGAACATTATACAGTAGGTCATTATGATCTTTATTTAGGGCTGGACGGTCTTTCCATATATTTTGTGTTATTAACCACTTTAATAGCACCTATTTCTATAATATCAAACTGAAAATCAATTAATGATAAAACGGCTTACTTTTTAATAATAATATTACTTTTAGAGTCAGCTTTATTATTAATCTATACTGTATTAGATATATTAATGTTTTATATCTTTTTTGAAAGTATATTGGCCCCCTTATTTATCCTAATAGGATTTTTTGGATCCACAGATAAATTAAGAGCAAGCTTTTATTTGTTTTTATATACCTTTTTAGGATCATTATTTATGTTATTATCTATAATAACAGTATCTTCTTTAACCGGTTGTACAGACATGAGTATGATTTATAGAGTGGACTATACATATATAACACAAATATTTTTATTTATGGGTATATTTGTAGCATTTGCGGTTAAAACTCCAGTTATTTTTCTAAATACTTGGTTATTAAAAGCTCATGTAGAGTCACCCTTATCGGGAAGTGTTATTTTAGCGGCGATTGTTTTAAAATTAAGTTTATATGGAGTATTTAGATTAATTCTACCTTTAGTTCCAAAAGGTTTCATATTTTATACTTTCATAATATTTGCCATTTGTGTTATAACTATAATTTATGCTAGTTTTAGTACAATAAGAACAATAGATGTTAAAGAACTTATAGCCTATTCTTCTGTTTCGCACGCGGCGGTTTATTTCGCTGGTATATTAAGTAATGTAATACAAGGTATACAAGGAGGAATAATTTTAGGGTTAGCTCATGGTTTTGTATCTTCTGGTTTATTTATTAGTGGAGGAGGTATCTTATATGACAGATCTAGTACAAGAATTATTAATTATTATGGTGGATTAGCCCAGATAATGCCTATTTTTTCTATATTATTTTTTATATTATGTTTAGGTAATTGTGGTGCTCCTCTTACTTTAAATTTTGTAGGTGAATTTTTATCTTTATATGGTATATTTGAAAGATTGTCTTTTGCAGGTATATTAGCATCTTGTTCAATAGTTTTATCTGCAGTTTATACTATTTTTATGTTTAATAGAATAGTATTAGGTGGAACATTCAAAAGTTGACATACGTATTTACCTGATATAAATAAAAGAGAATATTCAACACTTTTAATTTTGACAATATTTACTGTTATATTAGGTATTTATCCTTCTATTATTTTAGATAGTTTAAACTATGCTGTAACAACCTTAATTTTTATTAGCCCAATTGATAATGCCGATGGATATAATCACACTGCTATCGAAACTATTTCTAATGATAATAGTATTTCTGTTAGATGGATTACACCTGCCAATCGCGATATACTTTCATCGTAATCATTACTAGATAAAGAATTTCCTTTATCAGATAGAGAATACTCTATATCCTCTAGACGCTGTGTATGAATCTTAATTAAAAAATATTGAATTATCATTAAATCTTTATTTGATTAAGGAAATTAGGGGAGACTTATGTTTATAAGTCTTTTTTACGAAATTGTTTAAAAGGATTAGAAGATTTAGCTGAAAGGGGGATTACAGAAAAAGCAAGGGATATATTAAAGGATATTAGTTTAGACAGAAGTAAATTAATAGAAAATTTACTTACATACTTAGAACCATATGCGTAAGATATAGACCTAGGTTAACATATTAAGTTTAATATGTAAAAAAAAAATGGTATAAAAATAGATTCTCTCTTTATTTTTTTTTTTACTTTTTGACAAATATAGTAAGGAGCAATTTTCAAGCCCATCCTTTCCATTTAGTCTCGCCCAGTCCTTGACCTTTATATACAAGTACAAGTTTATTTGCATTAACTTTAAGTGCAGTATTAACATTCCATAGTTTTAGTAGTGCTTTACTAGTTCTATACATAGCCTTAGTGTCTCTTATATATTCAATGAGTTTATGATTTAGAGATGTAACAAATGAAGCAACATATCTTGGAAATCACACTCTTGCAGTACAAAGAGGTATAAATATGGGAGTGGCCTTATTTATTATTTCAGAAGCCTTATTCTTTTTAGCTATTTTTTGATCTTTTTTTCACAGTGCTTTATCACCAACCGTGGAATTAGGAGCGAAATGACCTCCTTTAGGTATAGAATCTATTAACCCTTTTGAGTTACCTTTATTAAACACGGTTATTTTATTATCTTCCGGTGTAACAGTAACATATAGCCATCATTCTTTAATACAAGGAAACAGAAGTGGAGCTTTATATGGTTTAGTATATACAATAATCTTAGCTATAATATTTACGGTATTCCAATTTATAGAGTATACTGTTTCTTCATTTACTATTTCGGATGGAACATATTCATCTTGTTTTTATTTTGGGACAGGTTTTCATGGATTACATGTGATGATAGGAACAGCTTTTTTAGCGGTAGGTCTTTGACGTTTATTAGCTTATCATTTAACTGAAAATCATCATTTGGGTCTGGAATCTGCAATATTATACTGACATTTTGTAGATGTAGTATGGCTTTTTTTATACATTTCCGTTTATTATTGAGGTTCTTAATTAAAAACAAAAACGATTAGTATATTATATAACAATAGATATACATATGCAAACTCTTAAAAGCTTACGACTAGTAAATCTGGATTCAAAGGCCTTAATTAAAATGTAAAGTCATTACCAAAGCCTTTATCAAGTACGGCAGATAAGAAGCCTAAACGTTTACCACCTTTTATGACGAAAAAAAGGCCTAGGTATGGCCCATATGACAAGAATGATGAATAATCAACAATAATAGCTGCCGTTTTATTAAACCGGCAAGATATTTAGTTTATGGATAAACTTCAAAAGAAATCTCGTCTATTTCTTTTAAACTAAAAATATATTAAAAATATTGTCTAGCTCTTCTTAATCGGATGAAAATTTTGTCTAAAGATAAACGCGATAAACTAAAAAAAAAAATACAAAAAAAAAACTTAAGTTTATTTAAAATAAAATAATTTAACTGGTTTTTTTCTCTTGCTTTATATTACATATATACTATATTAGAATTTATATTCACCTATCGTATAGAAAATGAGAAATTAAATTAAACACAAATGCATTTTTTATTTGAATATTTTAACAGATTTAATGGTTTTAATGTAAGCTTTTTATATATATTAGCTACAATAGCAATCATATCCGGTATTTTTATTGTAATAACTAAAAACCCTGTAGTTTCGGTCTTATTCCTTATATTATTATTTTCTAACATATCAGGTTATCTTATCTTTATAGGTATTGTTTTCATAGGTTTATCTTATTTATTAGTTTATGTAGGAGCGGTTTCTATTTTATTTTTATTTATATTAATGCTTATAAATATAAGAGTCTCGGAACTAATAGGTGAGACTAACAATAATATACCTTTAGCTGTAATAGCTCTTTTATCCTTTTTTATGCCCATAAGTAGTATATTACCTAATCATAAAAACAAAATAGATGGTTCAGAAATAATAAATAAAATAGAAACACAAATATCTTATGTTTCTTCAAATAATTGAGATAATAATATGGTAAATATATCCGATATAACAGCTATAGGTAATATTATGTACACAAGTTATTTTATATGGCTAATAATTACTTCTATTATACTTCTTTTGGCTATGGTAGGTTCCATAGTTATAACTATTAGGCAGAAAGAAGTATAAAAACTTCAAAAAATAATTAACTCTTCAATAATTGAACAATTATTTATTCTGTTTAGATATTAGCCCTTTAAAGCTTAGCTTTAAATATATTTGATATAGTTTAAACCTATTTAATTTATTTTTTTTAACATTTTATTTTACTTCATAAACATAAAATTCTAATGCTTTTAACATTTCTCTCTTTTTTATTATTTTCAAACGGATTGACCTCTAGGCCAGATACCTCTATTTTATATAGTAGACTAGGTATAGTTATCTTAATCTATAGTTTTTTTTCTGCTTTAACTAGTTTTCATCTTAGTTATATAGAAAAAGGAATTGCATTATACGGTGGATTATTTAATATAAGCGCAATAACTCAAAGTTTCCAGATATTTATTTTTTTAATAAGTATATTAATTCTGTTAATGACAGGGTTTTACCCACGAAAAAAATATATAGGAAATTCCGTATCTCTTTTAGATACACTTTTTAAAAATGTAAGACAATATGTAAGTATAATAAATAAAATGTCAGAACAATTTACTATAATAGAGTATGCTTTAATTATTTTATTTACTATAAGTGGAGCAAGTTTATTAATGTCTAGTGGGGATTTAGGTTCTATTTATCTCTGTATAGAATTACAAAGTTTTAGTTTATATATAATATCTTCTTTACATAGAAATTCTGAGTCTTCAACTGGATCTGCTTTAACTTATTTTTTATTAGGAGGGCTTTCTTCTTGTTTCATTTTATTAGGTATAGCATTGATATATGCAAATTCAGGTTTAACTAATTTAGATGGAATGTACTCTATAATTTCTGATTCTGAAAAATATGCTTATTATTCAGATTGGTATAATCATACTTATTTTTTCTATAGTTTACTTTTAATTTCTGTGGGTTTACTATTCAAAATAGCGGCGGCTCCCTTTCATTGATGATCACCCGACGTATATGATGGTGTACCTACAATAGTTACAACTTTTATAGCAATTTTAGGAAAAATTGCTATATTAATCTTATTATTAGAATTAGTGCATTATACTAGCTCTTTAATGTATTCAACAACACAGTTTTATTCTTGAACAACAAGTTTATCACTTAGTTGTTTTTTTTCATTAGTTATTGGTACTGTACTAGGTTTAAGTCAAAGCAGAATAAAAAGATTATTGGCCTATAGTACAATAAGTCACATAGGGTTTATTCTACTGGCTTTAATCGTACACACTTTAGATTCATATCAAGCATTTTTATTTTATATTATACAATATATACTTACAAATTTAAATGCTTTTATGATATTAATAGCCATGGGTTTCAATCTGTATTTATATTACACAAATACAGCAGAATTTAACAGTTTATCCGAGAAAAATAATAGTCCCATACAATTAATAAATCAATTAAAAGGTTATTTTATTATTAACCCTTGTTTATCTTTATGTTTAGTTATAACTATGTTTTCATTTATAGGGCTACCACCTTTAGTAGGATTTTTTGGAAAATTAATGGTTTTAACCAGTGCTTTAGATAATGGAAAAATATTATTAGTATTAGTTGCAATTTTAACTAGTGTTGTAGGAGCAGTTTATTATTTAAGTGTTATAAAAACAATATATTTTGAAAACCCTGAGTATGAAAAGTCTTATGTTTATCTAGACATATCGTTGTCAAATATTTTTTCTGTTACATTAGGTATTTTAAATTTGGCTGTGGTACTTTTCATATTAATACCCAATGAAATATTAAACCTCTGTGATCTACTTTCTCTAATTAGTCATTCTGCTAGTAATCTGTAAGAAAAAATCAAAATATATAAAATTACATAATCTACTTTAGAGTAAAATCCGTCTATGTTTTAGATACACTAGTAATCAAAAATGTAAAAAATTAAAACAATATTTATTGTTTTAATTTTTATTAATTTTTGTAATTAAATGTCAAATTCTTAAACTTATTTAAAATGTCCAAATTTAAAATTAAAATAATATGTCAAGCTTAACTTTTTTCTTTGTGTTTATACCTTTTTTATCTTTTATACTTTTAGGAATAAATATTTTACTTTCACCTCACAATCCTTATCAAGAAAAAAACAGTGCATTCGAATGTGGATTTCATTCCTTTTTAGGACAAAATAGAACACAATTCAGTATATCCTTTTTTATTTTTGCTCTATTATTTTTACTTTTTGATTTAGAAATCTTGTTAGTTTATCCTTATGTTGTTAGTGCATATACTAATGGTATATATGGATTAATTATTATGTTAGTTTTTTTTTTAGTTTTAACTCTAGGTTTTGTATTTGAATTAGGTAAAAATGCATTAAAAATAGATAGTAGACAAATGAACAATTTACAATTAAAAAGCTGAAAACAAAAAGTATATATTAAATAATTTTTGTTTAATAAAAAAAAAAAGAAAACATAATAGACAATATATTTCTGTATAATTTTTGTCTCTTAAAAAAAAAACCATATACAATACACAATATATACTATTGTGTACTATACAAAAAATAATTATAAAAACTATATTATATTTAAATTTATCAATAAATTAAAAAAAGTATAAAAAGAAATCATTATGGATTAATGCGCTATAAATCAAAGATAATAACAATTTCTAAATAAAGATCGGTTATATGAACAAAGTTAATTGAAATATCTTAATAACTTTAGGAAAAGAAATCAAACGAGATTCTACAAAAAATGTGAACAAAGGTAGAAAAGCTTGTAAGTAGAACGGGTTTTCTGTTTGAATAAAGGGGAACCTTCCTCTAAAGCTAAATATGATTTGTAAGCGATAGTGAATAGTACCGTGAGGGAATGCATGAAATAGTGGTTTTATAAGCAGCTTAAGATAAGTTTAAATAAAAAACAAAAGCGTACCTTTTGCATAATGGGTCAGCAAGTTAATGTTAGATGCAAAAATAAGCCTTAGTATTGAAAGCCTGTCGAAGCAAAAAACTAAAAAGATGAGCACTAGACAGGAACTAGAGAAAGGGTTGTTTTCAGAGAAATCGATTATGTAAAAATGAAAAGTATCTAATATTAGACCCGAAGACTAGTGATCTTACCATTATCAGGATTATAAAAGTCCGAACGGGTTATCGTTGTAAAGATATCCGAAGAATAGTGGTAAGTTAGTGAAAGACAATTCTGACTAGTTCAGCTGGTTTTCCGCGAAACCTATATAAGTAGGTAATTTAATTAATATCTTAGCAGGTACAGAACTGTGATCTCGATCAAATAAATATATGGGGTTATCAAAATCCCATCCTATTTATTTGAATACATCGGGGGATCGTAAAGATTTTATCGGAGAGATTTTGCACTCGGAAGGGTTAAGATTAATGTTAAATAATCGGACATAGTACGATAAGGTTGTATGTCTAAAGGGAAACAGCCCAGAACAAGAGTTAATAAGGTTCCAAAATTATTGTTGAGTGAAATAAAGGATGTGCCTTTAAACACGATCAGGAAATAGGCTTAGAAGCGGCCATTTTTTAAAGATCTCGTAACAGAGCACTGATTTTAACTAGAAGATCATACCAAAAATATTACGGATCTAAATAATATACCGAAACCTTGTCCATATATAATAATTATATATGGGGTAGCGGAACATTGGATAAATCTCAGATTTGTTCTTTATAAGATTAAATAAATAGATAATCCAAGTGATAATGCTGACATGAGTAACGAAAAAGCATTGGCTATAAGTTTTAAATGTGAAGGTTACAACTTTAACAAATAAAGCTCTAAAAAGGATTAAATAATCCGCCTAAGCTCGCCTTAAGCTTATGGTAACCTAAAAAACTTAAATTTACGGCCTCTAAATTTTTTTAATGATGAGTTATGGATAAAGTAAACTAATTAAAGTAAAATTAGTTCTGGAAAAACTTTATAAGGTGAATTAAATATGTTAATTCATCCATAAAATACCGTTCCTAAACACTACCACAAGTAAGCTAGTAGAGAATACGAAGGCGTTTGAGTAATCAATCATTAAGGAACTCGGCAAATTGACTCACGTAACTTCGGGATAAGGTGGGCCATTCTCGTAATGTAGTATATACCTTATGAAAGAGGAAGCATGGAATAGTGTTGTACGACTGTTTAATTAAAACAAAGCACTCTGCAAAGATAAATCGAAATATTGAGTGTGATGTCTGCCCTGTGTCGGTCCGGTAACGAATGGGCTTAAACTAAAATTTAGGTCTGTAAGGAAACCCCGATAAACGGCGGCCTTACCGATGAGGGTCCTAAGGTA
>Ga0115846_101063_pt1 | contig 12959 bp, 9 predicted proteins | sample InSIn5gowninarea_2_FD_83860 | JGI IMG/M metagenome (GOLD analysis project Ga0115846, IMG submission 83860)
GGGAAGAGGAGGACTGAAGAAGGAAAGTCGCCGTTCATCATGGTTCTCTGGTCTGAGTTCGAAGTTCTCGAGTTCAGGCCACACAGCAAAGCATGCCGGCAATGAGCCAACTAGAAGCGACAACAACCCGCAACCGAGTCCGGCTCGCGAGCTCAGCAATCCGTTTGACACCATGAAGCCAATCGATAACGAAGTACAGGAACAGAGACCACTTACGACGCGACGTCCTTCAGTTCTGGTAGCTGCTGGCACAGAGACCAGGCTTGATAGTTCCCCTAACTTCTTGGCCAGCGCTTTAAGAAGACTGTCGTCCAGCAACGCTGTGACACTGAGCAAACACACCCCCTCTCGCGGAGCTGTAGGTCCTCGAAGGATTATGAATATCGACCAAAATCGACAAAGGTCAAAGATACAAGAGTTCGACCAAAACAGGTTGAGAAGGGTTGCATTTAAGGTTGATGTTGAAATCGCTGGCATCTCTGCGCAAGCGGATGAACAACAAGAAGTATCAACCGCAGCATCGTCAGGCGAGAGTAATAAAGGCGCAAAGATGGCGAAGTACAAGGATAGGAGCGAGGGCGCAGCACTGAAGAAGTCACAAGGCCAAGAAGAAGGAGCTACAGCACAGCCAGAGACCCAACGCAGTCTTGCCGAACCAGAAGTCGGAGCTATCAAGGCGGAGATAAATGCAGAGATTGCTATTGAGAAACAGAAAGACAACGACGAAACGCCAGCAGAAGGCGAGAAGCCCACAACTCGTAAAAAGGAGAAAAAGAAACGGTCCGAAGCAGAGCGCAAAGAACGAAAGGAGCGGAAACGGCGGCATGCGGAAGCCAACGGCTTGGTTCCCCTCGAACTTGTCGTTGACGATGATTCTGATTCTAGTAATCAAACACCACCCGGTGCATCCACTCCCAAGAGGGCACAGCCCACCATAGATCCACTGAGGATATACAAGCGATGTTGTGCCCTGAGAGAGACAAATATAATGGCGACGGTCAAGGAGCAGATATCGAAGCCATCGGCGGTGCTCTCAGAGGCTCCTGGTACAGTGGCTTCAGTTGATCTCTCTGGTAATGAAATGTCCCTGGCAGATGTTCAAACTTTGGGAGATTGGCTTGCAGTCGTGCCTGTCAGACGACTCATTTTAGACGACTGTAACTTGTCCGACGAAGCTGTTCGAATCATTCTGTCCGGTCTTTCTGGATGTAAGAGTCAGGAGCAAGCAAGACTGAATCGGAAACTACCACGACACGGCACAGGAGAACTGGGTACTGAACAGATGGGCGTGATTGAGAAGTTATCCATGAAGAACAACACAGCTATCTCGACTATTGGCTGGCGACATATTGCACTTTTCATGCATATGTGCCGGTCGCTTCGAGGTCTTGATTTGTCCGGTATCCCCTTTCCTTCGATAGCCAGTGCAGAATCTCAGAAACTCGGGTTGACCAGAGTTACCAGTCTGTCGAACTCCCAAGAACTTCCGCCCAAGCACGTCAATCCAAGCACGCTTTTCGCCCGTGCGCTAGCGGAGAGATTTGGTGATCGCTTGGAAGAACTGATATTGAGTGGATGTGTGTTGGAGACGCATGCGGTAGGTGAGATCGTTGATTCGGTCATCAAATGCAAAGTCAAACGGCTTGGTCTTGCTCATAACGATCTGGACGCTGATGCCGTTGAGCACATTGTACGTTATGTGTCATCTGGTGTCTGTGAAGGCCTCGATATGGGCGGCAATAATTTGCAAGGTGCTGGTCATCTTCTGACACAAGTTCTTGACGAATCAAATCCTCTCTTCGCCATGAGTTTAGCAGACTGTAACCTCACCGTTCAGGATTTGCGAGCGGTATTGGAGCATGTTTCGCAGCTGCGGAATTTCAAGTTCATTGATCTTTCCAGGAACCAGGCACTGTTTGGCAGTTCTAAAGATGCTGTTTCAGTACTCAGAAAGAGATTGCCCGCTTTGAAAGAACTCAAAAGGATACACCTCTCGAATACTGACATGAACCCGGACCAACTCATCTCTCTGTGCGAGATTCTACCGGATGTTCCATCATTGGCGCATGTTAGTGTACTGGAGAACCGAAAGTTGATCGATTGTATGAATTCGAACAAGGGCGAATCCCAAGAAGAAGCATGTGCGGTCTTCGTCTCGCTCATGTCAGCCGTTAGGGCTTCAAAAACATTGGTTGCGGTCGAAATCGAAGTTCCAAGCCATGAGAGTAGCGAAGTGGTGAAAGCTCTAGCATCACAAGTTGTGGCCTACAGTCTCAGAAATCTAGAACGAACCACGCTGAGCGATTATCTGGACAGATCTGTTATGCCTGAACGGCTCGATAAACAAGCTCCAGAAGTGCTCCTCCACCTTGTTGGCCACATGGATGGATATTCAGAGAACCATGACAACGATGAGCCAGCGCCAGATGAGGATTATATGATTGCATCCACAGGAATCGTCAAGGCATTAGATGTGTGTTTGGACAACGAGGAACGATTAGCGTCTCATAACGCCTCTCCAACAGCCAGTGGCACTACGACACCTAGAAGAATCGATCCGTTACAGCCTCAAGGTGTGAAAAAACCCAAAGATGTATCTCTCGAGCTCTGTGAAAGCGCCAGGAAGATTCGACTTCGATTACGTCCTGCTATGGTGAAGGAGGACCGGGCAGGAAACACAGATGCATACCGTAAGTTTCATACTTTTCTCTCCAACTGCCATACTGACGAAAGATTTTCAGGTCGCCTCGTAGCACTCGACCAGACTCTAGAACGTATCATTCGACGGTTCGAAGATGAGTACCCTCAATCGCGACGAGCACCATCTCCATCCATGCAATCTCTCGACTCCCGCAACTCCTCATACATCGAAAGCCAGATTCCTGACAATCTCTCGCTTATCACATCTAATTCCGAGACTATACAAAGGACGTTCTCCAACGAGGAGGACCCGCACAGTCTCCAATTTCCGCGTAAAAACTCGGACGCCTCGCTTGCTGCACGTGTTCTTATGCAAGAAGAAGGTCGCATGCACCGTTTCGGCCAGCACATGCGTCGCGAAATCCTCAAACCTACTGGAACAGATGATGTTTTACACGGCACGTCCGTCTACGACGAACCTGAGCCAGAGCACATGACCACCTTTCGTAGCAGGCTCGAAAATCTTGGAGGTGATTTTATCAGGAAGGAGGTTGAGGCCAAAGGCACCGATAATGTTCTCCGGGAGTTGGGCATCAACATGCAGGAATTGCGAGTTTTACAGCAGGAAGATCCCGAGGCCTTCGCCAACCTGAGAGACTCACAGTTGGCTGCTCAACTCAACTCCCGCTTGTCGGATAGCCAGTCAACGCAGGAGGTCAAGCAGCCTGTCAGGGGACACATATCGATATATGACGACGTGACGAAGTGAAGGAGTGACGAGAAAGAGGCTCGTCGGTGGAGTTGACTACGAGGAAGTTGAACACCACTCTTGAAAGCGGTTTATTGCAAGGCGTCCTGGTGCTTTTTCATCAACCATGAGACACATCATACGTACCTAGGTACCGTACTTCCGAGACATGACGCATTGGATACCAGTCAAATAGGGCATAATTGGAATTCTGAGAACTGAGGCCGGACCAACATCGATTGGATTGACTATGAGATACGAGTTTTATAGCTACTACTGCGTATGTACGTATGTAGTGCATAAAATATACAGTTTGCATGTATACCTCATATATTATATGTGACAGCACTCTGGAAGCAGGATCAGTGGTAATGGTTGTGCTAACATTGTTCGTCGTTATAGATTTGAGAATGAACGTGAATATAAATCTAGTCTTCACTACGTACAGTACTTGATATCCTATCTCGATAACCATTACACTGTCTACATTGCTGCAAACCACACGGAGCATGCATTAATAGTACAATGTGCTGCTGTCACAGATAGCTACTGTATTGAGAATCCACCATGCTAATACGCATCTCAAAATAATGTTGATTTGCAAGGGCGCATGGAATGGCACAGTAGCTTTCTTCTTCGTCCTACGTAGCTTGTGGCGCATGTCACGCACCTCAAGGGGGTGTGTGTCTGTGTGTGTGACTTGTGGTGCTCACTTTCAGTGCTTCTTTGTTCCGGGTTCTGGTAGGTGGAAGACTACATGGTCTATTTCCCAACTTCTTCTTTGTTCGTTTGTTCCAGGAAGATACTGTTTCTGGACGAAGTGCATGATGGACTGAGACAAAGAAGGAAGGAAGGAACGAATGAATGAAATCGGCAGACCAGGACTTCTTCGACTATGCCTCGTGGGTTAAGGTTATTCGGTACTAGTTAGACTCGTATTGAATACCCTGGTACACGACTAGACCACATAAGCACCAACAAGATCAAGATCAAGATCAGTAGAGAAATGCCGCTCTCAAAAAGCGATGCACTCCTCATCCTGTCCCTCCGCCGCATCCGCCACGACCTCCACGCCGAACTAGCATCATAGCACAACCAGCGAACTACAATACAGCCTCAAGACTGGGAGGACATCGCGGCCCATCACGTGAATAACGCACGTCTTATTCTGGCGCGTCTTGAGACTCGGCGGGCCGTTGATGTGACGGGCCCGCTACAGCTGTGTGAATCCAGGGCTCGTGAAATGGGGTGTGTGTATTATGCGCATTGGGCGGCTAGGATTCGGAATATGGCTAGTGTGTTACGGGGACTGGCGATGAATGTTGTTGATGCGGTTTGTTTGTTGGAGGATGAGTGTAAGATGGACAGAGCGAGGGAGCGTTTGGTTGGATTGAGGGTTGGGAGGACATGTACACGGACGCCGCCGGTGAGGGGTGAGGCGTTTGTGGTGGAGTTGTATGAAGAGTTGGTTGGGTTTGGGGAGGTTTTTGTTGCACTGACGGAGAGGTGGTTGGTCATTTGTGATGACTCGAGGATTTAGAGGTTGGTTTTGAGGCAGGTTTGTTGAATTTTTATTGTTTGGTTTGCTGGCGTTGAGTCTTGTCCTGTCAGAGGGCCACGGCCCATGTGTTGGAGGCGCACCGGTGGTAGGGCGATACTGGTAGTATGTGCTGAGTCATCTTACGCTGCCAACACAATGACACCATTTTTGCTGTGTTCCTGATGCTGTTCGAAGGACAACACTGTAGGCGTGGGATGAATAGGAGTATTAGTACCCACTGGCACTGTGGTAAGCCTAGGAAGCTTCTGTACAGATAATCGCGTGGACAAACGATTGTGCTATTGACAACGTCTCTTCCCTTGCTAAGGCCTTGACAGAGACACACGGTATTGTTTGCACAAGTTGGATTGACCGAACATCGACTGCGTCATGAATGGTGATACCATCCTGACATTGCAGACGAGGACTCTTCGTAGCACATAAAAGGAGCTTCCGTCCATCCTTTCAGACTATCTATCCTTCACCAATAGCATATAACATATCAAAAACACTGGAACACTCACCGGAATAATACGATCCTCAACCACAATGATCGCTTCTCTCGAACGCTCCAAAACTTCTGATCAGACTAGGGACAACCCGCCCACTCCACCACCGAATTCACCAAACCCCAATGGTGGCGGTGGGAACGGTGGAGGTGGCAATGGTGGCGGAGGTGGTGGGGCACCATACAACAATTAGGTCGACATCACCAGCAGTTCTCCTGCTGTTTGTTGTTCCGACCTAAGGCCTCGAGCCGTTCGTGGCTAGATCAGCTTGACTCAACACCAGGTGCTACCTAGGTCATAAGGAGACCACGACTTGCTTCTCTGTGAAGACAACATCTTTTGAAAAACTTTTTCGACACAGCAGAGCAAAAGCTCTGGGACTGTATGGAATCAATTCTATGCTGAACATATGCTGCTGGAACAAAGACAATCACTGTGGAAGTGCTCAGATGCACCATATAATCCAAACTGGAAATTGAAAACTGAAAACTGAAAGAAGAAAAAAAGACCACAAAATAACAGGAATGGCTAAGAAAGGGTGTGTGGTGATATAAGGAAACTGAGCTTGAGCTCGTCCATATGATTAACATGGAAATTGGCAGTAGGCAACGAGATGGTTCATTGTGGATTGCTTGAGCTTTGAGCTCCGAGCTCCAAAACAATAACGATACAACATCAACATATTCGCATCACTTTGCTTAACCACACTTTTAGATTGTCTTTCTCTTGAGTAGTTTCAGACGAGGAGAGGCGTGCCGGAGGCATCTGTCGAGGCTGAGCAGGGCGAAGTATATTCATTTGGCCGTGACTTAATGCAATAGTATCGGGATACGAGGCCTATATTCGCAACGGTGTCGATTTTGTGAAATAAATTCCCTTCTCACTTCGTTTGTGGTTATGCAATGATTTCGATGTCAGCGCAGACACAACCGCAAAGAAGTACCAACGACCCGAAGTTCTTCCAGAGCATAGTGGTGATGAAGCCTCAGGCAGCAATTTAACACCATAAACGAAGATCAATACTGTAAGAATATACACCACACAGTGTCCGTTAGTAACATGGGACATAAGCCAGCATCTTCAAATAATCACAAGTCAACCGAATACTGGTGATGCTATACGGATGCCCAGTACGTAGAACGACATGAGTCGTTACGGTCGTGTTATTAATCCATCATACGTCAACCATAGAGATCCTCTTCATGAATGTGTCTTTTTGCCCTCATATCAGAATGATACATCTCATGCAGACTGTCACTCGCTCACAAACTTCTTCTCTTCTCATTCCACATCAGGTGCTAACACTCGAGTGAGCTAATACACGAGCACTGAACTAAGGTAGAATTATAGGCACTAGTACTTATATCGTCTTTGAACCAGCACTCCTCAAAGTACTTAGAATATCAGCTGCTTGATGTCAAACGATGCCCACACAAACACACTTCATAGCCGTCGGAGCATGTGCAATCGATACCATCCTTACAGTACCATCCTTCCCAGCTCCAGACTCTAAACTGCGCGCCACATCCCTCACCAAACGAAGAGGTGGAAACAGTCCCAACAGCCTTGAAGTACTACAGCAACTTATACAACACGAAGCTGCCCGAAATGACGTCCGAGAAGCTTCTTTAACACCATCAACCACGAATCAAACCCCTATTTTACCATCACTAACGCTCATCGCAACTCTGCCAGCAAAGGACTCCCCAAGCATGCAGTTCATGAAATCCTCATTCGACATTCCCCCAACCCGGACAACAACCACAGCCCCTAACAGCGACGAAATCACGATCACCACACCAGCCCCATCCGTAGATCTCTCACACTGCCTACACCGCCCGGAGCACTCAGAACCTATATCTTCCTACATAATTTCCGACACATCGTCATCCACTCGCACGATAATAAACCACAATGCCCTTCCCGAAATGACATACCCCGAATTCATAGCAACAGCCACATCAACCCTAAAACCCTATTTCATCACTCATCCACCATCTTCCGACTCAACCACAACCCCGGAACAAAGAAGCACTGAAAGTGAGCACCACAAGTCACACACACAGACACACACCCCCTTGAGGTGCGTGACATGCGCCACAAGTAAACCACCACCAAAAACACCATTACCAACATCAACAAGAGCAGCAGCACCAGCAGCAGCAGCAACTCTCACGATCTCAGTCGAAGTTGAAAAACCCGCCCGCGAAGGCCTACAAGCCCTCGCCCACGAAGCAGACGTAATATTCTACTCCCGCAGCTGGGCTGAACACCAGGGCTACGACTCAGCTGAAGACTGTGTGCGCCAACAAGCGGAGGTCTTACGGCGGGACGGTCGTGGTGGTAGTGGTGCGAGAGGGGAGCGTGGTGAGCGTGTTTTAGTGTGTACTTGGGGCGCGGACGGGGCGTGCGCTACTGCTGTTGCTAGGACCACTGCTGGTGGTGGTGGTGGTGGTGGTGGTGGTGGTGGTGGTGCTGACAATGACGATGATGCTCCAGAGACGATGGAGGCGGTGGTACATAGCAGTTCGGCATACACAGATCCGAGTAGACCGATTGTCGATACGACTGGGGCGGGTGATACATTTATTGCGGGAATGTTGTTTGGATTCATGTGCCGTGGGGCATTGGATGGGCTGCGTGCTCGTGCGAAAGGAGACAGAACGGGGCGGTGGTCGTTGCGGCAGATGTTGGACTTTGCAAATGGGGTTGCTGGGAGGAAGATTTTGCAAGATGGGTTTGGGGGGCTTGCAGGGACGGTGGAGGAGTTGGTTATGAGGCTTGATAATGAGTGAGAGTTGACAGGATGAGAGAGTGGCGTTGGGACTGCGATAATGGCAGTGGTTGTGATTGTGATGTGTAGTATGTACGTAGCATGCTTGTGTAGAGTAGTTGATGTGTTCAATGCGCTTCAACATGGGAACATTGTCATGTTTTGGAACAGTGTGTAACGACAGGCTCGGGAGTGATATTTTTCTATGTTCTCGCTTTTCCAAGGAGACGTCTTCGCTTGCCTTTTCCTAAATGCCTAGTACATCGCAAGGCTCCACGATTGTACACCTGTGTACGGAACATCTATCTCGGACCACCAAAGTTCCGTTCTCGCTCGAAAATTACGGTAAGGCACTTTTGTTGGTCTTGTTGTCATCTGATATCAGATAACTAATAAATGATACTTGTAATCTATCTGTCGGTTGGGCGCTTCAACTGTTCTGTATTCAGTAAGCGAAGGCTGCCGTACGGACACCTAGGACATTGGAAAATAGGTAACAGTGTACCATGAGTTCGACTTGTCAGCAGCGCTGGGCTCCTTTGGAATGTACAGCTGGTCCCAAGACTGCCTTGGGGGTGGTGCTGAAAAGTGCTGCTCGGCATGGCAGCAGTACGGCATATCCGTTGCTTGGACGGAGAGCACTGTGCGATTGATTGGCGAAAGGGCAAATACTGTACATGGCTTGACAACGTTGGAGATATCTCGGCCTCAGTTCGTTCGATTTGTTGCCAGCGAAGCTCGCCTCAGTGCCGGAAGGATCGAGGGTCAGTTGATCTGTTATCTCTTGGTAAAGGCCTACTCCTAGCCTACGGACAAGAGATGGCGCCCGGCCGGATGCTTCGAAACATTGGTAGAGTCAGGATTGGAAGTTGCGTTCACCAATGTGTTGAATGCTCGCGTCACAGCTGTGGTGAATTGTACCGTATATCAGGCAGTAATGCTCCTAACTAGACTCCCTAAATACAGTAACGGATGGTGGTTCGGCAGTTGAAGTTGTGCTCGCAGTGCCCGACCAGTGTCTCAATATGGTGCAGAATTTGCCTGTTCTGGTGAACTTACAGTAGTACAGTATATCTGGGTTGTGAGGGTCAATCATGTGCACGTGGCACTGTAGGGTCAAAAATTTGAATGGAGGATCTCGAGACTTAGTCGAGATCCATCAAGCAGGCCTGACAAGCCTGGGGAGACCAGAGAGGAGTTAGTCAGAGTAGACTGATCCCGTGATTACCGTCTCGGGAAGTCTTGGGAGCATTGACTAGCAACGATGATTGCTTCAAGGTACTTTCAGCAAACCGATTGCACTTCGATGGATCATGCTAGCCAAAACACGTGGGTGTGACAGGATCTTCAACGCAGAGATGATCTTGATGCCTACTTTTGGCATAGCAATCGCATACACCAAGTACTTTGATAACACCAAGACATTAAAGCCAAGTCGTGATGCAATATGTTCGCAGGCGTGAAACACTGCACAGTATTTCTTCTTGCTTGCTCTGCTGCAAGTCACTCAGCATGTGTCCTTTCTCTCTTGTTGCACAGCATATATGCCGCCATATGAGGAGGAATTGTTTGCGGCTCGAAAGACTTGGATCGGAAGATATCCGTCCGCAAACGTACATAGTTTGTGTGATCGAATCGTACGCTCTGTCTTTGGTCCAAATCGTGAAGGACAGTGCATAATGCGGAGATATTTGCAGCAACGGTGCGACTGAAGTGGTTAGGGTTGGGCAGAAAACGGATCACAGGCTTATTTGTTACTGGTTACATATCATTGTGGAAACACAAGATCAAGTAGTAAGGTAAAGGTGGACCGATGAACGAAACCACGATTGGACGAGGCAGAGATGAAAGTGAAGCAACCAGTTAGGAATGTTTGAGAGTGAAACCTACTGGCTGTTGTGAGAGGCTGCGGATCGGTCAGAGGCCGTCCCCGCTCGGCGCAGTTGCCTCTCGGCCCTCACCACTGTGACTAAACATGGCTCCCACCGCCCCTCCGTGCCCTTAGGAATTTGAACTTGAACCACCTGACGATCTTCGCTCGGATTTAATCGTCATTGAAACGAATTGCCGTTGGGATACCGTAGTCAGTTTGTACCGACCTTCAACACTGAAAGACTGGCACGAGTCAGCCTACAATTACTCCATCGTTTCAGTCGCTGATCATCCCTCTTTTTCCTCCTCCTCACATCATCTCAATTCTACACCAGAACACCAAAGCTCACAATTACCATCAAGACTTCAGATCAGGTACGTAGACCAACCGAGGTTTCTATTGACATATCCTTCCTCCTTTCAACTGCAAAACTTCGTAGGCTAACAGCAGTAGGTGCCAGGCAATTGATTGGTTGTGTTCATTACCACCTTCTGAGCCAGAGCTATCAAAACTTCCACCATGGCTATGAACGACACTTTGGTTCACGCCATGGAATCATCGCACGCCGCCCTTCAACAACAATATCCTCATCTCACAGACGCTCAGCAACAAGCCAAGTTTTCGAAATATCTCAATTGGGCTACTTCCCAGGCTACTGGTTCTGAAGTTCCCCTGTCCACCAGCGTTCCTCAGAAACGGGCTGGCTCGTCTACAGCTCTGTTTGGAGTACAACCTGAGTCCAAACGCCTCTCCATCGTATGTTATTCTGTTGTGCGTCTCTTCTGCTTTGGTTGACTGTCTTCAGTCTATGGCCTCCCCAGCTCCTTCGCTCGAACGGCATTTCTCGGCGCCATCTAGGTCTGTCTCAAGTCATCATTCTAGCCCGAAAACAGAGTTGCAGACTTCTGCGCCATCAGCACCAATCAATATTCCGAACTGTCTGTCCCAGAATTCATCCGGCAGGCGCACATCTACATCTTGCGCCTCGTATCCGACCCGCACGTTGAGACCATCAACGACACTACACCAGATCAACGAGGTCCAGGCCTATTCACCAAAGACCTACCTTGCACAACAACAGTTGCCTACCGACACTGTGATTCTAAATTCGTCGTGCATGACACAGCACGAGTATGAGCTAAAACACTATCCTCAATTCTTCGCCACAGGCCTGAGCACCTTTGGTCAAGCTGGGGGTTACTCTCCAGCAACCACCACAAGTGATTCGGGTCTCACCCATGCCACTACCATCACTAGTGAACCAATGTCAAGAAATGACACTAGCGATGGTCTCTGTGATACTCTGAACATGTGCCGTGTAGGCTCATCTACATCGGACACGTCAAGCAGAGGCTCACAAGAGCTATTTCCTTTTGTTTCAGATGTATCTCACGATACATCTTTCCCCTTAACCTTGATTCCCAGCTCTGCTGTGTTCCAAGGCGCCCCTCTCTTTTCTGTCTCTAATCAAGAAACTCCCCTGCCCCCATACCCTAGCACAGAAATCAAGCATTCCTTCTCAAGTGAGACAGATGCTTCTTTTCAATCTCCTTCATCCTCAAATCCATCACGAGTAACCAAGAGAGTTCAAGAACAGAACGCTCAAGGTACACGGCCAATTGCGCCAAAACACAAAAACGATGTATCAGGCGAACAGCCTATGCCTAAACTGAAGGCCTTTACGGCTGAAGATGGCACAACAAGTTACAAGGCTGAGATCACGAGACAAACTCGTCAGCAAGCTCCACGTAAGACTACTTTCTGCCAGTTTTGTAATGATCAACCATCAGGATTTCATGGCGACCATGAACTTCGACGACACATTGAACGACATCACAGTCAAGTTAGGCGCGTATGGGTGTGCCGCGATGCCTCTCAAAGTGGCCTATTCTTGCTCAACTGCAAAGCTTGTCGTACAGGTAAGACTTACGGCGCCAACTACAACGCCGCTGCTCACTTACGACGAGCTCATTTCAATCCATGCAAGAACAAGAGAGGTGGTAGAGGCAAGAAATCCGAAGGTCGTGGCGGTATGGGTGGTGGCAGCTGGCCTTCAATGGATTTCTTGAAGGACTGGATGTATGAGAAGTTCGAATGGAACTTGAACGGCCGCCATATCGTCCAAGACATCGGACCGGATTCCAACACCATCTTTACGACCGATCAGCTTGCCGAATTCGAGCAGGTCGGTAGCCAGCCTGACCTCGAATACGATGACGGCTCCTACGACAATAGCCCAGAACAAGAGCCACTATACTACGATCATTTCGATGCCACGAACCAATTCGTTGGCAACCATCTGGCCGCATATCCCTCACAAATGATGCAACAACAGATGTCACCCCACTCTCAAATTTACATCAATTCCGCTGTACCCTTTCCCATGCAGAGCGGTTCATATACACGCGCCCAAGCTCAACAACTGTCCATGGGAATGGAGCCCACGCAGATATATGCCATACCGCATCCAGCCTTCCAGCCATGACGGTGCACTACCCATGGTCGTGGCCATTAAATTTCCTTCCAAAAATCAACGTGAATGACTTGCAATAGGCCTCTTGCCCCGAATTTGGCCACTGAGAGGCATAATAAGCACTGAGGCAGAATATTCCACTCCGACAAGTGTAACATAGAATATGGTACTTTGTGAGTGCTATATACAGGGAGAAAAAGATCTGAACCGAACCCCTGATCCAAAATTCCGGAATACCGAAGATGAAGATGAAGATGTGGATGTGAACTTAGAGAGCTCAGACTGCCGGTTGGACGTTTGTGTACGGTCATGAAAATCGTCAGGAGTCGTGAGATCGTAAGATCGTGAGATCGTAAGATCATAAGATTCGTTGAAGCAGATAGAACCTGAGAACATGATTTAT
>Ga0115846_101064_pt1 | contig 12953 bp, 11 predicted proteins | sample InSIn5gowninarea_2_FD_83860 | JGI IMG/M metagenome (GOLD analysis project Ga0115846, IMG submission 83860)
CAAAAGGAATCGGAAAAACACCAAAATCTACACCAGTAGCTTTAAGTTGTCCTAGAGTCCAAGGACCAGTTAGCTGCATCGCCACCGAGCCTTTGAGAAATCCATCTATCTCAAAACCCCGCTCTGGCAACGACAAAACAACTGAACCGTCCTCTATTAAATTACGCCAGAACTGCAAAGCCGTTGATTAGAGAAATCGGTGCAATTCCTAATTCTTGCTCCAGACGTTTGGCATCGAGAAACCAAGTCAGATTGGTCAACTTCGCAGTATTGTTAACGACAGGGCCTGCGATCGCAAAACAAGCCTTTTGAGGCACTAGCGTGTTACCCAACTCTTTGGCAGCTGTTGCCAGAAACTGCTGCACCATCGGCACCAAATCGGCAAAGTCACGACTAGGGTAGCGTTTATCATAGATTGTGTGCAATGACTCCCCAGTTAACCCCTCGACCAGCCGCAGAATAGTTTTAGTGCCGCCGATATCTCCTGCTAGTATTACTGCCATGCTTCTAGTTAAACCTGATTAGTTCTTCTATTTCGGTTAGGTGGGAGGTATCCCCATTTAATTCCAGCACCCATTCCGGGTCTTGACGCACAACTTTTACTAAGCAGCATAGGGAAGCCTTCACTTCGGTTTCGGCTATTCCACCAACCAACCCCATTGTGGCACCCAGTACTGATGCGCCGTGACCCACCAGCAGGATATCTTCTGGAAATTCCTCTGCTAGAAGCCTTGCTGTAACTCCTGCTCGTTTCCGTGCCTGTTCGCCTGTTTCCGGATATTCAGCGATAACTTGAGAAATATAGCTGGTGTCAATTCTAGGAAATAGCTCGGTTAATGCTTCCATCGACATTCTTTCCGGCATTGCTGTCATCCAAGCGGAATTGAGCCATTCACTTAAACCCGACTCAAGTTTAATTGGCAGATCGAGAGCAACTGCCACCTGATTCGCGGTTTGCACAGTTCGCAAGAAGGGTGAGGCAAAAATATGGGCAATGCCTTCTCCCTTGAGACGTTGCCCCAGTTGGTAGGCTTGCACTACGCCATCATCGGAAAGGGGTGGATCGTAGCGTCGCTCGGCAGTGTTGAACCATTCGGGGTTAACGAAGTCAATGCGGTTTCCGTGTCGGGCGATCCAGATTGTTTGAGTCATCGGTTGAGATATGCGAGCGAATAGAATTCACGCTACAAAAAAAGCAACCCACGCAATCCCGTCAATGTTCTTTTCGGTACTTGTGGGTTTGGTTTGAGTTCATTTCCCTGATATGCGAAAGTCCCTACTTTTTCTTTCCTCTGTGTCCTCTGCGTCTGGTGCGGTTCAAATCTTCAATGATGTAGAAAATTGTGTTAAAACCTGATTTAATTTACCACTACGATAGCCTTCCAAATCCAGAGTGACGTAGATAAAGCCGTAGCTCTGAAATGCAGACACGATCGCCTGTAAATCCGTCTTTAACACAAACTCCTTGATTTGCTCTGGTGGCAACTCAATCCGCGCCGTGTCGCCAACAGATCGCACCCGGAGATTCAACATCCCCATCCGCCGCAGATAGCGTTCTGCTCTTCCTACCCGTTGCAGCTTACCCACAGTAATCTCTTCGCCGTAGGGGAAGCGGGAACTCAGGCAAGGTTGCGCCGGTTTATCCCACCAAGACAAACCCAAATGTTGCGAGAGTTGGCGTACTTCGGCTTTAGTAACACCCACTTCTGCTAAGGGCGATCGCACCCCTCGTTCCTTTGCCGCCTGAATGCCCGGTCGATAATCGCGCAAATCATCTGCATTCACTCCATCCACTACATACGGATAGCCCAATTGGGTTGCCAGGGGTTTGAGCGTGTCGTGCAATTCGCTTTTACAGAAATAGCATCGGTTAACCGGGTTCGCTGTGTAATTGGGGTTGTCCATTTCATGCGTCTGGACTACCTGATAAGGAATCCCTATTACAGCTGCCTGGATACGGGCATCTTCTAACTCTTCTGGCAACAGCGAAGGAGAAGCAGCTGTTACTGCCATTGCGCGATCGCCCAAAACGTCGTAAGCAATTTTGGCAACTAGGGTGCTATCAACACCACCGGAGTAGGCAATCAAAGCCTGCTCCATTTCTGCAAATAAGGTTCTTAATTGCTCCAATTTCTGTAGCATCATTTTCCAGTCCACCCAAAACCGCTTTCACCCCTATTGTAGAAAACCTATCGGAACGCATTCGTAGACAAGGGTACAGAGAAGGCGAAATGTATATTTGTCCAGTCATGCCGATGTCAGCTTTTGGAGGTGATTATCGGCAACCCAGTCCGGCAACTTTTTTGGCAAATATAGAGTAAAGCAACTCCCGCGTCCCAATTCTGAGTCCACGTTAATATCACCGCCATGTAGCCGCGCTAGCTTGCGCGACAGGGCTAAACCCAAACCGGTTCCCTCATATTTGCGATTCAGACCACTGTCCAGTTGTTGAAATGGTTGAAATAGGCTTGCTTGAGCCGCCTTCTCAATGCCAATGCCGGTGTCAATCACCGAAAACTCAATCGCCTCTTCGGTTTGCTCAACTTTCAGTGTGACTGCTCCAGAATCTGTAAACTTGACCGCGTTAGACAGCAAGTTAACCAAGATTTGCTTAAGGCGACGCTGATCAGCAACACAGGTAGTTATATCAGGCGCGATCATAACGGACAGTTGCAGACCCCGCTGCTGCGTCCGCTCTCGAAACAGAGATAGACACGCCTGACAAACTTCTTCTACCAGCGCCGTTTCCAGAATTAATTCTTCTTTACCGGCTTCAATTTTAGTTAAGTCCAGTAGGTCGTTAATCAGTTCTAAAAGCTGTTTCCCACAGCTAGAGATGCCTTCAATATATTGTTGTTGTTTGGTATTTAGTGGTCCAAAAATTTGTTCTAGGAGTATACTCGTAAAACCCAAAATTCCAGTCAGTGGTGTCCGCAGTTCGTGGCTCATGTTGCTCAAAAATTCGCTTTTAGCACGATTGGCAGCTTCTGAAAGGAGTTTTTCTTGGTGTAATTCTTCGGTACGCCTTGCAACTAATTCTTCAAGGCGCTCGTAGCTTTGGGCATTGTAGAGGGCGATCGCGGCTTGATCGGCAATCCTCTCTAGCAGCTGAATTTCCTCTAATGTAAATGTCCGGTATCTGATGGTTGTATGCAACGCTATACCACCAAACAGTTGATCGCGAATAAAAATCGGCGCACCTAGCACGGAGAGCGTCTGCAACTGCTGGACTTGCATCAGTCGGGTTGGCGTTGTCGGCAGTGCTGGGTAATTTGGCGCATGGAAAGGCTGACGACAGCGAATATCAGAACTAGTGTTGAGGAGATCGGGCCATCCCAATAAAGGAATATTATACTTTAGCACGGAAACAACTTTATCGCTAGCTCGCCATTCATTCAGCACCTGAATGTGTTCTGTATCTGTCGAAAAGATCGTCACCCGGTCAACCTCGAAGCTTTCCCCCGTCAGCTTGACAATTTCTTGTAAGATATATTCTGGATCGAGGCTGGAGTTTAGCGTCCGGCTAATTTGATTTAGTAATCGTTCGCGTTGGGCTTGTTGTTGCACCTGGCTAAACAGTTGAGCTTGGTGAATGGCGATCGCACACTGGTCGCTAATTGCTTTAACCAGCGATATTTCATTGGCAGTCCATTCCCGCTCGCGATCGCACTGATGTAGGCAAATGCCGCCTAAGTACTCTTGTTGATACACAAGCGGTGTACTCAAAATGGCGCGAATGCCAAATTGATTGGCTGCCGACTGCACCTCTGGGGCAAGGTCAGGGTCAATACGGCTCAAAAATACTTGCTTGCCCTGGGCGAGCGTATCTTTGTAATAATTAAAAATGCCACAGCTAACCCCAATTAACTTTTCCTGCTCAGGGGTAGCAACGCTTACGTAGTAAACACTCATTTTCCCAGAAGCGTCGGGCTGAAAAATCCAACAACGGCTCACTCCCAGGGATTCGTGCAAATGATCTGCTGTCGTTTGCAGCACTTCATATAGAACCAATGTGTCGCGCATTGCCTGGACAATACGGTTGATCATTGCTTCCTGCTGGGCTTTTTGCTGGATTCGCGCCCCCTCTGCCTGCTGTTGGCGGCGGAGTGCAAATTCTTGAAGCGATCGCTCTAAAACCCTAGGCAAGCGGAATAATCGCTCTTTCAGCACATAGTCTGTCATTCCAGCCTTAATACAATCAACAGCTGCCTCTTCCCCCAAATTGTCGGCGATCAGAATCAAGGGAATTTCTTGGTTTGATTGCTGTAGTAATTCCAACACTTGGTGAGCCGTGAACTGGGGCAAGCGATAATCTGCCAACACAGCATCATATGTTTTTACTTGCAGCAGTTGCTGGCAAGTGATGAGGGTATCAGCTGTATCGTAGCTGAAGGTTATACCCGCTGCTTCTAATGCGAGCACCATCAGTTCTACGTCAGCTATAACATCCTCCACAACCAGCAAGTAGAGATTTGACTGGAGTGGCATTTTATGCCTCGACATAACCTGAGCTTGACTTAGGTGATCTATATTAGATTAACTTTAGGGTGATGCGGTAGTTTATTCAACAGTACCCAGTCCAAACCGAGGCAACAATACTATTCCACTCAACCAAAACTATTTATCCTTAACGACTGTCTGGAAAATTTCTGCAACTGACTCTCGGTCAGTTTTCTGAGTTGTCACACAGACCAGGCAATCCACAATACGACGCTGAAGCTGAGTTAAGGGTCTATGAAACAGGAACCTATGGAGGTGACTCTATAGAATCACCGTGCCGATGACTGCCGGTGAGAATGTCAATGAGGGTAAACAGGGGAGGCAGAGAGTAGGGAGGGTCTCTCTTCGGATTGGCGTGAGCTCAAGAACCCTCCCCTACCTCTCTTCCTGTTCCCCTGCTATCTAGTTAGGGATTAACCAGATGGAAGTAAATCGCCGCCACCAGAAAGTTACCTGCCAGCAGAATCAGGCTAATTATTGTCCGAAACGGAAAAGGGGGTTTGCCTGAACTTTTGGCAACCTCTGTGCCAACTTGCTTGTTGGCAGGCGGTTTGTTTGCTTGAGCCGTCATAGGCTGTGCTCCTAAATAAATGACTTCTTAAGAAATACCAAACAGGTGTCCCAATTACCCAAATCCGTTAAAAATATTTGTGTATATCCTGTTACTCAAGCGCTCTCCCCTGCGTGGTAGGAACTGCGAACTAGAGGGCCAGAACGAACTTGGCTGAAGCCCATACGCCGCGCGATCGCACCCAACTGGTCAAATTCTTCTGGCGTCCAGTACTTTTGCACCGGCAGATGTTCCAAGGAGGGACGCATATACTGCCCTAGGGTAAGGCGATCGCAGCCCACTGCCCGTAAAGAATTCATCGTCTCAATCACTTCGGCTGCGGTTTCACCGTGTCCTAGCATCAGTCCGGATTTAGTCGGAATGCTGGCATCAAGTTCTTTAACAACCTGGAGAACCTGGAGCGATCGCTCGTACTTAGCTCCCCGTCGCACTGGCCCTTGCAACCGTCGCACCGTCTCAATATTGTGGTTGTAACAAGCTGGTTTGGCATTAACGATCATCTCAACGCGTTGGCGTTGGCCTTGTGTCCCCGATCCACCGCCCCAAAAATCGGCTGTGAGCACCTCAATTTGAGTTTCAGGGTTAGAAGCGCGGATAGCCGCCATCGTTGCCACAAACGAGCTGGCTCCCTGATCAAGCAAGTCATCACGAGCTACGGAAGTCAGCACCACATAGCGTAGCCCTAGCAGCTGTACCGACTCCGCTACTTTTTGAGGTTCCTCCGGGTCTAGAGGCATGGGTGCATGACCCTTATCTACTTGACAAAAACCGCAAGATCTGGTACAAGTTGGTCCCATCAGCAAGAAAGTCGCTGTTTTTTGGGCATAGCACTCTCCGCGGTTGGGGCAGCGTCCTTCTTCGCAAATCGTGTGGATTTGACGCTGCTTAATAATTCGTTGCACTGTTGAGAGTTCACTGGCTTTAGCGATAGGGCGGCGCAACCAAGTTGGCAGCGCCTCATCAGACTTCCGATCAGACGCATTTGTTGTGGTCATATAAATTTAAGGAATTGAGTGCTAAACGGGCATTGTATGACGACCCGCTATTTACAAAAGCATGAGGTTCTTGACTTACCACCGTACAACTACTGAACTAAAGGAGCAATGAAACATAATTTCGCCAAACTTATCAGTGAAAGTTCCCTTGGCCACAGAATAGAAGTAGAGTTAAGTTTATTGTGTAGTTTGAAGGCTATCTTGAATCGTGTGGCAGTCAGGTAATTTATGTTTAAGAATCGCGTGTTTATGTTGATTAGCTAAAGCATACACTTGCAACGTAACGGAAATAAAGAAGGCTTCCCGACACCGCTTTTTGCTGTGCGGCACCTTTCAATGTGTCCTATACTTCTGCGTAAACGGGAATTTTTACCCTTAATCGGCAACATCGCTATCTTACTTTAAAGTCCCTGCCAGAGGAGTCAGTCGTGGCAAGTCGCAAGATCCTGGTTATCGACGACAGTCGTGTGATTCGGTTACGAGTTCGGGAAATGTTGCCGCCGGGTAACTTTGACGTTTTAGAAGCCAAAGACGGTCTTGAAGGACTCAATTTAATCCGTCAGGAACATCCAAACCTGATTATGCTGGATTTCTTGTTGCCTAAACTGAGTGGTTGGGAGGTGTTTCAGCAAGTTCAAGCTCACGCTGATTTGCAGAAGATACCCTTGCTGCTGATGTCAGGCCGTAAGGAAGAGGTAATCGAGAAAATCCCAGAACCATTTGAGTATTTTGAATTTATCTTGAAGCCCTTCGAGCAGAAAGAACTGATTGGGGCAATCAAGTCAGCGATGGCAAAGGCTAAACTGCCTCGCAAGGAAGCAGCAGTGAATGTTGCTGTAACTCCTCGCGCACCAGTGGCAGAAGCAGCGAGCTCGGTAGGGGGGGGGAGGCTCCGCTGAGATTGAGACATTGAATCAGAGAATTGCCAAGATGCAGGCAGAAATTGATGGGTTGAAGAAACAACTGACCCAAATTGTCACCTTTATCAACCAAAAGTTGAAGTAGGAGTTATAAAAGAGCTCTAATAGGGATTGGCAGTGGAGCAGAGCAGCACTTGAAGCCAGGAAGTTGAAAAAATAATGAGAGCGCCACTGCCTAGTAATGAAGCGGCAAGGCTCAATGCTTTACATCAGTTAATGGTTCTCAACACCTCTGCTGAAAAAGTATTCGACGATCTAACCCGCTTGACCGCGCACATTTGCGGGACTCCAATTGCTCTCATAAGTCTTTTAGATATAGACCGGCAATGGTTCAAATCAAAGGTGGGTTTCAAAGCTTCAGAAACCTCCCGAGATGTGGCTTTTTGTGCCCATGCCATTCTACAGGCTGACCTGTTTATTGTCCGGGATGCTCACCAGGATGTTCGCTTCGCTAACAATCGTCTGGTGACAACAGACCCTAAAATCCGGTTTTACGCTGGCGCACCTTTAATTACCCCAGATGGCTTGGCGTTGGGTACCCTATGCATAATGGACATAGTCCCTCGAGATTTAACGGAACAACAGCAAGAAGCGCTACAGATTCTGGCTCGTCAGGTGATGACGCAACTGGAGTTACGGCGTAATTTAGCTGCTCTAAAAGGAGCTATTACTCAGCAACAGCAGGTAGAAGCAGCACTAGAACAGGCTCGTGACGAACTAGAAATTAGAGTAGAGGAACGTACGGTTGAATTAAGAAAGACCAACGAGCAATTGCAAAGCGAAATCGTTGAGCGCCAGCGGGCAGAGGAGGAACTCCTTATTCTGCAAACAATGACGCAAGCAATCAGTGAATCTCCAGATTTTCACTCAGCGCTGGGGGTTGCGTTGCGTTATGTGTGTGAAGTCACTGGCTGGAATTTTGGAGAAGCATGGATTCCAGATCCTAATGGCACAACTCTTGAATGTAGTCCTGCTTGGTATGGCAGTACACAGAGTTTAGAGAAGTTCAGAAGACTGAGCGAGGGGAAGACATTTCCACCAGCCATTGGGCTGCCGGGGCGTGTCTGGTCATCAAGGCATCCAGAGTGGATTCAGGATGTTTCAAGTGTACAATACAGCGTTTTGCGGGAAGTCCGATTCGCGATCGCAGCTGGTTTCAAAGCTGGGTTAGGAGTCCCGATTATTGCTTCCCCCACGGAGGACGGGAACCCGGAGGTACTGGCTGTTCTCGTTTTTTTCATGTTTGAATCCCGCGAGGATGACAAGCGACTGGTTGAGATTGTTTCAACCGTTGCAACTCAATTGGGTTCGTTAATCCAGCGCAAGCGAGTAGAGGAGGCGTTGCGGGAGAGTGAGGAGCGCCTACAGGCCATCCTGGATAACTCTACAGCGCTCATCTACGCCAAGGATACTCAAGGCTGTTACATTCTTACCAACCGCTGCTACGAAACTTTGCTCCGTCTTGATAAAAATAAAATCAAAGGCAAAACCGACTACGACATCTTTCCTTCCTCTATCGCCGACGTGCATCGGGCGAACGATCAAAGAGTACTTGAAGCTAAAACTTCCTTGGAGTGGGAGGAGGTTGCCCCTCACGAGGACGGCGTGCACACGTACCTTTCGATCAAGTTTCCCCTCTACGACACAGCCGGAGTAACCTACGCAATCTGCGGGATCTCCACTGACATAACTGTACGTAAGCAAGCGGAAGAAGCACTATACAAGAGCCTAGCAACAAACCGAGCCCTAATTAATGCGTTGCCTGACTTAATGTTTCGCATCAGCAAAGATGGCACCTTTGTCAACTTCAAAGCGGCTAAAGAGGATAATTTGCTGGTGCCTCCCAGTGAGTTTTTAGGCAAAAAACTCTATGAAGTGTTGCCAGCAGAGGTAGCTGAGGCAACCATGGACTGCGTGGAGCGAGCACTGCAAACCGGCGACATTCAAATCTTTGAGTACCAGCTGTTGCTGAACAATAACCTGTGCGATTACGAAGCTCGGATCGTTGTCAGTGCTGAAGATGAGGTCATGGCTATTGTGCGCGACATCACTGAGCGCAAGCGGGCGGAAAAAGACATTTGCAAGGCTTTGGAGAAAGAAAAAGAACTCAACGAACTTAAATCCCGTTTTGTTGCCATGACATCCCACGAGTTCCGTACTCCGTTGACCACGATCTTCTCTTCTGCTGAGTTGCTGGAAGATTGTGGCTCCAAATGGACTGAGGAGAAAAAAGTTCACCATCTCCAGCGCATTCAAACAGCCGTCAAACAAATGACTCAGCTGCTAAATGATATGCTGTTAATTGGTAAAGCAGAAGTCGGAAAACTAGAGTGCAATCCAGTGGAGTTAGATGTGACCCAATTCTGCCGCGACTTAGTAGATGAAATGCTGCTCAGTACTACCATTCACACAATTACTTTTGAATGCCAGGGTAAGTGCAAGAATGCTTACCTCGATGAAAAATTACTGCGGCATATCCTGAGCAATTTGCTCTCAAACGCAATCAAGTATTCACCTCTTGGTGGCACTGTTAATTTTATCTTTATTTATGAAGAGGGACTCGCGGAGTTCCACATCCAAGATCAAGGCATTGGTATTCCTGATGCGGACCAATCTCAACTATTTGATTCATTTCACAGAGCTAGTAATGTTGGCACTATTTCGGGTACAGGACTAGGGCTAACCATTGTCAAAAAGTCTGTGGACTTACATGGTGGCAAAATCACAGTAAAGAGTGAAATTGGGGTTGGTACAAAATTTGTAGTTTCTCTGCCATTGGACAAGCGCGCTTAAAAATAGATGAACAAGATTTTAGTAATTGAAGATGAAGAATCACTTCGAGAAAACCTTTTAGAACGCCTTACAGCGGAGAATTTCGACACTATTAGCGCCGAAAATGGTCTCGATGGAGTCCTTTTAGCACGGGAACATAGACCGGATTTGATTATTTGCGATGTGATGATGCCCGAGCTCGATGGTTACGGGGTGCTGAGCTTGCTGCGTGGGGATCAAATCACTGCAACAATCCCCTTCATTTTTCTCACGGCCAAAGCCGATAAAGTCGATTTGCGACAAGGGATGGAACTTGGAGCAGATGATTACCTTACCAAGCCGTTTACTAAAGCCGAATTGCTAGGAGCGATCGCCGCCCGGCTAAAAAATAAAGCAGCTGTTGAGCAACACTCTGATAAAAGATTAGAGTCTCTTCGGAGAAGTATCACTGATGCGCTGCCACAAGAACTTCTGAACCCTCTTAATGAAATTTTAGGTTTTGCAGGAATGCTCGTCGAAAACTACGGTTCGGTAAAACCGCCAGAAATTTTATCAACGGCACAAAACATTAATACTTCTGCTGGGCGACTGCATAGGATAATCGAGAATTTTATGATGTACGCGCAAATTGAGTTATTAGCTGCAGATCCAGAAGAAGTTAAAGCTTTAAGAAATTCTTATAAATTTAATCGCAGCGAAATAATCGTTGAAGTTTCTAGCCGAAAAGCTAAACAACATCATAGAGAAGCGGATTTAATTGTAGAAGTTGCAAACATAAACATACGAATTGCTGAACAGGACTTAAAAAAAATTGTCGAAGAAATTATTGATAATGCTTTCAAATTTTCTGAAGTTGGAACACCCGTTTATGTACAATCAAATACGGACAAAGATATTTTTAGCCTATATATAACTAACTATGGGCACCAAATGACACGGGAACAAATTGCCAGTATCGGGGCATGCATACAATTTGAGCGTAAATTTTATGAACAGCAAGGTTTAGGTTTGGGTGTGATTATTGCCAAGCGTCTTACCGAACTATACGGTGGAACACTAACCATACAAAGCGGGCTCAACTCACGGACTACTGTAGGCGTTACACTCCCAGGTGGAGGGAACGCACCATATCCACTCTGGGTGTTCTAAGCAGCTTATTCTTGCGTTCGGGCTGCCTTGAGCTTTAGTACTACATTCCTATACCCATTAAATTCCGCAATCATTAAAGCCGTGTAACCACCTCGGTTTTTCAGGTTCACATCCGCCCCAGCCCTTAGCAACAGCCCGACAGCCTGCTCATAACCCCGATGAACTGCCCACATCAAAGCCGTTGCCCCTGCTGAATCTTGCAGATTCACATTTGCTTCCAATGCTAGCAGCTGCTGCATCACCCCCGTGTGGTTTCGATCTGCTGCCTTCATCAAAGCGGTTTTCCCCTCCTTAGTTTGGGTGTTAGCATCAGCGCCATGATCTAGTAACACCTTCACTGTCTCGGTATGACCCTGCGATGCTGCTAGCGTCAGAGGTGTCTCACCTGAGTTGCTACTATTTAGCACAGATGCCTTTTGTTGCATCGAGGGGAGGCACAGTAGCAGCTCCACAACTTCGCTATACCCTTGCAAAGCTGCCACCATTAAGGGTGTATCGCCCAGATGGTTTCTCACCTGAACATCCGCCCCTCGGTCGAGTAGGACGGACACCACATCGGCATGGCCTTCGACAACGGCAAGGTGAAGAGCTGTTTCACCATCTTTGTCTTTGGCGTTAATCTCAGCGCCTTTATCGAGTAAAGCCGCCGCGATCGCACTATGCCCTCCACCTGCTGCTGCAGAGAGCGCAGTTCCACCATCCCGGTTTTTAATCCTCACATCAGCTCCTGCCTCTAGCAATGCTTGCAAAACTTCAGTGTTACCATGGTCTACCGTTTCCTCTCAAGGGAAGAGAGAAGGGGGAGAAGAGGAACAGGGGAGAAGGCTCCTAGAAGAGTAGAGAAGCTGGGGGAAAACGTATATTCAGAGAGTCTTTTAAACAATCTTCCCCACCTCCCCCTGCTCCCCCTGCTTCCCCTGCTCCCCCTGCTTCCCCTGCTTCCCCTGCTTCCCCTGCTCCCCCAGCTCCCCCAGCTACCCCTTGCTGAGGATATTTTGGCTAATTTGTATCCCGGCCACCGCTTGCCAACTAAACAGTGCTAAGAGGGTTGCATTCAAAACAATATGGGTGTAGCGCGCCCAATTTTGCCCTTTTTGCATGAAGGGAGAAAGTGAAGCTGAAACCGCAACCATTGCCGTCATGCCTAATCCTACCAGCAGGTGAGGTCCGAAAAACAGCTTGCCATTGTTGATGTAGGTAACAGCCATGGCAGCAATCGCCCCGATTACCATCAGCGCTAAAATTATGGAACCGATTTGGTAGTGCTTGACATTATACCTACCTTGAATCAGCTCTTTCTTGAGTTCACCTTCAGCCGTTCTTGTTCGCCGCACTTGAACGCCCAAGTACAAGGCATAAATCGAGACTCCCAGCAAAACCCACATCAAAATGGGGTGAATGAAATTCAGCCAAAATTTAATCTCCGCCGGAATTTCCAAGCTCATATTGTTCTCACTAGTTTTTAAAAATCTTGATAAAACTTAGCATAAGCTGGATTTTATTGAACTAAAAACAACTAAATCGCTCTTTGTGTTGATGGAGCCATCTACAAAATCTGCTATTAGTGTTTGGGCAGGTTTTGAGATAGGTTTCTATGCATGACTACCAAAAAAGATGTCTTGCTGATACAGGCGGCTAGGAGTGGTGACATCAAGCGGGTACAAGCACTACTTGCAGCGGGTGCTGAGGTGAATTCCAGCGATCGCGATGGCACCACAGCTTTGATGTTTGCTGCTCTTGCGGGCTACACCGAGATTGTCGGTCTCCTGCTTGCTCAAGGCGCTGATGTGAACATGCCGCGAAAATTATTTGGCGTTACTGCCTTGATGTTAGCGGCTGCAAATCATCAAGTTGGCATTGTACAAACACTGGTCGAAGCAGGTGCACAGGTCAATGCCAAAAATGATGACGGCAGTACAGCGCTGATGGCGGCAGCCTTAAAAGGTGATGCCGACATCGTCCAAATCCTCTTAAGTGCTGGTGCAGACATCAAAGTCAAAGATAAGGATGAGGATACTGCCTTGAACTTGGCTGCCCAGAATGGTC
>Ga0115846_101071_pt1 | contig 12886 bp, 7 predicted proteins | sample InSIn5gowninarea_2_FD_83860 | JGI IMG/M metagenome (GOLD analysis project Ga0115846, IMG submission 83860)
CACAAAAGAGAAGTTCTTATTCAAAGTAAGAACAATTAAATATGGAAAGCCTAGTAAAGGTGACAACAAAAAGCCATATCTAACAAAGAATGAAGATAATAAGATGGTCAATTCAATTGAATGTAATTATTGATAAATGAATCAACTACTTCTTCAAAATTGTGGAGAGATCTAGGAGCAACTTTGTAAAACCAATCAAATAGTTGACCTTTTAAGACTCCTAGGGAAGAATATAGCCATTAAGTTATCATCATGGCCAAATTTTAGACTTCATTCTTTCTAAAATAGTAATAAAAGTTGTTTTTGAATCTCCTTCCCGTTGAACATTTTAAATGTTGGAGATTTGTAATCTTGAGGAAGAGAAGCATTCTAAATTTCTCAAGAAAAAGGGTTTCGGTTGAGATTTTTGTAAGAGTAAAATTGATCACTATGTAAGAGACAATCTTGGTCAGGACATTATCTTGCTCATTTCAGAGCAAGAGGATCGTCCCCCACCACATTATACTTGTAGAGTTTGATTGTCAACCCCTTCAACTGTGGGTCCTTGCTTCACTAGTTATCTACCTTTGTTGCCTTCAGAGCTTTATAGTTTCTAGTAGGGTTAATAAACTTCCCGCCAGGGCCTTAGCCTCATTGATGTAGTTAGTAGCATAGGGTTGCTTTGGTGTTGGTTCACTGAGGTCTCTAAGATGCTACAACGACTCAGCTTTTCATATGATTCGCTACCTTCCCCCACATAGGACCCATCCACAACCTCGGATGATTCATTACCACCAATCCGCAAGACGATATATAGAGCACATATCCAAAGTACTTGGGTAACTCCTCAACAACCCCTCAAGCCCAAGTTACTCCATTATTCTTAGCACTTTCCACATATCAACAGGGGGTTGTTCCTTTCCCCCGTATATACCAGCCCACACCTACCCCCGAGGTTAAGGATGTTCCTTAGTTTTGGGTTTTTCACACCAGTTGCGGACTGAGACAAATCACCACCTATCTTGCGAGCAAAGAGTTTCTTGTTTATGCGATATGGAGACCGATTCTAAGGATCATTTAATTTTCTGATGTCCAATCTATTATGAGATTCGAGGCTAGTATCATTGTCTTTTTCGTAACTCCGACGAATCAATTTCCTCCTTCCAATATACAAACCTAAGATGTTTGGCACTTTACATGCAAGAGGCTTTCCTTCTTCAAAAACACCTCCTATCCTACACCCATCACCAGAGCAATGACCGTTGCATCACATCCTTTTTACAACCAACTTCAAAGGAGGGATCCTATAGGAGGGGAAGGTACATCTCCCCCTCCCCCCCGCTCGTTTGTCGTACTAGGAGATACATACACGACACTCACAATCCTACCAAGTCTCAACAAATTACATCCTTCTTCAAAGCTCAAAAGGTGTTGCTTTTAAAGATCTAAGAGACCTCAATACAACATCACCTTTGAGAGCACCTTCACACTCTCCCTAGTTTAGTTCATATGGTTCTCCCTCTTGTATTTCCGATTTTATTTTTAGGGTTTTAACCCATATCGTTGTTTTTTTTTTGTAGCTTTTGTTTCTTATTGTTTTTACCCTTAATGGGGATCAACCTAGACCCCCTACTGTTAACACACCTACTATGTGTACTCCAATCCCATTGACCCTTTTTGGTCACCAATGGACATTAATATATTTTCTTTCTTTTTTTTCATTCTTTCTTTCAGCCCTAGTGATCTAATAGTTTTCTCAACTTTATTGTTTTTTAATTTGTTTGTGCCCTTGAAGTGGCGGAGATGGACCTTGAACATTCTGACGATTTTGATTGTGTTGTAAAAAAAATTACCATTCCTCTTCCATACCATTCTTTGAAAAACTATTTGATCAAATTTGGATGAGATGATGAAGTAGTGATGCCCTAGGGTCAAATCTAAGGTTTTGACAAGGCTTTGGATCAAGTAGGGTTTTTCTAGATTTCGATGAATTTTCTTAAGTTTTTTTTCAAAATACTTGTCACTCCAAAAGCCTAGGGTTTTGGCAAATGTTTTAGGGTGGGTAGGGTTCACTAGATCTAGGAAAAATATTGACAAATTCTAGGGTTTTGGTTAAAAATACTCTTTCCATTTAGTTCACCAAACACCTAGGGTTTTGAACAATAAAAAAACAATAGAGTTCACCAATTTGCAAGCACAAAAAAGAGAAAAATGTATTAAATACATTTATTTATGTCAATGATAAAAAGTGGATTAATGGCTATATGCATTATACAAATTTGGCAACTAGAATTTTGCAAATTGACAAAGGGACGTATAGAGAACTTATCTGGATGATTAGAGATTGAAAGCTTGAAGGTAGCTTGTGTTCTTGGCATAGTTGTAAAAATCAGATCGAAATCTGATTAAATCGCCAAAAATCGGAATCGGACAAGGAAACAATTCGATTCGAATTGGATCCGAGTTTTTTGCAAAATGATTTTTTCCGATTCCGATTTTTTAGGAGTAGCACTAGATTAATGTTTTGATTCAGATTTTGTTATTTTTTAGATTTTTTAGCAGTAGCACTAGATGAATGTTTTAAATCTTTTGATTCAGATTTTGTTATGTCACATTAGTAACCTTTAATGTTTTTTGGTCCTTGACACTTGGACATTCAATATGTAATGCAAAACTCTACAATTTCTTTGATATGCAATGTTGGATATTTTATCTGTTATTCTATATGGAATGTTGTCTATATTTAATATGCAATGTTGATATATAGCTAAAACTGATTTGTTTCAATGTCAAATAGGAGAAATTCCTTCATTTTTTCTCTATCTATTTTATCCGATTTTTCAAAAAATCTGAATCCTACAGCCAAAAGATTCCAATCCGATTCTGATTTTTACAACTATGGTTCTTGGAAGGAAAACCCTAGTTATAGTCAATTTGGATAATTCTAGAGATGATAATTATGAAAATGATAATTTTGAAGATGAATCTACCAAAGATGATACTAGGCATTCTAGCCCTGGGTCCTAGAATGCTAGTGTTATGGTTTTGGGTGTTGAAAACTTGAAACACTAGGCATTTTGGCTTGGACACCAATTTGGCTTGCGATTTGCTCCTTAATTGTTTAGACAATACTAATGATATTGCCATGATGCTGGAAGATGATCTTACATTATTGCTTTCTTCTTGTGGTAAATCATGATGATGATTGCTTACGATTATTCCATATCTTAAATGAGCACTTTGGAGTGCTTTATAAAAGATTCATAAATTTGATTTTCAATTTATCTCAATGGATCCAATTAGAACAATGTGCATAAAAATAATGCTAACTTGGAAGAAATTGTTTTCGTTATTTCAAAATAACCCCAAGTGGTTCTAGAATTGAAACTTTGTATAAATATAATAAAAAACTTAAATAAATACATTTTAAATAGCCAAAATGCAAATTTAAGTGTCTACAAATAGTGAATGTTAACAATAACAGAAGAAAGGATAAACAACCATTTATTTACACTTACACATTATTGAAAGAGTGGTTGGCAATGTTCACAACTTGCAAAATAAGTCTTCATGAGGTTTATGTTATAAGAAGTTTACCTCAGTGGGAATAAGAGTGACTGGAGAACAATCAGGTCCACTCCCAAGATCAAGAACAATAGCTGTAAATTCCCTCCCTCCTTCAATAAAAATTTCAATTATGATCCTTTGATCAATACCCTGCAATTCCAAGAGGACTATCGCATAAATTAGAAATATGTAAGCAGTAAACTTTACTTCCTCCTTACTGTAGAAACAGATGGAATGCTTCTTCCTGACAAAACATTTATGAGATCACATAATTTAAAGTCTGCAATAACACATTCTGCATAAGCATGGAAACCAATTAGTTAAACAGACCTCTGTTATCAAGTCATTGGCCTTTGTTAAAGCATCATCAACACCATAGGCAACATTAACACCAATGCTTGATCCTGCACAAGCTGGTTTTACCTGCAAGAAAACAGTGATAAACAATGTCAAAAAAAGACTAATAATAATAAACTGTCTACTTCTAGAATTCTGTATTGTGCATTTTTTAAAGAACTACAAGTATCATGGAACTTTTAAGTTAATGGAATACATCAGAAATATTGAAATTCCAATTATAAGCAAATACAAATAAATCAAAAGCAAGACGCAAGAAACATTTTAATCTTCTATTCAGTTGAATCTTCTTATGCATAATCTATTGGGGTATTTTACTTCATTATCATTAGAATTGAAAAACAAGGGTGAAAATTGCACAGAAGGGCACATCTTTTCAGGTTTCTCTCTGTTTTCATGTTCCTAATAGCAGCCTGAAAAGACATCAGAATCGTCTAGTGTAAATGTCTTCATCCAAGTCCCTTGCTATCTTGAAGTTGCTGCAGTAGGAAACCCTTGTTTAACTATTGGGATCCTCCTGAACTCATTTTGGAAAGAACATTCTGAAAACAGAAGATTTTTCTGCAAGCAGGCTAGAGGTGACTTCTCTTTCTTGTGGAAGAAATTTCTGTGTGAGAAGAAAGTTATTGAAATCCATCAGCCTGGTTACATTATAATTCAATGGGTTTTGCCAAATTGGTAAAAAAAAATCAAACTGGACTTCAGATACATTGTTTTTTCTTTCCTTAAAAATCCTTAATGTTGTACTTCTCAAGCAGTTTATTATTCTCAAAAGTCAAATACTTGATAAAAAGACAGAATGTAATTGAAAGCATTCTTGATTTCTTATAAAAGCTATTCTATTTACAAAATCATACTAAGGTCTTGATTTGGCAGGTCTATTTCTTTTATCAATGCTAATGCGGCTAGGATTGCCACACCTCATGAGATTCTCTATTGAGGAAGAATTAAAACAAAAAGGCAAGACAACACGCATTTGGAAATATCACTGCAGAAAGATTAAAACAAAAACAGAAGAGGTCATCACACAAGAACCTTGAGAATTTCAGAAATTCAGAAGGAAAAGGTAGAACAGCGAACATGAGTAAAATATCCTCAAGGCATACATGAATGGCAAACCAGATGTGATTCCTTCATTAACATTAGAAGGAAATCAATGTATGGAGGCTCCCAAAAAGGCTGGGTGTGTAAAGGACAATTTAAGTATCAGAGTGAAAGCTCCTTGGCGGTACAAAAAACTCTAACCTTCATGCATTTATGCAAATTTATTAAACTAATAATCTGATGTGGCGAACACATACTGTAAATACGAGTCTCCATATTAGAGTTGGCCCTACTTTGTCGACTTTGTCAAGATGAAATAACAATCAACAAACTTTACAAAGATACTAATAATGCCAGGATGAGTTTCCTAATAGAGGAATTGAAAAATTCCTTAACCAAGATCACTTGTGCTCTTTCTAACAAATTAACACTCATTATAACATTTTACTCTCAAAATAACAATAATCAATCACACAAAGTGACACATAAGAAGTATAGTGGTTCCTCTCTAAGAGAGTACATCCACTTGAGTCTAAATCTATTACTTATCTTCTCAAGATCTCTCTTACAACCTTTTTATCCACCTAGATCTTTAAACAAACTAGTAGCATGATAATGATGAAGACATAAACCAGGACCTGCATTCTGAAGATGAGGAGGAAGAACTTTCAGATGGGGAGAAGATTCGGAGGGTGGACACTTTTGTCTCCACCTCTCAAAAAGAGATCTCCATTAGCCATTGCTACTCAAAGGAGAAGCACCCTCAGAGAGCGGAGGACTGTGTCATCGAGACATTCAAGATGCCTGTGAAACTAGGGTTGACAGCCAGAAAACACATCGTTACCAGAATGCTGCAATCATGGAGCAGGAAGGCTATGAAGCCAAAAAAGAGGTGAAGAGGTTGAAGCAGGAACTCATGGCTAGTAGGAAGATTATCAAGGAGTTCCAGAAAATTAGCACCACCCCTTTAAACCTACAGAAGCAGACTTCCTTCCATGAATGATGGGAACTGATCAAGGAGCAGCTTAGGAACAAAGTGATGGAGGCCATCGAGAGATTGTCTTCACAGATTTACAAACTCCTTGCTGAAGGTGTTGAACTCAAAGATCTCAAGACACAAATTTCAGCACACCTTAGCATGTTGGATAGTTATCTTCCCAACGTCTCCCATCTGCAGCACATTTATGCCGACAACCCTGAGAAATTGGTCTATTGCCATGAGTTCACTTATCATCACGATTGGTTCAACTACGCACTTGAGAAGTGCAACGCATTCCTGATAATCAGAACCCCCTTGAGAAAGGAGGTAGAGGAATAGATGAGTGAGTATCTTTATCAACTCAAGTTCCAAGGGAAGGATAACAACGTTAGGAAGAAGGAGGTGGTATTGGTAGAGGCCCAAACCTTAATTCAGGAGCATCTTGAAGTTGATGATCTCAACTTGCTGAAGGCAGGACATCCCATCACCCATGAGAGGCGGATGGCCATCTGGAGACACCAGATGCAGGCTACATCCAAGAAGATTTAAGGATATTTCTGGCAGAATGGCAATACTATTGGCATGATCTCCAAGGGTGTGCAGAAGACTATGGCATTCTTGGAGGAGACCATTGAGTCCTACAATCTCACCAACGAGGAGTGGAACTTCCGTCCGTATCGAATCAGATCTAGCCTAGGTCTGATTCACCCGCAGACTTCATTTGCGGTATCTTTTCTTTGTTTAATGCATACTTAATGTTGGTTGTTATGTCAGACTTTATTTCATCTGATTTGACTAGTGTAGGGATGAGGTTTTGCTCCCGCCAAGTCAAATTTATCAGACTCATTTATGGCTTTGATCAGTGCAGGGATGAGGTTTTGCTCCCGTCGGTTTAGATGTCAGACTTTTCAGACTATTTATTGCATATCTGATTTACTGTTGCATAGATTAGATGCATTTTGACGATGGCATTTATATTTTGTCAGCTTTAAGTGCCATTTGCATAGTTTTTTGCGATATGATTTTGTATCGATATGTGTGTTGCGTGTGTGCGCACCATATCAGATTTGATGCCTTTAGGGCAGCACTTCTAGTGGCCTATTTATACCCCACTTGGGCCATTTAGCAAAGGCTTTTGACATGAGGGATTTTTGATACGAGGAATTTATGCATAGGATCTTGACACAATTTTGCATGGGACTTCTGCACTTAATGAAAGCATCATTTATTGGAGTTCTTGCATCTTTGAGATTCTAGCTATTGGGTTTATGTATGTAATCATTTTGAGCCTTTTGCATATTATAATACTCACATTCCATTGCATAGAGGTTTGTTGCGTAAGGGGTTCTATGCATGTATCATTGTTGAAAATCATTATGAATTTGTCTATCTAGAGGAATGAAATCATAAAGTTTATACTGTGAGGAATATCATTTGTGGGATTATGCATATTTGAATGATTCTTTCTTTGAGCTACATATTGAATATTCATGTGAAAGAGTTTGATCCTTCTTTGCATAGTTTGCACATAAGCGGACATATTCTGAGGCTTACAGCTTGTCTTTATATCATTCGGTTAGGTTATTGCACTCATGCCCTCACTTCACTTATACCCCCTCATCGAGTCTTCCACAAAGACCCTACAGCTCCTTGCTCTTGTCTGGTAGTGATTTGAGTATATTTGTTATTTGTTGCCCGGCTTGATAGTGAGTGCATCAACCTTAATGAATCTAAAGATGACCTGTCGAGACACTGTATCCCAGGTGATATCTTCATAAGTCTTTTCCTTTCCTCGCATTTCCTTGCATCTATCCCTGTGTTTGTCCTTGCATTTGTGATCTTTCTTCGCTTTCATTCACATTTGCAGTCTTTCCTCATTTGAGATCAGCCTCTAGTACACTGCATTTCTTGGGACACGGGATAGGCTCCCTCGGGGCCTCTTGCCTTTTGCCTACAAAAAGCAAGAGTGTCTTTCTTGGTGAGGATGTTGTGTAAGCAACAGAAGGAGACTTGATCCTTAGAGGGACCTCTTTAGATCGGGGTTTGGTAGTTCGAGGTTTTTGAGGGGGCTTCTCTGCCTGGAGGGGAGCCTTTTTCTTGCTCAAAAGAGCATCAATTCATGCAATTTCCCCTTTATCACGTATGTTCCTATACTTCTCTTCGCTTCCCAAAGACTTATCTGGAAACGCAATGGGCCTGTGGAAAGCCGTGTCATAGAAATGTGCGATTATCCCCTTAGGATCATAGTTCCTAGCAGCAGCTTCCCTGAAGAAGTTGTATTGTTGTTGCTCTTCCCTCATATGTGTTGCCTCAACCCACGTCTGGCACATATATCTGGATATAGAAATAGGCAAATTTATGGTGGCGTTCTTCTTCTTCAAGACCTTCACCTTCAAGAACAAGGGTTGCCTGGCAAACTCCATGAGAATCAACCTATCACTGGCATATCTCGACAATAGCAGGGGTTGCTCTTCTGAGCCATAGACTCTGATATATGTAAAGTCAGCATCCTGCAGAAAGAAATTTGCATGTATGCTGATGGCTTGAATAGCTGCATCAGAAATCCTCTTCACAACGGATTCCCCTTTGATATCCTTGTAGATATCATACTCCAAGTAATCGGTCCTCTCATAGAAATACTGGAACTTGTTCTGATATCACCACTTTTGGTAAGCTCTCCACAAAGGGGCGTTTTGCCTCAAGTACCTTTCGTCAGCCAACTCCTTGGATCTGGATTTACCATGCAACAATAGTTACACAAGATAATAGTTCATATAGAATGTCTTCAAGGAGCCGAAATAGGCTACCTGGTGGCGCAGGGCATCACTGATTACCCCAACCCATCGGATAGGTCTCCTTGAACTGATAGCTGCAATGACAACTATGAACTCTCTTCTATATTTGACATCATTTTCCTTACCAGTCACCCTCGATAGGAGAGTGATCAATTTTGCCTCAACTGGCAGAAATTCCTCTCTCTGTGCACTGATCAGTCTTTGCCCTTGAAGGTTTTGATACTCTTCAAGCAACCAGGGTCGAATGTAATCCCCAGGCCGGGTTGTGGAATCATTGAACTCCTCAAAATAAGCCAATGTATAATCGTCCCCATATCTTTTCCAGCCAAAGGTTGTTTCAACTCCAACAGAGGAAAAGTCCATGATCACGTTGCCCTCTGTGTCCCGCAGAACCCTATTGTCGTATTCACACTTCCTGGCAAATGGAATCATAGCGGCATTAAACAAACCGCATGTGTGGATGAGTTCTTCTAATAAGTCCTCTTTGCTGATGAAGGACGTGGAGCCTAAGGTTAGGATAGGGTCCAAGTTTCCCCAATTTGTGTCACCAACGAAGATATGTCTCCCCTTGAATTTGGCTTCAGGGAGCTCTGGTTTCTCTTTCTGCTGAAATTCAATCAGGCTTTCCTTCAAAAGCCGAGTCATCTACCTTTGGGTCACATGCCTTTCAAACAATTGGCTTTGAACCTTCCTGACTCTCAATGGAGGTGCTCTGATGTTTGAAGCCATGTAAGAATATCACTTATCTCCTTCTCCTTTCAATTCCTGATGTCTAACCAATCTAGGCGCACAATTTTGGATGAGTGCAAAAGCATAGCTTGAAAAGCATGTGACTGGGCCTAGGATTAATTAGTCAATTTCCGGGACAAAATTCTTCACTTCAGATCTGGGCGCATGGTTTTGGATGAGTGCTTTGAGCATAGCTTTGAAATTATGCAACTAGGTCTAGGGGCTAGACTGAAATGCCTTAGCCAAAAAGGCTAACTGGATGTGCAATGTTCCCCAAAAACCTTCCTTCTTCTTGGTTGCACGTTTTGGAATGAGTGCCTAAGCATGCATGAGAAATGGTGCGACTAGGGAAGAGGGTAATTCTGAAATGGAGTGATTGAAATGATCAAGGGGTGGAGGTATTTATAGATTCATGTACTTGCCAGGTGTCACCTTTCGATTGGTTCATGTAGGGGTCAAATAGCGGACCAAGAACAAGGGCGCATGTCTCTTGAAGGGTGCAAAAGGACATGATGAAAAGCATGCGACTGGGCCCTTAAGCACTTAGCCAAATTCCAAACTAATTTGAAGTTTAACCCTTGGTCGCACCCTTTTGGATGGGTGCTAAAAGCATATACCCCAATCCTTGCGCTTGAGTCCTGGCATGCTTTCCAAGGCCTGAGATCTCAAGATACTTCAAAAAAAATACAAGTGGTCCTTGGTCGCACGTCCTAGAAGGAGTGCTTTTTCTTCTCTACTCCCACGCTCTACCCCAGACAAGTTTGCAAACTGAAACAAAGGGGCTAACTTCCTTTTTATAGCCCTCCGGATGGGACAGGTGTCGCCACGTGATAGGTGCAGAAGGAGGTCCAGTGCAAGAGTTTCCACTTGTCAACAAACGAAGTCCAACACTTAGCCAATTTTCGTTCACTAATCTGGTCACATGGTTCCGGATGGGTGCAAAAGGACTCCTCAAAAAGCATGCGACAAGCTTTGATGCCCAAGAAAATGACTAAGTATTCTCCACCTTGGTCGCACCCTTTTGGACGAGTGCAAAAGGACTCTCCTAAAAGCATGCAATAGCCTTAATGCTCCAAAAAAATGAGTTATTTTATTGTTGTTTGTACACTTGGAGATCCTAAATATTGATTTTGGGAATCCCAAGTCTTGTATAGCACCTAAGATGGCACATAAGCATGGATAATCACATATAGCCCCAACGTTGGACTTGGGAGCACTTGTACACTTGTGCCAACCTTGGGGAGATTCTTAGACCCCCATGTTGGCCCATGATGACATCAAGACACCCACGCATGACACAAAGGCCCCACGTTGGCGTGCATGACTCCTAGACACCCACGTTGGGCATGTATGGCCCCTAGACACCTACATTGGGCATATTTGACCCCTAGACACCCACATTGGGCATGCATGATCCCTAGCCACCCACATTGGGCATTTTGGAGCCTCTAGGAGGCTAACATTGGATTGGAGAGTCTGGGTGATGACTTCTAGGTGAGATCCAGATCCAAGGATTCTTAAAAAAGACATGGGAGCATCATTGCAGAGATATGTTGATTATTATATTGAAACCCTTTCTTCTCTTCGAAGTTATCAAAGACTTGGCAGCGTCAAGCACCCTTGGGCATGTAGATCAAGGAGAGTTCAAGAGGCTTGGAACACCTTCTTACTAGCGGTTGAGGTGAATATTCGTATTGTGAGATTGTCCTACCCTAAGGCGTCCAAAGACTAGTCTCCCAAGGCATCTTTGGCCACGCAGACGGACGGTCACAAGAAAGAGCTCCAAAACTAGACTCCCAAGGCATCTTTGGCCACACGGATGATCAGTCACAAATTGAGCTCATAAAACTTCACAAGGCAACTTTGGCAACACAAACAAAAAAAAGGTGAGCAAAAAAAAACATGCACAAGGCACACATATTAGTAACAAAAAAACACATAGGCCAACATAAAACATCATAAAGATTGCCCCAATAGTAAAAAATAAATAAAAAGGTTAAGGGAACATTAAGAAACTAGAAAGCACAAGTATGAGCACTCCTAGGCTCATCATAATCATCATCACTAGATGTATTAGCTTTCTTTTTAGTTTTCAACTTTTAAAAACATTTGGCCTCAACATGACTTTTCTTTCCACAAAAATTACAAGAAGATTTCTTAAAGCACTTAGATTCAACATGTCCTTGTTTGCCACAAAAATTGCAAGTATCCTTTGATTTCGTTTGCTTAGCAACAAATGCATTATCATTACTTTTAAAATAACCAAATTGCAATAATTTTACCGCTTCTTGCCTTAGTAAGAAACCAAACACTTCTTTGGCCAAGGATGGAAGAGCAAGTTGAGCATGCACATTGGTAATAAATTGTTGAAAAGGTTTAGGCAAACATTTTTTAAGGATAATGTGAATCAATCTTAGAGGTTCAATTTCAACACCCAAGCCTTTTAATTGACTATTCAAAGCATCAAATTTTAAAAGAAACTCATCCATACACTTGAAATCAATATATTTTAAGTCTTCTAATTGATCTTCAAGTTGAAGTTTCCTAGATTCATTAATGCTATCTAGACATTTTTAAGCACTATCGATGCCTCCATGCCTCATGAGCCTTAGTGCACTTAGAAATATGAACATGCAATTCAGGAGTCATAGAGATACCAATCAAACCCAAGGCCTCCTTATTCTGAGTTTTCCATTTGTCTTGCACCTCCTGTGCAGTTGTAGTAGCATCTGGTTCTACCTTAGGATTTGTAACAACTTCATACAAATGCCTAAACTTGAAAATAAAAATTATGTGAGATTTCCACATATGATAGTTAGAGGAGTTTAACTTTATTTCTGGAACCAAAAAGACCATATCTAAAAGGAATAAGACAAATGGAACCTTATAAGATAACAGAAGAAACTTCAATATTTTCTTTTTAAATATACTAAAAAAACATTTATCTAATTAAAAAACCTTCATTCAATTTAAGAGATTGAAAGGCTAATCAAAATTTAAAGGATTTAAATGCAAAAAGAACTAAACTATGTGAAATAACTAAAAATAAAGTATATAAAAAATTAACTGACATTAAAAAAACAAAGCGAGATGAAATAAAAGAAACAGAAATAAGCCCGAAGGAAAGGGCATGCAGCAGAACGCCTAAAAGTGACGTCAAAACATGGATAGGGCGTCCATCGACAAGAGCACATTATGGGATCCACTAGTCGCAACGCCACACTGGATCAACCCCGGATGCCTTTGTACAAAAATATTTAACAGATCTTCAACTGCAAAACTCGTCCCTCTCCGACCTTAAGATGTAGACCACGATTGGGGAGTTTGGTAGCGCTTAAGCTATGGGAGCAGCGAGCAGTAGTGTTTGGGGAGGCCACGTCGATTGAGGTGTAGGTGTGTACCTCCTGAAAAACTCCTCTACGATGCTTAACTCCAC
>Ga0115846_100980_pt1 | contig 12854 bp, 11 predicted proteins | sample InSIn5gowninarea_2_FD_83860 | JGI IMG/M metagenome (GOLD analysis project Ga0115846, IMG submission 83860)
TTTTTTTAATACAAGGCTAAAAATTTGAGGTTCTTTTCTTTCTCATCCAAAAGAATGATTCCCATAATACTTGCTCCGCAGAGCGTACCATGAAGCCCACGCAGCTTTGATGATATGAAAAGAACATGCAAAGTTAATTATATTGCGTCGTGCCCAGGTTTCTGCGCTAGTGAATGTGCCAAGCTCCCGAGGCTTTCGCCCCCAAGGGGCGGGTGGAGGATCCGGGTATCGAGTGCATGAGATTGTACACGAATCGTGCAATGATATCTTACCAAGTGCTGCGCTGCCCCTGTATTGCCTTACCCATGCATACACTGCATTAACTTGCTGGGGGTGAGAAAAGACAGTGCGGCAGGTACCTTTTGGGTGCCAAGGGAACCATACCATACCTGTACGTAGTAGCCTCCGTGGGTGCCCCCTGTTGCGTACCAGTCTAGACTAGACTGACCTAGGATACATGGGTCTGTAATTAGCGGTGCAGCCAAGATTCACGGCTGACGGGACCTAACCTAGTCTAGTCACGGTATAGGACCCTTAAGGTGCCTCACCCGTACGGTCCGCACGACCCCCCGTGGGGTGTCAAAGTGGGTAACATGCTATGTACATAGCACTGGATACGTACAATCGTTCTAGAATTTTTGTATTGTCAACGCAGCTGGGGGTACCTCACAAGGACTTTTCTCAAAAACCCCTCAACGTTCTATCCTTCCTTGCTCCCTTGCTCCCTTGCTCCCTTTCTCATTTTTCTCCCGGTCCCCCATTCTGTAACGCGCCGCCAACATATCTATGTTGGCAATACACACGCACTCGTCCCTAGTTACTGTCACTATCCCACCCAACTAACCTCGTGAGAGACGAAACGGGTTTTCCGCAGCTTTGCACCATGTCGAGCACGCAAAGTCCGGTCCGAGCCGTGGCCGATGGAGATGGGGCCAGAGAGGACCAAGAAAAAGATGCTCAGCAGTTACAGCTCAGTGCCGGAGAAACCACACAGACAAGCCCCACCACAGGAACGACAACGGCGGGGCACCCCCCAAGCCCAGAGACTGCGTACCCCAGGTTTTTCTTGTCGGTCGTGCTCAACACGTCATTGCTGCTTTCCATGTTTCTTGTTGCTCTTGATATGGCACGTATCGATGAAGCCCCAATGTTGAGGTCACATACAATTATCTAACAATAGGTAAAACAGTCAATCGTAGCTACGGCATTACCCACGATCACAACGGAGTTTCACAGCATCGATGAGGCTAGCTGGTATGGATCAGCCTTTTTCATGACTCTCGCTGCATTTCAAGTCTCTTGGGGCAAGGCATACAAGTACTTCCCCTTGAAGTCAGTTTTTCTCTGTTGCATTGTCATCTTCGAGATTGGCAGCCTGGTAGTGGCTCTTGCCCCAAGCAGCCTGGCCATCATCATCGGTCGAGCCGTCCAAGGGGCTGGTGGTGCTGGTGTCACAGGTGGTTGCTACATCATCGCTGCATTCATTACACGGCCCGAGCGTATGGCACAGATTGTTGGCCTCTTCGGTACAGCATGGAGTTTCTCTTCCGTCCTTGGACCAGTCCTTGGCGGCGTCTTTACTGAGCATGTCACCTGGAGGTGGTGCTTTTGGGTCAACTTACCTATTGGTGGGGCAGCTATAGCGATAATCTTGATTTTCTTCAATACGCCAAAGGCTTCTAGGGTAGCCCACGCGACGTGGAAAGAGGTGGCATTGCAATTAGACGTGGGCGGGATCGTCTTGTTGCTTTCAGCCCTGACTTGTTTATTGTTGGCTTTACAAATGGGCGGTGTGACAACTCCCTGGAATGCCAGCAAACCTATAGGACTGATCGTTGGTTTTGGTCTGATTATTGTTGTTCTCGTGGTACTGGAGTGGAGGCAAGGTGAGAAATCAATGGTGGTCTTTCGCATTGCTAAACGTAGAACCATGGCCGCAGCTCTCATCTTCGGCTTTTGTGTTCACTGCGGCAGTTTTGCAAGGAACTACAATCTGCCGATCTATTTTCAGGCCGTACAGGGCGTCTCCCCATCCGAGTCCGGCATACGGACGCTGCCGTCGGTGCTCGCAACTTGTATGTTTTTCCTTCCAGAATACAATGTGCACGCATGACTGTACATACCGCCGGCCCGGCCAAATGCATCGTCCTCGTCTATTAACGACAATAATCTTGTTTACTAACTATTTCCTACTGCAGCTCTTTTCACTTTTGTAGGCTCTGCACTCGTTGGTAAAGTGGGCTGGTGGCAACCTTTCTTTTGGGTAGGAAGTATCTTTTCCATGGTCGGCCAAGGCTTAATATACACCCTTGATGCCGAATCTACTGCTGCTCATTATATCGGCTACCAAATTGTGGTCAGCATCGGCACCGGCTTGACTATTCAAGTTCCCATCGTTATAGCGCAATCAATATTCTCACGGAGCGATGTGTCCATCGCCGTCTCAATGGTTCTTTGTAAGCTTTATCTCGGTTGCTCTCTGCTTTTTCTATTTCTGTCCAGGTCTCCAAAGATGCACTCAACTAATTAACAACGATTTAGTCTTCCAATTTATCGGCGCAACTATTGGCATTGCGGTAGCGACTACTATTATGGAGAATATCATCCTTTCATCGTTGCCAAGTAATAACCTCATTGTTACGCCCGCAAAAGTTCTCGAGGCAGGCTCCTCAGGATTGCGGGAATATTTCCCTGATCCCGACGACCTTGACATCGTCGTGGAGGCATATGTACAGGGGCTCCACTCAGCATGGATCTGGTCTATTGCTCTACTTGGCGTAGGATTGCTGGCTTCTCTGTTCACACAGTGGGAGAGTCTGCGTCCTGCAGATGCAAAGAAGCCAGTCGAAGCGGAGACAGGCTCGAAGGAGAAGCCGCTCGGAACATGATCTCTTCGTACCAACATGCGCCGGGATAAAATAAAGATCGTACACATGATAGATTAATGCGACCTTGGTACTACCTATACCGATTAATTTGTGTGTGACGAACGTCTCGAACAAAATCTTTTATGACGAAACGAAGCTTGATTTATTTAATCGGCAATGAAGAGCAGTAAACAGGACTTTACTCGAATGGCCTTGCGACATGGGCAAATAAGCCTCTTGTACCACAGACCAGATGGATCTGAACTTTCAATGACCGGATGATTTAATCAGATAAGCTAGGATACAGATTCTAATGATAGTAGACAGAGCCACTATACAAAATACGCAGTGGATTCTTAGTCTATAGAATAATTCTCGACTCTATGTCTATCTCTCTCAAGACTGAAACGAACCGTTAGCAGAACCCGTGTTTGGCAGTATGTGCACGGCCACCGAAAGCTGTATTGCGAAGAAGCATAGCGGAGGGTAGGCAGACGATTGACGCAATAAACTAGTCACCCTTTACGAGGTATGTCCTGCGGTATTCCTCATCAATGCTCTCTAGGTAGTAGGTCCCAGGGAGCAGAGAGGCGACTTCGCCCACGGGTTTATAGTCCTTTTTCCCGTAGAGGTTCAATCGGAGAGCGCAGGCCTGGGTGTACCGGAATTAGAACATATTTGCTCGACCTTTGTCCAAAGAAAATGGACTCACCTCTTCGTACTCCTCGGGAGTACCAATGTGCCGCTTTTGCAGACGACTCATCAAGTCTATCTTCTGGACCATACTGAAAAGTTCACCAGTGACTCGTAGAGTAAAAAGGGTACTGGCTGCACCACTTCCGTACTGTTTTTGTTTTCGCAATTTAGTTATTGACCTCGTCCCGGGTCCGAGAATGAGCAACTTACACTGAACATGCCAATAGTCTTGCCTTTTGCAGTCGAAAGATCAATGTTGCTAATCAAGCTGATCAAGGAGCAGTACAGACTACCGGTGTACATATTGCCACACAAAGAGGGTGCGGCAATGCAGGGCTCAATTTGCTTCTGAAACCGAGCCTTGGTCACGGCAACCAGGGCCTTTTCCAAATTCTTGTCTTTCAAGGACTCTTTGTAGCCTAACTGGCGGAGCTCGAAAGGGATTCCCTCCCAGTCGGACTCGTTGGCCGACAAGAGAATATCGTTGTACTTGAGCCGACCGTACGACTTGCTGACCAACTTGCAGTTTGGGGTATGAAAGGCCATATAGTCAAAGAGGTCAAGCACTTTGTTCGTTGCGGGGTTATCTCCATTGATGACCCCAGAAGCAGCCTTGGAACGACGAAGCAAGTCCTTGTGGCAACCATCCAGAGCCCCCAGATAACAGGTAATTGACTCCTGGCCGTTGACAAGGGGGAACTCAACTTTGAGGTCCGGCTTGTAAAAGTCGTAAGTGTTGGTCATGTAAACGCCTCTGACTTTTGGATCTAGGGAAAGCGCCGCATTGGGGCCTACGAGCATGGCGACGCAGCCGGCACCGCCAGTGGGACGAGAGGCAGGCTGGTCATAGAGAGCGATGTCTGACGCAACGACGATGGCATCACGACCGTCCCAAGAACGGGACTCTACCCAGTTGACGGCATTGAAAAGTGCACTGGTACCTCCGTAGCAGGCGTGGACCGTATCAATACCCTCTAGACTTGTGTTGCCGTGGGGCTCGAACAGTGTGGTGAGGACCGACTTGACCGACTTCGCTTTGTCAATCAGAGACTCGGTGCCGACTTCCAGACGCCCGATTGACTTCGCATCGATGTCATACTTTCGGAGCAGAGAAGACACAGCCGTCAGGGCCAGGGAACAGACATCTATACCAAGGCAGATTTAGTCAGAGTACATTATTCTTTGGCAGAAAATACCAAAGACTTGGAGACTTTGCTGATTGGACTGGTGTTTCTCTCTACTCCTAGGTGGGGGAGGGGCTATGTTGTTGCGCGGGCACCGAGCGCGGGGGACTGACCTTCTCTATCGGTACAATAGTTCATGTATTTCAGGCCTAGCCCAATGGTGTACTTTCCGGCCGAGACACCTTGGTGTTTCTCGAAGAGGGTTTGATCCAGACACTTGCGCAGTCAGTGGCGCCGAGCAAAGTTTCATGGAGCCGCATAGAGCTACCTGTGCAGGAACATAAATTTCCATTGCCTTGATACCAACATTCTCTGGGTATGTCATCTTGGGCGGAACGTGACGGCTAGGGGGTAGGGACAATGCCGGCGATTGGTAGTAGGTACGGGTTGTAAGTCGTTTGGTATGGAGAGGTGAGACGAAGATGGATGGTTGTCCAAGTGAACTGGTGGGGGGCGACGGGACCTGATTGAGAGGCCTTTTCGAGAGCGGGACCCGTTTGATGAATTGCGGGGCGGACCCGAGTTGAAAAAACGGTGCCTGAGCGCTCGCTTATCTGTCGCTGGACCAATCCGCGGTTGCAGGCATGTGCAGGGAAAATGTTCACCTACCTTGCAGGTACCGACAAACGCGTATGTAGACCACCGGATGGCATCGGACGATATAGAGGCCAACTGGATGTAGGGTCTCGATCGTTCGGTTCGAGTCTCACTGCCGTTTGCCTCACAGTCCTATGTCAGCATAGTACTGGGAATTTAGTATACCCAGCGTGGAGCTTAGACTATTCATCGTTGCCTTTTTAGCTTATACAGTCCGATTTGAGTCGAACCCAGAGCTGGATTTCGAACCTATCTAAATCAAATCGATCTTCCATCTCAGCGACATCCCACCATAGTAGCAAGAAATTTACGTCTTTCAGTTTGAAACCATGAGACCGATGCTGCTTCCAAACGCTACAATTACCCTCACGGGTGCCGTTGTGTCATTTGTCCTTTACCTAGTCATTTCCACGTTTTACACCTCGATCCGCAATGCAAAGAAAGCAGGAAAGCTCCGCTGTGAAGAGCCGCCGTTCGAGAAGAATCGCTGGCCGCTAGGCATAGACAATCTGCTGCGCAGCCTTGCTGCTGACCGAAACCACCAGTTCCCAGTTGATTTGATTAAACGCTTCGATGAGCTAGGCTGCCACACCTACAGATATCAGGTTCTCGGTGGGTTCTTCCAGACCAGCCTTACGGTGAAGACTACGCTCGCCATGCTGATTTTACTTATTCGAAAGGAGCAAGAAACTATCGGACGTCAGATCCCAGGAATATCCAACACATGCTAGCAAACCAATTTGCCGACTTTGGTCAGTATCTCCATATTCTCAGTATAACCATGTATTGACACGCCAAGACCTTGGAGCAACTAGGCGCGGGGCTTTATACCCCATGCTTGGGATGGGCATATTCACAGCTGATGGAGAGCAATGGAAACATTCCCGGGTATGTTGGCCTCATCACTTTCCTCTCAGATCCAAAGATATTGGGACGGGACAATTCTGGGGATTCAGGGTCCTTATTTACATGTGTTTAAACTGACGTTAGGTGACAACCGCAGGCTTTAATCCGTCCCCAGTTCACAAGGGATAAGGTCAGCGACCTGAACCTTGAGGAAACTCATGTTCAGAACATGATGACGGCGCTTGACCTACTGATACGTCCAAATGGTTGGATCGACGAGATTGACGTCCTGCCCTACCTTTTCCATCTGACAATCGATTCAGCCACCGAGTTCCTTTTCGGAGAATCTGTCAACAGCCAACTCGGGAATATCCACGGTCACGAGAGTAATGCGATTGGTAACTCGGTGTTGAAATTCGTTACGGCCTTTGATGCTGGTCAGAGTGCCGTTGCAACACGTACACGCTTCATGGATGCATACTGGCTTTATAACCCCAAAGGAATGCGCGAAGCATGCAAGGTTGTCCACGAGTTCGCTGATCATTTTGTGAAGCTTGCTCTGTCCAAAGATCTGCGCAAAGCCACAGTTGACAAATCTGGGGACAACAAGGACCAGTATATCTTGCTTGAAGCTCTGGCTGCCGATTGCAAAGACCCCATCCGGCTACGTACCGAGCTATTACATATTCTACTTGCTGGTCGTGACACAACTGCCTCCCACATGGGCTGGGGTACGCATGCCCCTTTTCTCCACGAAACTTCCGTGCTTGTGAGTCCTGACCTCTTCCTTAGTACTTTATAACCTTGCTCGCGACCCAGCACGCTACAAGAAACTGCGCGACATCATCTTGGAAGATTTTGGTACCTATAAGCATCCGCGCGAGATCACTTTCTCAAATCTCAAAGACTGCAAATATCTCCGATATGTCAATGACGAATCATTGCGTCTTTACCCCGTTGTACCCATCAATGCCCGCCAGGCCAACAAAGACACCACGCTGCCGTTCGGTGGGGGTAAGGACGGCAACTCGCCCATATTCATTCCGAAGGGGTCTACCTGTGACTACTGCGTACACGTCATGCATCATCGGAAGGATATATGGGGTCCAGACGCTGAGGAGTTCAGGCCAGAACGCTGGGAAGGGAGAAAGACTGGGTGGGAATACTTGCCCGTAAGCTTCGTACCCAATAGCAACAAGACATCATCGCACGTCCCAGTCTCTTTCACTGCCGCCTCCATTACGCTCTATCCTTTCTCTATGAATGCTTTACTGACAGGCGATACCGGCAATACAGTTCAATGGAGGCCCTCGAATTTGTCTCGGTCAGCAGTTTGCTCTGACCGAGGCTAGCTACGTCCTCGTAAGGTTGGTGCAAAGGTTTGATAAAATCGAAAGCCTGAATCCCAACGAAGTGATTGGACATAATTTGAAGCTGAACAATTCTATTTCGCAAGGTATTCGAGTTAGGATGCATGCTGCTTGAGTTTGGGCTGAGGATACACTGGCGCAAACTGTGCTAAGAACGGGCACGGGGAAAGATATATAAGACTTCTTGGGTGTAGAAACGCAGCTCCGGGGCTAGATAGCTTAGGAATCGAAATGCCGTGTATGATTCTCTCAATTTGTAGCCCATCACTGTTAAATTCCATAAGCCCGAGTAATTTGCTGGTGTTTTCTGGAACGCTCGAGAGGGTCTCAACGGCATGTGTTTTGTTCTGATCATACTCTAAGTGATTCAATTGCGCTTCTGCCTCGAAGTCCTAAGCCTTCTCGTCTTCGGCGGAATTGGACGCTTCTCTGATGCCCAGATCAAGCACTGATACATGCCCTCCCGGCTTCGTGGAGTGTGCATTGAGTTGAAGACTTGGGTGTAATGCATGACTTAGTTTTGTCAAATACTAACGAAACTACCTGAATCAGGCAAGATAAGGTGATAATGATTCCTTTGACATATCCATTCCTGCGAAGTGGATTTGAGTCGTAGCTCATGCCACTTGAGCAGGCGGCTTGTTGATGAACTGCTATGACGAGTTCGGCCGCCGATCTTCCATAGTACTCGTGTTGAATATATCTAAGCCCGCGTCACCCTTTACACTGTTCCACACCTTTTCAATTTGCGCCACAACCTCCTGAGGAAGGGGACCTCTGCTGATACCGGAGATGGTCTCGCGAATCTGCTCCAATGTGGTTGCCCCAAAGACAAGACCATCACCTTGTGCCCCATCCAGGTGGCTGTGGTGCGCCATCCAGCGATACGCCAGCTCGGCATTGGCAATGCCGCTGCGGGAACTGATAGCATCCCACTCTGATAGCGCGTCGAGGTATGACTCCTTGTTGAAAAGAGTCGCGTACATCCGGCCGAAAGGAGTGGCGGAATTGAAGCGTTCGACCGTACCTTGCTGGACCTGCGCGCGCGTCTTGGTCAGGAAGCCGCCGGCAAGGGGTGAATATGCGTAAAAGGCGATACCGTGCCGCCGCAGCACTGGGAATAGCAGGTCTTCGGTGATGCGCGAAACGGGCGAGTAGTTGCACTGGTAGATGGTCGGCGCCACGAAGCCTTTTTCCTTGGCAATGCGCACCATGCTCTCTACCTCTTCGGGCAAGAAGTTGGCTATGCCAAAGCGCCTGAACTTGCCTAGCTTATAGAGTTCGTCTATGGCCGCGAGAGTCTCCTCATGAGAGGTCGAGCGGTCTGGAGCATGTAGGTAGTACGTGTCTACCTGTAAAGCGTAGCTAATTAGTTAGATTCGGGAGAAGCTGTGTTGATGACGCACCTGTTGGGTTTGTAGCAGCGCAAGACTCTTGGCCATGGACCGCTGGATATTCTCGCGGTTCGCAGGTCGGTTTCCCCACTGACCCGAGAATTTTGTGCTGATGATGAAGCTTTGTGCCGCCCTGCGAAGGCCCAGCTTCTCCTCGCTGGCGCCATAGCCACGGGCGCTGTCCACCTCCCGGACTCCTACCTGCTTTAGAAGCTCGAGTACAAGTCCATTTGTTTCGTCGTTAAACCATACTGATCCTGAACAGCCGTACACTATTTTGACGGGACTGACAGGAGGCATACTTAATGTGAGCTGTCCTATATACCGAGATAGGGAAGGACCTTACGTGGCTGATGATGGCAAAAGAAGGGAGACTTCCACTAATACAGAATGTTAGCAAGAACCGGTTCTTAATAGCACGAGAATCTCCGCGCCATACTTCCAGGGCTTTGGACTAGCCTGGATTAGACTGGGGTGATACATCTATGTCGGGTGGGTCGATCACGTTTCCCCGAACTCGGGGTCGGTTTGGACTGGGGTGTTATGAATGGATGAAACGGAAACCAGCGAGGATGCAAGAGCCTTACTTATTCAGCCTTAGCCAAATGTCAAAATTAACGCGTCAAGATTTTATCATGTTAATTACCTTTATAAATATGTTTAGTTATATATAAAGATAAAAAATATCATATTTGTTGAAAGGTGTCACAAGGAATGGTCCCTGGGTTAGGGCAATGGAATGTATTCTGAGGTATACCATCAGGAAGGTTTACTTTGTACATTGATCTGTTTATGGTGGTTCAGTAATGGCACTAGGAATAGTGTCAATTGTAAAGGATTGATGCCTTCAAGCATTTTACGGAACGCCACACTAGTTATAGTGGTTCAGTGAAGCGCTAGCGCGTGACAGGGGGTCAGCGCCGTCCAGTGGCTGATACCATCCCACTACTGTACATCTTTTAACCCATTACTCTTGACCATGATTAGAAAAGCAACACTTTACAGAGTCCACAGTCAATTAATTCGGGCTCATTTGCTATTGGAACCACGAAACAGCAACATGTTTGACTACTAAACTGACCAACCAAAAGTCTCCGCACCACCCCCCATTTCTCACCAAAACTTACCAGATTCAAACGCATATAAATATTATAATAAAAATCGCAAAAATATAACGAAAAGACAAACCGAGTTAATAGATGTAATTAATTCATAAATTAAGTTTTTACTTTACTTTTCATTATGTTAATCCTGTATTATACTTCGCTACTTTAGATTCAGATGCGCCTCCATACAAAGTTATAAGGGGAATAAGTTTACTTTACTACTAGTCTAACATAGTCTACGAATTTCTGCATATATGATATGTATTTATATTAAATACAAATCTCAAGTAAAACCAGATGCTAAGCAGTTTGTTTGGTATTTATGCGAATTTTTTGGTATTTAATATCTACCTCCAAAGTTGGTAAGTTTTGGTGAGAAATGGGGGGTGGTACGGAGACTTTTGTCCACCTAGTGTACTGAAAGAGTCTCCGGGAGAAATGTACTCTATCTCTCGCTCAAAGGTGAGGACTGACTTATGTTTTCCAAATGCTGCTCACTTTGCCTCGGTGACTACCTTCAAGCGACACTTTACTGACGTCCGTCATTGTCCGGGGTGCCGGGGCTGCACGACAAGGTGAAGTGGTGGTAATCATGGTTCGGGTTGACATCAAGGCCCTCGATGGATTCGTAGCGCTGCATGAGTCGAACGATAACATAGCCGGCCATGGTTAGTGCGAATTGCTGGCCGATGCAAATGCGAGGCCCGCCATTGAAGGGCACGTAGGCCCAACCGGGCTTTGCGCCCTCCCAGCGCTCGGGACGGAACTGCATTGAAGGGCACGTAGGCCCAACCGGGCTTTGCGCCCTCCCAGCGCTCGGGACGGAACTGAGCAGCATCCTCGCCCCAGATATCTGCCCGGTAGTTCATGACGTGCGGGCTGAACATGACGGTGGTATCCTGGGGGATAAAAACGGGCTGGTCAGCGTTGGGCCCACCACCAGTCGGCAGCGTGGTGTCGCGGACTGCCATACGCAAGTTGAAAAGCACAACGCTATGCACACGCAGGGTTTCATTCATAACCTGCTGCAGATACGTGCAGCTCTTCAGCTTGGAGAAGGTGATGGAGTCGAGCGTAGCCTCGCGGTCGGGGGTATAGGGCCCAAAGTCTTCGAGGACGCGGGCGCGCAGCTTTGCCCACACGCGCGGCTCACGAATCAGGCGATAAAAGGTCCAGCTCAGCATGGCAGCGGTGGTATTGCGCCCCGCCGCTAGAAGGCTGAGTACCTCTTCACAGAGCTTCTTGCGGTCCGTCGCGCACTCTGGCTGTTGCCGCAACATCTCAAGGTAGTCGTACCGACTCATGTCCTTGCGCTCACGGCGGGCCTCCTCGGCGTCGTCAATGGCACGTCCTACAAAGGCCAAGGTGATCTTACGGATACGACGCAGCTCGCCACGCGCATACAGCCACCACAGACGCTGCATACGCAGCCGCACATGCAGAATATGCTGCCCACGCTCCAGCGCCCAGCGAAAGTCCTTGTATTCTTTATCGTCGCGCAACCGTGCGTCTAGCGAGTGCGTGCCACGGCCCATGAATAGCTCTGTCGAGCTGTCCAGCGTTAAACAGGGAAATAGTTGACCTAGGCTGATGGGCTTGGTCCAGCCGGCGGCATCAATGCCAGCTCCCTCAACATCAATACATCGGAGCAACATTTGCACGTGATTCTCTAGCAGCGCAAGGTCGGAGACCACCTCACGATTGAACATCGGCCGCATCAATTCGCGCGCCGAATGCCAGGCGGAGCCGTCTTTGACGAAGATGCCGCTACCGGTAACACTGTTGAAGCTCATGCGGCGGTCGGGGGCAATGATAAAGTCATTAAACTGTGTCGCCAGCAGCGCCTGAACATTACGCGGCTCCGCCGTAAAAAAATACGTCTTGAAGCCCAGCGCTTTGAATTTAAATGTGTATGTTCCCATGGCCTCAAACATCTCGCGCAGGTGATCGGGGGCCCGCTGTTCACGGTCACTGAGAAGCAAGTCGCGCAGCAGGCCCAGTCCGAGAGGCAGACGAGATTTGCTGCGCTGTTCTGGTACCGGCCCGCATCCTAGTTCTCTGGCCTTGCGCCTCTGCTGGAGCGGTACAACGACTAGTAGCTGGAGGATGCGTATCGCGATAAAGGCTACCGCTACCGTAGAGATGAAGACAAGGTTCTTGCTCGGCATCTTCTTTCCTTTGTTTATTTCTTCGTCTTCTCAATTCTGTAGAAGTACGGTTGAGAAGAAATAGTGTCTGTGAATAGAAGTTTGTGTGACCCTTGTATAAGTAATAGGCGAGGTGGCGGGAGACAGCGGATTAGACTGCGACAGCCAAAAGAAAAGCCGCATAGGATCGATAGTGACGGAGGATCCAGTTTCGACTTGGACCCGACCGAGGACTTCGACTTCAAAATACATTTCGTCCCCGATAGTCTCCATTATAGCGCGTGCCTCGAGCGGATCACCCACCTGGGTCCCCGTGCCGTGGGCCTCTACATAGCCCGTGTCTGCCGGATCGACATTAGCCAGCGTGTAGGCCGTGCGAATCATGTTACGCTGTGCCTCGCTGTTGGGCAGCATGATGCCTGGCGTCCACCCGTCTTCCTGCGCCACGGATGCGAGCACGACACTGCGGATTGTATCACCGTCCCTTAACGCGTCATCAAGTGCCTTGAGCACTACCACACCTACACCTTCTCCCCGGCCAAAGTCGGCAAATTGGTTTGCTAGCATGTGTTGGATATTCCTGGGATCTGACGTCCGATAGTTTCTTGCTCCTTTCGAATAAGTAAAATCAGCATGGCGAGCGTAGT
>Ga0115846_101076_pt1 | contig 12792 bp, 16 predicted proteins | sample InSIn5gowninarea_2_FD_83860 | JGI IMG/M metagenome (GOLD analysis project Ga0115846, IMG submission 83860)
CGCATGCAGTGTGTCATCTTTTGATTACATTGGAACAACATCACCAAACCTCCACGCTGTCAACGAGCGCCTCGAAGCCCATCCACTTGCGCCACGAAACAGTTGCACCACATCAAGCTCGGTATCGCCTCTTCCGTCGCCGGCTTTGTCCGCTGTCAACGACTCGCTCTGCGCAAGCATGATGGAATATACCGCGATGTCTATGCTAAACGACTCGGACGATTCTGGTACTGCTTCAGCAAGCTCAGTGCCTAGCATTATGCACCGTGGTCAAATTCTCTCACGTTCCAGTGGTATGCTGTTCTTAGCCGTATTCCTAAATGCTAGGCTTTACTGACTGATGGGTGACAGCTGCCGACGATTCAAATACCGAGCAGGCGTTCAAGCTTATTGAAGATGGTTTCGTCATGTTAGTAGATGCTGCCCAAACCGATGCCCTCCGCTACAGCATGACTGTTCAAGAGTGTCTCGCGCGCAATGTCGCACAGCTCCGTGCACGTATTCCCAAGTTTGATCAAGCCATCAGAATGACGGAACTCACTGTCAAGGTTGGTGCGGGAAATAAGAGCCTTTTTATCCTAGCTGACGTTTGTTTAGGTCGAGCACGACGAAGAACAACTCGGTACTAGTGTCAAAGGTGTTGACTCTCGCGAAGAATAGAAGATCAGGTCACGAGCTGGGAAGGATATCGCTGGTTGGATACGCAATTGGAATAAGGCTGGCGTAAGAGATCTTTCATTGCTTTAGGATCATGGCGAAAGGCTTGCAAATCCCGCATGATGCATGCCATGGTAAGGGAATTGTGCAGAGCAGAGAAAACAGTTACATTTGAGGCCAGAGTGTCAATGTGAACGTGAATGTGAATGTGATAGCGACCAAGAGAACGGCAAGAGAGTGAGAGCGATGCTGATTGCGAACAAGAACGCGAATTCAAGAAGACACGAGAACGAGAGAGGTAATGGGCAATCCTAGCACCTCATTGTTGGACGGCATTAGAGACGCTACTGTCACAGCCAGTACGATCTTTGACCGACAGAATGGTCTCTTTCAATGCATGGAGCATGATATCTCCATTCAGGGAAGTCAATGAGTACCCAGACTAGGCGAGATATCGGCCAGTACAGGAGTTACCAGCACGTTCCTTGCAAGTACTAGATAGTGCATCTTGGCTTGTTCGCAACATGTTACGTCTTGAGGCAGGATATCAATATAGAGCAATATCCTTTGGGTTGGATGTATCACGGTTTTAACGTAGAAAATGAATAATATGAAATATGAAGGAAACTCTATCAAAGGAATGTTACAAACTCTCGTCATATTAGACCGCACGTTGATACTCCATTCTACTGATAATTGTTGATAGTGATGGAAATTCAACCTGCAGCGCGAAATGTGATCCAACGAACCAGCACGTGACCGATCGCGCACTGAGTCGTCATTTTATTATTGTTTGCCAAATAATTCATTTTGGGGTGTCTGTGCACTCGGATGTCCGTGGCCTGTCTTTTGTCTTTCAGTTGACCCACAGCATTGTTAGCCATTTAAGGGTTCGTGAATACATCCTCATGTGTTAATACACGCATCTCTCTTACTACACTTCACTGGTTTCTGTGTCTGCTCTTCATCTACCACTACAATGGCTGATCTCGCTACCCCTTCCGCTGCTCTTATAAGCACAATGGATGCCACCGCTGAGGAGGCAACCAAGCAGCATGCCTCCAAGCCTGAAAAGCCAGATGAGAGTGCTTTCAAAGAGTCCGTAGAGAAAGCGCGCAAGGCTCTTGCTAGTGCCCAGGAAGCCACTGTACGTTGACATAAGTCTCATTTCAATTTCCGAAAAATACCTCTCATTGCTAAGCACAATAATGCATGTGCTAATAATTTTGCGTTAAAGAAAGCCGCTCAAGCCCGTGTCTCCGCTGCTCGTCCTGGAAATAAAGATTCCCCTGTGGCTAAACGCCAGGCTGAGCTGCGCGCGCAGCTTGGCGAGATTCGAACAAGGCAGCAAGGTTTTAAGACATCCCGGCTATCTACTCAAGACCGCGTCAAGGCTCTGGACACACAATTGAAGAACCGTATTCTTGAGCAAAAGAATGCCAAAGCCAAGGTTCCCTTTAAATCAGTTGAAGAGGTGGACCGCGAAATCAACCGTCTCGAAGCACAAGTGAATACTGGCACCATGAAACTTGTTGACGAGAAGAAGGCGCTCGCTGATGTCAGTGCTCTACGCAAGCAGCGGAAAGCGTTCGGTGCTTTCGACGAGAGCCAGAAGCAGATTGATGAAGTCAAAGAGCAGCTCAATGAACTGCGCAAGGAAATGGATAACCCGGAATTCAAGGCTTTGAGCGACGAATATACCAAGATTGCTCAGGAACTCGACACCATCAAGGCTGAACAGGACAGCGCTTTCAAGGACCTCAATGCAAACCGTGATGCTCTGACGAAGACACGCGCTACACAGGATCAAAAATACGCCGAGCTCAAGAGCTTGCAGGATGACTACTACAATCAACTGCGGAGCTACCGTGACTATGAACGCGAGGCTGTACGACAACGGGAAGCAAGGAGGAAACAAGAACGTGACGCATACGCTATCGAGCGGAAGAGAAAAGACCTTGACCGTGACCTCGAAGAAGCCAGCTGGCCAGCTTACGGCGAAGAGCTACGCGCGTGCGACAACCTTCTCCGTATCCTCGATCCATCTTATGTCAAGAGCTCCGCACAAGTTGGCCCCAGCCAATTCGCTGCCACCATTCAACGTACTGTAGACGATTCTGGTCTCAAAGGTACACGGTTGTCGAGGAAAGGCGAGGAAGAAGAACAGAGTTACTTTGTTGGAACCGGCGGCAAAAAAGGCAAGAAGGGCAAGAAGCAGAACCGTGGTGGAGAGAGTGGTACCGCAACACCTGGTACACCTAGCGAGACAAAGGATCTAGGAAGATTTTTCGAGCCAGGTGTTGCTCAGCAATTCGAAACTGTTGGCCTTGCCCCACCCTCAAGCCAGGAAGAAATCCCCAGCTTGATGGAGAAGATCAAAGAAAAGAAAGAGCAATGGACCAAAAACCAGGATAGTAAGACAAAAGAGGTATGATTTCTACAATGTCGTGTTGCAGCGGCAGAGCTATTACTAACGCATTATAAAACAGAACATTGCTGCAGTACAGAAGCGGATTGATGCTCTCACATCAGGAGCTGAGGAAGACACTGCTGAGCCAGCTGCTAACGGCACCTCTACTACCGTTGACAATACATCAGCTGAATTTGAGGAAGCTGCTTCGGACCCGGCACAACCAGCCACAACTATAACAACGAATGGTATCAGTGCATTGGCTGGCAAGCTCGAAAGTGCAGCGCTGCACGACGACCTTCTCCCGCCTGTGAAGACAGCCGAAGAAGTGGGTGGTGCTACTAGTACCGAATAATATCAACTCGGGCCTGGAACATTGTGCTGAGAAGGGTGTAAATAAAAGGCCATTGGTGTCGCACGTCAGATTCACATTTCAGTCATTGCGGTTGCTTTTTTGGAAAACGTCATCACAGAATGAATGCATAGCATGTATCACAAAAGTACAACATACTCATGTCCTCTACGTTATGTTCATTATTTTATCACGACCACTCCCAAAATGTATATTTCGGTACTTCACGCCACTCCAAGAAACCCGACTGCTAGTATAGTTAGGTAGATTCTATATGCCAAACCCATCCATAAATCATCACACATAATATCACACGTGAAACTCTATATAAATATTGCCCACTGATAATCTTCTATCTTACTAGTCTATCCAGAAAGCATGACAACCAGGTATCGTTCGGCGTGGCAAATACCCCGACCAGCAGGTGGTGCACGTTAAAGGACTGTCTTAACAAATAACCTCATAACCACCGCAACATGTCTCTCCAAAACTTGCTCAACATAGAATCGTCTGATTGCTAATCATCAGTTGCAAACACCTGAAATTCATCGCGATATGAAGATCATGTGGATACCTCGTATGCACTTTTGCAGTCGGAGAATATCTGCTCAACCCAATGCCATCCTTCACGCAGGATGTTACCCAAGAAATACGAGATCAGTCACAGCAATGAACCACTTCCGACGACATGACTGGCAAGTTGGCGGACTTGCTGAGATGATAGCTTAATTTAAGCGTATCTTGGCTGATGATATGCATTCACCTCGAGCCCCTTTCTGGCACTGCCAAGTGTAACATATGCACCATGAACTCCTATAAAGATGTCGAATGCTGCGAGGAGGTGTAGGACCATCAGAAAGAGAGAACACGAACATCTCCGCAACAATGCCTCCTTACTTATTGTTGGGTATCGTTCTTGCACTCGTCACACAGCTCGTCAATGGAGTTGCTGTCGCTGTTCCGGACGGAAAGAGGAATAAGACTTGTTCACCATGTCAAGTTACCACGACTACGACTGTACCACGAACAACGACTGCGTATGTGTACTCCAGGTTAGAGCGGATGGAGCACGCTAACAGTCATAGAACTCGCACTGCAATAGTGACTCATTCAGTACACACTTCAGGATCTACGACAGCGACTGTGTCTACCGTACGAACATTCGTCCATCCGTAAGGCTTACAACTCAAATATCATGGTCTGAAGATAACACTTCAAGCAGAACAACGACGCGCGTTGTATATGCCAAAACTGTTACCACCACCAAGACATTAACCTATACTCAAAGCGTGTAGGTCTTCCCAGGTTCACACCAGTCCCAATATCAATGACTTAGGAGACTGTTCCCGGAACTGACAAAATCTTTAGACCGGTTGGTCTCTGCAGAGATCCTAAATTCACATTCATACCATATGCTCCAGGCAATGGCAAACGTGATATTGAGGCGAAAAGTTCGTGCAGCTGCTTATCTAATTCTACTTCTACGACTACTGTTTCTGTCGTGAAATACTCCACGAAGTACACGACGCAGGTATTCCAAGATTGTTTGGTATTTCCATCAAGAATTAAGCTCACATTTCTAAGACGTCTACCCGGACATCCTCGATTTATTCTTATAAAACTTCGTTCAAAGCTTTGACCACTTCTACTGTCACTGCGCCGGTATATGTGGATATCACAACACCTGTAAGCACTAATTCAAGATGGGTTGTATGAAGCAGAGGCTAATGATATGTATCTCAGGGGACATTCTCTGTAGTCTCTACGACAGTTACTTATCCGAATGGTGTTACACGATACCTTCCACCGTTTGCTACTCCAGAAGGGGGCCAATTCCGGTTACAAATCGAGAGCAGTTCCCCACAGGCTCTAAATAATCAATACATCGGAGAGGTGCATCAGGAGTGGGTTGATACAGAAGGTAATGCTAACTGACTGTTTCTGAATTCACTGTCCTGCGCAAGACACAGCCGACAACCTACTCTCGTTAATTGGTGCCCTATACTCGCCAAAGTCTTACATTGTGCGAATTCCTACCAATATGCTGACTTGTGGTGCTTTATCCCAGGCCTGTACCAAGAAACTGATCTTTCTACCGACTACCTAACCGCGGTCCCCTCCATCAACCAAAGCTCCATCTTCCAAATCGTCAACGGCAGCATCGTGACCCTCCCCAGCGCAAACTCAACCTGCGCCGACATGCAATTCGGCAACCTCTACTACGGCTACGACTTCATAGAGTGTTCGCCCAACCAAAACTTTGACGGCTACTACGGTGACGGTTACCCACCCGACTTTACAGATGGTCTCTCGTACTGCCAGATTGATTGTCATGGAATGTTGATTTGCTATACGTACAGAGACGTTCCTGATTATTATCACGATACGTTCCCAGACAATCAGGAGCAGATGGATTGGGTTTTGCAGACTTCGGAGCCCTTTGGGACGTATCTGACTTTTGCAGCGAGGAATACGTGGCCCGGTCAAACCAGGCAGAATAATGTCGTGTATCTAAGGGTTCGGCCGGTATAGCCTTCAGAGCAAGAAACATGTCGGTCATTTGGGACTACAAAATCATTGTTTTTATGGAAACATATTTTGAATCTGGGGAATGCTCGACGGCCACAGTGCGGATACTGCAAGTCTGTGTAGTAAGGAAAATCGAAGTACGATATGTCAATTCAAACTGTATATCATCATTGGGTAACCCACTCCTCCATTTTAGTTTGGTTCGCACGAATGACCTCAATCCTTTATAAACTCCATACAGTACTCTCCACGAAACTCAAGTATATTGCGTGGAAATTCAGCTTCCACCGAGTCTCTATTTATGACCTACAATTTCTCACATTGCGTGATTTCGTTTTTTCTCAAGAAATAGGCCGGCCCCAAGAACCAAAATACATTACAGCATATTTACTGCCTGTAAGACGGGGATTGTTGACTGAGAATCCGAGTTCCAGATTCATAAAATGGTAAAATGAATCACGTCGTGGAAGGGAATACTGTACGGGTAATACTGCAGTCTTTAGGAGCAATGAAACGCTCGAATTACCAGGTTCTAGAAGACCGAGATATAATTTGATGAAGTAATCTGAGTTTCAGCGTTCTCCGATATTGTAAGTCGGACGCGCTTATATTTGCTGGACTCTTCTCCTTCATTTTTAAGGACAATCTCTGCACTAAAAGTACATGACTCGTAATGCCGTCGGAGATATCGGCTCAACTTTGGAGAAACGAAGATTCCCAGAAATTTTATGAACGACCATCCATCATCCATCATTGAAGAAACTAAAAGAGGCGTGCGGGAAACGCTTACGAGTATTTAGCGTTTTGATCATAGATCATGGTACCAGAGACTTCCATCAACTCACTAATCACGAAGCTTACAGCATCTCTCGATTCAGCCTTGAACGCACTCCCCGAACCCGAGAGCCAACTTTCCGTTGCAAATGGCATTTCACTCCTGGATCTCAAAACCGAATTACTGCTCTCATATCTACAGAATCTTGTATTCCTCATCCTTGTAAAACTTAAGAATGCTTCAAGCTCTAGTTATGGTAATGGTGGAGACGAGTCTGGAGATGGGAAACATAACCTACAAATGACCGATGGAGCCGCGAACAATGTCACCACATCGTCAAGCCTAGCGGACGAAGCCGTCAACAAGCTCGTCGAACTTCGTGTGTACCTCGAAAAGGGTGTTCGACCGCTTGAGGGGCGCCTCAAATATCAAATAGACAAAGTCCTCCGAGCGGCAGATACGGCTGCAAGAGACACTGTATCGAGTAAAGCGAAACCAGCACGGACTGTGAACAATGCGAACGGTACTACACCAACTATCGATGGAGATAGCAATGAGGAGGACGAAGACGAAGACGAAGACGAAGAAGATGAAGATTCAGATGCCTCAATAGACGAACTCGCCTACCGTCCCAACCCTTCTGCCTTCAACCGCACAAACACCTCTACATCCATCACCACTTCCCAAAAGTCCCGTACAAACACTTCCACATCGACCGGCGGGGTCTACCGGCCCCCACGCATAACCCCGACCGCCCTCCCAACAACCACCAGCAGCACATTCAACGACAAACCGCAGCGCAGCCGCGCACTCGAACGTTCGCGCACGCTTGACGATTACATAGCCTCGGAGCTATCCGGCGCGCCCACCGCCGAACCCAGCATCGGAAGTAATGTGGCACTAGGTGGACAACGCACCAAGACGGCACGAGAGCGGGAGCAAGAGGCGGAGAGGAAAGCGTATGAGGAGGCGAATTTTGTGAGGTTGCCGGGGCAGAGTAGGAAGGAGGCGAAGAGAGGAAGGGACAGTAGGGCCGCGGAGGATGTGTGGGGTGGAGAGGAGATGAGGGGTTTGGGAGATGGTGCGGATCGGATTTCGAGGTTGACTAGGAAGAGGAGGGGTGGTGCTGGTGAGGATATGGAGGAGCGGAGGGGAGGTGGAAGGAAAGGGAAGAGGAGACGAGTGGGTGGGAGGTAGTCGAGTACAGTAGAATAAACTTATAATCATGAATGATTTGATATATATCACTAGACATACTTCTTCCAGTACTTGTAGAAATTCTAGTGTAAATAAGACGACCTTCATAGTATCTAGCCTTTAAAGAAACGGTAAACATAATAGCTCTATTCCCCTCCCTCCACTTCGTTAATCTTTATCATAGACTCAACTACACGCAGCAACTGATGACTGTTTCTTGACAGGAATGAAAGATGTTTCCCTTTACACCCGAAACAAGAGTGTAACATCATGATGTACTCCTCAATCAGGGGTAGGAACAGGGACCGGGTAATTAGACAAATTTTACTTTTTACAGGTCAAGCTAACAAGGACTACCATAGCGACTACCCCGTTACACAGTGCAGTAAGATATAACCAGCCTGCGTTCATTACAGATCTCCTGAATGCAGGCGCCTAGTCAGAATCGAAATAGCATTCCTCTCTATGACGTGCTCTTGCTTCACTTGACGGCTATGTACGTCGGCAATGAAGAGTGTGTTGCGGCAAACCAACCGTGTGAAGCTTGGCGCAACCACCAGACTGTGCGTTGCAACCTCCATGAGCACCCCATGAATCCTCCATGCTTACGAGCATCTAACGCATGAATTCATCACAAGAGATGCAGATCTTGGAAGCTCGCGGCAAAACCTAACGGTAAACGGCTCGTGCTACTACACTAATACACAGACCCTACGGTAAGCTAGGCAGCTGGAGCCAGGGGATCAATATACTTACTACAGTACCGCTAAGTTTCCTACTCTTGGTACTGTATTCACTAAATTAGCATATTTCTTGGCAGTCTGCCGTGTGGACTTGCGATACCAGTAGCGCTTTCTATAGCGTCGTTGAATCAAACTTTAGCCTCCACTTTCTGCTTTGCGCTCGTTTTAGCCGGCATTTTTATCAGATCCCAACAACTGCGATTCACCTGAGGGAAAGCAGTTTAGAAAAAATTATTCAGACAGAGTACATATCTCCGTTAGTCGGATTGGCGTGTGAGTTGCCCGAGATATAAAACGACGAAAATAATATTTGACGTTTCCTAGAGGTAGTACGACATATCACGGAGCGACTGCTGTTGACGCAGGCACCATTGGAAGTTCCCGTCTGTCAGGCGATAAAACTCAAAATGTACCTCCCAGTTATGGCTTCAGTGGTACACCGCTACGGCGCTGGCGCAGCACAACTTGACCCGTCCTGGGCACGTTTTCGGGCGTAAAACTCAAAATATACCTCCAATCCTGATTTCAGTGGACACCTCTACGGCGCTGGCGCAGCAAAACTCGACCCGTCCTGGACACGTTTCGTGCAACCTCATTGCAACTGGTAACCTGGTCTGACTGCAGTAGACTTTCGATAGCGCGGATAGCGCGGTCTAGCAATGCAGCTACCAATAGAGACCCAATCTAGCGCGGCGGAGTGCCGTGGAGGCGGCACTGTGCGAGATGCTCAGAGGATGCCATGATCATTGGTAAGAGCGAGCCTACACAACAATCGAGTTGGCTAATGTGCAGCTCTCTGTCTGCTTTTGGCGCCGAGAGAGAAGAGGGGAAATGCGTTCTTGAAGGCTCCTTAATGAGTATATAAGCAGGCTTCTCTCTCCAGTTGCCCTCTCTTATCAGCTCTTTCACACATATCCACAACCTCGCTATACTAACACCTTCTTTCTCTTGGACGCAATGTTTTCTCTTTCTACTACCCTTCTCTTCTTGACCTCCTCGCTTGCAGCCTTTGCTGTAGCCCAGGATAGCGGGTTTGGGTCAACGTGCAATACTTTTTCCACCAACACGCACTATTTTGAGGCAAATTGCCAGGCCTATGACGGGGATTACAGAGGAACAGAACAAGACTTGAACCTTTGCATCGCCAACGCAAACGGAGCCTTAGTCGCCCGAGATACGTCAGTAGGCCCTGCTTCGATCGTGTAGCAGCCGTTGTTGCCCTTGGCAATCAACTAACGATATCATTTTGACGGGCAGCGGCAACTTTTACAATACCTGCGACCACGGTCTTGGTCAGTGTGGCCTTGAGAACAATGGCGTAATTCTGGGGTGCAGTTGCAAAGACACAAGTGGGAAATATCATTACAATCGGTACGATTTGAGTAAGTAGAGATATATTTCCCAGGCTCCTGCGCAATCATCTGCCTTGAGTGTGAAGTATTTGGGTTTTTCAAATTTGGCTGACTTGCTTTCACAGACCTGATTATGAGCAACCAAAATGGACATCTCCGATGCTTCAATCATTATGGGACTTGATACTCTCTATTATTCTCTCGTGCCGGCCATATGCAGATCTGACAGGGCTAACGGCCAAAGCCTTTAGCCGTATGCGATGATGCTTGAGTACGGCGAGCGAAGCTGGAAAATCAAAAAGTTGTTGTTGTTAGATGAAGAGGACGAGTGTTTGGGCACGTGGAACGTCAAACTGCTCGGGCCGATTGATCATAGCTTAGTTCATGTAGAAGAATCCATTCCATTGGGTTCTGGTTCCAAACTTCTGCCACAAAAATCTTGTGTACAGTGTTGAAAATCGGGCAAACACATTAATGAAAATATAACGTACTTGCCCAGAACAACCTCGCGGTATGTAGGCTTCCGCCCCCGAGACGGGGACATAATCATGCTTTTGCCAGTAGCTTATTTTCCAACTTGCCATACCACCGGCGAACAACTGGGGTAGCAGTGGCAGTGGCAGTGACATGACGTTATGCAGAATGACGATGCACCCGCTTTTGGTAAGATGCGGGCCCGAGGCGGGAGCGGGGTTTTTGGGAAAGTGTGGGGATAGATGGGTCAACCGGGGGGGGTACAGACTACAGTAGTGTCAGGAGGGTCTTTAAAAAGTGTTTGTTTCGCACCGAAACGCACGCACAGTTGTAAAATGCCCTAAGAGCCGAGGCACGTGCCTAATGTGATCCGTGGGGCGAGTTTGGCAGTTTTACTATTAGGAAGCGTGAGGAAGAGGAAGTAAATGAAAGGTGTGGGAGAACTGTTTATTATTATTAGAATAAAACTGGATAACCATGATGAATATAAACTGTATGACCTTACCAACTGTACTTCCTGCATGCGCGGAAATTCCAGTATTAATAAGATAACCTTTACAACATCTGGCTTTGAATGGACCGCGTATACGTAGGAGCTCTGTTTTGGTTGCGTCCACGTCTTCGACACCCATCTACGGGTTCCAACTGGCGTGGACTTTCTGGGGATTACTATCAAGTAAATACTTTTTAAAAATATTTCTAGACTTCCGCGAACGAAATCGAGAATAGATCTACCCTCCGCTCTCAGCGCAGTTATCAGTATCCACCTTCGTCCCTAACCACATTCCTCCTAACGCACGAACCGATCACGAACCGACTACGACCTTCAAATCCCCGCCTACACTTTCATCCATCCATCTACGCCTGCCCACAAGCCCCCAACGGACAACTCGAATTCGCCTTTGTACAACTGACGCCCTGAATCCCACCACTCCTCTGATACTGACACGTCGTAATCCCCGCCTTCTTGCCCGCCTTTCCCTTCCCCACCACCGCAAGGGGATCCACGACCTGAAAATTGTCGTAGACGATATTAAAGCATTTATTTATCTTTGAGCAGGAAATGTCGTTTACGACGGAGACGTTGTTCGAAGGAGAGGGGGCGGTGTAGCCGGTGAAGTTTATAAAGGCGATGTTGCTGATGAGCATTTTGGAGGTGCCGGCGAAGGAGCCGTTCTGTGGGTGCGCGGTTAGGGTTGGGGTTGGATTGGTTGGTTTGTTTGGTGGGTGGGTGAAGTAGACTGGGTAGGGATGCTTTTCGGGATGAAAGAGGGTTGGAGCGGTGAGAAGATGAATGAGATATGTGCGCAATCGAGTTAAGGATGATGGTATGAACTATAATTGACCGTTCTAAAGCGGCACAGTCCAAGGGAACAGAACTTACATCTCCAGAATCTTGTGTAATAGCTGTTGCGAGCTGTGCTCCGTCGAGGTAGAAGTTGCTGAATTCAATGTTTTTGACGCTATTTCCGCAAATCGCTTCATGTCAGCTAGAACTGCGTGCTTCGTTTGGGAACTTTGTGGAGTGAACTGGAGAAGTAAGACGGAGTGGAAAAATGGATCAATCACATACGTTCCCCATCCTCCACCTCTTGGCTGGTAGGCGCTCTCGTAACTTGGCTGAGGTGCCAGTCCGCCAATCCATGTCTTGATATATGCTGCAAATTCATTGACCCTGTAGCCGACTGCAGGCGTGGTGATCGTGACGTTGTCAGCCCAGACGTTGGCGACGGAACTGTCGTTCAGGTACTATAGCATCGGGATTTAGTTTTTCAAGCTCATAAATGTATCGACCTGCGGGGAGTATGAATTTACATACCTGGCCGAGTGAACCGATAGCGACGCCATTACCACCGATACATGTCAGATTTTGAAGACGGATGTTGAAGCTTTGGGGTTTGATAGCCACGCAGTCATCACCTATACATGCGACCATATCAGAGAGGAGTCACGTGAAAAAGGACGCGGTGTATACGGAGAGTCACAGGCTATTTGATGCACAGAAACGTACCTCCTTGGTAGACAAAGTTGCTTAGAAGGATATTCGATGATGAAAGTGTGTCAAAGCCGTCCGTATTCTGAACCCAATTCACGCCCGCCGGGGCATCTACAGCAGTTGCGTTGACATACATATGGTCGAACCACATATCCGTGCCGTTTTGAACATTAATGGACCAGAGAGGTGGGTTGATGATACTGAAGCCTTTTACAGTGACGTCGCTATGGTAGTCCTTGTTAGCTTGACCTGTAAAAAGTAAAATTTGTCTAATTACCCGGTCCCTGTTCCTACCCCTGATTGAGGA
>Ga0115846_101077_pt1 | contig 12779 bp, 18 predicted proteins | sample InSIn5gowninarea_2_FD_83860 | JGI IMG/M metagenome (GOLD analysis project Ga0115846, IMG submission 83860)
TACATCGACACTACTTGATATCTCCTCAGCTTTGCTACTCTAGTTGCGACCACGACGTCTGTTCGTCGACTTAGCTAGTGCTATACTCGCGTCGCTGAGGACCGCCGAGTCCTCTCTCCGCCCTCTTCGATGGCGAAACACAGCTGTCGAGGCCGCAGACGGTCAAGAAGATATGGGCGTACGTCAAAGAGCGAGATCTGCAGGACCCGAACGACAAACGTCAGATTCGATGCGACGATGCGTTGCGCGCGGTGTTCAAGCAGGACCGCGTGCACATGTTTACGATGAACAAGATCCTGAACACGAACCTGTATGCCGTGGATGAGTAGAGCGCGCGTACGACCTGCTTTGTCGCAGCCGAGTCAGTATCCAGATCTGTCGTCCTTACGGCCAGGCTCCGAAGTAGCGCGGTTAGCAAGATTACGAAGCATCAGCATGGGTTCGTGTGGCATTCTCCTGGGAAAGGACCATTTTCTGAAATTTAGCATGGCGATCAGGCAAGGGGGTTTGGATCTTCCAATTCGATCATTTAGCAGGCGTTTTGGGTCCTGTCTTTCCCTCACTTTTTTTTTCTTCTGGAAAAATCATCTTGGCCGTGTATGAGGGAGGAGAGAGGACTCGGCGGTCCTCAGCGACGCGAGTATAGCACTAGCTAAGTCGACGAACAGACGTCGTGGTCGCAACTAGAGTAGCAAAGCTGAGGAGATATCAAGTAGTGTCGATGTATCACGAGAACAGAGAGCCCCGTGTTGCTGTAAGCGAGCTTTGTGCTGGGAACATGTTCGTGTACTCATCCTTCGCATTCTGCTCTAGAACAACACGAAGCACTGCAATCACATCACCTGCTCTTCCACGTTTGGCTCCTGTAGAGGAGAGTTGCACAATGTCAGTGTCCGAGTCGACGCACACATACATCCATATAATGCAGAGTTTGCACGCCTTGACATCCCGGAGATTCGAGGAGCTGGAGTAAAGACATGATCGGGGAATGTGGATTGTTTGGGAGACAAGCATGCTCTATCATGACCATGAATTCCTTCTTTACACCCTCTGTGCACCCTTTGCTATGCTATGCTACAAAGTCACTGCAGACCGTAAATTCCAACATCGCCTCAATCCTCCCGATAAACTCATCCCAAGCTTTGGGCCATCTATTTGGGCCACTTCCGCCACCCCCTTCCATGGCCCCTACTCTTCCACTCACTAACCAAGCGCGGCATATCCTCCATCGCGTTCCTTCTCTTCTCCAACCGTCCCTTCAACGTGCGTTCCCACTTCTTGCCCTTGACCCTCTGTCCCGCTCCCGTGCCCTTGACTCTCAGCGGACCGAGCTCCTCACGCCGCTTCTCCTTGAATTCGGGGGACTTGATGCTGGGTGGCAGGAGCGAGAGCACGCCGTGCTCCTGGGCGAGCTTAACTAGGTCCGCTTGCTGCCGGAGGCCGTAGCGAGGGCCTCGCCAGCGGCCGGTAGCGGGGTTTTTGTAGGGGGCGAAGGGGTTGAAGGGCCAAGAGGGAGAGGAGGAGAGGTATTGATTAGCGAAGGAGCGGTGAGCGTCTGTTGATGTACCCGTGGTGAGTTCTGTTTGAGGAGCATTGGGGTCCGTTGATGAGGTTGTTGAAGCGATTTCCACGGGTTCCGAGGGTATTGGTTGGGCAGTTGGCGCTGCTGGCGGCATTGATGTGGACGGTGTTGCGGATATGCTCGGCAATATTGACGGTTGTGGTGGGAATTTGGTGAAGAAAGTCATCAGCCGTAGAGGTAGGCCTTGCGCCAGTCTGACGTGCTGTGGCTTGAGAAGCGACATCTTAGGTATTGGTTTGGTCCGACTTGCACCCGTCTAGCTAGCTCGGACTTGGTAGCTCGTGATAAGAGGGTGGCCGATGACGGCTTGCGGAACGGTAGGTTGGAGGTACTTGTTGTTGGATTGTCTGTCGTTGGAATGTCCGTTGTCGGACTGCTCGTCGTTGGCTTCTCTGTCGCTGAATGGTCTCTTGAGATATGGCGTACGAGGGCGGGTCGTATACAGGCAGTTTGCTCGTGCCCCTAGACTGATAGTGTTTCTCTCGAAACCGCCTTTCGTCTTCCGATGTCCTTGCTTGCCGCTTTTGTCTTCTACGATTACTCTCCGGCCATTCGTTGGTGAAAAGATGGAGCACGGTAATGAATGGAAGGAGGAACAGCAGTACCCCACAGACAACTGCTATAGGAATCCCAGCGCTCATGCGACTGCGCAACCGACCTTGTCGACACAGTATCTCTTGATTGATCTTCACGCGAATATCAAAAGCTCTTTTACTTCCTCCTTAGGTGTTGTCTGGGTTGGAATAGAGTTGAGTCTATTGAGGATCGTACTGGTATCGGTGGGCTGCTCGTGGTCCGGAGGTCGTAGCTGGTATGCTTCTAGCGGAGAGGGCCGAGTGAGCAGGTAAGTAGAGAGATTGGGAAGAAGAAGGAGATAGCGAGAGAGAGTAACGCGAACAGCTCAATCATGCACTGTGATGGAGACTCGATTGAGAGATCCGTCAAAGGAGACAGTTTCAGGCAGAACAAGAGACCGGATAAGAACAAGAATAATGTACAAATGAGAATGAGTAGGGGTCTGTAGATGCCGGAGTTCTGGTCAGAGCGAAGTTGCGGGCGAAATTGAAGTCACGGGGCAAGTTCGGAAGGAGCTTTGACAGCTTGCGACAAGCTTCATGAGCGCCGCGTCGACGTGCTCTGCCTACAACAGAACCAACCCAAAACCCCCCCCACCTGCACCTTTCCCTTCCTCCCATTGCCGCCTTCGAGCCATCGCCCTACGACCATTCTGAAAATCATAGAGCAAATCCCACAATCATGGTGAGCTTCACGACGACGGCGAGCACGCTTGATATCAAGCTACCTCGTCCCGAATCCAGTGCACGCGAGCTGACATCTCTTACAGTCGTCACCCTTCTCGATAAGTACGAACACCGTACACTGCTCTCAGACACACGCCGGGTCAAGCATCTGACTGAATATTCAGATGGTGGTGCCGCCGTAGCCATGACGGGCAAAGACTGCGTAGCCATAGCCTGCGATCTGCGTCTCGGTCTCCAATCGCTTACGCTATCCAACAACTTCCCCAAGATCTTCGTACGTATCTCGCACCACTCGCAAGCCTTCGCAAATCCATGGTCTCGTTCTGTAGGCAATGAATCCGCTGACTCTCGGTCTCATCCAGCAATATGCACCATCCACCTTCCTCGGCCTAACCGGCCTCGCAACCGACCTCTCCACCGTCTCCGACACCCTCCGCTACCGCGTCAACATGTACCGGCTGCGCGAAGAGCGGTCCCCTTCCCCCCGCACGCTCGCCAACCTGATCAGCTCCTCCCTCTACGAAAAGCGCTTCGGGCCCTGGTTCGTGTCGCCCGTCGTCGCCGGGCTCGACGAAGCCACCGGCGCCCCCTTCATCTGCGGCTTCGACTCGATCGGATGTATCGACTTTGCCAAGGACTTCATCGTGTCGGGCACGGCGAGCGACCAGCTGTTTGGGACGTGTGAGGGCCTTTGGGAGCCGGATCTGGGGCCGGAGGATCTGTTTGAGACCATCAGTCAGGCGCTGCTCAACGCGGTGGATAGGGATGCCTTGTCAGGTTGGGGGGCGCACGTTTATATCATTGAGAAGGACAAGGTGACGAAGAGGCTGTTGAAGGGGAGGCAGGATTAGAAGGAATGCGAATTCTGCAAGAGTGCATGGACGGAGAGCGTCGGCAAAAACGGCGGAGTGCAGACCGAGTGCGAGGAGGTCGGAGGAACGACTCTTTCTCTTCTTACTGGACGGCATTCGGCGGGCGTCTCGGAGTAGGCATAGATTCAGTAACATGTAAGAAAGAGGAGAGGAATGCTTTGAGCGCTACTTGCGAACATAGCTTGAAAAGAGCGGTATATAATACCCCATCAAATGCTGCTTGATAACAAGTCCCGCCGCACGACCCCCAAATTCTGCACAGATGCTGCACCAGAAAAGTTGCTCCACCATGCTTGCTCGAGAAGAACACCCTTCACCCAACCCTCCCCGTCTACCAGAAAACATTCGAATACCCCCTTTACATCACACAGTCCCCATCCATAGGATCAAACCCCACAAAATGCGTCTTCTGCGCCCCCGGGCTCGGCAGCTCATATTCTCTTACCGCCGCATAACTTCCGTAGTTGTTCTCCATGTCCGTCACGTCGCGCTTTCCCAATGCGTATGCTGGATCTGTAGCTCGATTGTACCGCGTGCTGCCCCCGAACACCCCGGGCTGGCGGTCGTAGTCCCGCTTTGCAAGCTGCTCGTACCCCGAGAGTATGTAGGGCTCGGCGTTGCGCTGATCGAAGACGGGGGAAGAAGGCAGCGTGGCGGGAGCGGAAGAGGAGAGGGAGAGTTCGGGTTCGACGTCGGACATCATCTCCTCCATGGGTTGGGATTGCCAGAGACCGTGCTGGCCCTGTCGGTCTTCCGGGTGCCGCTGCAGCATCATCATCTGCTCTTCCGCCTGTTGCTGCTTCTCCTGCATCGTGCGCTCGTATCTCGTCCTGGCCTGCTCTTCCTCGCGCTGTAAGCTGGTCTCCGGCCATGTTCCGAGCTCTCTTGCCAAGCCGTCTGCCGCACAGGTTGGCGGCGCTATCCTCCATAGCTCCAGTAGACGGAGTCGCTGATCGTCGTCTGCGTTCTGAAAGAGAGTTATCTGGTTGGGAAAGAGGAGGCGAGGGTCGATGCTGTTCTGCTGTAGTATTGCTACGAGGTGCACCTCTTCTAGTGGCGTCGGGGTGTTCGTTGCGGGAGTTCGAGGGATGTGGGAAGAGTGAGTGTAGTGGGCGGAAGCATAGGTGACTGGCTGGGCAGAAAGGTGCTGTTGTTCGGGCTTCTGCGTTTCAGGCGGCTGCGATGGAACAGACACAGGATTCGTGAAGTTCATCGAGCGTGCAAAAAGCTCGGAGAGGTCCTGCTGTTGCATCTCCATCTCTTCTGTTTGCTTTTCATTTACTCTCACTCCTTGGGAGACAGCACCGCACTATGATGTAGAGAGTCAGCGGATGAGTACTCGAAAACCGACAGGACGTACATGATTGCAGCTGTGGTTCTGGGAGAATACAGAAGCAGAGTAGACGACAGGTGTGTTGTAAGTGCAGGCTCCGCAGTAGTGTACAAGTATCGGCTGCATCTTGGTTGTCTTGAAGCGAGTGCCGAAAGGGGAATGCAAAAGCAGATCTGCCTATGAGAACGTAGATAAGAAAGGTAGAAGCATAGAAGCCGGACCAGCGATGAAGCAAATCAAAATTCTTGATATCTAGTAGCTACTATCACAAGCTATCTTTGGGGTCCGGTCCCGGTGGGCCAGAAGAAGCGGTGGCCTTGGAGTGTCCTTTGTCCGAACGAGAGGAAGCAAAAAGGGCCCCCTTTCGCATCGAACAGCTGTCAGCTGATCAAAGTGTCTATTCCGGGAGACGGATAGCAGCAGAGCCTGAAGCGTGTGAGCAGAGATTTGCGTGGTCTTGGAGGTGCAAGCACGCTTCTAGTACTTGGAGAACAGCGGAAGCGACGTGGGGTAGGAAAAGCACGCGGGCGGTGACAGCAAGTTATAAATGCGGACACAGGCGACGAGATCCTGAAACATACGGTAAACGTGCGGGCCAATATCCGAAAGCCCAATGAGCGCTCGGTCTGCTACGTGGGCTCCTCGTTACAGTATGGTACCGTGCCCGTGACAGGAAGCGTTGAACTGTTTGTCCGATGACGGATGAGTTGTGCGATATACCGTAATTAGAGCTAGGGACCAAGTGAGGTCAAGGGGTGCAGACGCTCGGCAGCTAACGGAGCATTTCCCTCTCTGTTCCAAATCACAGAATACACCCAGAAGCATGTACGCGAATGTTAGTGCGTATCTAAAGCACACAGGGACGGCTGGCAGTGAAGTTCGAGCTCGGGGTGACGAGAATGCCTGGGCGTGCAGCAAATGCACGAGGAAGAGTGAAGAGACCGAGAGGGAAAGAGAACCCAAATCTTGGACGCCACACTGATGTGGCTGGTGCAAAAGGCTTGGCTTGACGCGCGACGCTTCCTTCCGCCTTGAGCTGTGAGAGATGCAACGAGAGGACTTCCACAACCCCAGCTTCATTAGATACCCATACAATCCCACACTCCACCTCCACATCCTTCATTGACAGCTTGCCGCCCTTTCCTACTCCGCCCGCTCTGACGTTTGCCCACTATGGTACGCGTAGACCGCCTCGCCGAAGCTCCAAAGCTCCTGGTGTTGAAGCTCAAACAGTTGCTGACATTTCATTCAGACCTCGATAGGAACCGGCTACGATCTGTCAAACTCTGTCTTCTCTCCAGATGGCCGAAACTTCCAAGTACGAACGCATCCAAAATCCTCTTTCCGTAAACCGAGCCCGTACTCACACGACACCAGGTTGAATACGCAGTCAAGGCAGTAGAGAACGGTGGCACAGCGATCGGCATAAGATGTAAAGACGGCGTCATCCTCGCACTCGAGAAGATCGTGTCAAGCAAGTTATTAAAGGCTGGGGCAAACAAGAGGATAGCAACTGTGGACCGAAATATGGGCGTGGTACGTGCTACCAACGCAGTGCAGCTGCAGCGCATCATCTGGCATACCACTGACTGGCATTCAGGTCTCAGCTGGTCTCGTCCCCGACGGCCGCCATTTTGTGTCCCGTGCTCGCGACGAAGCCGCCTCCTGGCGAAGCACCTACAAAGCTGCCATTCCCGCCTCCTCGCTCGCTGACCGCATGGGCTCGTACGTGCAGGCTTACACGCTGTACTCATCTGTGCGGCCTTTTGGCGTGACGAGCATCATCGGAGGCTGGGACAGCGAGGCGGAAGTCGGTGTGGATGGACAGGTCGGATCTGGCCCGAGTGCGGGCAGTGGAGGCAAGAAGGACGGGCTGAAGCAGGGTGGACCTTATCTGTACATGATCGAGCCCAGCGGGCTGTACTGGGTATGATTTGCCGTCGAAGCAGTAAAGACGGAGACTGTTAACATGCTGTCAGGGATACTACGGCGCAGCAACAGGTAAAGGCCGTCAATCCGCCAAATCAGAGCTCGAGAAGCTCGACCTCGCCGCCGGTAACCTGACGCTGGAGCAGGGCGTCAAAGAGGCTGCGCGGATTATCTACGTCGCGCACGAGGATAGCAAGGACAAGGAGTTTGAGCTTGAGATGACGTGGGTGAGCAGCCTTACGGGACCGACCAAGGGGCGGCATGAGGAGGTGCCGAAGGCATTATTGCAGGAGGCGGAGAGGTTGGCGAAGAAGAGTCTGGAAGGGGACGATGATGAGGAGGAGGAAGAGGAGGCGCCTGCTGAGGGTGAGAGCATGCAGGAGTGAGAGAGATTGGAATGGCGAATAATAGGGGCGAGCGTGTACATCAGATTCTCACGGCGAGGAGTTTGAGGCATAACAGGTACTAGATAGACGTACCGCCAGCATTGTATCAAACGAACTTCCAGGTATAACATATAGCCTGTGTCACGGGACGTAATGCACTAAGGGTCATTGACTACGGAGATTTTCCTCTACTCGACTATCACTAGATGCAACGATGCCGCCAACACTCCTTTTGGTCCGACACGCACAGGCCCTGCACAACCTGACAGAGAACTACTTCCTCCCCGATCCCGCCCTGACAGATCATGGACACGAGCAATGCGTAGCACTACAGCGACATCTCAAACAGAACCTAGACACCGAACTTGGTGCCCACGGTCTGTCTGTCAAAGATCTCAAGTTGATCGTGGTCAGCCCGCTGAGAAGGACGCTGCAAACCGCCGTCGAAGGCTTGGGATGGTTGATCGACGGTGGAGTCGAGGTTAGGTTGGATGCCGGGTGGCAAGGTAAGAAGCTCCCCCTGTGCTCTCGACGGTCAGAAGAACGCAGCGATCGCCGTAGTGTCAGCGTGATCGGAAGGGAGTTTCGCAGAACGGGACGGTTCGGCGGTTTGGTTCGCTTTCATCGTTTTCACCAGATTGGGGACTGTCTTGAGCTAGTTGCGGCACGCACAGGGGCGGACGGGGAACACTGCGAGGACAGATTGTGGGAATTGAGAAGAGCTGTTAGGCGGCTTGGACTGTGTACTTGTGGTTATGCTGAACCCTATCTGTTCACGTGGTGGCGATTGTTGGTGTGGACTGAAATGAGTGCAAAAGCCACACGCAGTGGTAACGTGGGAGAGCATCCGATTCAGACCATCTCTGAACCAGTCTAACGCTCTTTGTCACGCTGAACGATCCTCGCAATTGATGATAACTCATCGACTGACACCATACGTTCAGAAAACTCCGCAAAACCATGCGACACCGGCTCTCCGATCCCCACCATCTCCGCCTCCTTCGCTCAATTCGACTGGTCCCTCGTCGACCCTCTCTTCCCCAACAAGACCGCTCCTTCCTCCAACCCGTACCGCTTTACCCGCTCCGCAGTCCTCGCTCGCGGCCAGACAGTACTCGAGGACCTCTACCGCCGCCCCGAAAAACTCATCGCCGTGGTCTCGCACTCGGGTTTCCTCCGCACGGCCGTCACGAAGACTAAATTCGCCAACGCAGACTACCGGATCTTTGACTTTAGGAAGCTTTCTGATGATGCTGTGGATGGTGAGGATGCGGGGGCAGAATTGCAGAGTAATGCGCCGCTGCCGGTTGGGGAGGACGGACGGGGGTTGGAGCTTGTGGAGTGGGAGGTGACGAGTGAGAGAGGAGGAGGGATGGGCAACAGTGAGAGGGGGCGGTGGGAGGTTGTTGAGGGGGAGTTTCCGAGCGAGGAGGATACTGGTGATGTTGCTGTGGAGAGTAAGGAAGTTCAGACGGAGGAGAAGACTGGTGGGGAGGCTGCGGTACAAAAGCCAAAGTAGACCTCTAGACGTTCTAGAATGGGATTTGGACTATCGAAAAGTCTGAACAATGGTGTGAAAACGAAAATTGCGTTAAAAGGATGGAAGCTAATACATAGACAATTTAAACACTGAGAATAAGAAACAGAAATCGAACTGTTATAGGCAACTAGAAGTCCCACAGTGCTAAGAAAGAGTGTCTTATCTGCGGTAGTCTAGAATATCTTGAATTAGAGCGAAGATTTACAACACGAACTCGGGAAATGCCAATGGAAAAGTGGATGATGAGGGCAGCTTCAAATTTTCCAGACTAACATCAGTCTATGATGCATAAACCTCACCTTATTGGACCATTCCCTACAAGTTCTACCAACCATCGATGGCCAGAATGAGAGCGTGCCATTTCGGTGGTCTTACCTGGTAGCAACAGACAGTATTGACACAGGTCGGTCATCATACGCCAGGCTCATCCGTGAGGCTTATTGCTGGCCCACGGTCGAGAAGCGCAAAGTTTCGTCATTGTCTCTCAACTGTTAAGATGTTTCTCTAGAGACGGAACAGCCTCCAGAGCGTGTATACTGATGCATACCAGCATCTTGTCTTTCCTGTAAGGATAAGGCTTTGTGTCATCATCGTGTTCCTGAGATGACCCATCATTGGATACGCTGTACTCCGGCAGGAGACGAGGCGTGAGTTGGTACGGAGTACAGTAGCTCACACGGACTTAACCGCCCCATGTGCCACGGTGCAAATTGATGAAAAGCAGTTATCTGTCAGATGCTGGGAGGCAGTTTCCGCGTGACTGCGACAGCCGTTCAATGGCGGAGAGCTCTCTCTAGAAGTTGACCGCTACGAAGGGCGAATTATCAGTTGTTTCTATTCTTGCGTACTTTCGATACTTCGTAAACTGCTGACTGCGCCTCTCCGCACGTACGAACGCGGGACCCTAGCGACGCGCACCTTTGCCATTGGCGCGAGCCCTACGCCACTCGAAACTTCTTGGTTGCGGGTAAGAAATAAGAGGAGGGCGAGTCGTTTACCATGAGGGGAGACACCTTTTCAGAGGGGTGTGAAAGCGCAAGCATTGGGCTGGAGGGGGGAATGTGAATAGGAGAGGTGTTGCTGTGCTTACGGGGGCTGTTTCAAGTATTTCAGCCCTGGCAAGCATCCGAGTTGTTGCTACTTTGCGGCTCAGGGGGATCTATGACAAGGTTTGAGTTTAGCGCCGTACGGTACCTGCTAGTCCCGTTGGATGATGTACAGCCAAGACAGGTTCTGGTGAACTTTCCAAAACAAAGATCCCGCATATAAACCACCGCTTACCTGTTGGGAAAACCACACATCACACTTCCTCCTTCGCTGTATACACTCAACCTACAATTGACAATCCTTCCTTGACGAACCCCCCTTCAGCCTTACGACTCACGCTCCATCAACGACTTTCTATTTACTCTCGCAATCTTTGTATACTAGTCGCTACCATGTGGTATGTAGCAAAACACGACGACCTTGAATCCAGCTAGAAGTTGCGCTGGACAACGCTGACCCGACGCTTGCAGCGGCATCTTCGGATACATCAACTACTTGGTGGAGAAGGACAGGAAGTTCATCATCGACACACTCGTTAACGGTACGCCTGGCAGCTCCTCAGCCGCAAGTTTCCAACCAAGCCGTGCTTACAGCTAGCCAACAGGCCTATCACGCCTAGAGTACCGCGGATATGACTCCGCAGGTTTTGCCATAGATGGTGACAAGAAGAATGAAGTGCTTGCTTTCAAAGAGGTTGGCAAGGTAAGCTCAAGCCCAGCTTTGAGTCTCACCTGAGACCGCTGCTGACATGAGCACCAGGTGGCCAAACTCAAGGAGCTCATTGCCGCTGAGAAGCCGGATATGACCAAGGTGTTCGACTCTCACGCTGGTATTGCACATACCCGTTGGGCTACGCACGGCAAGCCGTCCAGGGTCAACTGCCACCCTCACAGGTATATTGCTACCCGAGCTCTGTTCCTGTGGTTAGAAGGACTTGGGTGAGTCGACATCAGTGGCTGACATGGTCGTATCCTCCTAGGTCCGATCCCAAATGGGAATTCGCGGTCGTCCACAACGGTATCATCACAAACTACAAGGAATTGAGGGTTCTGCTCGAGAGCAAGGGATTCAAATTTGAGACCGAAACCGACACAGAAGCTATCGCCAAGCTCGCCAAGTACATCTACGATGAGCACCCAGAGATCGATTTCGTTCCCCTCGCGAAGGCGGTCATCAAGGAGCTCCAGGGTGCTTTCGGTCTCCTTCTCAAGTCCGTTCACTTCCCACATGAGGTTGTTGCGGCCCGCAAAGGTTCCCCACTAGTGGTTGGTGTCAAGACGCAGAAAAAGATGAAGGTTGACTTTGTGGATGTCGAGTTCGCAGAGGAGGGTGCTTTGCCTGCTGAGCGTGCGTCCCAGAACGTCGCCTTGAAGAGAGGCAACAACCTTCTTGCGCCTCCGGACAAGTCTTTGCTCCATCGCTCGCAATCGCGTGCTTTCCTTTCCGACGATGGCATCCCGATGCCGACCGAATTCTTCCTTTCCTCCGACCCAGCCGCCATTGTCGAGCATACCAAGAAGGTGCTCTACCTCGAGGATGACGATGTTGCACATATTCATGAGGGCTCTCTCAACATCCACAGGCTGAACAAAGACGACGGCACCTCCAACGTCCGCGCCATTCAGACTTTGGAGATCCAGCTTCAGGAGATCATGAAAGGCAAGTTCGATCACTTCATGCAGAAGGAAATCTTCGAACAGCCCGAATCCGTCATCAACGCCATGCGTGGACGTCTAAACGTGGACAAGAAGACAGTCACCCTCGGTGGTCTCCGCCAGTACATGAGCACGATCCGTCGCTGCAGACGCATCATCTTCATTGCCTGCGGCACGTCCTTTCACTCATGCATGGCAGTCCGCGGTGTTTTTGAGGAGCTTACTGAGATCCCCATTTCTGTTGAGTTGGCCTCGGATTTCCTCGATAGGCAAGCACCTGTCTTCCGTGACGATACCTGCGTTTTCGTCTCGCAGTCCGGTGAGACCGCAGATTCCCTCATGGCCCTCCGCTACTGCCTGGAGCGCGGCGCCCTCACTGTCGGTATCGTTAACGTTGTTGGTTCCTCCATCTCTCTCCTCACTCATTGTGGTGTTCACATCAACGCTGGCCCTGAAATCGGTGTTGCCTCGACCAAGGCCTATACTTCTCAGTTCGTCTGCATGACTATGTTCGCTCTGTCGCTCAGTGAGGATCGCGCATCGAAGCAGCACCGACGTGAGGCGATTATGGAGGGTCTCGGAAAGATTTCGGACCAATTCAAGGAGGTTCTCAAGCTCGATCAGTCGATCAAGAAGCTCTGCGAGAAGTTTAAGAACCAGAAGAGCATGCTTTTGCTCGGTCGTGGCTCGCAGCATGCCACTGCTCTGGAGGGTGAGCTCCCTATTACTCTGCCAGTGATGGTCAAGCTAACAATACAATAGGTGCTCTGAAGATTAAGGAAATCTCCTACCTTCATTGCGAAGCTGTCATGTCTGGAGAGCTGAAGCACGGTGTGCTTGCTCTTGTCGATGAGGATCTCCCCATCGTCATGATTCTCACTCGAGACGACATCTTCGCCAAGTCGCTCAATGCCTACCAGCAAGTCATTGCCCGTAAGGGCAGGCCTATCATCATCTGCAACACAGGCGATGATGAGTTCCCCGCGGAATCGACCGAAAAGATTGAGGTTCCGCACACTGTTGATGTGCTCCAAGGTCTCATTAACGTTATTCCCCTGCAACTAATGGCCTACTGGCTCGCGGTCGGCGAGGGCCTAAATGTCGACTTCCCTAGGAACTTGGCCAAGTCAGTCACTGTCGAGTAGGGGCTGTGTGAAATAGGTTTTGTCGGTT
>Ga0115846_101081_pt1 | contig 12758 bp, 13 predicted proteins | sample InSIn5gowninarea_2_FD_83860 | JGI IMG/M metagenome (GOLD analysis project Ga0115846, IMG submission 83860)
AGGATTTGGTGGTATTACAGATATCGAAGTAGGGCCGGATGGTTATCTGTATATACTTACATTTGGTGAAGAGGATGGTGCAATATATAAAATAGTACCCACGACAACTGGTGACAATGGGCAAGTTTTATAGGTTTTAGATAGGATGTGGATATAATGAAAATATTAAGATCTGGAATAATAACAATATCTATTATTTTTTTATCTCTAATTATAATGACAATATCTTCAATTAGCATAGAAAAAAATGTTATCAGTATCAAAAATCATAATGCATATTCTTCTCCTTCAACTTCAGATCCTCCTTCTTATTCTTCAACGTCGGCTGTTACTTTAGGAGATTTTAATTTTGGTGCAGCAGGAGACTGGGGTTGTACAGCTAACACAATAGATACTGTACAAAATATCATAGATCGAGATCCAGAATTTGTTTTGGCATTGGGAGATCTCTCATATGACAGTAGTTCCAAATGTTGGTTTGATATCATATCTCCCATAGCAAACAAAACTATGATTTCAATTGGTAATCACGATACTGACCCGACTATGCTTAAAGAGTATATGGAGTTTTTTGGATTAAAAGGACAATACTATTCATTTAACTATCAAAATGTTCACTTCATTGTGATGTCAACGGAACTCCCATATGAAGACGGTTCTGAGCAGTATAACTTTGTAAATAATGATCTTTCAAAAGTATCTTTAAATCCTAATATTGACTGGATCGTTGTGGATTACCATAGTTTAGCATATACATCTCCAGCAAATATTGGTAAAGGCAATAGTGCGGAAAAGGAATTGAGAGACATTTATCATCCGCTATTCATGAAATTTAACGTAGATTTAGTATTACAGGCACATAATCACAACTATCAAAGAACATATCCAATAATCTATAACAGTAATAATTCGGAGACTCCCATAATAACGGATACCAACAATAACAACTACCATGATCCAAAAGGAATGATATTTGGTACAGTTGGTACTGGTGGTGAAAGCCTTTATACTTTAACAGGACAAGCACCTTATGTTGCTACCCAGTATGTAGGCTTTGGCTTTTTGAATGTTGATGTAATAAATGATGGAACAACTCTTAGTGGCAAGTTCTTTGCTAACGATGGAACAATAAAAGACCAATTTACTATTACAAAATCAGTTAATGTTAGTAAAAATAATTAATAAATACATATCAAGGATACCAAAGAATAGTAACATAGAAAGTTCATTTTTATTTTGTTGAACCTGATCCACTTTTGAGTATAAAATGTATTACTTTATGAGATACCCCAGTGATATAATTAAAGATGAAACATAGTTTTGATAACTAAATCATAAAAATATTTTTACTTCGGACTGCCAACGACTATTTAACTAGATTTGTACCAGTAGGTTATTACTAGAAGGTGGGAATTATAATTCTTGAAGATAAATTCCTTGGGTATGGATATGCTCTATCACGGGGGTTCAGCGACATTTTCTATTATTATGGTTTTTGTATGGTGAATTCATCAATTATTTTTTTATAAGAGTCAATAAAACTTTTTGCATACTTGTTAGCATATTTCTCTGATCCCCTATGAATACCCCCTTTTGTTCGTATATGATGATAAAACTCGTGTAATATTATAAATGGATTGGAAAATACATCAGAGTTTATGCAATAAATCTTGCTTTCTCTTTGAACATACACCGCATAGACAGTCTTTCTTTTCCCTTTTATGGTTCCAACGGTTATTTCAGGTGGATTAATTTTATAGAATTTACTCAGATTGTTTAATGCTTCTTCTGTTTTTTTATTAAGTATCATATTAACCACTTTAGCCTTAGTCATTTCATCAAGATGCACAATATTAGACATTTTATATATTCCACCTTGAAATTTTATAAAGATGAATATATAAAATATAACAATTCTGCTATTTTATAGACAGAAATAATAGTGACCTTTATCTTAATAATCTATTTCAGTTGCAGACTTGTTGGTATAACATTTAAAAAAAATGAGACTAGGGAAAATTTCAGATATTTTAATTCGCATTATACAAATAGAATTAAAATGATAATTTGCATTAAAATAGCCATTATTTTAAGTGAATAAGACAAATATATCCATAAAAACATCAATCAGTTTAATTTAAAACACATATGGCTAAATAAAATGTAGAATCATTACAATTGTGAGAGATAATTATGGTAAAATCATAAAATCAGAAAATATTATCAATAAGAAAGCAAAAGGTATTGGTAATATAGACCTTGGAGAAATTCAGAAGATTACTTCTGAATATATAATAACAGAAAAAAAAGATATAGATATTAACAAAAATAAAAACAAAATCTCTATTCCAAGAAATTTAGTAGACCGCTGGGATGAAGATAATGTATGGTTTCAAGTAACAGAGGAAGATATAGAATCATTTAAAGAAAATTAGTATATTTTTATCGATTATATCATTCTTAGTAATTAGAATGATCTACAGATGTCATTCGAGACCTAGTTATACCTAACCACGGCCGGTGGCTAACACTTGCAGGAGGACCATGACTGAGGTGATTATTGGTATTAATACAAATGTTCATTGCTTCGACATCACTTAATTTTTTTATTCATAATTACTTATAACAAGAAATTTATTGCAATTATTAAAATATAGATTTATTTCAAAACATAGAATGAGAATTTGTAAACCTAATAAATATTATTTTTAATGTGTCATTATTACAATATACTCTATCAAATTTTGTCCCAGACAGACAGAGACAATTTGTCCTAGTCTGAAGCATCAAAGGGATCATTTTCATTTTCTACCAAGTTCAAGCATTGGCAATTAATTTACCTCAATTATCGAATATTATACTAAATATTATAAATATTCTCAAGAGAATAACTTCAAGAATACCATAGCCATAGCCATCTCCTCCGGAGCAAGCAAAAATACAGGCATGATTTTTTAAAGAATTTTCCTACTATTATTGATTACGATTAATGCAAATCCAATAAAAAAATTTAACTAACTGAATATTTTATAACAATTAATGAAACCGATTTTTTTTTTATTTTTTTTGCCGACTGTAATACTAACTTTCAGTATAGCATATTTAACGACTTTCAATCAGGCATTTGGTTCTACTGAAAAAAGTAATTTTAATCAAGAAAATAGTTTAAACTGTGGCGAGATAGGTCCTCATCTACTTGTAAAAGTTGTAACTGAAAAAGGGACTGAAAAGGTCCTAGCTGATTTTAAACGTTTTGCGAATGACAAAGTAATTGTAAGTGAGACGTCATATAGAGATCGGAACCAATGTTTAGAAGATACTATAGAACTAAAGGGAGGGGAAAGGATTAGACTATCTTTTATGGAATGTAACAGTAATAATAATTGTGCTGTAAAAGAAGGAGCATTCAACGATATCGTAATTTTGTCAAATTTAACTGAAGATGAAATTAATTACGATAATATCAAGACAAGCTCATTTGGTGAAACTAGAACTTTTGAACCCGATGATAACTTGAAATTTAAAATCCCGCATAATATACATAGAAATTTTAATTCGTTAATTATAACCTCACAGTTTGGAAAAGATGAATATCAAAGAGATTTTGTAGTGACAGATAATATAATATTAAAATAAAACTATCGCTAATAACCTAACGGTATTTATTTTATTAGATCAAGATGAGGTAATATTATAGTGAAATACACATTCATCAAGTTTTTTTTGTATTTATTTCTATTTTAACTTCATTTAAATGCAAAACTATTAAAATACTATTTATAAAATAAAATCTAAATCGACCTAATGTAAAAATTGGGATTATAATGATAAAATAAATAGAACAATCCAAAAAAAAGAGTGACAAAAATAAATTCATTATTTCTGTATCTCTATTCTTTAAACTTTGATTCTCTGGATATTGTATAATCATTAAAATCTTATTCAATATTTTTGTAAAAAATTCTAAATATTAAATTACAAATTTGAAAGTTCTGGATTTATAGTAACATTAAATTTATTGCCTACTAAACTATCGACTACTTCTATATCAGATATATTTATTTTAAATGGAAGAAGAACTTTTGCGTTTGATTGCCCTTCTTCTAAGGCTTTATATGTTAAACCTGATATACCCGAAATTCGTTGAACTATCACCTTTTCGCCTGCATTTAATTTAACTGGGTCCGCCATCATCTTACACTCAGGAGCACGTGTTACTTCAACTTTATTGTCAAATAGTGCATACAATTCAGAGTCACAAAGATTCGCTATGAAGGTGACAGGGTATATTCCTGTATTTTTAACAGTTGCATTTATACTAAATTCTTCTCCTACATGAATTTTATTTGGAATAGTTTTAATCTGTTCTACTTGCAGTATAGATGTATGGATCAAGTCCGATGAAGTAAAACTAGTTGAATTTTTGGCAATTGGTTCAGAAATTATTACTTGTTGTGGAATATAGAGTGAACATATGGATACAACAACTGAAGATACAATACTCATTAGTAGTATTAAAAAAATTCTCATAGATTTACTGAGGAGTATGTTATCTATAAAGAGTTCTTTTCATAATTCTAAAAAAGTTTTATAGATTAAAATACAAATTATATTTTATAATATTTTTCCTATATACTTATTTTATTTAGTTAAGTTTATTTATTTTTTATTTTCTCATGAGACTCCAAGTTGTAATAATAGAAATTCTGTATTTTACGTTATCCATAAATCTTTACTTAGAGAGAAATATTGTAATATATTTTAATTGTCTATTGGCCAAGCATTTTCAGTTATCAATTCAACTACATTTCCAGAAGGATCCCTAAAATAGATTGATCTGCTATTTCCAATTTTTAATTCTTTTTCGATATCAATTTGTTTCTTTGATAAAAGATCTTTCCATTTTTCATAATCTCCTCTATTAATTTCTAGTGCAAAATGAACTATTGATGGAGGGGTGATAGCACCATGTATAGGAAAGATACTATCCGAATCACTTAGAGTACTTTCAGGATTAAATATTAAAAGCATACTTTTTCCTGCCTTTAAAAACACATGTCTTCCATTTTCTTCGGATACAAAGTCTAAACCCAGTTTATTAATGTAAAAGTCTTTCATTTCTTTTAATTCAGACGAATAGATACATGTTTCAACGATTTTTGTAAATTTCATCATTTATTCTTTTTCTATATTGAATAAATTAATGTATCCATGTGCTCCTTAATCATAAAGTGGAAATATGTTTCAAAAACATTTGTTCTCAATAATAAATTTAACTCATCAAATAGCATTGATAACTACTAAAAATTGATCTTCAATTAAAAATTTTAAATATTAATTATATTCACCCCAAAAAAATCGCTTATTAGAAAGAATATGTACAAAAGATTATCTGAATACTAAATTTAATAATAAAATTAATTTAAACTAGTTTGAGCTTTATTCTCGCCTTGAATAATAAGTTCTTTAATTGTATTTACAGAAAAGTCAGCATTTTGTAATGAATATGGTGTTTTACTATTTTCTCTACTAATTCTTTTGATATTTAGAATTTTAGCGCCATATTTTTCTACCAATAATTTATGTTCTTTTTCAATATATTTAATCATATCTTTATCTATTTTTGATTGATCATATTCTTTAAAAATATCATATAACGTTTCTATTAAATTTATATGTCTGGTTATGAGTTTAGCCATTTTGGCTAGACTTTGGTCCTTATCAGTAAACATTATATCTTTGGCTCTAGATTGAACCTCGCTCATATTTGATGGAAGTTTCTCTATTTTTTTAGGATAATTTTCAATAATAAATATATTTTTATCGTTACTGGGAGAGGCCATCATTACTTCTCGTATTGGAGTATTACTTAACAAAGATCCATCCCAAGTATATACTCCTTCGCTTACCTCTACCCATGGGAATCCATATTGAGGATACCCAATTGTAGCTAGAAGATGTTTCATTTGTATTTGTGTTTTGTAACTGTCAAATATTAATGGTTTTGCTGAAAGCACATCAACAGCAGTAATTATAAGTTGTATTGTATTATCAGAATTATTATTAGACTTTACATCAGGACACAATTTTTTAAAATCTATATATTTTTCTAATGTTTTTTCTAGTAAATTATTATCATATATATAGGTCCAATTTACTGGCAACATGGTATAATCATTCGAGTAATTATATTTATCCCTACCCCAATTAAACCATCTAGGAACAAAGAATTTTGGAACCCCAAAAAATGCTGCATTTAATGATGCTGAAGAGGATCTCTTAAATTTAATATTATTGTCTTGATAATCATAATCAAACGAAAACATATCTGGTATGATGTTGTAGCTACTTTCTGCAATCTCCATCCAAAAATCTTCTAAATCTTTTGCAGGATCATCGTTTTTACTTCCAGCAGTTATTGCTCCATTAATTGCTCCAATTGATGTTCCTGCTATTATGTCAAATTTTATATTTTTTTTTGCAAAGGTTTTACAAACTCCACATGCGAAAGCACCAAGTGAACCTCCACCTTGTAAAATTAATACATTTTCAACATCCTTTACATGTGCGTGTCTATACATCGTTTAAATTTATAAAGAAAAGAACTCTTAATATTTGCTTTTTTGATAAATACCAATTATCTAATTTCTATTATATTCTAGATACAAGATAAGAGAGATTGACAGATCTGAATTTGTAATCAAGATAAATAATTTTTAAATTTGGTTCATCCATACACTATAAATTTATAAATTCACCCAACATAACATGTATATAACAATATTAAAAAGAGTAAGTTTTCTACTATCGTATTGTTTTTTAAATGTCGTTAGCATTAAGAGCTAGACTCGGATCAGAGATGTTCATTCTATTCACTATAAATTAAGGATTAATTATATTTAATAGAATGGACACAACAATAATCTATTATAATAATTTTCTTTCCATTATTACTATTTCCATTATTACCATCCTCAGTAAATAATACAAATATCTATTTTTGTAATTAATATATAACTTATTAAAGGTCATTTATTTTTTACAATTGTAAAAAAATAACTACTATCATTATATTAATAGTAACTTTTTATCATCTCATCTATAAATAAGTATTATCAGTAATTAGTATTTTGAATAAGATATTTTATAAATATATCAAAATTAGTTATTTAATAGTTAATTATATATAATTAATAAATATAAAAATTATATATAGAAACCTAATCATGAAAGTTCGAGTATACTTCTCTAAAGAACCTGAGTCAGAGATTTTTTTAAGAAATAACAAAATTAGTAGCCAAGCGCTTGTTACTCTCTATGATTTAGTATGGGAATCTGAATTTAAGAATATCTTAAATGTAGGTAAAATTTGGCTCAAATTTAAAGAATGTAAAAAACCATTTGGAATATCACTTAGGGAAAAGAGAAATCATATCGAGATAGCCGCTGGAGATATTATTCAGATAGCTGAGGAATACTATGTAGTTGATATTGTTGGAGTAAAAAAAATAACAATAACTAACTAATTAATTTCAGATGTCTATATGATGAAAATATTGTCTGGCATACAATAATGATCATTATTAAAGCGCACTAGTATAACATAGATAGATTATCATAAAAAACCAATAGAAGAGTGATTGATTGAACAGACTTTTTATTAAATTTCTTGTATTTACAATCAAATTGTACTGTAAATTTCTCATTATTCTAAAATAAAGTTTAAACACTCTAATTAGATCACAAATTCATATTTCTATTTTTGAACCATTGTTCGAAGGTATTTTTTTACTTTGAATCCACTTCTTATTTTCCTTCGTTTTTAATTGGGCAAAAAATAAGTATACTATAATAAATTATAGTGACTATCGAGCTGCCAAGCTATTAGGTTTGTCGAGGTGTTTTATCAATCGTTTTTCACATTCACTTCCTTCTGGAGGATTTAAGTCTTGTCCTATTACACATGTATGGAATCTATCTCCAATTTGAATTGGACCCATATCGGTATTTCTGTCAAATGCAAATGTTCTTTCAATTGTATATCCACCTGTTTTATCAAATTCCTTTTGAACATCATCTATTATTGCGGATTTAATCTGACCTTTAAGCATAGCCATAACTTTGATCTTTTTAGCATCCTTTTTATCTTCCATTGGTACTATTATTTTTACCTTAACTGGTTTGTTACTGCTATCTTTATTATCACTATTTGAGGCATCTTTTTTTAAGACTAGATACACCATTACTAGCCTTTGCTATCTCATCTGATAGAGTAGCAAATGCTACCACTTGTGGTTTTGAATATAAATTGTAATAGGTAGAAGTTTTATTATTAACTTGAGAAGTCGCTTTGAATAAGCTTATCTGTGTAGGCTGGCTAGTAGATTTTATATCACCTTCATTACAGTCAAAATATTTCACAACCGCTTCTTTATTAGAAGTAAACTTGGTATCAGCACTTTTAACATGATATGCACAAACAAAAAATTCATCTGGTTTACCAGCACTTACTATTTCATTATCCTTATCCATCGAGAATTTAACTTTTAATTGCTTGGTTGATTCCTTTAATTTGTCTAAAGGAATATTTTTAACAAAATCTTCTCCATTAATAACACCGACCACTTTAAGTAATCCATTTTTTTCAGTATTTTTTAAATTTATCTGAGCTACAACAACTAACTTATCATCATCATGCTTATCTTGTTTATTATTAGTAGTTTTTGAGAGAATTTCTGGTTCTTGTGCCATAACATGTCCTATCAAAGAAAAGGCGACGGTTAGGGTGACAAGAAGTGAAATTCCTAGGAAAAATATTCCTAAATTTCTTAGCATATACGGACAGTGAATATTTCCAATTTATTAATTTTGGAAATGTCTTATTTAAAACAAGTCTTTAATATAGTAAGTAATTATTTCTATATAATATAGATCTATTTTTATATTTTAATCCTCTCATTTTTCTCTGCTTTTACCTTTTTCTTCTTTATCCCCATTTGATTGCTCAATAAGAATAAGAATTTCAAAAAAATAAAATGTACTTATAATAAATATTGATGAAACTAATTTTCTTTTATGTTTTATTATCTTTTATTATTTTAAACTCGTCTGCAATTTTTTGTTTCTTTCCATTCTCAATAAATTGACCTATAAGAGGTGTTTGATCATTTTCTATTTGAATATTAAGTATTCCAAATTCACCAGCAATTCCTTCAACAGAAAAATCTTTTAACGAAGATAGTTGCATATCATGTGCGCCTCCTGTTCCTACAGTCAAAAAGATAGTTCCCTTTGGATTTTTATATAGATTAGGATTGTTATCCTGTACTAGTGGTTCATCCCCATCTTCATTGTTAAAAGTAATTGGATATGTTCTTTCATAGACATGAAGATGACCTTGTAAAGCCAAATCGACTTTATACTTATCAAAAAGAGGATGATATGTTTCTCTAAAATCTTTTTCCTCTTCAAGACCACTTCCAGATCCATAAATGTAACGATGATAAAATACTATAATCCAGTCTATAAATGGATCTTTAGAATATTTTTCAAGATCTTGTTTTGCAAATGCATACTGTTCAGATTCATCATCAAAATCAGTTTCTGTTGATAATGCTAAAAAGTGAACATTTTTCTCATTAAAAGAATAATACTGGTTTTCTAAACCAAAATAATTCATATAATCATCTTCATCTTCATGATTTCCCAGTACAATTTTGGTTTTATCTGCTATCGGTTCTATTAAATCAAACCAGCAATCCGCATCTCCGCTATACGAGAAATCACCAAGGGCTAAAACAAATTCTGGATCCTGTTTAATAATATTATCTACTGTGTCTTCTGTTTCACCTGTACAATCCCAATCTCCAACGGCTACAAAATTAAAAATTGATTTTCCCTTGTTATTTTCAGATTTATCTTCTTCTCCATCTTCTTTTGTTTCCTTAGAATCATTGTTGTTGTTGTTTTCATCTTTCTCATCAGATTCAATTGCATATGAATCATGTAAAAAATTTAAACTGATAAAATTATATTCGTTATGATTATCTCCTTCTCCACTAAAATTACTATTATAGAATATCAGGGAAAATAAAATAGGAACGATTAGAGTAAGTACTAGTCTATAATTAGAAAAATTCAATTACATACTGACTGATCGTATATTGCTTTTAATAGTTTTGCTATTTTTTATATGTAAAATAAATGGGAAAATAATATATAAAATTTAGTTGATCCTAATTATCTTCAGTTTGTTAAATAGACATAGAGGTAAATTTAAAATTATCACCACATTATCAAAGTTTATATTTTATAAAGTTAGTGTAATGGATAATATATACTAACAAGTTAACAATAGAAAATTTTTTTATGTCTTGTACTCTTTGTTTAAGTAGGAAATAGTATATAATTTCATGTATCCAACATCTCGTTTTTTATAAATTTCACCATACCAGCTTTTTTGTAAATCTATTGATTGGATCTTTCTTGCTCTGACCAATATAATTTAGTAATCTTTCCACATTCATTGCATTTATGTGTTGTTTGAATATCATTTCTATTAATTTTATATATATTTGCTTTTGTATGTATATTATCTGGTTTTAAAGCACTATACTCTCCTCCACAGTATATACAAGTAAAAGACCTGTTTGTATTAAACGACATACTATATCTAGGTGGCTTTCTTAATCTAAATTTTCTCATTGTAGTTTTTTACTGTAAGATTTTTTTAATTTTTAGGAAAACTATTTACAACATTTTGATTTAGAAGTCTACTATTTTGATTACTAGAGAGTGGCTGTCCGGAAAGGAATGAATCATTACCACTATATGAGTCAATTTTCCAAATAAAACCAATCAAATATTCCTAGGTGAGTTTTTAAGTAATCTGTTACATAAACATCAAATTTAGATTTTGACGGGGGATAATATCTAAGTTAGTCGATTTTGTTTAATTGTGTCTCTAGAAATTAACATAAAAGTTTTATCTGCTACATTCTCAGGGCTTATAGGCATCTGAGTAAACTCATCAGCCCCGTAACCCAAAATTCGAGTCTTATCAGAATCATTATCCCCGATTACAAGTATCTTGGTATCATTGTTGATTTTTTTTATATTGGTTATAATCATAATGTTTCTATCAGATGCCATGTTTCCGCTAATGATGATAGCATCAACTTTTCCTTCCAATTGGCTCATTTTTTCCAAGCATTCTTTACCATTGCTAAACTTATGTGGTTCGCATCCCTTTAACCACATGGTGCCATGAAGCATTATATTGACATCTTCGTTTTCTTGAATAATGAATACTCTCGGTTTAACAATTCCCATAACTATGATTTTGTATTCTACTATAAAAAATTACAGATTTTAAAATAGGTTTGAGAATGTTGGAGAAGGATAATTAGGAAATAAAAACATTAATCATTATTTCATAATACTATTGTTAGTAGAATCAATATTTTTAAAATGGATTATATTAAATCACTCTGATCTTCGATCAGTCGACTTTTTGAAATCATTAAAATAATTGTATGTGAAATATCTACAGGATTTAAAGACATTAGATCAAATTCATCAGCACCATATCTGATTCTTCATCTCCTATAACAAGAACTTTTGTCGTAGGATTTATTCTTTTAATATTCGCTACTAATATGAGGTCGTTATCTAATGCTATTTTATTACTTGTTACTACAGAATCTACCTTCCGTGCATTTCTCTAAAACCTTTTAAACATTTGGTTCATCTGTAAATTTGAAAGGCTTGAATCCTTTTAACCAAAATATACCAGCCAAAATAGGGATTAATATTGTCGTCTTCGAACAATAAATATATTGAGCTTTTGAATTGACAATGAAAAATTTAGTACATATACTATTAAATAATTATACAACGGTATAATATCCCATAATTATCATTTAAAAATATATTGACACCTGATTATTTCAGTTGAAAATAATATGTATTTTTATGATAATAATTTAAAATATAAAATAGATTAGATATCAAAATAATTAAAAAAATAATTCTTATTTTATTAACGTCTTTGATTAAATGTACTTTAAAAGAAACTTATTGATAATAGGCACTAATATGAAGATTATCAATATACAATTAAAACAACTAACTAGAATATAGATATTAAATATATTAGTTCTTGTACATATTAAAATCATTATAGATATCTTTAAATACGATTGTTCTATTCCTTCTCGCTAATCTTATATAATTCTAAAAGGTATACAATACGTGCATTTTTGGAAAGGCATCTCATTACCAAGACCTATATTATTTGGTCGAAAAATAACTGTAGTAACAGGAGTTGTTATGATTTTCATTGTAATTATTGACTTGTTGATGACACGCCAAATTTTACCATATACCAACGATATGGAAATTATCATGTTCATTTTAACTATTACTATTGGTTATGGTATAGGATCCTGGATCCTTTTACGATACACTACACAAGTAAGCAAGAAAATTAGAGCCAAATCTCATTTTATTAATATAATGCATTGGACAGTAGTTGTAATCCAATTTAGTTTATTAGGAATACTTTTGTTTATTCTATTTAGTAATAAAAGCCATCATTTTTTGTCTCCCACAGTTTTCGCAGTTAGTTCTATAGTATCAATGGAAGATAAAAAGGATGCTAAAAAGATCAAAGTTATGGCTATGCTTAAAGGTCAGATTAAATCCGCAATAATAGATGATGTTCAAAAGGAATTTGATAAAACAGGTGGATATACAAT
>Ga0115846_101082_pt1 | contig 12752 bp, 9 predicted proteins | sample InSIn5gowninarea_2_FD_83860 | JGI IMG/M metagenome (GOLD analysis project Ga0115846, IMG submission 83860)
TTGATGTGGTTTACGATGTCACATTGCCAAACGTGCCCATGCCACCAACCAGGGTAAAAATGTGCGACGCCATGGCCGGTTTACTCTTAATGACGTACAGCGCTAAAGCCCTGGCCGACACCTACCAGGCGGACTTCAACAAGCGAGGGATTTTGCGCCAAGATAGAGTACCGGAGAGCCCATGTCTTCATGTGATATACAACGGGCAACGATACTACCTGGAGGTTGACGAATTCTATGTGCTGTGTGGATCCGGCGGCCAGCAATACAAGTCGTGGTTGATGCATTCGGGCAAAGTCCCCACAAACAGTGTTTCTATTGGGAACTTCCCAGTTCCCCCTCACTTAGAAAGTGAGGGGATCGCGGTGCATCTCAATGTGAACTTTCATCAGACCTTGCTACATGATCACAGTCTCTTCGGCGGGATAAGCTTCGTGAACGACAACGTCAGAAACTGGGCGGCCATGCCCCGCGGAGAGGTATGGCGATGGTCGAAAAGGATTTTGATTGCAAATTACGGACAGTGCAAGCCGACTCATCTGACCAAAGGACGAGAGAATGGCCTGCCATCATTTATTGTTATGGAGGCGAATGCCGGCGCACACAGAACTACCGACTTGACGGCAAATGCAATTCCAGATACGTCCAACATTGTGGCTAATCCCCACCTTGCCATTTGGGGCAATCCGCAGCCACTGATAATGCCCGGTGCAGATCCCGATCCAGACTCCGAGGGCGACTCTGAAAGTGACGGCGAAGGTGGTGGTGCAGGTGGTGGTGATGGCGCTGGGGGTGATGGTGAGGACGGTGCTGGCGCTGGCGGTGGTGGTGCAGGTGGTGGTGATGGTGCAGTTGGTGGTGATGGCGCAGTTGGTGGTGATGGCGCAGTTGGTGGTGATGGCGCTGGTGGTGGCGGTGCAGACGGTGGTGAGGCCGAGGGCAATGAGGTAAGCGGTCCTAACAAAAACAGGCCCCTTCTGAGACACTTGGCTTGTTTACTATCCCCCACTAACACAACTTCTGAACTCCCCTCCACCCACGTCTACTGACTCGAACTCAACACAAAAGACCCACTCAGGTATGGCTCTACTAGAGACTCTCGTCTCGGTCACCAAGAACATCGGCATTAACATATTTTAGTCAACCCCCCTGTTGATCCAGCACGATTCCCTTTAATCGCAAAACTCCTGAACAGGAAAAGTAAGTCTCGAGCCCTTTTGGCAATGCCACGATGTCCTTCCACACATCTGGTCTAGCCAGTCTCGACATGTCAGATATCGTGCCAAGCAGGATCATAGCGATTGATCCAAGACACGACAGAAAAAAGGACGACGCTGGGATGTTCCCTTCAAAAGACATAACCAACTTGCGTTCAATGTTCGAGTTCTCGACCCTCCAGATCATGTACTTCCGAGTCCATTGCAATAACTCATTGTTTATAACCAGGCGCTGTGCGGAAAGCCCGGGATGACCTATACCACCGAATATTGAGATGTATCCAACGCAGCATGTCTCGTGCCTTGATGTGGCAAGGGTAACCACAACACCACTCGCAATGTCTCTAGGCGCATCCGGGAGTGTGTCAATCAGCTGTTGTGCTGAGGGGAAGTCTAGGCTCCCTAGCAGGATGCGTGCAGAATGGGGAAAATGATCCGTAATGTGCTCGAGTAGCAGTTCTCGATTCATAGATCCAACGGTGACTACCTCATGCTCATCGTGCGATGATGCCCCTATATTGCTGTCGTGGGCGGTGATGCACAATACGAGGTCTAGGATTGCAGCAACACGGTGTTTGAATCGTCTAATGGAATTCGCATCTAGGCAGTCATCATGAAGTATTAGATCACGAAACCTAATGTAATCTCTGAACGGAAGAAACTTACCTTGACAGATCTTGCTCCCACCAGGCACCTGTAGGAATGACGGGTCTAGATCACCTTGCAGACAGATGTCAGTGCGTATATGGCCGCGAAAATATGAAAATCAACACTTACTGACGACGATGGGCGGGGAATATGGTGTAGCAGGAGAGCTGGTCTCGGCTGGTGTGCCTAATTGCCACGTTAGAATACGGCAATGCATCTGAGAATATTGGGTCTGAGAGACTCACTGTTAGGCGCGGATATAGCCCCCAGAACTGGCTGCGCCGTCACGAAGAAATCAGTGATACTTCGCTGCCCTCGTTTGAGGGTCTTTGTCCCCTTGCCCTTGCTCTTGACAACGGCCATGGTGAAGCGTTACACTTCTCTCACAAGTGCAACAAGAAAATAGTCGGTGAAGAACATGGGTGAGTGAAAGGCAACGCGGGGAGATGCCACAGCAACACAATATGAAGACTCGCCCAGCCAAGGAAGTCCCGTGACCTCACCTATGTAATATAGCCACAAATCCAGCGCGCCAAAAAAGTATTGTATCTAAGGTCGTGAAGAATATAAACTTTCAGATATCACCATGCGGCATTAATTATTGGCATGCACAACTCACCTGATGATGAATTTGTAATTGAGACTAACTGCTTCGCGGATTATGGTCACCATAGGATTAGAGAAGAAGAACGCTGGTGACAAAAACAGAAAATATAGGATAGTACAGCAATAATAACAGACTGAACACATAACACGTACTAAGTTGAGACACATTTGACTTCACAGATACTCATACAATCCGGCAACTTGACATGGCAACTTTGGTGGACCGCTCATGCCTTTCGCCACCGTTTTCGACCTGATTCAGCCCTAGCAAGATACCCAATCTCACGATAGTAACATTTGTTGCAAATACGGCCGTCAAGATGGAAGAGAGCAGGTTTGTTAGTACAGCCAGGCCTCACGCAGGTGAGTGGATGATTAGTATGTGGCATTCCAGGATGCTCGAGTTCCCACTTCAAGCACCATAGACAAACCATTTTTCCACTTGCCGACAACTTGAGGCGGAAGGGGGCTTTTGTGCGTGAATTAATTCTTACCGGGCACCCATTGCACTTGCACATCCCAGTATCATGAGAGTGTTCCTTTTTTGCCTGGATAGCTTCAAAGCATAGACGGCAGTACCATGACTTATTGATGGAACGGCGTTCACCAGGCTTGACATTGATGTTTGGACCAAACAAGATCTTATCGCAGCCCACACATGAACAATCGATCTCAACCAATGACCTGCGGGGGTTGAAATGTCCGTTCTGACTATGAAAGTCCCTGCAAGTGTCGCAATACACTTGCCCCAAGTAAAAGAGGTTTGGCTCATGTCCATCATCGTCACTATGTCTATATCCACACCAGGAACATGGTCCCCGACGAGGGTGGTCAGGGGGCAAAGATCGTTTGAAATCACGGAAGTAGCAGGAAAGACAGGCCCAGGCCTGTAGCCTCACACGTGCGTTCAACTCGTTCTCACTACCACATATCTCGCATTGATCTGGTTTTGGACGTCCCAAATCAGCTACTGCCTCGTTGAGAGACAGATGCATATTGAGTGAGAATAGGCCTTTAGGCCTGTGAAGGCCAAGATACGCACAAACAGTTTTTGCGCGAACGAACTCAATTGGCATGTCCCATCGACCATAGTCAGACAACGTTCCAAGCAGAATCATGCATATGCTCTCTACACAGAGCATGAAAAATGTAGGGGGTGACGGATCCGTTGGAAACAGAAGTAATTTGCGAAAGTGAACGTCTTTTTTGTTGAAAGATCGCAAAACGCTGTACTTCATTTCACGCTTCGATTTATCGCTTATTTTTGCGTCATGCGTATCTGTTCGGTTCGGAATTTCGCGACTGTAGCCAGTATACATCGCTGATTTCGTTCCATCGCACGCAATGATGGTATACAAGCCGTACGTATCAGTCCGTTTGATTTGAGGGAGCGAAGTAACAAGAACGTCAGGTGGTGGCAGCTGTGGCCGTCCTAGTAGTAATTGGACATCACTGTCAAACAGCTGCACAATATCTTGTGGGTCCGTATTCTCGACATAAGTCTGTTGGTCCACCGTTGGTCGATCTAGCTCGGAAAAAAGGGCGGCCTTTATGACTTCAAAAATGGATGTGACACGAAATGCAAAGCGAGTTCGACACGCTTGATCTGAGTCTTTACTTAGTTGACCCGCATAAGAAGTGTTAGGAGCAGGCCGTGAAACATACCGCTAGCATCGTCGTTACTGTACCCGTTCATGGGTAGGGACTCGAGATGATCTACAGTCGACTTTAGCATCAGGACCAAAAGGGAGGAACGCTGACAAACTTACTGCGGAAGGTTGTAGCCTCATTTTGAAAAGCTTGCATAACATCGTCGTACCTCTTAGCTGCAAGCTTGTCGCTTGATGGTCTAGTACCACAAAGAACCTCTTGGTCACTATGATCGATTGGTGGCGGGGCCTCCTTCGACGCATCAGAAGAGAATATCAATGCCAATTTGCCTAGATTTGTTTCATATTAGCATCAAACTCTGGGAACCAATGTGGGTGTGGTGAAGTCTTACTCGTGACTATGACAGGAGGTGAGGGTGAGGTGGCCTCATTTGACGCATCGGAAGAAGATAATGACGCCAATCCATCTGAGTTTCATATTAGCGTCAAAGTCCGGGGATCGATGTGGGTGTGGCGAAGTCTTACTCGTGACCATGACAGGAGGTGAGGGTGAGGTCGGACGACTCAAAATCTCATCTATGCTGAAATTAGCCACAAATACTTTTCCACACGTACTCCAGGCAATACTAACTCGATGATAAGGCCTCAGTATTGTTCATGTCTTATGGACTCAGAGTTAGTCCATAGCGACGACCTCCCATCACTCCTTGAGACAATCGTGATTGGTCTTAGTAGCCAATGCAAAACGGTCTTGCTGGCCAATTCCGATCCAAAAATGTCGAGTTTGAGTGGCGATGAGATTCTGTGGCATTTGTTATAGGACAGGTGGTTCCAAAAGACCTCCAAAATTGGCTCATCATAAAGACATTTGAGGAAGAGATGCTTACCAGTCATCACACCCATTCCCTCTGTGACATCTCCGGCCGAGGCAACCTGAGTCTCGGAGTCCGCTTGCACTTTTCCGAAATACCGGCGTATGCCAGTCAACGGGGTTCTCGATGGCTCATTTCTGCGTATAACCGGGAGAGGTCTTGGGGCAGCGATGCTCTTGAAGAAGAAATCTGTGATTCTGTTTTTTTGCGGCGCTAGGCCAGTAGCTTTTTTCTTGACCCCCATGGCAGATAAAATGTCACGAAGAATAGAAACAGCTAACGGCTCAACGTTTGTGTCAAGTTCAAAATGAAACGAGATGTAAAGTAAGAAACAAGGGATTACTGGTGATCAAGGGCGAATTGGGAGGTGTCATCCACGCGTTGAGATTGAAGTGTCGCGTTTGAGGATTGAATCAGCATCACGTGACTGCCGACTCACTCAGAGGTCCCCCTCAACAGCAACACACATCTCCTACAAACTCTCCTTCTCGTCATCATGTTTCAGAGCCTCGTCTCTCCCGCAATTTTCGGGGTGGGTATGGGGAAGGTTTCCGTATGATGGCGATTTCCATGGGAGCTTCCCTTTTCGACGAATCCACCACGTGCCGGAGCATTTTCTCCGTCTCCCCCACCACCTCCCCCGATGACTGATGACACGACTTGGCGACGAGTCAAGCAGCCTTGGGAGGCTTTTGCCAAGTCCAAAAGTGCCGTCAACCGGAGGGACAAGCACACCACAAGCCCTGACAAGAGAATGCCCAGCGAACTCTCCATTGGCCCAAGGTGGGTTCCCCCTTCGTCGTACTCGAATGCTGTCCTGACTCTTCTAGAATCACAAGAATCCCCGGTGAGCAAGTCGAGTCGCACTTGAGTCGATTTATGAACAAAACTCTTCGGCACGCTCGGTCCAAGTCCGAGTCGTCTGCTCGCAACCCCGCGCGCCGATCGGCCTCGATTTGCCCTCGAGTCGCCCACACCTGAGCCCTCCCTTCTCCGCGTCTCCATCCCCATCAGCCAATCACACTGTCTCCTCTGGTGCCGGCGTTGGACCAGCCCAAAAATGTGTTGCTCCGGCCTTGGAGACGTCCGGGGTCACCGTCCATGACGGGCAACTTCCGAAGTTCACCCAGCTGAGAGGAAAAATTCTGGCTGGGGAGGCCCATCAGGCCATGGCCTGGATTACACTCCCCAATGCGACGCTGCGGTTCCCGCGTCCCATTGCGCCCTTTCTGTGTGTCAATCTGTCAACCTTGGGCAAAGGCTATAAGAACCCCCTCCCTCAGTCGCACCGAGGGGCTTGCTTTTTCCTCAAGTCGCGGCGTCATAATCCTTGCAGCTAACCAGACCAGCCCTTGCATCGAGTCGCCTCTTGAGTTTCTTTTTCCTCCTTATCTTCCCCTCTTTGCCTCTCTGCCCTTGCTCCCACTCTAGGCCTCGGACTCTCTACACTCCGTCAACATGGCCGGTGGTCCAAAGCAACCCCTCAACGTCTTCCGCCTCAGCACAGGCGAGGCCCCTAGGGAGATCCTCAACTGGAGACTATGGTTCGCCGTGCTCTCCTTTGGCCTCATGGGCGCTGCCCGTGGTGTCGACGAGGGTCTCATCACGGGAGCCTTTGACTCTGTGGATTTCCAGCGCACCATCAACTTTGACTCGTATGATGCTGTCGAGCAGGCCAACATCAGAGGCAATGTCTCTGCTATGGTCCAGCTTGGATCTATTGCTGGTGCTCTCTTCGCCTTCCTTGTCTGTGATCGAGTTGGACGTCTCTGGGCTACGCGTGAGCTGTGTGTCCTCTGGGTTCTGGGTATTGCTATCTTCATGGGACACAATGGCTCGCTTGGAGCTGTCTATGCTGGTCGCTTCATTGCTGGCCTGGGTGTTGGACAAACAGTCGTGGTTGGGCCAGTCTATCTTGCTGAAGTGGCCCCCGCTGCTGTCCGCGGTCTCTGCACTTGCGTTTTCACCGGCTTCGTCTACCTGGGCATCGTGCTCGCCTACTTTGCCAACTACGGCTGCGAGCTACACATCCCCGACGGCGCAAACCGCTGGCTCGTCCCGACAAGCCTGCATATCATGTTTGCCGGCCTAATCTTCATCCTCTCCTTCGCCCAGATCGAGTCCCCGCGCTTCCACGTCAAACGCAACAACTTCGAAAGTGCCCTACACAACCTCTCGCGCATGCGCAACCTGCCCCCCGACCACGAATACGTCATCGAGGAAATCACCGCCATCCAGTCCTCGCACCAGGCAGAGATGGAAGCTACCCTGGGACTCGGCTGGCTCGGCGTCCTCAAGGAGGCCGTCCTCATCCCCTCGAACCTCTACCGCCTGTACCTCGCCGCAATGGTCCAGGTCCTCTCGCAGTGGTCCGGCGCGGGGTCCATCACCGTCTACGCCCCGCAGCTCTTCTCCCTCCTCGGCATCACCGGCAACAACGAGTCCCTCCTCGTGACCGCCGTCTTCGGCCTCGTGAAACTCGCTGCCGCCGTTATCTGCGCGCTCTTCCTCGTCGACGTCATCGGCCGCAAGCGAGCCCTCCTCCTGGGAATCACCATGCAAGCCATCTCGATGATCTACGTCGCCGCCTTCCTCACCTCGGTCCCCGAACTCGGCGTCGACGACGACTTTGTCCTCCCCGAGAGCAAGAAGGGTGTTTCGCGCGGCGCAATCGCCATGATCTACATCAGCGGCATGGGCTGGGCCCTCGGCTGGAATAGCATGCAGTACCTGCTCACGGCCGAACTCTTCCCGCTCCGGATCCGTGCGTTTGCGACTTCAACCGCAATGACACTCCACTTTGCGAACCAATATGGAAATGCCCGCGCGGTGCCCAATATGCTCCTCCCCACTGCAGACGGTGGAATTGATCCCAAGGGCACGTTCTGGTGTTTCGCTGCCGTGACGATTATCGGCGGGGCGTGGGTGTGGTTCTCTATTCCCGAGACGGCGGGACGCTCTCTGGAGAGTATGGAGAATCTGTTCCAGTTGCCGTGGTATAAGATTGGATTGTATGGAAACCGTGATGCGGAGCAGAGGGATCTGGCGACGAGTGCGGAGAATAAGGTTGAGATGGGGAATGTGCAGGGGCGGGTTGAGACTGTTGAGAGGGTTTGATGTTCTCAGTGGCTCTACTGGTGGCTGAGATGGGATAGTCTGGGGCGTTGGTGAGCCGGTTACGGTTTTGGTGATGTTCATGATTACGAGATGAAGGTTTGGATATGTCTACTGTATTGCTGAATATAGTTTGGCTACCCCATATAGTCAGAAGCAAGAATGTCATGACTGCACAATTGGTCCTCTCCAGATGGTTCAATCACAGCTGGTCTGAATTGTATACCTTCCTCCGTCGCACGTCCCAAGGTCCGAGAAGCGTTACTCGAGCCGAGTCCACTCTCACAAGCTCGGACACTTTACCCACGACCGTAGTACGGATTCCAGAGAGCTCGCACCACCATCTCCCCGGAGGAATAATCCATAGCTGCATGGTTGCTCAACTCGAAACCTAAAGCAAACTTCACTCCGCACTCCGCACCCGAGCGCCGGCCCAGGAAATGCCTCAACTTAGTTTGTCTTGGCCCACAGACACGGCAGGAACGGGCTGAACGTAATCCGGTGGACTAGATTGCTGATTGCGGACTCAATTATCAATCAGCCACTCGGACTGGGTCAGGTCTCCCTACAGAATAACCCGATATCCGGGTCCGCTGGTGCTGCCAAGAGCGAATGTCTCCATGCGCCTCGGCGAAAGTTGTCGGATTTAGAGTAAATTAGTGATGGCAATGCCGTGATTCGCAAGTGGCGAGCTAGGGAGATTAGGGTACTGAGGCCGTGCCGTAAGCAGGAGACGGCATGGCATGGCCTGGATAGTGCTCGGTCAAGTTCCGAGAGCTGGCATAGGCTACGCCACGACGGCCTAACAATCCAACCCCATCCCCATCTTTCTCCTCCATCACCCCCAACTCCACTCCACCCTCTTACCCACTGCAGCGGTCCACCTCCCCGGTGAAGCTCGCAGCTTGCTACTAGCATTCTCCGCAGCTACAAATCCCGCCTATCAAGCTGCAAGTAGGAGATTACGCCGGTCCTCGGAAGACAATTGACATATTCAAAGCTCGCCTCTCCGCGCTTGAGAATCGAGACCTCGTGCCAAGTCCGGAACTTGCGATTCTCGCCGAATGTTCTCGCGTGCGCGATGGCGTCGTTGAAGATGGCCAGGTGCGAGGGGTGCCGCTTTGCCCATTTCTCGAGGTCCGAGAGGTTGCGGAAGAAGCCGGCTGCGCAGGTTTCTTTTGCTGGCTCGCACTGAGGTTCTGGTTCTGGTTCTGGGGCTCCGTTTCCGGAGGAATTGAGATGAGCAGCTGGGTTGTTGGTGTGCAGGTTTCGGAGGAATCGCAGGCCCATTGCGCCTGAGTCGGTGCGGTTCTCCCAAAGGTAGCGGAGGCCGGCGTGGAGGGTTGGTTGGAGGGTGGTCTCGTAGGCGGACGATTCAGTTTCTGAGCAGTTTTCCCAGAACTGGCCGGAGCGAATGTGCACGAGATTGTCGTATGCATTGCTTCCGGAGAGATGCTGTCCTAGCCCTGCTGCGATTTTCACAGGAGGCGCGGTCACCTCATCGTTCTGTCGTGAGAAGAGATCATGCCCTGAATCCGGAATCCGATCTCGAGCAGCGCCCCAGTATGCTGTCAACGTGTGCTCGATGGGCTTGCTTCCAGGGAGCTTCGCCAGACCGGGAAGGTAGTCGAGGCCAGAATAGTTTGTTTCGAGACGTGATACCTGCGTCGTGAACCGCTCGAGCCAGAGCCCAACGGCTTTGGGTCGTTTGATGCTGTTGTATATATCCGCCAAGCGAAGCTGTTGGATGCAGTTCTCGTACGCAACTGAGTCTGGCCAGTAACACACCCAAACTACGGACTCAGGCTCGTCGTCTCCTTCGAGGAACTCGAACCTCTCAACAGCGGGGCGCCCATGAAGATCTATTGTGTTCAGCCACGTCTGTATAGCCTTGATGGAGTCCTGGAACGAGGTACTCGTGCTAGAACTCGAGTCATGTCGCTGTACGCCTATATATGCGGTATGTATCTGGGCCTGGCTCTCTGGGAATTCAAGCTTCCATCTTTCCATCGGCGGCTTGTGGCCTTTGGGCCGAGCAAGGGGGTAGACACGGTCGGCGGTCATTGAGCAGGACTCGGTTAATCTGAGTTCGAGCGCTGTAATTCTGGATCGGGCAGTATAGCTTCCCTAGGCGCTATCCGGTCTTGTCTCGTTGGCCTGAATAGGAAGAGGGAGATGTGGAATGCGTCGGCTCATCCTTCCCATGACAACTTCCCCACTACCCCGCAAATTGGAGCGACGATGAGATTTCGGAAGAGCCTCATTGGCTTGTCCATGGTATACATCAAACAAACGAGATGTCTGTCCGAATTGAAGTTTAAGAGGTGGCAGAACTGGATTCTGAACATGACGACCTCGTGCTGCCTCAAATCTCAATGCGCGCCTTTTGTTTGTTGACGATAGCTGGATGCCACAAAAGTCAGGCACGTCGGAGCTCACCGACGACACGTGAGCTAGTCCTGTTCGAGCCAAGAGGCGGCGGATCCCGTGACCCAGTCAGATGATTATCGTGTGCGCTAGTCCAGCTATGGCGGCACTGCCCCTCCTTGCGGCCTCAGCTTGCAGGCACCAGCGAGCAGCAGCCAATCGGGGTTGGAGTCTGCGGCTGATGGCGCCAAAGCTCAAGCTTCACCGAAGCATTCGAGGAAAGAGCGCCTGCAGACAATACCTAGACTAGTCCTGTATCTCTCTATCTATCGCCAACGCTTAGACTCTTCATCAACCTTCCATCCACCCCTTGTTTGTGTCACGTCGGCCTTTATTATCGTCCATCTTAAGTGGGGATCTGCCAGCGCCAGTCCTCCTGCCATTCGTTTCCACTTCCATATCTACCACTGTCAACACCCCTGAATCATCATCTCCAAACCATCATGACTACCAGATATCGCGTTGAATGTAGGTTCCATCAGTCCAATTGAGAGCTCAAGCTAACGTAAACAGACGCCCTCAAGGTATGTGCCCATGTGCCTGAGGAAATACCCTCCGCTAACCTTCCTGCAGTCTCACCGTCGGGACCAATTGGTAAGAACAAGACTTCGGCGATGTTCAAGATGTCCATGCTAACTTTCGCAGATTGAGTGGATTAAGGTCCGTCGACTTCTGCAATTCCGCCGTGCCGTCCTGATCTAGCTTCCAGGGCCTTCTGGCGGTTCCCTTTGTGCTACACTCCCAGCCCACCACCATCCAACTGGAGCACGGCGAACGCCTCGCCGAAGTCGCTCAAGACACTCATCAGCGCTACGCAGAGATCTTCCGAGATGTCGAAGGTCTTCTGAACGATCACAGTATGGCCTCCCTAATTCTTGTTGAGAATCGTCGCTGACACCGCCCAGTCCAACATGAGCGAGAAGAAGCCGCCGGCAAATCGAAACTAAGACTCCTTGTCCCATCGGTTGGCACGTTCTTCACGAACCTCTACCTCGAAGAGGCGTTCAAGTACCAGGACCGCCAGCGCTACATCAGCCGACGCCGATTCGTTGCGCCCTCCTTCAACGACGTCCGACTAATCCTCAATTCCGCCCAGCTGCTCGGTCTCGTCCGCAACAAGGGTCTACAGCTCGTCACCTTTGATGGAGACGTGACCCTCTACGACGACGGCGAGTGTCTCGCCGAAGATAACCCCGTCATTCCACGCATCCTCAGACTCCTTCGTCAGGACATCAGAGTCGCGATCGTGACTGCCGCCGGCTACACCGACGCTGCAAAGTACTATGAGCGACTCAAGGGTCTACTTGATGTAATGCACAGCTCCACGGAGCTCTCAGAGAAACAGAGATCGAATCTCGTCGTTATGGGCGGCGAAGCGAACTATCTCTTCCGCTACGACTCCGAGTCCCCGCACAAGCTGAAGCACGTCGATCGGGAAGACTGGCTCCTCCCAGAGATGAAATCCTGGAACCAAGAGCATGTTACGAAACTATTGGATATTGCCGAGTCTTCGCTACGCGCATGTGTAGCGAATCTTAACCTCTCAGTCTCGGTGCTCCGAAAAGATCGCGCGGTCGGCGTTTTCCCGCAGAAGAAGGGTCAGCTTCTGCGAGAGCAACTGGAGGAGACTGTGCTTGTGGTGCAAAATACAGTCGAAAGATCTGAAGTCGCGAACCATCTTCCTTTCTGCGCTTTCAACGGTAATACATGATCCCTTATCTTATTCCTTTCTGGATTCCTGATTTTCGTTTCTTGTATACCCGCGGTTCGAAGCGTTATCTACGAACAAAAGTTCACTAACATCCATCATCCAACAGGCGGCAACGACGTCTTCGTGGACATCGGCGACAAGTCGTGGGGTGTGCGCGCCTGCCAGCGCTACTTCGGCGGCATCGATGCCGCACACACACTGCACGTCGGAGACCAGTTTTTGTCAGCTGGAGCGAATGATTTCAAGGTCCGTTTGCCCTCGTTTGCTTATGAGAGAACGAACACGGCTGATCATTTATTTCCCTCTAGGCCCGACTCGCCTCGACAACGGCCTGGATCGCGAGTCCGGCGGAGACGGTTGTTCTTCTTGATGAGCTGGATAGTCTTCAGAACCCTGTTGCTGATTCACCTGCATCATAAATTACTCTTGACTTCGCTTTTCGGCACTCAATCTGACTTGTTTGGTGTGAGAATTCCATTTGGTATTTGCATTATTGCAAGGATTTTTAGTACTAGTTTAGTCTGGCCGTGGGATGAACTGGCCCAAG
>Ga0115846_101084_pt1 | contig 12746 bp, 13 predicted proteins | sample InSIn5gowninarea_2_FD_83860 | JGI IMG/M metagenome (GOLD analysis project Ga0115846, IMG submission 83860)
ATCGGCAGTCAGAACACGTATGTGGAAGGGCCATTTGGTCTCGCCCAGCGCCGATTTTGACATGTCGTCTGACGCAACAACATCATCGAGCCCAGACCGCGCGACCGCGACGAGACATTTGAGCGCGGAAATGTGTCGCTGATAGCTCGCCGTAGGTCGTAGTTCCCAGTGCAGGAATCGCAGAAGCCATCGCAGGAAGTCAGTATGATAGACCAGAGTCGACTGTGCACCTACATCGTTGGTGCTCGCTTGTCTTGCTAAGACTGCTGTAATGGCTCGTATACGGTCTATCAGCCGCTGCACCAGACCGAATATATCGCTCCGGAAGTTAGCGTCGGTGTCAGCGAAGAGATGACTGAGGTTGCGTGCAATGGCGGATAGTGCTGCGCGCGACAGCGGCCGGGTTGCTGTCCGGGATGTGATGAGGATTGACATGCCGGTCAGGCGTGCCGTGGGCGAAAATCGTCGTAGCAGGCGTATCAAGCGTCGTACAGGTACGTAGAGGATGCCATCTGTGAGGTGCAAGTCACCGCTCTCGCTCTCGCGAAGCATGTCGAGTACTTTGCCAGTCTGCAGCGACGCGCACAGAAGAACTGATTGAGCGTTCTCCTTGAATTCGATGCGAGACCCACGTGGACCCAAGAATGCCTCTACGCCGATGCTCTCCAGGAATTGACTGTAATCAAGAGCACTGCGTTTGAATAACGTAGGAAGCAAATGTACTCTCAGCGTCGCCACATCAACAGCATGCGCGCTAGTCGCCCGCTCGAGCGCACCAGCCCACAGTGGAGCGCCTGCCTGCTCGGCAGTGCTTTCCTGGAGCGAGCTGATATGATCGGCCTTGTCCAAGATGTTTGAGACGAGCTGGCCGACAATGGAACCGAAATCCGCTTTACCCATCCACGAGAACAGATCGGACAGGAAGCTTCCGAGGCAAGCCTTATCAGACATCGTATGGTTCTCGGTCCCACGATCAACGGTTGCGCGGTACTGTTGCATTACGTCCTTGATCGAGACAACGTCCTTGCTAAGGAAGTGCGCGAGTGCCATTGCGCAAGTCTTCGCACGACCATGATCGTCTGCGTTTACGAGCGGCCCGATCAGAATCCGGCAAGCTTGGAGTTTGGCTTCATCTAGACTTCCGTCTGCGCCGCATCTGTTCGACACTGTGGTCAAGGCAGTCAAAAGCTGCTTCGCGGACTTTGGCCGGGCAAACTGGGCATGGCCGAGATAGACGTCAAAGACTCGACTCCACCAGCCTTTCTCAGGTATGACACGTCGTATAGCCTCATCGTCGTGTTGTGAGCAGCGCTCAAGGACCGCGCATAATGTGTTCCAGGAAGCAACCTGGAAGGTGGCGGTCTGGTTGGGTACGGCGGCCGCATGGCAGAGGACTTCAAAGGTCTCTGTGAGATCCCTGTACGCTGTCAGAAGCGGTTTTATGGGCGAAACGTGCAGTCTCACCATTGCTCAAAATGGGCTCCTATCCTTACTTTATCGCGTCTGGTCCTACCGTGTCCGGTACCAACTCCCGGATATTGCGCGAGAACTGCTTGAGTTGATCTTCGCTGAACAGCGGTACATCGTGCGGGACTCCGTGCATGATGCCCATGATGGCATCTCTAGGGAAAGTTAATCATGCGACGATATCTCGTCTCTGGAGTTGATTTCTTTCTTTCGCCTGGCATGTCCGTGCCTTCTTAATTCGCTGCATCACCGCTACGGCCCGATCCATCGCGCTCATCTCCTTTCGTCAGACTACAGAATTGTTCGCTTGGAGAGATCCATTCCGCGAGGCTGCTCACACTCCCGCACCATCACCGAAGTGGTCGCAAAGTGGTCGCATAATTCAAGATGGGCATCTGGGATGCTTTCACGGGCAAGAAGTCCCAACCTACCTCACAGTCGCCATCCTCCTCAGAAACGCTCCAGGACAACGCGCCGACGACAGTCACATTCAACACCGATGATGTATCCTCTTTCATGACCTCCCCGAGCGCGTACGACCCAGCAGCGCTACATCCACTCGCCGGCCTCAATCAAGACACCCTTGACTACCTCACCCTCGACGACTCCGCTCTCTCAGCCCTACCTGGCGCACACTCGGTCTTGCCATCGCGAGGTTGGTCAGATGATCTATGTTATGGCACCGGTGTATCATACCTTGCAGCGCTGTCACTCGGAGGAGCGTGGGGTTTGGCGGAGGGTCTGAACCGGTTACCATCCACCGCGCCACCGAAGCTACGGCTCAACAGCGCGCTGAACGCGATTACACGGAGAGGACCGTTCTTGGGAAACAGCGCGGGAGTGGTGGCGTTGATGTACAACGGCATCAACAGCACGATAGGGTACTACAGGGGCAAACACGACTCCTTCAACAGCGTGGCTGCGGGTACGATAAGCGGGATGGTATTCAGGAGTACACGAGGCGTGCGGCCGATGATGATTTCGGGGACGATTGTGGGCTCTATTGCGGGAACATGGGCTGTAAGTGGAAGACACCTCCGCTCGCCTTTTAGCATTCGGAGTCGGCGGTCATGATGAAACGGCTGGCTAACAATTTCGCAGCTTACGCGTAAACTCCTACTCGAAGGATAGACGTGCGGCGATATTGTATTACATACGGCTCTGGGATAAACGTGCATGGGAACTGTTATCAGCATGGCGATGGCGCAAGGTGCGGTGATGTACGGCATACAGCTACTCTTCTCCATGTACAACACTAGAGTTTCGAGTAATCTTCGGATCTCTCATTGGCTCTCACTACGAAACAGACCATGCGCTACAGCGATTGAGGACATAACATGCCACCCATTTTGAGGACATCGATCACATATCTCATCGACTATTTATTACAGCGTCCATGTCTTCCAATATGGTCTGCAAAGCACAGAGAGACTTTCCTCTTGGAGATCCCGACAGCACAGCGGAAGCCATCAGTTCGCATACCAGGACCGCCAGCACGTTGATAAACGCCTTTACCGTCGAGACACGCGCTTACGACGGCTTGGGATACCTGCCTGCAGTATAGGCTCACGCGTTCCTGGATCAAGCTATTCGACTGCCTGTGACCTAGGACAGCAACCATGGAGGATTATAAGGACTTCTCACCGGCCATGCAGATACTCATCGGCGATTTAATGCGCGGGAGAGGGCTCATACCTCTCACCGCAGCCCAGTGTGAGGAGGTGGAAGACCGAGCGAATGGGTACTGGGACATGGTCCGCGCTAACAGCGGGAGAGGCTTCCGAGGCCCACGCCAGCCTGCCTCCGCTTCTGAAGAGTCGTCCCAGGGTCAATCTGCAGGACATCGGGTTGCCGAGAACGTGAGCGCAACTGTCAGCAACTCCGGAACGACGGCTGGAACACCGGACGTTCCTTTCACTTTCCGTTTGGGCCGACACTGCTGCGAGAGATGCCACGGCAAAAAGCGCTACACACGCTGGGTCTGCTCAGAAGACCCTGGACGGCGATGGTATAGTTGGAACGACATTCCTAAGTGCCCGCATTGCGAAGCCACAAACCAAGAAGAAAGCGACTCAGCAACTAGCAGCTCGGCGACGCAGCACGCTTCTCATGGCCCTGTGCAGTACGCCGGGGAGAAGCCTGCCGATATCCCTGCGTTGCAAAAGGTGGTGGATGCCCGCCTGACCGCGAATGCCCATACCGGCGCCACTGACAGCCCAGCGATCCAGCATTGCTGTGAGAAATGCCATGGCAGAGCGCGGGAAATTCGAAGGGCCTGTGGACGCAAACGCAACCCGAAATCCGAGTGCCAACGATGCGAAGCCGAAAGTCTGGGAGATAACATCTCCGTGGCACAGCGTAGGCCTGCTGCTGCTGCATCGCCCTCTGTCACCGAGTCGATGTCCCATGGGAAAGCGGGAGCTGTTCGCATGCCTAGGCGTCGTCACCATGACCCTGCTCCCTCATCGCCCTCTACCGCTTCCAAGACCAGGAGCGAGCGCGCGGAAGAGCGCAATATCAAACGCATAGACACGCTCTTAGAGCCGTGCGACGTTCCTCCCAACTTGCGAGATCATAACCTTCCGGGCCTGAAGGAGGGGCCGATCCCAGGGGTCAGACGGGCTTCTGATGCAGCGTCAGCAGTATCTGATGAGGGAACCGATGACGGCGACGACGAGCCATACGCTCGCAGCATTGCTCGCGCCGCAGAGCGCAAACGCAAGGCGCCGACAGATTCGGACAATGTGCCGGCTGACTCGAAACCGGGTAACCACCAGAACAAGAAGAAGAAGCGTTCAAGTTCGTGGACGACGCAAACGTTCAGTAAGGCGCCGATGACGGTCGACGAGAAATCGGATGATGAGGTCGAGGGGATGCCCCGTCGTCAAACGACTCGCACCTCGCCCGCCGCCACTGCAGGTCCACCATCCGAGCCCTCGAAGAGAAGAACGAGGATGATGGCTGAAATAGCGCCTCACAATGCGCCTGGGTTGAACGAGGCCCCGAAGTCTCCGAAGAGGAAGCGGCCGTCTGGCATGTTGGACGCGTACCAAATACCGGACAATGAAGACGATGACGACTTTGATGCGGTTGATGATCGTCACGAAAATGACACGGCAGATGGCGATGGTGACGGGACGGACGAAGACGGCGAGACGACGGACGATGATTGTGAATATGACTCCGAGTAGATGGAAGTGGAATGTGAGATGTAGAGGAAGAAGGCCTTGATTTCTTTGGTGAACGATCGCACCTTCCGGAAACACATGCATTGTTGCTACAGCAACATAAAGCGATCCAACTTCAAAGGAGACAACGTTGAATGCAATTTACTTTCTCGTACGCAAAGCACGCCCGCAATGGAAGACCTGACCGGAGCAGTACGCCTCATCGCACAAGTCGAGCAACTCCTCCTCATCGAAGGCCACCTGTTCGTCACACACAAGCCGCAACGCCCTCCGCCCATCAAGCTGCGGCCGGACCAACTCCGCTTGCCACCCTCGCTTGCGTTATACCCGGACGTCAGCCTCGAGCAACACCTCCGCGACCACGATGAAGAAGTCGCTGCATTGAAAGCATCCATCGCCGCGACCTTAGATGTCACAACCAAATCCGCGCACGTCCTCCTCGATACCGAATGCGCGCATCTGGGCGCAAAGTGTCAAGGAACCGGCTTTGAGAAGCTTGCACTGCCGCAAAAGCTGGTGGTGCTACGCAGAGCGCAAGCTAAGCTCGACAACGCGGATGAAGAGACATTCGCTGTCATCGCCGTGACTGCAATCAGTTCAGCAAGCGGACTGCCCACAGACCAGCAAACGTACCATCTGCCGACCGGCATCTCTTGGCTAGGCATGCAGCAGGCTCTCAGGGACATGATCGCAGGCACCCCAGTTCCGAGGCATGGCGCATGGATGTACCAGCTGGCGAACGACGTCACGGACAAAGGCGTGAAGCCTCTCGCTACCGACGGCGACTACGCCAGCATGCGCAAGCGCCTCAAGACGGAGAAGGCTGCAAGCGTGCTCATCTGGCACCAAGACTTATGGGAAGCATCGCAGAAGGCGCGAGCGGTCACGCGGGAGAAAGCGAACAGGCCGCCGCCGGAAGACGACAGCGCGGAGCATGATGGCTGGGCGGTCTGGGATCCTTGGAACGGGCTTGGAAGCTTTGACGATCTCACCAACATGACTTACGAAGAGCTGGGTGGATGGTACAACGGAGTCCATGTCGAGCAGCAAGTGATGTGCGAGGGTTCCGCGGACGGCGGTAGGCGGGTGTCCACGAGGCCGAAGCCACAGGGCAGACTTGCTTGAGCTGGATTTAGAAGCTGTACGGCTGGTTAGAAACAATTTGGGTACGGAGCTCCTGGCGCGGGAATGCATGATAATGGTGTGAAGCCATAGCATTCGTTGCTAGCGACTGAACTTCTGTAGTAGACATGATCGAGAGTACCCAAAAACCGAAGTCACTATCCATCACTCTCCGCACTGTAGGGTCCCGCCTCACGCATGACAATACTGCGCGTGGTTACAGTAGCATGGCCGGGAAGGGCGTGTATTCGTGCCAGGCGGCGTTCCAGGCTGCATGCTTCGTTGCTTCTGCGCCGCCGAGTCCAACGTCGATTTTATGCGATCCACAATTGCTCGTGATCGGGCGACAATCGCCACTTGTCGGCTCTGAGATCCAATAAACGCAAGGTACTCTTCCAAGCGTCGCAACAGGTGCGTGGCTCCCGCAAGCCCACTGCTGCCTTCCATGTCCGTTACTAGACTGCCGGCCTCGCGCTGCATGGCTGGCGTGATCCATGCAGAGTCGCGGCCCCTAGCAATGTAGTTGACCACGCTTTGCGTGAACTCCATGAAACCAGCTCTTTGTCCAATCTCTCTCTCCACTAACTTGCAAACTTGTTCTTCGTACAAAGCCGCGAGCCGAGATGCATCTGGGTCATCGAATTGCCCGTGCTCCTCGGTGTGGTCGTAGACTGCCGTGGATCGAGCTCGCAATACGATGATAGGCTCGGACGCTACCTTCTTCAACCCACCCAGCAGGCTGATGTAGTACTGCGGCATGCTCTTGGTTGAGCTGGTGCATATAGAAGGAAAGACCTTGACGTCCTGATAGCATGGCGGGAAGACGAACTCGTAGCGCTTGTGCGGCTGGGCTTCCAGCTTCGACGATGTGAAAGCATCGTTAGCAAGACTGATGCCGCGGAGTCTTCTTGGCGATCGCTGGTCGAGGGATATCACGAACAGCCTGCTGCGGACGGCGTCCTGGGCTTGCAGCCCACCAGTTCCGTTACTCGGAACAGGCGTTGGCGATGCGCCTGCACCTGTGATCCTGTTTCCGGAGTACGTATTTTCATTGCCAGCGGATGCTCCAGCTTTATCGTTGTCATGGTAGCTCGGCGGCCGCGCCGCTGCATCGAGTCCCTCCATGGCAGTCGAGCGGCCTCAGGTCTAAGGGAGCAGGCGCCAGGGAAGATAAGAAGGACGCGGCTGTGATCTGATGAGCTGACAACTGAATTGCGGTTCTCTTCTGACATGTACTTACCACAGTAAGTACTGACATTGAACGAGTGTTTCCTGGCTGACTTGGCGTGACCACCATGTTGGGAGACTGGCGATGAATAAGCCAGTGTAGTCGCTTCGCGGTAGGACAAGTGTTTCTCATCTCATGCAGACGGCTCACGGCAAACTGCCTTCCCTACGATAATCTTGCCAAGCATTGCTTTTCAGCCAGAGCGGACGAGCTTCAATTGTCAATGGCTTTACTAAGCTTCGTTAGAGTGAAAGAGACTCTGCAAGCTTTGGAATGTCTAGCGTCGTGGTTCTGCCGCATGCAGGACTTGTCCATGAAACGGCGCTGGCGATCCGAATCAGCGATGGTCGAAGCCATCCATGGCCTTATGCGTCTTGCTTAGGGCCGTGCCTACTACGTCCCGCTCCCCTGCAAACACCCAAGGTCGTGGCACCGGTTGGAACAGTAGCTTATGTCACCTACTTTCCTGCCCAAGAACAGATTGTTGCATCTTAGTCATCTCCGCTGTCTGTCGCCTCAAACGACTTACGTCCGCCGTGAGCCTCCCAACGAGTGCAATCCCGTCGCTCTTCTTCCCTACGAACCCCACAAACTCTATCAGCCGTTGCAATAGGTGCTCAGCTCCTCTGACACCGGCACTGCCTGTAATGCGTTCGCCGGCTCGGCGGTAATACTTCATCTTCTTCTGGCCCGATGCATCCCGGGCCTTGTTGACGCCTTTCTTGACAGAAGCCCTATTCTTCTCGACGAGCGCTGCCTTACGTCCAATCTCCTTCTCCACCACCTTGAGAACCTCATCCATCTTCATCTCGGCGAGCCAAACGGCATGAGCATCCACAGTCGGCCCTTCCCGTCTGTAAAGCAACAAAGGTCTGGCACGTACAACAATGACAGGCTCGATCGCGACGTCTTTGAGGGCTTTCGAGCCCATCAACTTAAGGTAATAGTGTGGCATGCTGGACACAGTATTGTTGTCGGAAGGCGACACTTTGACATCCTGGTAGCATGGTGGGAAGATGAACTCGTAACACTTGTAGGCAGGCCGCCAGCCCGTCGGCATGGGAATGGTGTCGTTGAAGAAACTGATGTGGCTCCCTCTGGTGGACATCTTGGTTGACTGGGAGAAGAGCTTGCTTCACACGGCTTCCTTGGGATGGTCGCCACCGGCTTCAGATCCCGCAGCGATGTCTGCTTCCGTGGGGCCTTGCTCTGGCTGTGCATCTCCATGTTCTGTTTCGTGGTTCACATCGTCCGCGGAAGAGTCGGCTTCTTCATGGTCGTGGTAGCTTGGCGCGCGCGCTGTGGCCTCGATCGCGGTGGCGTCAGACATGTCGGCGGTACGTTGTGCAGGTGCTAGACTGAAGCATATCTACGAAAGAGTAATGCTGCTGAGATCTAATTAGCCGCACGGTGGGCGTGTGGCTTGCTCTTACCAAAGCACTTTCTGCTGTGGAAACGATGTTTCGTCTTTGCCACGGCATGACAAACGCGGGACGATGTGTGCTTGTTGCTTCGATCAAGCGTATTGACCATCAAATCGCTAGTCCTTGGCTGAACTAGATGTGCTGTGATGCGCGAGGAGCTGTTGAGCCTTCGGTCTAGCGTCTCGCCGCTGAGATCAAGCCCGAAAGTTTGGGCACTCCGCAGGATGCATTCCCAAGTGTCCGTGGAGGATGTCTGATCAACGTCTGCCATATCATCAAGATACCTCGTGGAGGGACTAGACCAGCCAAAGAACGCCATCTGCTCGCCAGCGCCACCCAACGCCAAGCGAACAGACCATGGAATCTCAACTCGCCTTCGACCTCACCTTAACACCCACCCTCTTCCCAACGTACTCACTCTCCAACCCCCTCTCCAGATCCCTCGCCATGAAATCCACGCAATCCTCCAGCGGCGCAAAGTAGTCCTGCGCCTGCGCCATGATGTTAAGGTACGTCCCAATCAACGGAACCCACAGTAACTTCTTCGAGAACGCGGGCGGCGAGTCGGCTCCCGCGACCAGATTCTCCGCGCCGGTGCCAGCCTTGTCGGAGTAGTCGATAGTGGCTGACCTCGGGTCCATCTGCGAGGCGCAGAACAAGGACCAGGCGAGGTCGGAAGAGGGCACGGAGCGGATGAGTGCCCAGTTCTGCTTATGGATTGGGAAGAGTGGTAGGCTGTTAGCGAGGAGATTAGCATTGAGTGCCTTTGATACCGTTTCCAGGACGGTGAACGGGACTCACTAATCAGCCATCAGGTGTGGTTTCTGGGGGCTCTCCATAATCCCCTGCCCAGCCATGAACCACATCCGAATCGGCTTCCCGCCTCGCTCCTTCCCCGCATCGATCGCGGCCTTCATCGCGGCGGCGAAGATGGCGGGGAGCTCGCCTTTGGTGCCGAACATGGGCGCCAGGCCGGCGGCGTTGACCATGGCGTCGCAGTTGTGGGAGAGGAGCGCCGCTTTGATAGAATCCGAATCGGTGCCTGAGCCGGTTATGATGGCTTTGGCGCAGGATTTGGCTTCGGCGGAGAGCTTCGATGGACTGCGGAGGTAGAGGATGACTTCGTGGTTATGGGCGACCAGGGAGGGGAGGAGGCGGGAGCCGACGTTGCCTGTGGCGCCTGTGAGGAGGACACGCATGTTGGAAGTATTGGTCGTAGATGAGGATCGGGTCTAAACTGTGTCGTTGGATATGAGGTTGCTTTGCTCTGCGGTTCTGTTGCTGGAGTGTGATCTGCGAGATGAGTAGCACATCCTACCTGATCCTTCGCCATGATATATACTCTTCACATACTTGTCGGCGCATACGCTGCCTGCTGCATTTACTAACATTCACCCGTCTGGTGGCTGAAAAGCAGACGTTTCATTGGTCGCGTCGACAATGCGATGCTGACTTAGCCATGAACGGAGGCTCTGTGGCTGTAGCTGACTACACACGACGGCAGGACATCTCGCCATCGAGCTAGTATGCGCGTATGCTGTCGTCTGCTTTCCGGGACTTCGGTGGCCGTCGACCCCGGCCCTTGCGAACGGGTTGATGGACTTTCGACAGTGTCCGGAGCAGGTGAGGTTGGACGGAGCGGCTCCGCGGCACCAAACCAAGCTTTGCGATTGGCGATCCTCGTTACATCAGCGTGCATACAGCTATCGCGTGCATTGAGCGGATGCGCCGGAGCTTGTCACGGTTGAAACGGCAGCTTTCAGGTACAGCGACAGCCAAATCCTGTCCCTTGTCCTTCAACCTCGACGTCTTGAGTCTCTGATCGCTTCCTTCCCTACTCTCCCTGCTACTTTGACCCCAGACCCTACTCCGCCCCTCCAGCCGAGCTCCAAGCCGAAGCAGTGCCATTGGGAAAAGCAAGGCTAGCAACGAGAGCAGAGACGACAGCAGCACGATGTCGACGACGAAGGGCAAGCCCCAGGCGCCTGGCGCAGTGACGCCGGAGAAGAAGATCGAGCTCTTCAGCGGCACCTATTTCGCAGCCTGCATGCTGGGCGGTGTAATCGGTAGGTACACCACTACCTTGACTCCGAGCCATATCATTGACATACCCTCCTAGCCTGTGGCCCAACCCACGCCTCCGTCACTCCCCTCGACCTCGTCAAATGCCGCCGCCAAGTCGACCCCAGCATCTACAAATCCAACCTGCAAGCCTGGCGCACCATCTCCGCCGCCGAGGGCCTGCGCGGCGTCTTCTTCGGCTGGGCGCCAACCTTCGTCGGCTACTCCTTCCAGGGGCTGGGCAAGTACGGCTTCTACGAGGTCTTCAAGTACTATTACGGCGAGAAGCTCTTCCCCAACACGCCCAAAACGATCGTCTACCTGGGCGCGTCAGCCAGTGCAGAGTTCCTGGCAGACCTCGCGCTTTGTCCCTTTGAAGCGATAAAAGTGCGTATGCAGACCACCCTGCCACCTTACGCGAATAATCTGCGGGAGGGCTGGAGTAAGATCGTCACGAATGAGGGCTACGCGGGGTTGTACAAGGGCCTGTACCCCCTCTGGGCGCGCCAGATCCCGTACACGATGGTCAAGTTCGCGACGTTCGAGTCGGCCGTTGCGCAGATCTACAAGTTCTCCGGCAAGCCCAAGGAGTCGTACTCCACGCTCGGCCAGACCGGCGTGTCGTTTTTGGGAGGCTACATTGCCGGGATCGGGTGCGCGGTGGTGTCGCATCCCGCGGACGTGATGGTCAGCAAGCTGAACAGCGATCGGAAGGCGGGCGAGGGCGCGATGCAGGCTGTGAGCAGGATATACGGCAAGATCGGGTTCGCTGGCCTATGGAACGGGCTGCCGGTCCGGATTGCCATGATCGGAACACTCACAGCGTTCCAGTGGTTGATCTACGACAGCTTCAAGGTGTACCTGGGTGTAAGTCTTGACTACCGCTTGCAGGTTGCCGGTTTTGTGCTAATGAGGCGTATAGCTGCCGACCACGGGCGGTCACTGAGCCCGTCTACCAGCGAGCCCAAAGGCTACGATAATCTTCAGCAAATCGACGGAGTTACGACAGGACGGTTCATGTACAGCCAGGAGTTCACGGTGTGCCCACAAGATGTAGAATGGCGGATGAACAATGAAGGCGCACAGCACAGGTTGCACAGTACGGCGAATCCAAGAGCGTCATCCTCGAGGGATAGTAATACCAAATGCATACGCTGTACTCGAAGAGCTCGCAGTCCTCCAAATGCCAAGAAAGCGTGGCCTTCACCCCAGGAAATGCCAGTGCAGCGAAAGGACTGCACGACCCTGCCATGCCGTAGCACAACATTTCGCGCCAGAAACGCCTTCATAGATCAAGTTCAACATGCTTCGTCCGCCCTGCCCACCCTGCACGGATGTAACGACCATGACGGGTCGTTCGCAGCCTCCAACGTGCGCCGTGCATGTGCTTCGCGTGTGCTCATCAAACACGTCTGCCGCCGTCTCTCATGCCTGAGTGATCTCATGTTGAACGCCTGGGTAGTCCCACATCTTACTCTTCCCTCTCCGACATTATCGGTGCCCCACCGTCCTCATTCTCACTCGTACCCATGCCGGCATACACATCCGTCATGATCTCATCGTGCTGCTGGTGCTGCAACTCATGCTGGTGGCCCTGCTCCTGCTGCTCCTGGTGTTGCTCCTCTCGCTGATGCTGATGCCGCCTTGCATTCTCCTCCTGCTGCCGATCAAATTCCTGTTGTTCCTGCTCGCGCTGTTGCCTTCGCCGTTCACTCTCGTTCTTCGGCATTGTGTCATCAGCTGCGTAGTCGAAGTCTGTAGGCGGAGGGGGGCCAGGGTAAGTCGGCCGCTCGCCGTACTCCGGGTCCTGGTAGGGCACGATCCCTGGCATCGGGCTCGCGGTACCCGATCGCGAGGGAGGCGCGAGGGAAAGAAGATTGGCGCTCGAGGCGTGGGCGTGTGGATTCGCTTCGGGCGGCGGAGCGAAGGACCAGACCTACATCACACCATAAAGTCAGCACACGCTCCCCACACATCTTGTCTTGAGGCGGCAGGTGTCGGTGAGCGGACATACCTCCATAACAGTCTTCCCCCCCCTACTAGCAAGCACAACCGCCTTCTCCTCCTCAAACACCACCCGCCACACCGCCTCCGCCGGGTTCCCCAGCTCGCGCACCAGACACCCGCGCTGCAGATCCCAGACCTTCACCCTCCCATCACTCCCCCCCGAAACGATCCTTCCGTCATCGAACTGTAAGCTCGTAACGCTGTTATCGTGCGCCGCTAACCTATGAATCGCACTATAGCTCTGCAGAC